>JAAUXU010032252.1_pt1 | contig 22718 bp, 15 predicted proteins | sample 7278151 | NCBI WGS metagenome assembly JAAUXU01 (sample SAMN14350113, study PRJNA611818) | marine sediment metagenome | isolation source: surface marine sediment (1.8m) | place: French Polynesia: Moorea | collected 2018-08 | reverse complement strand
TGGGCCTCAAGCACGGCATGCAGCTGGCGGCCATTTCGGGTGTTGACGGCATCTATTCCGAAGAAGAAATCGCCAAGGTCCAGGCGTTGGCAATCAAGGAGCGCAATCGGGCATGATCTTCAGAAAGTGGCGCAATCTCAGCGGCAACCTGATTCGCTATCTGGTGAACGACGGGCCAGGGCAGCTGATCAACGGAAGCTACAACGCCTACAGCATGCTATACCGCGGACAGCTCAGTCTGGGGCTGCCGGTGTCCAAAGAACTGATCGTCAGCCAGGAGGAGATCAAGACGCGGGCGGTGCAAAAACTGGCTTTGGTGCTCTATCATGTGTTTTTAAGTGCAACCGTTAAGCCGATGGCCAGAGATGAGATCAAAGCGGTCATCCACGATGAACTCAAACAAGGGCGTCTGCGCCTCACCGAGAATGTCATTCTGCTCACCGAAGATGAATTGACCCATCTCGCCCTCAAACGATTCAAGGTCCCCCCGAAACACTTGAAGCGTGTTTTGGAAATCGGCCGACGTCGCCGGATTCTAAGGGAAGCCGTGCGGGCCAACCCGGTCCCCATCTATTTTGAAAATGAAATCGAAGAAAAAGAACAAAACGGGCGGGGTGACTACGAAATCGTCCACTATCGGAATTTTACCGATCAGGGCAACGCCATCGGTTTTCGACGCATCGTCAGCCTGGAGGGCGTCACGGCCTGCGACGATCGCCCGGCCGTGGTTCTGGTCCCGGGTTTTGCCAACAGCAGCAATTGCTTCAACATCAACAATCGCTATTCTCTGGCGAAAGACATCGCCGACGGAAAAATGTGGGCCTATCTTTTTGATTCAAGGGGCGTGGGGGTCAATGCCGGTCGTTTCGACCCGCTGTACACCGTGGACACCATGATCGACTATGATCTGCCCACCCTGACGCGCTTTGTCCACAAACGCAGCCACGGCAAGCCCTCCTTCCTGCTGGGTCACAGTATGGGAGGCCTTGTTGCGGAGAATATGATTCTGAACTGGTCCCTGGCGCGCCAGCTGGACGACAGCGACATTCTCGATCAGGGACAAAAGGAGGTCCTGGCGAAATCGCTGCCAACACCGGATGCCGCCGAGGAATACCTCAATATGGTACGGTGCGTGATCTCACTGGCATCCCCCAAAGTTTTCCATAAAAACTCTCACATCTTCTTTCCGGTCTCTTTGTGGCTCAATCATCTTTCGAGGGTCTTTAGCTTCCAGCAGGTGCCGGTGAGAGAGGTTTCCAAACTCGTCACCGAACTGCCGGTTTTAAAACAGATTAACCGCTTTGCCTGGCAGCATAATGTGGGTGATTTAAATTTCCTGATTGCACCGGAAAATCACAGAGACGACAAGCGCTTTATTGAACGCTACCTGAAGGAAGCCACGGAATCGATCCCCCTGGGGGTGGGGTTCCAATGTTTAAAAGCGATCTATAATGGCGAGGGGTTCAAGCGGATGGACGGCAGCGGTCTGAACTATTCCGATTGCCTGGCCTGGTTTCCGGACAATATACCCCTATTTCATTTCTGGGGGACCCGGGACAACCTGGTGCCACTGGAAAATATGCGCTACCGCCGGCACTATCCCCACAAGATCAAAAAAGTTTACCACCTCATGTCGGCCGATGATCTGGGCAAGATAAACATCTCCGGGGAACGCAGCCAGCTTGTCGACTTTGTCATCGAGGGTGCCAATCATCTGGATCTTCTATACGGCAAACTCGCCGATGAAATTGTAACCCCCCTTGTCATGCAAATTATTGAAACCGTATGGGGCGATTGGACGTACGCTTCGGCCTTGGAATGTTCGCGCCTGAAAATTAGCCGCAAACAGCCAGCGAAAGCCTCGCGTTGAAGTTGAAACGGATGCTATCCGTATTTTATCAATGGCACAGCCCCCCCCGGTGGCCGTCGGTAGCCGTCGCGCGCTTTCCCAACCCGAGGGTCCGATTCACCCCAATCGGGCGCCAAAAAACAAGCGTATGGTCAATTGTATCCTCAACCCCGCCGATTCGTCCGATAGGATCAAGTATGGCAAGTGAAAGCAAGGTCGCCTCGACCCGATATTCGGCCAATGGATAGGGCCTTCTCATCAAAGGCCGACACGATGCTTACTAAGCCAAACCCTTCCCCCAGCGGGTGGCATCAAGTCAATCGATTCATAGCTCTCGATGGAGGTTAACCCTCAAATAACCGAAGGGGCCAAACATGCATATTTTTGAAAAACCTGACAATCTGGTGGAATTGATCGAAAACAGTCTTGAGAAGTATCCGGACAATGCCATGTTCGGAACCAAGAATCGCGCGGGGGAATACGAATGGGTTACGTATCGCGAAGTGGGCAAACGCATTGACAACCTTCGCAGTGGTCTGGGCCAAGCGGGTATCAACAGGGGCGATGCCGTCGGTATCATCGCCAACAACTGCACAGAATGGGCGATCAGCGCATATGCCACATTCGGCCTCGGTGGGCGTTTTATCCCCATGTATGAAAAAGAACTTCGCAAAATATGGAAACATATCATCAATGATGGCGGTATCAAGCTGCTGCTTGTGGCCACCCGTGAAATCTATGACCAGATCGAAGCCATGCGGGACGAACTGCCGGCCTTGGAGAATGTCTATCGAATCGAAGGCCAAGGAGAAAACACCATGTCCGGTCTGGAAGAATTGGGGGCCGCCCGTGCGGTCCGTTCGATACACCCCCAGCCCGAAGATATCGCCGTATTGATTTATACATCGGGCACCACCGGCGACCCCAAGGGAGTGCTTCTTTCTCACGGCAATTTTACCAGCAATGTTTTGGCCGGGCATAAGGTTTTCCCCGGATTGAATCAACACGATCGAGGGCTTTCGATCCTTCCCTGGGCGCATTCATTCGGACAGACCGGCGAGCTTTACCTCTACTCCCACATCGGCGGCTCCATTGGTTTTATGGGCGATGTAACGACATTGGGTGATGATATGGGAAAGGTGCAACCGACCTTTCTGATTGCTGTGCCTAGGGTATTCAACAAAATATATGCCGGCCTCTGGGCTAAAATGGATGCAAAGGGGGGACTGGCCAAAAAACTGTTTGAAATCGGAATTGCGGCCGCCAAAGAAAGGCGCCAGCAATCGAAAAAGGGCCAGGCGAATTTTCTCACCAATCTCAAATTCAAGATTGCCGACGCTGTTGTCTTTAATAAAATTCGCGCCCGATTCGGAGGTCGATTAACGGGTGCCCTTAGCGGAAGTGCGACCATGAACGTTGAAATCGGTCACTTTTTCTCCGATCTGGGTATTCCGGTTTATGACTGTTACGGCCTCACGGAAACCAGCCCGGCGGCAACAATGAACGGACCCCTGGCGCACAAACCCGGGAGTGTGGGAAGGCCCATTGAGCATGTCCGGGTGGCCATCGATAAAGTGTTTTCCGACGGTGATGAGGACGGAGAAATTATTATCCACGGGCCGAATGTCATGCAGGGATACCACAACAAACCAGAAGCGACAAAAGAAGTTATGACCGCGGACGGTGGTTTCCGAACAGGCGACAGGGGGCGACTGGATCAAGACGGATTTCTTTTTATCACCGGACGGATCAAGGAGCAGTATAAGCTCGAAAACGGGAAATATGTTTTCCCGGCTGCCATTGAAGAAGAGATTAAACTCCATCCCCTAGTCGAAAATGCCATGATCCACGGAGAGGGGCAGGCCTTCAATGTCTGTCTGGTGGTTCCTGATTTTGTCGTCCTTGAAAAATATGCCGCCGGACATGGTATGCCTACAGATCCCCAAGCGCTCGTTCAAAACAAGGAGATCAAGGAGATGATCTCAGATGAAATAACAAAATGCCTGAAGGGAAAATTTGGCGGATATGAGATTCCCAAAAAATTCATCTATCTGAGTGAAAACTTCTCCCTCGACAATGGGACCCTTACCCAAACCATGAAACTGAAAAGACGCGCCGTTCTCGAGCAGCAAAAAGATCAGATTACAAAACTATACGCTTGAAGGGGCGGGGTTGGACTATTCTGCTCGCCATCATCAGGGGGAAAACTGACCGAAGCCGAATGGGTAGGCGCTTCGGACCCGCGTCCCTTGCGAATGCCCCTCATGAACGCGCCTGAAGGCAGGGGTTCGGTCGGGAAAGGCGTCTGCACACTCAATGGCCTAGCAATCATGGCGGCGACCGCGGGAGCGCATCAGGCCGTGCCGGCTGGTGGCGCCGATTCGCATCGGTGAAAGCAAGGCGCATCCGACCGCCGGGCACCGGCTTCAGGGCCTGCGCTTGATTTCGCGAATAGCCCGCTCCAGGACGCTGCCCACCTCCCGCGCCCAGGCAAAGGATTCAGCCTGGCGGGAAAGCCTTTTCATCTGCTCGAAGGTCACGATCGAGATGTTGAGTTTCTTCCAGCTTTCCTGACCGAAGGTGATCCGGCCGCTTTCGGGGAAGACGTCGAAAAGCGGCAGCACGTCGTCATCCGGGTTGCCGACGGTCTCGTACTCGAGCCCGACGCCCTTGTGGCGGTAGCGGATGTTGAGACGGCGGTTGAGCTGCAGCAGGTCGACCATTTTGTGGTGGAGATAGACCAGCGCCCCGGATACCTGGCGTGAATGGTGCTGCAACTGGGCCAGGAAGCTTTCCACGGTCAGCTGGCGCGTGCGGTCGTCGCGGACCTGCCGGGAAGCGGTTTTGACGAATTCGATCTGCGCGTCCTCGATCGTCATCTCGCCGAGCTTGGCCGCCACGCCCTCGTAAAGTCGTCCGCCCTTGCGGAAAAAATCTTTTTTCCCCAACAGGTTTTCGAGGTTGGCAAAAACCGTGGCGCCCTTGCGGTTGACCAGATCGTCCAGCGTAAACTCGAGCAGCGGTTTGGCATGGGCGAAATTGTATTGGTTGAGAAGGGCACAGTAGAAGGCGCTTTCTCGTCCCGAAGAAAGGAGGATCCAGGGACAGTTCAAACGGTAGCTGAACTCGAGGTACTGGTGCAGGTCGTTGTCCAGGCGATCGCCCCAGGATTTGACCTCCACGATCATGGCTGGTTTGTCCTGGCTGAACATCACGATGTCCAGGCCCAGGTGGTCGAAATCCATATCCCGCAGCAGATCCCACCCCAGCGTTTGCAGGAACGGAAGGATAATTTTGTTCTTGACGTTTTCGCTGTTGCCTTTGCGTCCGGCAATGATGTGGTCGTCGACACGGATGGCCTTGAGGTGGGAACGCAGTTTGGGAAAACTCATGATCCCGATATCTCCGGATGGGTGTTTTGGATTGGCGCCGCAAGCGCCGGGACGGTGCCGAAGGTCGGCCGGAACGGGTAAAGCGCTGCCAGCATAGCACATTTTTTCCTCAAAAATAAAGCCGCCGAACGGCGGGGGCGGGCCGATGGTGAGGCGGTGGCGGTTTGGCCGCGGGGAGGAAAGGGAACGATCGTGCCGGCTTCGACCGGGAAGACATATGCGGCACCGGGCAAGTCCAGCGCCCGGTGCCGGGAAGCCAACACACGACGTTGGGGATCAGGCCGCCTGCTCCAGAGCGGCAACCGCATCGCTGGTGAGCACGCGGTCGATGTCCAGCAGGATTTTGACCCCGCCTTCCATGTTGGCCATACCCAGGATATAGTCCGTGGCCACTTTCGTGCCGAAGGACGGTGTGTCTTCGATTTCCTCGGCCTTGATGTTCATGACCTCTGAAACCGCATCCACGACGATCCCCACCTGGATGGTGCTCTCGGCACCCTGGATCTCGACCACGATAATACAGGTACGATCGCTATAGTTGATTTCGGGCATATCGAACCGCAGGCGCAGGTCGGTGACCGGGATAACCTTGCCCCGCAGATTGATCACGCCCTTGACGTAATCCGGCGTCTGCGGCACGGAGGTGATCGGCATCATGCCGATGATTTCTTTGACCTTTAGGAGCGCGATCCCGAACTCTTCCTTATCGAGCGTGAAGGTCAGATACTTGCCGGCAATCGATTCATTCATGGTTATCTCCATCATCGGCATTCAACCGGTTGCGGGTCTGCCCCCCTCGGATGGCGGCCGGACCCATTTACGAAGTTGGTCGGTGACCCCTGAGCCGGGCTAAAAATCCTGGAACGCCTCCTGGTCGTCAAACGGAATCACTTTCTGCGCCGCCGGCTGGGGCACCGCCGGGGATTCCTTGGGCCGGGCCGTTGTCGTCGGCGCGGCTGCTTGCTTGCGCCTCCGGCCGAGTCCTCGGGGCCCGGGCGCGGCCACCGTTTTTTTCTGATTCCGGCCTTCGACCAGTTTGACCAGCTCGAACACCATGTTTTTCATCTGTTCGGCCTGAGCGTTCATTTCCTCGGAAGCCGATGCGGATTCTTCGGCACTGGCCGCATTCTGCTGGACCACCTTGTCCATTTCGGTCACGGCCGTGTTGATCTGTTCGACGCCCTGAGCCTGTTCGCTCGAAGCGGCGGCGATCTCGCCGACGATATCCCCCACCTTGACGGATGCGCCGGCCACTTCGGTGAAGGCCTCGTTGGCCTGGGACACCAGCGAAGAGCCGTCATGGACCCGGCGGGAGGTGTCGTCGATCAGCTCGGAGGTGTTGCGGGCCGCTTCGGCCGCGCGGATGGCCAGATTGCGCACCTCGTCGGCCACCACGGCGAAACCGGCACCGGCCTCCCCGGCGCGGGCCGCTTCCACCGCCGCGTTCAGCGCCAGAAGGTTGGTCTGGAACGCGATCTCATCGATGGTCTTGACGATCTTTTGGGTCTCTTCACTGGCTTTGGAGATTTCTTCCATCGACGTGGTCAATTGCCCCATGGCGCTGTTGGCCTGGTCCACCACCTGGTTGGCGTCGGTCATAAGGCCGTTGGCCTGGCCGGCGTTGTCGGCATTCTGCTGGGTCATGGCGGCCATCTCTTCGAGCGAAGCAGAGGTCTCTTCGATGGCGGCGGCCTGCTCGGAAGCACCTTCGGCCAGCTGCTGGCTGGAGCCCGAGACCTGCGATGCGGCCGAAGCCACCTGGTCCGAACCATCACGCAGCCCTTCGATGATGCGCGTGACCGGTTTGGTAATGGCGCGCACGGAGAAGAATGACAGCAGCACGCCGATGATAAAGGTCACAACGCTCAGACCGGAGACAAACCAAAAGGTCATGTGCTTCAAGGATTCGACGTGGGCCTGCCGGTCGGCGATGATACCGGCGACCGCTTTCCGGATTTTCTGTGAGGCCACTTCAACTTCATGGGCGGCCTTGCGCATGACCGGATACTCGGCCTCGTAGGCAAACACGTTCTCGGCCAGCTTGGCCAGCGTCTCCACGTAACGGTTCGCATAGGTGAAAATCGCTTCGTCATCCAGGTCTTCGAAATTGGCGACCACTTTACGGGCTTTTTCCACGTATTTCCCGTCGTGGCGCAGGATGAAATCCTTCTCGTGGCGTCGCATCATCAGGTAGTCCACCATGAGCGCGTTCATCAGCATGGGTGACGGTGTTTCCTTGATGGCGCTCTCCAGCTTGTGGGCGTAGCCGCGCAGGTCACCGCGGATGCCGGAGCTCTTGTCACCCTGCGCCTGGATCAGGGCGGCCACTTGGTTGAAGGCTTTTTCATATGTCGCGCGGTTGGTACGCACCTGCGCGATCTCAGCGGTGATCGTGGTGATGCCCAGGGTCTTGGCGGATGTCTCGACATGCGCAAGATGCTTGTCGAGACGGGCCAGGGTTTCCTCCATGCGCTTCAAATACTTGGGATCCTGGCGGGCGATATAATCCTTTTCGTGCCGGCGCGCCATGAGCAGCTCCAGATCGATCTGGGTCGCGTCCTCGGCGATCGGAAAATATTTCTTTTCAGAGTCCAGCAGTTCGGTGGTCGTGGATTCCAGTTCCATCAGCGCCACCCCGCTGGTGACCAGCATTAAAACCAGCAGCGTACCGAAAGCAAAGTAAAGCCGCTTGCCGATCGATAATTGCTTCAAAAAGCTTAACCTGTCTGTTTTCGTGTTGGACCCCATTTTGTTCTCCCAGTTTTCTTATTGATTCCGGCCTTGTCGATCGAGACTGGAGATCTACAGCCAATCCACCGACATCAGGGCCATTGCTGACAATCGGTTTGCCCCTGAGTTCTGATCATCCTCCAGATCTTGAGCTTTATTCAGCAAGGGGCCGTACCCTTTTTGCCTATCGGCGGCGTAGATCAATATCTTTAGTCAAATCTATAGGTTCTGTAATTCAACCAGGCCAATGCAGGGGTAGCGATCTGGTCCTCTCTTACACAAATTATTGTTCTTTCCTCCCAACGCTGGCCGCCGGAAAGATGCGAAAAAAAAATTTAAAGCCGGAGGACGTCGCCGCAAATGCGGCTATGTGACAAGTGTCTTTTTGACTACGAATGGGGGGAACGCGCCCAAGATCTTGACCCTATGCCCGGGGGCAAGGCCTGAGCGTATACGGAGTGGACGAAGGCCGCCATACGGCCAAGGGAATTGGCTCTGAATTCCTCTGAGGATTGTCGACCCAACACCGCCGCCATGCGTTGGTGAGCCAATTTCAACCGGCGGTCGGGGGTTAAATTTTGGATGGCCAACCGGTCTGGCCGTCGGCATCTACCACGGTTGAGCCGACGGTGCCCTTCACGCCCCTACGGCAACCAACAGGCCAAACATCCAGGCATCGTCAAACTTCGCATGAGCCTATTTCCGGTGGCGCGGGGGCCCGCAGGGGGGGCATTGCTTGCCGGGGACTAAACGGAGCTCGTCAGCGCTTGGCGTTTGGCGCCCTGGCGATCGGTCCGTCACCATGCGGCTTCATCATTTCGGCGCACCCCAGAAGGGTTGCGGATTCGTGGGTGATGAGAAAGGTGGGAATCCCGGAAACGACATGACTTCCCCTCCCTTTGTGCTCAAAGCGTTTGCGGAAGCTGCTAGCGTCCAGGATATCGATGATGCGCGGCAGAATGCCGCCCGCCAGATAGACGCCGCCCCGGGCCAGAAAGATCAGGGCGATGTCACCGGCCAAGCCGCCCAGCAGGTTGCAGAACATCAGGACGGTTTCCGCGGCCGGCCCTTGCGGGTTTTCACTGGCGGACCGGATGATGGCCGCGGCGGTCGTCTCGCCGGGAAGGCGGCCGTCCAGAGCCGCCAGGGCCGCATGCAGATCGACCAGCCCGGGGCCCGACAGGACGCGTTCGGTCGACACGCGCCCGTACGTTTCGCGCAGGATACAGAAGGCATCGAGCTCCCGGTCTTCAAGCGGCGACAACCCGATGTAGCCGCACTCCGAGCTCACCGTGGCCCATCCGCCCTCCACCGGGACCAGCCCGGCCATGCCCAGGCCGGTCCCCGGGCCGAGCACAGCCATGGGGGCGCCCGTTTGACCTTCACCCGCAGGCGGTCCGATGCAGCGCCGGTCGCCGGCCCCCAGCCGTGGAAGCGCCATGGCCAAGGCTTCATAGTCGTTGGCAACGACAATATCCACCAGATTTAAATGCTTCTTGAGTTCTCCGATGGAGAATCGCCAGTGCGCATTGGTCAGCGCGACATCGTCGCCGATGATCGGGGCGGCTACCGCCAGGCACAACCGGGCCGGGCGGGGGCCGCCGGTCGTATCCCGAAAGGCCTCGAGGGCGACGGCAAACCCGGCAAAGTCGCTGGTGGTCAGCCGGGTGACCGGACCGACACCGCCTCCGGGGGTCAGCCAGGCAAAGCGTGCATGCGTGCCGCCGATATCGGCGACGACCGTCGGCAGGGTGTGGTTCAGGTGGTCGCCCGTCATGCGATCAGGCGCCCCGCGCCACCGGCGGCACGTAATCCTCAAGTTCCGCGCAGGGCAGATGGACGGTCGCACCCAGTTCGGCCGAGCGGTAGAGCGCCATCAGAATTTCCATGACAGCCGCACCGTCGTGGAAGGTCTCGATGGGCGTCTGGCCTTTGCGGAAACATTCGACCATGTGGCGGTTTTCATCGACGTAACCGTAGATGCCGGGCTCATCTTCGAGCACGGGCATCAGCCCCTGCTCGGCGTTTTGCTTCTCCACCAGGTCTTCGCCTTCCTCGCCCCTGACCTGGCGGGACATGAAGACCTTCAGTCCGGTGTTGAGCGAGCTGAACTCCATGGCGTACTCCGGCCCCAGAAGCTCCAGCTGAATCCGCAGCCCCGGTCCGACATAGGCCCAGGAGGTGGTGGCTTCCACGATCAATTCGGCGCCGTCCTGGTCCTCGAGCGTCAGGATGGCCCGGGCGAAATCTTCGGCTGGCCGCGCGGCGTAGTTGACCTCCGGCCCCATCATGTCTTTCAGCTGCGCCACATAGTCCGGCCGGGTCCATTTGAGCGAGGCCACCGTCCCGTTGGCGCTTTTAAGCCGCAGCGAATCACGCGGCTGGCCGGGCTCCGTCAGCATGAAGCGGGCCACCTCGACGCTGTGGCACATCATATCCGAGAGCACGCCACCGCCCTGCAGGTCCCCGCGCCAAAACCAGGGTTCGTGGGGGCCGCTGTGTTCTTCGGCGGCCCGCGCCAGGTAAGGGCGGCCGGTGGCCGGGGCGGCCCGTCGCCAGATGATTTCCTTGCCGCGCATCACCGGGGTGCAGAAAACTTGATTTTCCAGATAGCCGTGCGCAAGCCCGCTGTCTTCCGCCAGCCGCACCATTTCACGCGCTTCGGCCAGGGTGCGCGCCAGCGGCTTTTCGCAGGCCACCGCAAACACGTTGCTTTCACCCGCCTTGACCATCTGCCTGATGGTGCGCATCACCTCCAGGCGCGTGTAATTCGGCGACAGGATCCACACGGCATCCACGTCGGGGTCGCGAAGAAGCGAGGTCAGCGAATCATGGGCTTTGCAGGGTCCCAGTTCCTTGGCGTTGACCGCCTCGACCAGTTTGTCGCGGTTGGCGGGCGTGGGGCTGTAAACCCCTGCGATTTCGACATTGCGCACGCCCAGCAGGGCCTGCAGGTGAAAATGACCGATGAAGCCGCTGCCGACAAATCCCAGGCGCAGCTTGTCCAACGGGTAACGGGGGGGCATTGTCTCAACCTCCTTTGGTGTCGTGTCCATCCAGAATAGGCGTCTTTCGGCCCTGGGTGCGATCTCGCATTTATAATTCCGCGGGCCTTATCCGGAAACCAAATCTACCAATTCTGGACGGACACCAGTGTACACCTGCCGCTGCCACGCGGCGGGTTGTCCATCCGCCGGACATCCTGTCCAGCGGGTCTATATTAAACATTCGCGGCGGATCGTACCGGTAGTCGCCATTCGGTCGAACATCGCTCAGCGGCTAAACCCGCAGCCGCCGCTGCCGCCCGTAAAACAGCATGAGAATCAAGAGTGTCGTTCCGAAAACGATCTGGCGGCCGAATTCCTCCATCTGCAGGGTAATCAGAATGCTCTGCAGCACCACCAGCAAGAACGCGCCGGCCATGGTGCCGGTGTAGGCCCCCTGGCCGCCGGAAAGCGGTGTGCCCCCTAAAACCACGGCGATGATCGAAGGCAGCATGTACTGGTCGCCTACGCCGATAAACGAGTTGCCGGTGTAGCCCAGAACGAAAACGCCGGTCAACCCGGCGAAAAAACCCGAAAGGCCGAACAGGGCGATGCGCATGCGCCCGATGGAAACCCCGGTCAGGGCGGCCGCCCGTTCATTGGTCCCGATGGCGTAGAGCCGGTAGCCGAAAGCGGTACGCTTCAGCAGCCAGGCCATGCAAACGCCCAGTCCGGCCCAAATAAACAGAATGCCGGGAATCCCGGCGATCAGGGGCCGGGTGATAAAGGCAGACAGTACCGGCGCCGCATTACCCGAAGGGATGCCGCGGGTGAGCGCCACCAGCCCCCCCTGGACCACCCCCAGCATGCCCAGGGTCATGACCAGCGGGGGAATGCGCAGGAGGGTCACGCCGAGTCCGTTGATCACCCCGATACAGCCGCCGACGAGGACCGTCCCCAAAATGGCCGGCAGGACCATGGCATTGTCGCCCTGCATGATATTGCCGGCAATCACCGCCCCGAGGCTGATGACCGCCCCGACGGAAAGGTCGATGCCTTCGCGCCCCCCCAGAATCACCAGATTCTGCCCGGCCGCGACGATGCCCAGCAGGGCGGCAATGGAGAGCAGCCGCACAATCTGCCCCAGGCCGGCGAATCCCGGTGAAACCGCCTCACCCAGGGCCAGCAGAACGGCCAGGAGCAGACCGGCCACCACCAAAGGGGAGCGTATCAGCCGACCGGCGGCGGCACCAAGGCCCGTTTCGGCGCTAGCGGCAGTCATCGGCTTTAAGTTCTCCGGGCGGCAAACACGCCGCCGGCCAAGGCCGCCAGCACGATCAAGCCCTGGACAAGGTTCTGGTATTCAAAGGGCACCCCGGCAAAGAAAACCACGCTGCCCACCAGTCCGAGAATGATCGCCCCGAAGATGGAGCCCACCGCGCTGCCGCGCCCGCCGCTGAGTGCGGTTCCCCCCAGAACGACGGCAGCCACGGATCCCAGGGTCGACTTGGCGCCCAGCAGGGGATCGCCGCTGGCGGTGTCGCCCGTCAGACAGAGCGCGGCCAGCGCGGCGAACAGCCCGCATAGCATATACGCCTGAATCCGCAGGCGCGGCACGGGCAGGCCGCTCTGATAGGCCGACTGCATCTGACCACCCACCGCCAGCAGCAGGCGGCTGAACACCAGATTGGCGATCAGCCCCACGGCCGCAATCGCAGCGGCCAGCACCCAAAGCACGAAAGGCATGCCGGCCACATCTTCGCCATAGGTTTCCCAGAAGACATCCGGCGTCGGCAGCCCCGCCTGGGGCAGCACCCACAAAGCCAGTCCCGCGAAGACAATGCCGGAGGCGAAGGTCGCCACGATGGGCTGAAAGCGCAAGACGGCCACGCAGATGCCGTTGAACGCCCCGCAGATCACGCCGGTCAGCAGGCCGGTCGCGATGCCAGTCAGGATGGCAACGACACTACCGCCCAGGGCCGCCATCACCGTAACCGTGACGACGTTGACCAGCGAGACGATGCTCCCCACGGAAAGGTCGATGTCGCTGGCAAAGACGACATAGGTCTGACCGACCGCCAGCAGAATCAGCGGAAGGTAGGTGGCGATGTCGCTCACGATGGATTCCGGCCGCAGGGTCCGCGGCTGCAACAGGCCGTTCAAAGAAAAGAGCAGAATGCACACGGCGACGGCCGGCAGGTAGGGCCGGCGGGCAAAGCCGCCGCGGCGCAGGAAAGCCGTCAGGCCCATGGCGCGTCGGGCATCGTTCACGGCCGCACCTCATAGGCCGCCTGGTAGAGATTGAAGGCCGTCATCTGCGCCCCGGCCAGCGTTTTCACGATGCGGCCGCCGTTGAACACCAGGATGCGGTCGGCAATCCCCAGCAGTTCGGCATCCTCCGAAGAATAAAGGATGATAGAAACGCCTTCGGCCGCCAGGTCACGCATGATCCGGTAGAGATCCGCCTTGGATTGCAGATCGATGCCCTTGGTGGGATCGTCCAGCAGCATCACGGACGGACGGATGACCAGCCACCGGCCGATGACTGCCTTCTGCTGGTTGCCGCCCGAGAGGCTGGCAATGGAATGCTCAAAACCCGCGAAACGCATGTTAAGCCGTTTGACCACCGGCGCGACCTGACGTGTCAGGCCGGCCGGGGACAGGAACGTCCGTCGGTGCCGGGTCAGGTCGGCCGCCACCAGGTTTTCCAGAATGGAGCGCGCCGGCAGTACCCCGTCCCGCCCGCGGTCCCCCGAAACATAGGCCATCCCCTGATCAATGGCCTCCACCGGCCGGGCGGGCGGCCGGCTGGCCGCCGCCGTTTGCACCCGTCCGCCGGAAGCCTTTTCGGCGCCGAACAGCATCCGCAACACCCGCGACTGCCCCTGCCCATGCAGGCCGCCGAAACCGAGAATCTCGCCCCGTTGCAGTTCAAACGAAACCCCGGCCAAGCGATGCCCGCTCAGGTTCTCCACTTTCAGCACGGCCTCGTGCCCCCCCGATGCCGACGTTAGCGGCCGGTGGTCGGGTTCGGCCGCAATCCGGGCGCCGACCATGTGCTCCACCAGCGTATTGCGGTCGGTATCGGCCAGCCGCAGACAGCGGACGGAGCGACCGTCCCGCAGCACGGTGACCCGGTCGCCGATCTCGAAGATTTCATCCATGCGGTGGGAGATGAAAATGATGGCCCGGCCCTGAGCGCGCAGCTGCCGCACCAGGCCGAAAAAAACGGCGACCTGGCGTTGGTCCAGCGATGAGGTGGGTTCGTCGAAGATCATCAGACGGGCCTCGGCGGCCAGCACCTTGAGGATCTCGACCAGCTGGCGCTGATCGTTGCGCAGTTCCTGAACCGGGGCGTCCAGGGCAAAACCGCGGCCGGTGACGTCGGCAAACGGCGCCAGAAGCAATTCGGCACGACGGCGCATCGCGCGGCGGTCGACCAGCCCCGGCCCCCTGCGCGGCAGGGCGCCCAAAAAAAGATTTTCAGCCACGCTCAGCTGGGGGACCAGGCTCAACTCCTGATAAAAAACGCGGATGCCGGCGCGCTCCGCATCCCGCGGCCCGTTGATCAAGGCGGTACGGCCGCCGATGCGCAATTGGCCGGCATCGGGGACGACCGAACCGCCGATGATCTTGCACAGGGTGCTTTTACCGGACCCGTTGGAGCCGATCAGGACATGCACCTCACCCTGGTCCACGTCCAGTCGGGCCTCGGCGAGCGCCGTAACGGCTCCGAAACGCTTGTTTATGCCGTGAGCTTCAACAAAAGGCATGGTCAGCAAAATCGCCCGTGTCTATTTGAAATACTGCGCCGCCTCCTCGATGCTCACCGACGAGGACACGGAATAATGCCCGGGCTTGCCCGCCACTTGGGCGTAGGCCTCGTCGAAATTGTTCTTGTCGATAAAAGGGATCGGAATATAGAGGGCATTGCCGTATTTGCCGTCGCGCAGCGGCTTTTTAAATTCCTTGCCCATCAGAAGGTAGACGGTCACGTTGAGGGCGCTGGCCATACAGCCCGGAGGGTTGACGCTCGCCCCCGAATTAAGTTGCTTGGCTTTCCAGGTTTCCAGGAAATCCTTGCGAATTTCACCGGTGGCTGCGATGTCGCTGCGGTTGCCGTCCATAATCGCCCGCCAGGCGCCGGCAGCCATCCCGTCCTGGACCCAGACGCCGTCAATATCCGGATAGGTCGCCAGCAGATTCTGCATGGCCTGCTGCCCCTGGGCCTGATCCCAGTTGGCATTCACTTCGTTCAGGATTTTAATCCCCTGATAGTTGGCAAAAACCGCCTGGTAGCCCTCCATACGCATCTGGTTGGCCGGGTGCCCGGCAACTCCGTTGATGGCCACGACATTGCCTTTGCCGCCCAGCGTATCGGCCAGCCATTGGGCCGATTTCATGGCCCAGCCCTTCTGGTCGATGCCGACGTAGATGGCGTCTTTTGAAGAGACTTCGGCATCGGTGGAAACCACCAGAATGCCCTTTTTCTTGGCCTGGCGAAACACGGGATCGAAAGCCGTCGGGCTGTTGGGATTGATGATCACGGCATTCACGCCCTGGTTGATGAAATTGCGCACATGGGCAATCTGCCCCTGAACGTCAACGTTGGCGCTCTGGACGATCACATTGACCTCAACGCCCCTGGCTTTCCATTTGTCGGCCGCCGCTTTGGCCTCGTCTATCATCTGCGTGCGCCATTCGCTGCCGACCCAGCCGTTGCTGAGACCGATGGTATAGCGCTGCGATACGGCCGTGCCGGATACGAGCAGCATAAACACAATCGCCAGAGGAATAATGGAATAACAACGTTTCATGATGCGCTCTCCTCTTCCTTGGGGTTGATGTTGAAGGTGACGCGCCACGTCGGCGGGATACACGGCCAAAATAGAATAACGGACCGATTGAATCGGCTTTTTCATTTAGCTTTGCAGGCCACGATCGGTCAACTCCGAATTGAATTCTATCTTCCGGCGGTCGACAGGTCGCGCCGGGGTACCGATTTACATCCCGATGGCGTAGGCCTGGCGCCGGGGGTCGGCCCCGGCCTGGAGCACGTTGTTCTCGTGGTCGATAACGATCACCTGGGAAGACCCCATGATGATGGCATAGGATTCCAGAACGCGCACATCGTGCCCCCGGGCGACCAGCCCCTCGATGGTCTTCGCCGGAAAACGGTTTTCGATCATCAGGCTGCCGTCCGGGTTCGAGCGCCAGCGCGGGGCCTCGTTGGCCTGCTGGGCGTCGGCCCCAAAATCAATCAGGTCGACGGCCAGCTGGATGTTGGTCTGGGTCTGGCCGTCGGCGCCCGGGCTGCCCAGCAGGATGGCGGGCCGGCCGTTTCGCAGAATCATGGCCGGGTGCAGGGTGTGGTAGGGGCGTTTGCCGGGGGCCAGCACGTTGGGGTGGCCGGCCGCCAGCGTAAAACCGCAGGCCCGGTTGTGGAGCAGCATGCCCGTTTGGGGCACCAGCGCACAGGCCCCGAAGGCCTCGTAGAGCGACTGGATCAGCACCACGGCATTGCCGTCGGCATCCACCACGGTGAGGTAAACCGTGTCTTCCCCACCCCGGGTGAAGTCGCGGGGCGTAACGGTTTCAGCCGCACGGTCGGGGTCGATCCGCGCGAGCTGATCGGCCGCTCCGGCCCGGGCGAGCATGGCGTCCACCGGCACCGGGTGGAAGGCCGGGTCGCAGACATAGGTGTCCCGGTCGGCAAAGGCCAGCTTCTTGGCCTCCACCATCTGATGAACCAGCTCGGCCGAATCCACGGGCATGGCCGTCAGATCGAGGCCGGCCAGGATATTGGCCTGCATCAGCAGGGCGATACCCTGGGAGTTGGGGGGTGCGGTGGCAATGGTGTGGTCGCGGTATACGGTGGTGATCGGCCGCTGCCAGTCCACGGTGTGGGCGGCCAAATCGTCCGCACTTAAAAACCCGCCGGCGGTGTCTGAAAAAGCCACCAGAGCCTCTCCGAGTCTTCCGCGGTAAAAGGCGTCCGGACCGACATCCATCAGCGCCTGGTAGGATTCGGCCAGGCGCGGCTGAACCAGACGTTGGCCCACCCGGGGAATCCGGCCGCCCGGCAGGAAGATTTCCCCGGCCGCACCGCCGGCCAGCAAATGGTTGCGACGCTCGCGGATAACTTGGACCAGTTCGCCGTAGACCGGAAATCCGTCGCGCGCGTAGGGCAACGCCCGGGCCAGGAGCGTGTCCAAACCCAGGGTGCCGTGTTTCTCGAGGGCAGCCTGCCATCCGGCAATCGCCCCAGGCACGGTAACGGCGTGGACACCCGTTTCCGGCACTTCTTCGTATCCCATCTCGCGATAGGCCTCCCGGCTGGCCTTCGCCGGCGACCGGCCCGAAGCGTTGAGCACCTCCAAATTCTCGCTGGAAGCCTTGAAAATCAGCATGAACAGGTCACCACCCAGGCCGCACATATGGGGCCTTACCGTGGTCATCACCAGGTTGGCGGCCACGGCGGCGTCCACGGCGTTGCCGCCGGATTCCAGAACGCTCCCACCGGCCTGGGCCGCCAGGGGATGATCGGCGGTGATCATCCAGTGCGTACCCATCAAAAGGGGGCGATGCGTGGTGAAATGATCCAACATACAGCATCCAATCCTATTTTGGGTGGCTATCTTATTGTTTGACTCATAAAAAGCACCCAGTTGAAAATCGCACTTTAATGATAATTATATTTTCATAGCTACTTAGACGATCACACCAAAACGAGGAGATATTCGCATGAATAAATATGACTGTAAATCAGAGAAGGTATCAAGCCGCACTGTGGGATTGATTATGGTTGTCCTGGCCGTAATACTCGGAGGGATCGGCGGCGTCATCATTCCGGTTCTCGGTTTCGTGTTTGCCGTACCATTGTTGGTTCTGGCCGGTCTTTTTTTCTTTGCCCCCGAAACCAAGGTTTGCCGGCTAATTTTGGATAAAAGCTGAAAATGTCCCGCCCCTCGCGGCGGGTACAACTCCGAAAAACACAGACGGCGGGAGAGATTGCTCCTGCCGTTTTTTTTGCGGCCATCGCCCGGTTTCCGCAGTCCCACCAAGACCCTTCGGGCGATAGGTTCAATCGATTACGGACCTGGTGCCTGTAAATGACGTTGGTTTAATTCTCGTCAGGTGACATGTACATAATCGGAAAACGGGAACGGACCCTTCCCAGCGAACGCTCTTTTTCCCATACGATCCGGCCAATTCCATCTGGAGCGGCATTTCAACCGGGAGATGCGGTAGAGTGCCGCTGGCGGTGTGCCGCGCAGATTTCCCGCGTCCCCTGCAAATAGATAAGCCACCTGCTCCGACAGGATTGGAATGGCGTTGAATCCAGGCCTTCCCACTAAACTTCGCCGGCGTATTGAAATCCAACGCCGGTAACCCGCCAAAAAGCCCCTTGACAAGTTAATTTAGTTAAACTTAATCTAACTTCACGCATTCGACTTATTAACCTTGGCAATCACAGCCTGCACCCCGGCCGTTCGCCATTCGGGTGCGAACCTGTGTATCCTGATTCAGCAAATTAAAAATTTGGCAGTACCTCGGACCCGGACATGTTGCCACAGGAGCAAAATCCAGAATATCCGGAAAAAAACCGAGACATTCGAACGATCAAACAAGTTAAGTTATACTTAACAACTGGCGACGGCCTACCGACGGATATCCCATGCCTCCGGGATGCGCGTTCATTCGCTAGCTGCCGCCGCCATCGGTCCGTTGCCTTCCGGCGGAATCCGCGCCAGCAGGCTCGGCATACATGCGGACGTGAATCGCCCAACGATCGCCGACGCCTGACCCTGCTTTTTTAACCCTCAAGGAGGAGCTGATGAACCTACAGAAAGCCAATGCCAACGACGCCCTGCTGACAAAAAACCGCTCTCGCGACATCGCGCCCCAGTCGGGTCTCTGCAGCCGCTGTGTGGACGGATGCAAGGGCAACTGCGACCTCTTCCAGGCCACTTTCCGTGGCCGGGAACTGCTCTATCCCCAGCCCTTTGGCAGCGTCACCGCCGGGGCCGACAAGGATTACCCCGTGGATTACTCCCACCTCAACATCATGGGTTACGCCCTGGGCGCCAAGGGCGTGGCCGAGGATCCGGATCAGGCCACCTTCCCGGCCGTCAGCACCGAAACCACCTTTGGAACGACGAACAAAGTCAAGATGAAGGTGCCCATCTTCACCGGGGCCCTGGGCAGCACCGAGATCGCCCGCGTCAACTGGGAGCACTTTGCCATCGGGGCGGCCATCAGCGGCATCAGCCTGGTCTGCGGTGAAAACGTCTGCGGGATCGATCCGGAACTCGAGTTCGGCCCGGACGGCAAGGTCGCCAAATCCCCCGAAATGGACCGCCGAGTAGCGCTCTACCGACGTTACCGCGAGGATTACGGCGACATCCTGGTGCAATTGAACGTCGAGGACACCCGCAACGGCGTGGCCGAATACGTGCTCGACAAATTAAATGTGGAAACCATCGAGCTAAAATGGGGCCAGGGGGCCAAATGCATCGGCGGCGAGATCAAGGTCAATTCCCTGAAGCGGGCCATCGAGCTGAAGAAACGCGGCTACATCGTCACGCCCGATCCGGAGGACGCCGCCAACCAGGCCGCCTTCAAGGCCGGACCGCTGAAACAGTTCGAGCGGCACTCCCGGCTGGGCTTCATCGACCAGGAAGGATTCATGCGCGAGGTGGAACGGCTGCGCGCCCTGGGGGCCAAACGGGTGACGCTCAAGACCGGCGCCTATCCCATTCGTGAACTGGCCATGGCCATCCGCTGGTCGAGTGACGCGGGCATCGACCTGTTGACCATCGACGGGGCCCCCGGGGGCACCGGCATGAGCCCCTGGCGCATGATGACCGAGTGGGGCGTGCCGGCCCTGCACCTGCATTCCATGGCCTACGAGCTTTGCACGCGCCTGGAGGAAAAAGGCCTGCCCGTACCGGATATCGCCTTTGCCGGCGGCTTTTCCGGCGAGGACCACGTTTTCAAATCGCTGGCCCTGGGCGCCCCCTACTGCAAAGCCGTCTGCATGGGACGCGCCCTGATGATTCCGGGGATGGTGGGCAAGAACGCCGAAAAATGGCTGCGCGGGGAAGACGGCGGCCTACCCTCGACGGTCTCCAAGCACGGGTTTACCAAGGAAGAAATCTTTATGAACTATGAAACCCTCAAGGAGAAATACGGGGCCGAGGTGGACCAACTGCCCCTAGGCGCCATCGGGATCTACAACGTGGCCGACAAGATACGGGTGGGCCTGCAGCAACTGATGGCCGGCTCGCGCAGCTGGGGGGTCGAGCACATCAGCCGCCGCGATCTGGCCTCCTTGACCGAGGAATGCGCCCGGATCACCGGGATTCCCTTCATCATGGAGGCCTACCGGCAGGAAGCCCTGGAAATTATCGAGGCCTGAGCAAATCGAATCCCAACCCGCGGGAGGTAAATCATGACGGATGTCGTCAAGTGGTTGAAAAATAGGGATCCGCAGGAAAATGAATTTCACCAGGCGGTCGACAAGCTGATCGCCTGGGTGCAGCCGGTGCTCGACCGCCGGCCCGACTTCGGCCAGCAGGCCATCCTGCAGCGCCTGGTCGAACCCGAACGCAGTGTGGTTTTTCGGGTGCCCTGGATGGACGACGGCGGGCAGGTCCAGGTCAATCGTGGCTTCCGGGTAGAAATGAGCAGCGTGCTCGGCCCCTTCAAGGGCGGGCTGCGTTTCCATCCCTCGGTGAGCCTCTCGACCTTCAAGGCCCTGGCCCTGGAGCAGGTTTTCAAAAATGCCCTGACCATGCTGCCCATCGGCGGCGCCCGGGGGGGCAGCGATTTTGAGCCCAAAGGCAAATCGGACAACGAGGTCATGCGCTTCTGCCAGAGTTTCATGGCCGAACTGGCCCATCATATCGGCCCCGACATCGATGTGCCTGGCGGCGGCATGGGGGTGGGCCTGCGCGAGATCGGCTACCTCTTCGGAGCCTATCGCAAACAAAGCGGCGCGCATGCCGCCGTCATCACCGGCCGGGGGCTTGACTGGGGCGGCAGTCAGATCCGCCTCCAGTCCACGGGCTACGGGGTGGTTTACTTCGCGGCCGAAGCGCTGGCCACGAAGAACCGCACCCTGGAGGGGAGACGCTGCCTGGTGTCCGGTGCGGGGAATGTGGCCCAGCACACGGTGGAAAAGATCATCGAAATGGGCGGCAAGGTGCTCACGGTATCGGATTCTTCCGGTTTCATCTTCGACGAGGAAGGCATCGACACCGGCAAGCTGGCTTTCATCAAACGCCTGAAAAACATCAAGCGTGGCCGCATCCGCGAATACGTGGACAAGTACTCCGAGGCCCAGTATGTCGAAGCCGACCACAGCCTCGATCACAACCCCCTCTGGAATCACACCGCCGACTGCGCGTTTCCCTGCGCCGCCGAAAACGAAATCAACGCCAAGGACGCCGCCAATCTGGTGGACCGGGGTATCCAACTGGTGTGCGAAGGGGCCGACCTGCCCGCCGCCCCCGATGCGATCGATGTCTTTCTGGACAGCGGTATCCTCTATGCCCCCGGCACGGCCACCAATGCCGGCGGGGTGACGATCGCGGCCCTGGAAATGTCGCAGAACCGCATGCTGCTCAACTGGTCGGCCCGGGAAGTCGACCATCGGCTCCGAACGGTGATGACCAACATCCACCGGCAGTGCCTGGAAACGGCGGAAGAATACGGCCAGCCGGGCAACTATGTGACGGGAGCCGTCATCGCCGGTTTCACGCGGGTGGTCAACGCCATGTATGATCAGGGGCTGGTCTGATCGCCGGCGCGGGGCAACCGGCGGCGAACGTATTCGTTTGATGGGAATCCGACAGGGGGAGCGTCGCGCGACGCTCCCCCTTTTTTACCGACGATCTCAGGGCGCGAGTGTCAGCCAGAGGAGACGGGCGGCTTCGCGGGTCGGGTTGGTCCAGTGCGTGGGTGTATCGACCGTGAGATAGACCGCATCGCCGCTGGCCAGTGCATGGGGTTGATCCTGGATGACGACCTCCAGGCGGCCGGACAGCAGGTAACCGAATTCCTCCCCCTTGTGGGTCCGGAAATGGCGGTCGCTGACCGCCGCGCCCTGAAAGGTGACCAGATAGGCTTCGGCCCCGGCATTGAACCCCTGGGGCAGCAGCCGCTGGACGGCAACCCCCGCGGGGGCCCCGTCAGGTGTGGACGCCGCCGGTTCCGGTCCCCTGAAAACCACCTGCCGAGGCACGCCGGCGTGTTCCTGGAAGAAGGCGCTCACGTCGACCGCCAGAATCTCGGCCATTTTGACCAGGGCCGGCAGGGAAGGATAGATAAGATTGCCCTCGATCTGGGAAATGGTGCTGGGCGTGACCCCGATGCCCCGGGCCAGCGCCTTCTGGCTGATACCCCGGTCCTGGCGCAGCGCTTTCAGGCGGGCGCTAAGGTTCAACTTCCCGAGCCCCCGCTGTTCGCTTTCGAAATGCACCGCGTCGCCCTCGCTCCAGAATAGTGCGGGTTTGTTCAGCGCGCGCGGGCTGCGCCCCTGCGCCTTGACAATGGTCAGTGTCGATTTGCCCCGCTTGATCGTCAGATCCATGACCACCTGGGCGATCTTATTGATGTTGGCCCGCAGGCGCGACGTATGCGCTTCCCGCTCGATGATCCAGTAGGCGATGGTATCGAGCTCATACAGCCGGGGACAGGCGCGGGAATAAAACCGCAGCACCTGCGCTTCACTGCCCCATAGTTCCTGCATACCGGTGA
>JAAUXU010054582.1_pt1 | contig 22721 bp, 20 predicted proteins | sample 7278151 | NCBI WGS metagenome assembly JAAUXU01 (sample SAMN14350113, study PRJNA611818) | marine sediment metagenome | isolation source: surface marine sediment (1.8m) | place: French Polynesia: Moorea | collected 2018-08 | reverse complement strand
TCGTCATTGACTCTGGAAACCTTCAACTACGTCTTATTTCTAAACAGTTTACTGTTCTGCTGGTGCAGTTTGACGTAAACTCCCCCTCCCCCCCCCCCAGTATACCGTACTTCATCACTTCAATCCAGTATCACAACTGCCGGAGGTTGTGTGTCCTTCTTTGAGGCACTCAGAAAACACCAACCAGCGCAGAAAGATCATTCGTCGCTGTAACAAATGGCCAAAGATACGATCGACAGTTCAACGAGCAGCCAAAGACATCGGTGCATTGAGATGTGGCCGGCACCAAAGTGTTGTGTGACTCCCAATAAGAGCCATTTCGTCGTTGTCCCTGATGTTCCTGATCAAATTGCCCGTAGATCGTGTCTTTAACGCCAACACTCGAGAAAGATTCTCTGTTTCTCTATGAGAATACTTGCACGAAAAAATGTGTATTCAAATGTCCCTCTGAAATCAGATTAGCCATCACCATGATGTAGTGTGAAACGAAGGCTCTTATCTGAATATCCACAATGGTGGCAAAATTATGAGTCTAATCGATTTATGCCCGTTATTGAAGAATTCTTCGAAATTCCTTTCAAAAGAGACATAAGGGACTTTAATTAAACGGTTTCTTTTTTTCCATTCAACTCTTTAAGGCACAAGAAAAGCAAAGTTCACAAAATGACAGCACTAGAACAAGTATGACGGCCTCGAGTTTTTGAATCTCAACTACCTCCATGCCAAGTCTAGCCAACTTTAGGGGCAAAAAGTGCCAATTTACCTATCGACGCCATGAAGATCCTTCAAATCATGGAGTCTCTGCTCCTGACTCATGTTTTTCTTGATGAGATTGAACCTTTACTTTACCAGGTCCAATTTCAGTGTTAAAACAAATTGAAGTCTTAATTTTTCCTTCAACTTGCATGATCCTTCTCTTTCAATGAATTTGTCTTGATGTGCGTAAAGTGCCTCGGTGATGACAAAGATATGCAAACTTGCTATAACCCGAATTGGCAAGTTTGTGTGTGATGGTGTAACCGCTAACGTACAGGTACATTAGACCCGTCACAATGTTTACTTAGGTCGTACTGCTAACTTGCATCTACTGAAAACAAACGGGCACGCCTCTTATTGACTCATGGTAGTGTACCTAAAACAATATTTCAGTCAGCAGTTCAATATTGTAGACCCTTGTTTTGTTGTGCACTGCACTAAGGCTAGGCTCAAGGTAACCCCAATAGCTCGGCAGAACCTTACTCGCACTGCAAAAGGTCACGGATGTTTTTGGAGTGGCTGCAAAATGCAGGTCATCAGGGTAAGTGCACATATGGACCATGTGCATTTGTCTATTTACATTAAAGAATACGCGCGGACAAGACGTGTAGCCACAATAGCGTGTAGCCACCATTGTGGGGCCACAGAAAACAAAAAATGGCCTTTTCGCAGTCAACTCCAAAGGCTCAACCTCACCACCACCTTCACCGTCAGTAGCAGGCATTCCCCTTCTTGGGGGAGCTGGGAGGGTCTCCGGCTCTTAGAGTGACTTTTACTGCGCAATTTTATAAACTAATTTCGAAGGGTCATGTCCATTCTTCGCAGCAGGGTCTTATCTCATATGTCTCCCCTTGTCCAAATTTTACTACGTCGGTTTAAGTTAATAAATGCATTTTCAGCGCTTGACCTGCAGCCCTGAGGGGGGGGGGTCAACCCTTACGGCCCTCGCCGCAGGTTCTTTACCCCCCCATTCCAAGTTCAGTCTCAATCGGTCCAGCCAACCAAGGCGAATGTTACTTAGTAAACCCGTGTTTGGGGCCCCCACCCGTTATTGACGGCAGGAGGCAGGGGTCTTATCCCTCTATAATGTTCCCCGGGGTGTCTGTCCTCCACAGCTACCTTAAGGTTGGTCGAAGTCCGCCGGCCGCTTTCCGAGATGTGGAGAAAACAGACAAACGGACAGACAGGCAGACAATCGGACGGTCCTCCTTTCAGGCATGAGACGCTATCACGTTCATCACGGCATTCTATTCTGTCCACAGTATTATTTATGCTACATTTAGGACAAATATTTCTCATGTGTGTAATTTGCAACATCAACAACGATCCTCCTCAAGCTTTAGAACAGGCTAACTTCTACTCCAGCAGTGCAAGACTTAACTTAGCTATGGGCACGTGAATTCTATTTGCTGTGGCCCACACCATATTTATGCTCCATGCCACAGGTCCAATTCTCCTTCACTCCGTCAGCGTCGTTGTCCGGTGCCCACTTGTTTTCAACACCAACCTTAAGGTTTACTTTCAAGGCAGCCTTGAAGCCAATGATTGACGAACAGTGCAAGTACAACATAAATGAGTCACGGTTGTTATGCTGACGTGGATCAGATGATCTGTCTTGTCCAGAAAATGGACGTCGATTCAAGGCGATGTGATGCCAATCGGCCTGCCCCACGCGACGGGCAGGCCCGCACTGGCCGCGATTCGCTACAGAAGTAACTTTGTACGCACTCACACGCAGAGTTGAACTCACCCTCGCAGCTGATTAGCGGAAGTCAAAGGTTGGGAGATCTGTTTTACGTGTAAAATTTGTAAGGAATACCTGTTCTGTGTACGCGTCTTTGTTTGGACAAACGTTTTACGCACAGCGACTACCACGAAAAGCATTGAAAATGTAACTCTCTTAAGCTACAAGGACACTTCTTACACCGTTAAGGCTTGAGCCCTTAGTGTGACAGTCTGGTCTTTAACTGGCATTCGACACTGAAGTCGCTACAGTACTCGTGCAGACTCTACAGAATTCAGTAACTATGACGCATAACCGATGTCCATTGGATGTTCAAGTGATTGTTGTAGTATTGCATGCACACATAGCAAAGGTGACGTCACACCAAATTGTTCCAGAACCGTGACCACAATGTCATCTTTCTTAGGTCTTTCGACGTAAGTATACTTTGTCTCCAAAGATCTTTTCCAACCATCCACTACCAAAGCTCACAAAGTCCATGAAGGAGACTCCAAGGAATAGGCCCATTGAACCTCCAACCGAGGCAATGAGGGCACTGAAGTCAAAGAGGACGTAGTCTTCCTGCACCAAAGTGCCGGTGGAGGCCAACCGGAGCTGAAGACGACTGCGCTTCTTGAACTCCTTGCCATGGAACGTCAGATCTTTTTTCCCACTGTTATAGAATGTCTGCTTGCAAGCCTAAGAGGTTAAGCGTCATGTAGTACACGTACAGTTACGAATTGGTTTGTCATCATCATAATAGCGGAGAAATCCTTACCTTCAAGCATCGCGATTCCTTTGTCCGTGTTGCCAAATCAGACAGCCTCACAGCCATTTTGAGTACGCAAGTGGCATCGGTCTTGTTGGAGCACATGGGCACACTGGCAGGGATGCCGAAGTAGCTTAGCTGGGGGATTTGGCAAACTCTCTCCATATTCTGATACGACAGCAAAAATTCTAAGGTTTATGCACAAAATGTCATCAGAAGATCTTGACCTTGGAACACCGGAGTACTGACACTTGTCCGCGTACGAACTTCTCCACCACAAACTTTTTGATGCAGTTCGAGTAGTCATCTTCTTTTGTGTCCGAAGAGCAAGAATCTCTCTTTTCATCCAAAATCTTCAAAAAAAAGTCAATGTCGGTTACATTTGTACTGTGCAGTATGTGTTCATATGAATGCAGGGTCTGCCAAAAATGGCTTCAGTCGAAAAACAAAACAGCCCCTATGTCATCAAGATCAAGCTGGGCAATCAATGAAAGCTTAAAACATATAATACTTTTGTTGAGTTTTTAATAAATTTTACTACTAACACGAGACCCAACATCTACTTCCATGGTCGGTGCCAGTGGCCGTTATGTGCACATCCAGGCAACTTTTACTCCCAAATAAGGTATGAAAAAATTGATTGACTTGAAACGATCAATTGATGAATCTCAGATTCCCACTATTCCTTGTATGGAGACTGTGTGCGTCATATTTAGCTAAGACATATTTTACCGCTGTCGCAATGTTCATCTCGAGCTGAAGTTTCGTAGGCACCCAAAAACAAGCAATGACGATGAAAGTTTTAACACTATTAAATACAACACCGTTAAAAAAATATCGTAGCAACTGTGACATCATCGTCTGTGTACAAGATGGGGAACAGCGGGATGTCGATGCAGTTGTGCATGTTTTTCAAAAGTTTTGGTCAACCATAAACAATGTCCAAACATCACATTGTTCCCACTAGATATTCTCAGTTGTAATTTAGTTCGACATTGAAGGACGAGATTGCCTTTTCAGATGGTTATGTGGCATTATCACTGCTAGAGATTCGATATCAATCAAAGTTATACGAAACAACTGAAACTTGGGCATTGTTCAGACATGTCTTAAAAATTAAGTAGATGTCATGTCTAAGATTTCGTCTTTGGCAGGGAGTTTGTACAGTAGCAGCATGATCTTAATGAAACTGCATAAAGGTTTTAGTCGAGCGTGACGGAGTCTGCGTAGTTTCGCTCATTGTGAACGGCTCGCATTGAACTTTCTCGCGTTGACCAAGCCCGAAAATACCAGGTAAGGTGAAGTCCTGTTATACACATGGTCTCGTGTCCCAAGCAGTCTTCAGGCCAGAATTAAGGCAAATTCAATGCCATTTTCGGCAAATTTTGATCCTTTCGTTGCGTTGCGATTTAAATGGAAGCCATGCATTTTAGGTGTTCTATGCAACAGGACTTTGTTATACCTCTGTAAACACGGGGTGAACCCAAAGAAACCTGATATGTGTAAGTAAAGACTCATTACTCAGTCCGAGCAGCGCATAGCAGTGCAAAGCGTAGCTAACGGAGGAAATTCAAAATTTCTGTTGCAAAAAAAGAATTTTGTAAATCGGACCGAAACTAAGTGAGTCACGGCCTCTCAAAGTCAAGGGTCATTTTTTCACCCCAAATCCAATTTTGAATTTTCTTTAAATGTTTCCAGAAGAGATAAAGCGGATCATTTTGAAAGAGTCCCGGATGATGACCCTGCAGTTTATTGCTCAATCTGTGAAAATGTGCTCTAAAGGGCCCATTTCTGCCTCCAAGTTAATAGCCACCATTTTGAGCACTTAATGAAATTCTGTGTGGACTGTGAAAAGCATGATTTGTTATCAATCTGGGGTTGTTTTTGCAAATAAAAATTTTGGATAGCCTTTTTCTCAAGAACCATGCGTTTTTTTGTAAACACACTTCCAACACAGGCTGAGCAAGAAGCCCTTACTTACATCTGGTTCCGTTTGACGCGAAATTGTCGCTTAAAAGTATGCTGATTTTTTTTTACTGAACCGCAGGAAGAGGTGTTCTACGAGTGTGCTGAAATCTCTATAAAAGCACAGCAAGCTGGGACGTAAAGTATCAAGCCGCGACGCAGTTAATATACCCCGGCTGTCTGCTATGATCCCAGTCAGTTTGTTCAGTGTCGTGCCCTGTAGCACTGCGCTACTGCAGTAGGTATTTTCTGCCGAGACCGGTGTGGCAAATACAGAGCAACAATTTCAGGTCACTCTACCAATTGTCCGGCCGCAGTGTACACCATATTTTCCTCCTTTGACTGAGGTGAGGCCTCATATTGTCCCAGGGCAGGTGGCCGAGGACAGGTCAAATCACCTCAGTCAAAAGGAAGAAAATATAGCACCACTACAAAGTGACCAGGTAAAACATAGTTGGTCTGGTACCGGACTGCGCCGATAAATCTAGACCAACAGAATTGAGCGTAAATCAGTGATGCATGTGCGACAATATAACAAGATTGTCCAAGTTATTCACCAGATTTAATCCCGTCGGTTGCGCGGTGTTTGGGCGTCTCATCGCAAGTGTTACTTACCTCTAGCAAACAGGGTCTGCATGGCAAAAACTTGATTGTACATTAGTTCATCATCGGTGCCAGTTCTTCAGATCTTGTCTGGAAAAAGTGTTGGCCACTGATGGTGGCTACAATGACTTTGATCTCAATCTTTGCCGCGGAGAACTTTAGGTTGCATTGTTGCAAATCAAGTGTGACAAAGGAAAATGTTGAGGTGCCCTAGATTTGTCGGCTCAGCCCGGTACTCATAATTGTACGTGTACAATTGCACTTATTACAACAATATTCGTTTCACTACCTTGATGGATTTTTGTAGGCTGATGTCCAATTCAGTGTTACCTTTGACACGGACAAAGTCGACTGAGGGATCGAAGTTATTAGTGACCACACCTATTTCCTGACCAGGCTGATGGATATAAATGATGGGCAGCTGAAGTATAGAGGAGATTCATTGTTACACTGGTGTATAGAGTATGTCTTTCCTATAGTACACGTGTATGTACCGTACATGCATTGTATGTTTCTGCTTTGTGGTTATGTCAGTTATAGGTCACCATCAGAGGGGGCACGTTTGGATGAGGTTAAGAGGAAACCTTGAAAAATCTGTTATGATGGCGGTTGCCTTTAACTCACATATTCCTGACTTGATGCTACTAATAGAAAACACAATGGCCTGGATTAGAAAAGACAACATGCTTTTGTATTGGTGTTTAGCGTACAAACGTGTTGTGTCGGACAAACAATTTGGTGAGCATCAGGTGGAAATTATGCATATGCCACTCATGAACTCAAGTGAAGGAATTTACTTGACGAAACATCAATTATATCAAGATAAAGTCCCAATTCCGATGATTCAGATCCTGTTTACGCGGTGTACAGTAGTCCCAGGTTAAAGTCATAATTCGGTTACAGTCATCACTCTAGCCAATCATGATTCTTCTTCGAAAAAAATAGACGTTTTTATCAGTTAAAGTCATCAAACTCACCTGCAAAAAAAATTTCCAGCGAAACATTTCAGTTATCCACAAAAAATGATCTTTTTCAGTTTTGACGACGGTGACTCTTGAAAACACTGTGCATGAAGGCATCATTGCTGACATTCTAATGTTATAACTAAAAGAGAAAATCAGCCCAAAATATGCGTGTTTGTGCAAATTGAAGTTCCATGGTACTGAAAGCTGCTTGGCTTTACTCATGTTGGTTATAAGAATGTACCAGTTACGCTTATCAAAGCCTCGGGCTCTGAGGTGATGACTATAACCGGAGACGACTATACAATAGTGCAGATATAACTTTGCCTCGCAAGAAATTCAGTGATGTTTTGTCTACCTGATGACACATTGACGTTTATGTACATTGACATAAGACAGCAGGATGTGTTGTCATTTTTAAAAGAACCCATGTGTTTTCAGTTGTGAGCTGGGCTCTAGCTCGATTCTTTGCTCACGATCATACTTTAATAGGTAGAGTTCTGCTCCTTTGTGCGCTTGGTGCATCTTAGGAAATTCGCTTAGGTATCAACTATTATCACTTGTTAGTTGACAGCGTACGCAAAGTTGCGAGATTCGGCCAAGTTGCGACGGTGTCAATTCAATCCGACGAGAGATGACATTTTACATGCAATCACTGTACCTGATTCTCGGCAAAGTCAAAGAGGACATATCCATCGATGGTAAGATTGGCTTTGACGGTGATGACAAAGCACCTAACGAAGGATTTGTTCCTGATTTCAAAGACAACAACAGGCTCCAGGTGGAGCTCTAGCCTCTTCCTACCTGCCGAAGAAAGCAGAGTTGAGGAACTTTCGTAGGACTATCTCGGGGTTGTTCTCATCATGGGAAATGTCCTGCGTTCCGTCAGCGTATTTCACCCGAAATAATTGCACCATCTCGTCATACCTGTACAGACATAAACTTGCAGCATGACTGCAACATGATGAGGAACTATACGTGGAACACCTGTAAACGGCCTGATTCCAAGCCTGCAGGATGTCAGTCTCGTTCTCTGGCCAGTTGATGAAGTCCTTGGAGAAGGGGTTGAGCAAGAAGTCCTCCTGACGAGGCTTGAACGCATCCCTGGAGCAGACGGTAAACTGAGGCAGCTGTTGTTCCGTCTGATCCTCGGTACGAAACGTTGCAGTCGTCTTTCCCGCAAGGAACTTTTTGAGCTGAAATATAAGGAGCACTTGTGGAGAACTTTCCGGAGATGACATTCGAGTGACTCGGGACTCACCTCCTTGGTCATGAGATAGAGGAACACAATGAGCAGGGCCAATGAGCAGACGGAGCGAATGAGCTGCATTCCACTCAGCTCCCCGTGAGTCATTTCTGAGTACACAGGGAACGAACAAGAGGCTACTGACGACTCGAGGCACTCGTTGTGTTTGCGTCGTGTCCTTAATATTATGTTGTTTTATGCGTCAAAAGAGCAACCAGTCATGGGTGTTGAAAGGTACCTTTCCAGACTGCTGAACAGAGGAGAAGTGCGCACATGTTTAAAGGCAAAGCGGTGGGCAAACATAGATAGTACTAGAGGTAGCGGTTCCACTGAAATAAACTACGTCAAATTTCGCTCCAGTAAACTCGCCCTGCTGCTCATACTCGCACCCGATGACCACCGCCCGTATGTGCAGTAGCACAAAGAACCGTCCTGGACATTGGAAAAGGCGTGAGCCGTGCACACCCCTCCGTCAAGTGCTAGTGGAGGTAAACAATGGGTATCACGTATGTGATGTGGCTCGCTCTGTCTGTATGTCGAGAGGGTGTAGGGTGCGAGCAACTTTCAATAATCCATGGTTATCTCTTTGTGCTGGTAACAATAGCGACTAAAGGCTCGATTATGCTCGGAAGGCGCCGTCATCACGCCAGCATGACTTTTCATGGACTCCGTCACATTGAGACGCGTCTGATTTTGAGTGGAACATCCGTATATTCGGCAGAGGTAAAGTGTGCTCGAAAAGAAAGTCCACGGCGATATCTCGAAAGTCAACAAGATTCATGGATTTATTTACTCTGACAACACTCTGTATAACATAGTGCTTGGTTAGGAGGCTTCCTTAGGTTATGCACAATTCACCGGGGCAGCTTGTTCTTCTATCATACATATTGTTCATCAGTAGGTGACACATTCGGTGAGGAAGCCCTTCAGCTCTTTGGGGATCGATGGCGGAGAGTGACTCACCCTGGAACGACAAAAAAGTATGACTTTTCTTGCCCTTAGACCCTCAGGCCTTTTCTATCACAGCACTAATTGCTGGCGACTGATTATTGCTCGTTCGTTCACTCACTCACCTGTGGTTCCTCATCGTGTCCACCTTCTTGAATACCTTTCCGCAGATGTCGCAGACGGCGTGGTTGACGGTGGCGGCCATCACCTCGGTGGCCTCGCCACGGTGAGTACGTTCGTGGATCAACAAGTTGTACTGCTTCTGGAAGGACCTCTGGCAGAACTTGCACTCGAGCGGCGCGCCGACACCGACCGCGGTGGCCGCAGCCACTGCGCGTGCCTTCCGCCGCGCCACCGTCCGCGCCTCCGCGTCCAACGGGTACACCGCAAACATCCTCGAACAAGCAAGAAACAAAAAGAGAAATGGCCTCCGGAAATTCGGGTGCACACAAGAAACCACGCACAGCTCGCAGCTACCAAATGGTACTTGGCCACGGGAGCGCCTCCGTCGTACGAACTGATGGAGACTGCTGAGCTCAAGCTCGAGGCGAGGCGAGGCGAGGTGGGGGCAGGGGAAGAAAGAGGCCCACACCAAGTGTGTGTGCTCTATGGAACGTGCCTGCGCACGCACCGGGGCTCGGCCGAGCACACGCACGCGTCCAAACACACAAAGAACTCTCTCTTCTTCTTGGTCGTCTTCTTCTTCATCATCGCCCTGGTTCGTGGGAAATGCACGGTAGCCAGCGGAGCGACGCAGGCGGCCCAAGCGCCGCCCACTTTCTACCCTCGCCGAGGTCTCATTGGTCGACCGAGGGATGCGAGAAGGTAGAGGTGGAGGTGGAGTGCGAGCGAGAGCTTCTCTTCTGCTCCGTGTGATACGAACGGACCCATAGATCACATACGGCGATTAATGGCCATGACTGCCCTTTTCTGGGGGACTTGACTGTGTGCGCTCGCATGAGAGGCCGTGACGAAGTAACCGGACAAAGAGACGACGACGTCGAGATTCCCAGAGTCACGTTGGTGGCGGTTTTCGAAGAAGTTGAGCGGGCTAACCGAAAATGACGAGAGAATGGGGCATAAATTGAGCGATAAGCACAATACACCGACTTCTGTCATACTTTTCGTGGAAGTGACTCTTGTACCACTAACAGAAGTGACAGAGCGTGAATGACCAGTGCTGGTGAACAGCTCAGGTCTGATATTTTTTTTTCCTTCTACCTCATCCCGCCACGTAGAAGAATGAAAAATCATAATCCCTTGCCAACCTTGTAGACAGATTTCGCGTAATCTTTTCTTTTCGTCTCCTGCTGTGCAGCCCATTTGGAACGTGTTTATTGTTTGGCCCCTCAGCTCCGCTCGCGTCTTCTTCCCCTTGTCCTTCGCTCGCTCGTTCGCTCGCTCGCTCGACGGCGGCATCGCACAAGAGGTCAAAAGGTGGGCAGATCTGCCCGTCTGAACAAAGGCCCTCAGTGCGATCACGGTTGGACGGCGAGCGAAAAAGAGTCCCTGACAGCCACAAACCGAACCGCTGCCGACGACGCTGATCTCACACTGAGATCGAACTAACCGACTTCTTAGATAATAATACTGATGATTAGCTGCAATCCGGTCTCTGTGGCCGGACCCTCCATTCCCCACAATTGTTCACCCATGATGGCGGTCAATGTGACTGATCCAATGCAATTAGGGCCGCACGCACCGCTGAACAAAGCTCTCGGGGTGACAGCAAAAAACTCACGCCCGGACCGAGCTGGCACTCGGCGTATGGAGCGAGAGAGCAAGAAACTCATTTATTTACCGACTGGCATAAAAAAAAAGTTCGGGGATCCTCCCACCACTTCTGCTCCGAGAAGTTCTCGCTCGCTCGCTCATCTTGTTACCCAAACTGCTTTTTCCTCCGTTCGAAGGCAGGAGTTCGGATCTTTTTATGGTCGAGCATGCACGCATGCGACGACTTATTATTACTTACGAGTGAGAGAGTCAGCGAGGCCAGGCTGAGCCAGGCAGAGCCCAGGCAGCGAGGCCAGGCTGCTATCGGCACACACGTTTTGGCAACGCTCGCATCGCGCAGGGTGGAGCACCCCTAAGCAGGAATGTCGATTCGGGTTGCTGCTTTATGGATCCCACTCACGGTGTGCGAGCTCAGCCTGAGCTGCAGAGGGAGTCATGAATATGGTGATACTCGTTATTGCTCCCCTCCTCGCTCGCTCGGCAGCCGCCGAAGCCGGCGAAGCGAAAATCTGCATTAGCAGAGATGCCTGCTCAGACCAACAAGGCACGTTTTCTTTCTGCCAGTCGTGTGAGGCTGCCACAATGGGCAGCGCTTGTACGTACAAGTGCGCGCACGAGCGCATACCAGACATTTGGCCATTTAATTTTGCCCTCGTACCCGCGTAAAGTTGTTCTGTATTACCCCTGGGATGTGAGGCCGGCCTGCGGCCATTTGCAGGAGGTATGCGGCAAATTCTCGCATCGTCGCGAGTAAACGACCCAAGCTTTAATGCCCCGCGCACCCATTATTCCATTTTTCTCTGAGCGATATTCTATACTGCCCACACGACCTCTGAGCATCAGCCACCACCACGCCGTCACCAAAAAGACCTGGTGGGTGCTTTGCTTCGCGGGGTGTGCCTAACACTCTGGGCATGCATCAAGTTGACTGCGTGCGCGTGAGGTTCTCTTTGGCGCTCGTGCTCGCATGGCCGGAGAGCGAGAGGTCAGAGGTCGGCGAGCGGGGCAAGACATTAGAACGTTACTGAATGTGAAAGAGGCTTTTTTTTTTTCTCAAGAGGCTGCGGGCGGAGCACAAGAGAACATTATGGTCAATGCTAGTTATATCCACCAACGCCCCGACTGACAGAGTTCTATATGGCTGCGAAACAAGTCTCAGACGTCTGTAACTGAGGACCTACATAGAGTGGTAGTAATAAGCGGGCACCGCGCAGGTCCAGGCCAGGAAGGATTACTTGCTGCAGGGGGAAGAAAAAGGAACGCACTGGCCTGAGCGAGAGATAATTTTCATCTTTGACTAATCTGATTGCTACGGAATCCGAGCCTTGGAATGTCTGGGGGTAATGGAGCAAGCGCATGGGAAGAAACATCATCATCTGAACTTGGGTCAAGTGGTGGAATGCGCTGGCTGGGCAGGCGAGCTGCACTGCGCTGCACTGAGCTGCACTGCACATACTGTACATAACATACATATTGCACGCCCCCACAGGTGTCTTCCACCACCAGCAGACCGAATATGATGGAGCGACTGTCTCGGAGGGAGAAAGTGAGAAAAAGAGATGATGGGTGGGCCGGGTTGTCAGCCCGACCCGGAGACAATTCCCACCGGCGGAGAGACGGTAAACGCCCTTAAACGCCCCGAACCTGGTTATGCTGAAGTGGAAGAAAGCGTAATACTGAGTCATCAGGTCATTTGGCCGCCGCGAGCGAGCGGCGGCCACTGCTCCAGTTCACACGCTCCCTTTTTTTTGTTTTTTGTCTGCCTCTCCTCCACTCGTCTAGAGGCGTTTGTGGCAAAAAAAACCACAGTCCGTGAACTTGGCAAAAGATTTTCTCCGCTCGACTGAGGTCTCAGAGTGAGACGAAACTCGACTCCTCCGGCCGACAAATTAATTTCTTCTTTCTCAATTTCGCAGGCAGCGACTTGAGCAAAAAGACTCCTTTGCAAAAGCATCTTTACGACTGCTGAACCCTTTCTGCTGTGAAATGAGACGGTTCGACTCTTTTCTACCCGCCATAATAGTACTACAAGTCGTGTTAGCCGGGGCTGCGGGAGGCGTCAGTAATTCACGTTTGCTCGCACACACAAAGGGAGTTACAACGCAAAGCCTCTTTTTCTCTCGCTGTCTCCCAACAAGGGGGAGAATGCATGGCCGATGGCCCGTCTGTCTCTTCGTCTCCACTGATGCAAAGTAAACTCGTTCTTGCCCAGCAGAGTTATAGCCCTTGTTTCTCTGTCATTGAGTGGTAGGGTGAAGTTATCAGGCAAGCAAAGACAAATTAGTGGCCACAGAGGATGGTTCTCCAACCCGGAGGTCTTCACCTTTGAGAGAGGTGTGACAAGGGGTTGGTCCCAAGTGCCTCGTGGAGAAGAGGTGGAAGAGGTGCACTTGTCCGTCAGCCTCTCCCTGGTGTGTGTGGTCGCCCACAAAAGGAAGAGATAACGGAAATTGACTGGAGCCATCAAAGACGGGAGCTCGTAAATAGCACAGAGCGAGAGAGCACGAGGAAAATGAATGGAAGAGGAGGAGAAACGGTCTCCACAGAGAGAGGATTGGATTTCGCTTCAGGAAAAAAGTTGTCTCTTTCATCGCAAGTGCATGGGCTGAGCTGACGGACAGCGATGACCACGAGCAGACTTCAGCCCACTTCGATCGCTTATAGTGTTTGGCCGGCGATGGCGACGGCGGCGGCAGCGACGGCAGCGCCGGCAGCGCCGCCGACATCGCCTTCTTCTTCTTCTTCTTCGTCGTCGTCGTCGCTGCCGCCGCCGTCGCCGCCGTCACCTCCGCCGGCTGCGGTAGAATCACCGTCGCCGCCGTCCGGCCCTTTAAACCTGTCTTCTATCGAGCCTGATTCTCATATGTGATTTCCTCCCCCCCCCTCTCCTCTCTCTTCCTCGTCGCCGTCGCCACCGTCGGCGCCCTGAGGCCCGCTGGCTTCGTCTTCCCACGCGAGCAAAACCAACTTTTCCTTTTCTTTACTCCTTCCCTGGTTGCATCGCTTGTCAATCCACCTCAAGATATGGAGAGGAGCAAGACAGTCGCTCCTGGTTCCGGAAAGGCAGTCGCATCCGTCTTCCTCAACGTGAGTTTGACGCAGTTCTTCCATTCTTCTGTAAAAGTCATCCCCAACTAATGCTTGGACTTCCTTTCTAGTTGTACCAAATCTTAGAGGCCAGGAAGCGGTTCCTGTGCGACTTCTTGAAGACAAACCAAGGCAGCGGCGGCGGCGGCGACGGCGGCGGCGGCGGCGGCGGCGATTTTCTTCCTCCTGTGATACCTCAAATTCGATCGAACAATGTTTGTTCCTCCAAAACAATGCAAGAAGCTCATCAGGGATCTTCAAACAAGAGGCAGGAAGAGGAAACCAAGAGCAAACAGTCGGTTGGTGTAGTAATAGACAGGACGTTTGCCAAACGTGAGAGACCACCTGATCGGACTAGTAAAACAAGGGCGAACAAACGCCGATTCATTTGCGGTTTCTGCAGTCGCGAGTTCACCAAGTCATACAACTTGCTCATCCACGAGAGGACTCATACGGACGAGCGGCCCTACAACTGCGACATCTGCGGCAAGGCCTTTAGACGGCAGGACCACTTGAGGGACCACCGCTACACCCATTCCAAAGAGAAGCCCTTCAAGTGCAGTGAGTGTGGCAAAGGCTTCTGCCAGTCACGAACGCTGGCGGTGCACAAAATGATTCATACAGATTTAGGTGGGGGCCAAGGAGAGGACAACTCGAGGAAGAAGAGGTGCTTTCCGTGCTCTTGGTGCAGCAAGACGTTTGCACGAAATTGTGATCTCAGAAGACATGTTCTTTCTCACATGGGGAAAGAGCGAAGATGCTGAATTAATGTGTGGTGTTTGAGATTGTGCCAATGATGAATTTTCATGTTAGCGTTTGTGATGAGAATACAAGGTTGTTTATTTATGCTCTCGAGACCTGGCATTTGTGATACAGAACATGCTCATCAGGCGTCACTGTATTCAGCACATTTGCTCTCCTAGCCTTCGAATGCACCTCAACGTGAGCTCGAGTTTCACACCTAAATATATATATATACAATACATATATATAGGAGATATGCGTACATCACATTTCCCCCCTCACACACATAGCTCAGATCAAGTGCTGCCATCTCTGGGCCAGACGTCTTCAACGTTTCTCGGAGATCTTTTTCACACGGTCAAGTTTGGCTAGCCCGCTTAAAATTCAACTGAGAGAATAAATCTCGTAAATGTGATGTAAAAACCTGATAGTTCAATATTTCATCAACCATTCAGGCGGATGAAGTGAGGAAGAGAAGTGCGGTGTTCCAGCCAAAATATGCATTTTCGTACCTAGATCGCTACCGGCCCAACTGATCGGAGTCCTTCAGCCAGAAGTTCTCGTCTGGCACGACAACTGCGTACATGGACGTAGCCGACTGAACAGCATGGCAGAAGGAGGAGGCTTCAGAGTGATCAAACCCCTTTTTATCCTAGCCTTTTACTATTAGTGCTGCTAAGGGCCGGATAAAAAAGCGCTCCCATAAAATTACCCCCAAGTCCTTGATAATAGAAGCCTCTTTATTCACACGTTTGCTACAGGTGACGGCTGCGCTGGCTGCGCGATTGAGCCGCGAGACGAGGCCAAGAAGACCAGGCAAGGGGGAAAAATCTCTTAACGACACGCTTTTTTTTCCGTTGGCAGTAAAAGCCACCACTCCTAACCCCCTTTGTTGGTGGGATGTTTTATGCCAAATATAAATCCGACCTGCGCTCCGCTAATCCTCGCCACCAAATGGAGTGTTGATGGGGGGGGGGGGAAGTAGGCAGAAAAAAGGCCCCACCATAATCGCATTACAGACCGTCAGGGCTTAATTCTCTGGCTCGCTCGCTCTCGTGTACACGGCCCACGCCGGTGGGAACCTTTTGGGGGAAATAAAACCAAATGCTGCCTCGTATCTATTCTCCAGCCTAGTCAGTTCTGACATGTGTATGTGCAGTGCGTTACCGTGGTGTCGGTGCCTGCCTACACGAGGCGCACTGCACGCATGGATCAGCGCGCACACCTGTCGGGCATCGGCAGTCGCCGGGACGGACACACAAAAATCCGGATGAGTTTTCGTAACGTTTTTCGCAAGCTCCGTTGTCTCCAGGGTCGGGGCGGATTCCTCCATAACGAGATGCACGGATGTGAGTTATGGCATCTTGTGTTGAGAAGACCCGAGCGAGAGGGAAGTCAAAGCGACGTCGATACGTATGCAGATTCGAAGAGACTTTTGTCATTTTACTTTTTTTTTCTCTTTCCCAGGTAGTAGAAGACGCCGGAGCAAAGGAGTAAAATATTTAAATTAGATTCGCCCGCACTGCACAAAGGCCCTGCGGGGGGAAGACTCAGCGCAGCCCTGAGCAGGCAGCGAGTGACACTTTCCGAACGGTGACAAATGCAGAGAGAGCAGCGTGCTTTATCATTAGGGGGTCCGACACAACAACGTCGTGCCACATTCGACGTGCCCACGTATGAGGCCGAGGAGGAGCGGCAGACAGGCGAAAACAATCGCGGATTCCTCTGGCGCCTCCCACACCTACGTCGGAGAGAATAATGGTGCTGCTCTGGTGAGCGATGATAAAGTGAAGCCAGCGCAGATCATCATCATCATCATCACCTTCCTTCACCACCAGCAGTGTAAATTGTGTAAATGGTCTCCGCTATTCCCTGCTCCAGTGCGCGCACCAACTGTTCAGTGCCGCATACTTATGCACTGCATATGCACACATGTACGCTACCATCACATTGCCCGGGCAAAAAGGGGGAAAAGTGCGTAGGTAGCATGAAGAAGAAGGGAAAAAAAATTAAGCAAGACTTTTCACACAGCAACATTCTTTTCCTCCCATCTCCCTCCTCTTTCATCGCAGCGGCGGATCAAAAATTGAACGATGCCATAAGCGCAGCATGTTGCTACTGTATGCGACTATAGAGGTCCATGGAGGCAAAAAAAAGTTGTTATGGCTCCTCAGTCAGGCAATTTTCGTGCTGTACAGCCTAATCCCCAACCCTGCGGGTAGGTTTGGTAAGGGGTCAACACTAAATTTTCGCATTTAACTCGATCCCTGGGTTATGGTGAAGAAAAAAAAAGGAAACTTGTTTGCTTCATCTGATGCGTACCTGTGATGTGCACCAAGAGGCACTTTTGTCCGCTGGGTGCGGAAAAAATACTGTTAGTCCGCAATCTTTTTCCTTGCAAATCCTCCACAGCCACCTACCTGCACGTGTGTTGGGACACCTTTTATTAATGTGGGTAAAGAGACATATTAACACATTAATACGAGATGTACGTGGGCAGAGGGAGAACGACAACTTTGACAAATTCCACCCTGGAATAAGTTAAGGGCAGCCGGGACTCCAAGTCTGCGACCTCCAAGCTGTGACGTACGCTGAGACCCGAAATCACCAAGTTCTGGCTTTAATTGAGCAGTGCCATGTTTAATTTCGCCTGTGACCGACGAATCTGAGTCCTGTCTGACTGCACAGCAGTACTTTATTTGTCCAATTCATGAGAGTCCGCTGCAACGGTTAAGCCACGGCTTCAGTCCGAAAACTTTTTTACTCTTCACCCCTTCCGCCAGGAGGTTAGGGAAAACTGCAGGAGGCTTTTCGCGGCAATATTACACCTGTGGCTAAGAAAATTAGCCGAAAATACGCAAGGAGTTTGCCCGAGGTCTCTCTCTATCTGGGACCGACGAGAAGCAGCCGATACCTAATCAATTGCGACTGCATGGATCGTGTCGCTTCCAGCTGCGAACGTGCTCTCCGGGTGATCACCTCTGCGATAGAAACACACACACACGAGTCCCAGTGCACGTCCGTGGACCCGATCGCTGTGCAGGTGCAGGAAAAACAATGAAACATTGTGTGTGCTCTTTTATTTTTTTCTCTCCTTGACTCTGCCGATCCCGATCGGTGGCTGCGCTGACAGGAGATGTTATCGCTATCATGCCGACCGGTGGTTAAGTGTCACCGGGGGAATTTCTTTCATTGGCGGTGAGTTATGGGCCGCCGCACCGGCCTTTGACGGCCGGGGACCACATACCAAGAAGCGGGGTCTCGTCTCGCCTCTTCATGTCCGCTCGAAAAAGGGCATCGAGGTGAAGCAAGAAACCCGCAAAGAATGATGGAGCGAAAAAAAAACCTTCTTCCCTCAGTGCCGTTGCCGTCGCCGCCGCCGCAGTCGTCACCGTCGCCGTCGTCGTCGCCGTCGCCGTCGCCGTCGCCATCGTCGCGGCCGCCGTCGCCGAGAAAGAGTAGGAAGGGGGAAATGGAGGAAGGCGGCAATTTCTGAAATGTGTGCCGTCATCATCGTCTCTTGATTTCACATTCCTCCATTCCCTCGACGGGGGCAGCACGCGGCCTGCTTGGGGGTGATAATTGACCTATTGTAGCTTGATCATCACGTTTTCCCTAGGAGGCCAATTTACGTGACAGCACGGCTTCGCCTTCGCCTTCGCCCTCGCCTTCACCGTCGTCGTCGTCGTCGTCATCATCAAAGGGGATCTAGGCGGAACGTGTGCGTAATTCATTGCGATGACGAGCCACCATTATCCACGCGTCAAGCCAGCCCGCAGACCAGCTCTGATGATAGCATGCAGGAGGGAAGTGCCTCTCTCTACAGGTGACAATTCTATGGGATGCTCAAGATTCCTCGACACAAAGGAACAGAGAGGCAGGCGGACGAATGAAAGAGTCAGAGAGACATACATTCCTGCAGGGGCAGAGGGGGGCGACGATGAAAAAGCTGGTGCTGAAAAAGAAATCAGTCTCTTACAACTACTATACAGTAAACTTCAGTGAAGTACCGACTGTACAGTATGGTAGGACATGGCTGTTCAATGCAGTGGAGTACCCGACTGTGCGGAAAAGGGAGTACCTGACTGTCCAATAAGGTGGAATATCCGGCTGTGCAATAAGGTGGAGTACCCGACTGGCCCATATGGTGGACTCTGCAAGTGGAGTTCAGTACCTGAGTGTGCAATAAAGTTGAGTACCCGACTGTACAAGTAGAGTAGAACACCTGGCTGCGCAATACCGTGGAGTACCCGGCTGTACAAGTAGAGTTCAGTACCACCTGACTGTGCAATATAGTTGAGTACCCGACTGTCCAATATGGTGGAGTACCCGGCTGTGCAAAATCGTGCAGTACCCGGCCGTGCAATATAGTGCAGCACCCGGCTGTACAAGCAGAGTTGAACACCTGGCTGCGCAATGCAGTTGAGTACCTAGCTGCGCAATATGGCGGAGTACTTCCGTAATGTACAGCAGTACCGTATGGAAGAATTGAGGGATTTCGCGAACTGATTCTCGTCTCGTTCTCTACTTTTCTGCCTGTAGGGTACGAAAGCGAGCGTACACAAAAAGGCAATTAGTGCGAGCTGTTGAAGGCAGGCAAAGAATGCGAGTGCCGATGATGACTACGACGCTTCGAGCTTGGTCTTGGCCGTCGTTGTCGCCGCATAATTTTCCATATTGATCGATGTTCCTTCGTTCCCGTTTGGGCGGAAAAATGCGAGCGACCGGGGCAATTTAAAGTCGCCCGGGAGACGCGCTGGCTCGCTCACAACCATTTACATGGCCAGAAGAGCAACGCCCAGTTGTTGTTGATGCACACGCAAGAAGCTGCTGCGCTAAGCAGCGGGAGAGAAAAAGAGAAGCCGCGATGTAATTTGGCTCGGGGCACCTGTTGGGCTTCTCCTCTCCTCTGGTCTCTTCCGTCCGTATTATACAGAAAAGGTCAAAAAGACAACACATGCGAGACACGCGGCACATATCACAGGCATGCACGATCACACGCAGAGAGGAGGCGGCGAAAAAACTGGCTGGAGGGGTCAGAAAAATACCTTGTCACGGGCTGGATCAAGCAAGGTGTCAGAGATGATTCGACTCACCCGTCATTTGAATTGAATTTAATAGGAGCTGGGAAGGTGTGTGTTTAGGTCGTGTGAGTGTTTGGACTTGGGAGCCTTCGGTTTCTTGGCTTTCAATGATATCAAGCTTTGATTGACGGCCCACTTGATATTCAGCACCCTGGAGACAATTGTGTTTGTCTTGTGTGAGCCCATTGATTTTTCATTCAATATGTATTACGATCAAGCATTGGTGACCGATGAAACAGGCAGCACGTGCGCCAGGACAGACGAAGAGTGTGTACCTTTAACTGGATTCCGTACAGCAGCCCTCAAGTACTTGTGCTTAGTCAAGGAAGGTGTGCACTGTGGCGGTTTCTTCACGATAAGTAAAACTTATGTATGATACAACAGCACTGACATTTGAACCTTGAGCTTCACCACTAAGCTACAGAAATTGGCATCTTACTAAGGCTTCAATTTGCCCACGTTCTTAACAATGTGGAGGAAGGAAAACAAGACAAACTTTATGATTTGAACCCAGGACCTCTGGCATTGCAAGAGGTGCTGGTGCTTTGTCACTGGCCTAAAGTAAATGAAAACTCTTCGACGCTTCAGTCCCTCAGTTCCGGGGTTCAAGTAGATTGTCCGAGGTGTAAAGCGTAAACTCTTATTTTACAGGAGGAAAATGCACCTTCATATGCCGCGGGGGCCATAAGTTAGCCTGTAGTTTGGAGGGAAAAAAAACCCAGCTGTATTCAATGATCGTTGTAATTCTCCAGCACGCAGTTTTTCGGCATAATTGAACAGGATGGCAGAGAACAAAATGGTTTTTCCTCAGGTGTACACAAACTTTGGGACTCAACTGCCCTGTGCAATGCTGTGCTGCATGTAGTACACGTCTACGAACAGCGCAATGAGTTGTTCTTGTACGCGTGCTGCAGGTGCAGTAGTTACCATGCGCATCTTCTACATCTTTCTTGCTGAAGGCATCATCACGTTAAGAAATGAGGCCAAATAGACCATTTCTGGACATTCCTCTTTCTTTCTTTTTTCTTACTCTCCATTGCGTCCCAGAAGTACCCATTTTGTCTGGCACTGGACGACCTCAATCTTGACGATTTATATATGCTGGCGCATAACTCTTCAGGCAACCGTCGAATCTCCAGGGAGAGGAACATCCAGAAAGACAACATCCATCGTGATCTAGGTTGCTGCTCCTGCTCCTCCAAAGCCTCTCATTTGCTTCTCTTAATTCTATATCATTTTGTTTACCCAGCTAACGTTAGCACATTCCAGTAGCTGGTAGTGCTACGTCCTGAGGAGGAGCAGGTAGTCGGCGGTCAAGCAATAATCCACCTCCAACTGCGTCGCAGCCAAACCCCGCTGGGTCCCCGAGTTGTGGACGGAGAGAATCTGTGGCGGTGGAGAAAAAGAGAGAGAGAGAAGAGGTCAAGAACTGCTACCGTGCGAAGCTGACGGGTAATTGCAGGGTCAAGCTATGATAATGGTAGATCGGCTCCTTCAGATTCCGACGGAGGAGAAACACTCGGTGCCAGAACCTGCCTGTCTCCCTGCCCGGCCGGCCCCTGGCCGGCCGCCAGCAACACGGTGAAGGCGCAATACCGGCTTTGATGTGCGAAAAAACACTGGCTGGCAGTGCAGTGTGCAGCCCCCTCACTTATTATCAGTGGTTGCCATCTGAAGGAAAAAGAGGACTTTTTTCCTTCTCTCCAGGTTAATTGCTCTTAGAGTTTTAGTAGCTCATCGAAGTTTGAAGGACGCTGGAGTCATGAATGACTGCCATAAAGTGCCAAACCAAATGCAACAACTGGGGACCACCCCAGACTATGAATTGAGGTGCCTCCGCGCTGGCTCTTATTGCTTCTTCTTTGCAGTAGTACTTGCAGTAAAGCACACATGCAGGGATCCTGATTGCGGGCATGGCGCTCTCTGAGTACTCTGGTCCCTGACGGCCATGTGGCTCTGGAGAGGCGTGGCCACGCTGGTAGGCAATATACTCCGCGACCTTCATGAGAGGTCCTAGTTTACGCCTAGAAAATATTTGGAATAGTTTTGAGTTTTTACCTCCGAGTGAAGCAGCAACCGTCTTATGAGAATTATGGGGCCCTAAGCGTCGCCGCCGCCGCCGCCGCTGCCATTTGCTTACTACTGCTCACTACTGTACTGTCTAAGAGAGGAATTGGTCCCAGTAAAAAAGCAAGAGATTTATGCCGATATTTCCTTTGAGTGGTCATACAGACAATGCAATCCGTCCGAAATTGGTCGTTGTAAATACCTTCCTGTTCCTAGTGTGCACGGAGCAACAGTCTTTTTGGGGGTCCCTGCATCCCTCGCCCTCTCTCTCCGGGGTGGTCACAAACCACACATTTACTTACCATGTCTGCCACTGTTAGCCACCCTCGGCTTTCTTTCTTTCTTCTTATCTAGGGGCAGCCAAGAGAGGATGAAAGGTCATAAACGAGCTGGAGAGAGAAGCAGAAAAAGAAGACAATTTGTTCCGTTTTAGCCATCTCTTCTTAGAGCACAAAGGACTCATCCGGAGTGTTTCTAGCAAAGTTGAGTGCGCAGACGTTTTGGGGCACCACTCAGAGGGAGGGAGAGAAGAGATTTTTTTTGGGGTGTGATGACCACCGTTTCACCTGTTGCCGTTTTTCTGCACGCAACTTCTGACCTCCCAGTTAAATAAGGAGTAGGAAGACGTGGTGCATGCTACCTACCTGCCTACCTAACGTGAATCACCCATACGGCATGGACGGGCTGCTCGTACACTACCATCAGGAACCAGGCCTGTCTCATGGAGGCCGCAAAGCGCCACGCGGACAAGACCAGGTCCGTCGTCGTCGTCGACGTCGTCCTCGTCCTCGTCGTCTTGTGGCAACATGCCAACGGTTCTTTCGCCTTTGCAACAATTCAAGTGAGGCCACACGGCAAGCCCAGATGTTCATGGCCGGTGGTGCCCATTTTTAAAGGCAGATTGGAGAAATTTGGCCTCATTTGACATGATTGGACTGGGGGGGGGGGGGGGAATTTTTCACCTAAACTTATTAGTTGGCGCCGATGCCAGCACAGATGACACAAAACAAGCTGCAGTTTTGGAGGGGCCCAG
>JAAUXU010108970.1_pt1 | contig 22747 bp, 19 predicted proteins | sample 7278151 | NCBI WGS metagenome assembly JAAUXU01 (sample SAMN14350113, study PRJNA611818) | marine sediment metagenome | isolation source: surface marine sediment (1.8m) | place: French Polynesia: Moorea | collected 2018-08 | reverse complement strand
TACAGAGGCAGGGGACTACAGAGGCAGGGGACTACAGGGGCAGGGGACTACAGGGGCAGGGGACTACAGGGGCAGGGGACTACAGGGGCAGGGGACTACAGAGGCAGGGGACTACAGAGGCAGGGGACTACAGAGGTAGGGACTACAGAGACGCAGACTCAACAGGCAGTGACCTCATAGTAGGGGCCTTTATTGGAACTACCAGCGAAACGGGTCGGATCTGCTAGTTTGCTTTAAAACTATGAGTAACTTTGCTTTTGAGAGAGAGTTTGTACGAATCCAGCATACAGTCTCTACTGTCTGTCTACGCTGGTTTTAAACCCGTAATACAGAACTTATGCTGCTACTAGATTCACTTGAAATGGTGAACATCGTTTATAGGCTAGTTCAGAAGCTATGTTCCTGAAGCTGTTAGTTAAAAAATAACTATAACATAATGTCCAGGTCCGCTTCAATTTGCAACAATGCCACGTATGTTGTGCCCATTATCTTGGGGGAATCAAGGGCAACTTCATGCATCCGTTATATGTACAAGCATTGTTTCCGTGCTTCTGCACTGTTGGGCACTAACGTACAAAAACGTAATAATTAGAGCTGGACAAAAAAGTAAACTGCAATTTTGGCATATTTGGGTCTTATTGCATAAACAACGTTTATTAGCATATCTCATAAAAATTATGAGATACTCAAGGCTACTCATTGATCCCTCTCTTCTGGCGCTTTGGCCAGAAGAGAAGGTCAATGGCAGAGTCTCATCCGTGGGGTGGTCTTTTTCTCGGGTGGAACGCTAGCATCATATTACTTCTATTAGCATACAGCAGTAGTTTTCAGCCAAAAGAATTGCCGCAGCACTAAATGTATGTGAAATCTTCTTGATGCGGAAAGATTTTCACAGTCAGCTCATTTGCCAACATATCTCGCATAATTTCGATCTTGCCCCGCCTCTAGTAGCACGAAAAAGTTATCCTACCCAAATGAATTCGCTGAATTGCCATGAACTGTGCCAAAGCTTATATTAGTAGGTCGTTGAAAAGATCTGGTGGGACCCTGGTAGAAGTTGCTCCCGAATTCGTGTCATTCTGCCAAAAATGTGATGCTTTGGCATACATATACTTCATCTCAATTATCATGCAAAAATAAATACTCAACCCTGTCATCACAAACACTGCACAAAAATAACACGGGGGATTAATCATGGCATGCTGAATCATGCAACTCGCTTGATCGTGCAAAAGATCCCATCCCCATTTCGTTTCTGTAAAGTCGAAACTACACACTTAATTGTGGAGTTTTGAAGCCAGCCAATACCTGTCTTGTCAAACTAGGCCCAAAGCAAAAGGTAGTGCACTGCCTGATGATGCAGTTTGCATGTTTGGCCCAAAAAATTGCGGTGAACCCACTGAAATGCCACCAAGAGGGGTAATCCTCTTGGACAGTTGAGGTAAAGATTGCGGACCGCAGCAACTGCACATCATGCGCCAGCCCCAGCTTCTGGCATGCTATGACGCTCTTCCAAAGGTCTGCGTAAAAGCAATGACGAGGGTCTTATATTGCACCATTTTGTGTCTCCAGGAGCCATTGAAACTTTCAGTTTTGCCTCCACGCTTGATCGTGCACCACGCTTAATTGTGCAACTTTCTCTGGTCCCGAGGCTTCATGATTACGCACGGACCATTATTCTGTAAAAAGGGGATAATTCCGCACCAGTGGATTGGGCAGATTGCATGAATGATCTGATTGAAAATGGATTTTCCTCCAACAACAAATCGCTTAGTTGGGAATCCATCACGCTGACTGAGCAGGATAGATCCAGGTGACGGCGAAAGGTCCAGGAAAGACTTCACTGCAGCAAAGAAGGCAAAGTAGCCCTTATGGAAGGATAACCTACTGCCAACGGCGAGAAGCACCTGAGCCTTTGTGGGTGAATAAAATCTCAGCAAATCTCCCCAGTAAAAGCAGTGATGGATCCAGGTAGCCATTATGTCGGCTCTCAGCCTAAGCACAAAAGGCAGAGAAGCTAGTAAGGCAGAACTTTGTGGCTACAACTCAACTCTTGAGGCCGAACTAGAAGTTCCCCTGGTCCGGCACGAGCTGCTAAGGCTGGGATCAAATCTAATGACAAAAGTTATGCAGAAGGAATTGTCTGGAATTGTGAGGAGTTCTCTTCATTCCCCTTTACCCCGCTCCACGAGCCAGGCTGACACACAAAACAGACGTGAGAGCAAGCAAGGACCAAGATCACTTCAAAGTGGGTCAATGGAACAGACAAACTTCCGACTAGGGCGCCTCTGACCGTGTCACGATGCCACCGTTCACTGTGTTTCGAAGGGGCAAAAAGGAGTCGAGGGAGACCCCCGTGGAGGAAGAGTCCTAGAATTAAGGAATGCTCTTTCTCTACTACTGCATCAAACCAGGAGTTTGTGCTGAAACAATCGATTTTATCAAGCTGCCTTCGGAAAGGGCACAGAAAAAAAGGCAGTGTCTTTTGAGCTTTCTCAAGCAGTCATTGGCACTTTCAGTCCACGGATGCTTTAGTCAGCGGATTTCTTCTGTAATAATTAGAGTGAGGATTTTTTAATACAGTGTGGTTGACCTAGCTAAACTGAGACTCCTCAATTTTCGACTCGTCGAGCTCTGTATGTCTGGGAACTCAAGAAAACTGCTATCTTTCCACTGTTCATGAACAATATGCTTTTGAGGCTTGAGGAGGAGTTTGAACCTGTGCAGCCGGTATGAACCAGGTCGGTGATGTCTTCGCACTTGGTCTTCTTGGAGACGTCCATTCTGGCCTTTTTTGGTTGTGGCCAAAAACGAACGAACAGCTGTGACTTCGAGCCGTCTACAGTCAAGACTTTTGTGCGCCCTGCTGACAAACCACAGAGTTGGAATTGTGTTCCCAACCCCCGGCTTGGGCTGTAGGAGGCGTCATTGGCCAGTTTTGAAGTTGGTTGCCATGTATAGTATTTGCACAGTCTCTTGACTATCTTAACCTAAAAAATAGTTCATTTTACATAACATAAAAAAGAAATTGCTCGAAGAAGAAGTCTCGAATATTTGTGGTAGTGGGTGCGTTCGAAGGTGCCCAAACCGTTATCTGAGCCCATTCCAAGTATTCCGATTCGGTAGTTACCCCACAAATTTGCCGTGCTGGGATTTCGTAATAAATAAATGAACGCATTCTTACAGTACAGCATAAACGGATGCAGCATGGGGTACTTTGCTATGCATAATATGTATGCAAGAGGCCTACATATGGAGTGTGAAATTGCTTGGCAAGCGCTCAGGCAAGCCCGCAGATGAAGAATAGTTTTGTGCTTAATTGCCACGCACACTGATGAAAATTTCACACAGTACAGCACGTGCAGCATCTCAGAAGGGTGTCCAGGGAGCAGATCTTTGCAGATCTGTTACACCTATGCCATGAGCTTAACGTGTGCTTTGTGCGCTGTAAAGGCTCAATTCTGGTTGACCAGACCTTTCTTTTCTCCCTCCTCATGAAGGACCTGCACCGCAAGGGTCACGAAATTGGCGTCTTCTCCATCACTCGTCGAGACGAGCCCAAGTACTGGAGCGATGGCACCTACGACGACTGGCTGGCCGAAATGGCAGGCGCCAGGCTCATAATCGAGCGGTTCGCCAACATCACGGACGGCTCCGTGATCGGCATCCGGGCGCCGTACCTGCGCACCGGAAAGAACACGCAGTTCCAGATGATGAACGACCAGTTTTTCGTCTACGACGCATCCATCACCGCGCCACTCTCCAGAGTGCCCGTCTGGCCTTACACCCTGCTATATAGGTGAGTAAGCAGGGTGAATTCGTTGTTTCGCTCCGGGCCATAGAAAATGTGCAAGTTGAAGAGACATTTGCGGGGGATGATGAGATGTGGCCATGGGGCACACGCGAATTTCATTATCTCCTTCCTGCACGCACACCTTCGGAAGTGCACAGGTGAGGGAGAGACAGAAAACTTCATCTTCCTCATCTTCTCATTGCCCAACATTTAGGCCTACGAGAATGATGCAACAGAAATGCAAAACCTTCGGTTTTCTTCTTTAATTGTCAAATGGTGTCTCCAGGGTTAAAATGACTGGTGGAAAAGGCCAGTTTGTACTCTTGTGTCTCTCTCACGCGTGTGTGTCAGCGTGTATTTCTCTGTCTCCCTCATGTTTTCCTTGAAGGATGCCTGGTTCGCGTCCGCCCACTCATATATCGTGTAGGCCAACAGACTCTCCACGCAATAATCTTTTTCCTGAAATGATAAAAAGTTGATGAAACTAATTTGACCTTCAGGAACGACGACCCAAACGTAGTGGAAAGTATTCTTGTCAATGGAACGACAATGTTGGATGATAAAGCACCTTAATCCCGGTGTAATTCCACTATATTCACTAAGGCCAACTGGGATCAGTTCGTGTGATATTAGTTTCAGCTTGAGCGTTTCACCGAGTTTGCAGAGGTTTTCGGGCTGCAGTCATGTCCCAACTACTTGAGCACAGTGTGTGCTGCTACCTGCCGATTCTTTTCTCATAGAATGCCCCACAAGTGTCACGGCAACGCCAACAACTGCCCATCCCGATCACACCCTATCTGGGAGATGCCCATCAACGAATTAGATCGTCGCGACGATCCCGGCTTTGATGAGAAGCTCTCCGGCTGCCACCTGGTATCATCCTGCTCAAATATCTACGAACCAGAGCAGTTCAGGACGCTATTGGAGCACAACTTTAACCGGTAGGTCTGCCATGAAAAAACCATGACGCATGTATGTACGCACGTGTACCATAGTGATGTTTTTTTACGTGAGTAAAAAAACCATACCCCTTATTTGAGTGATTCAATGTTTTCCTCATATTGGGTGCCAATTTGATGCCTCTTTTCTTCCGTGTAATCTTTTCAAGAGAAGCTACCTTGAACCCACACTATTGTGATCCCTCTCCTGTCTGGACACATGCAACATCTAAGCTCTTTCTCTACCCGGCATTCACATTGTCCTAGTACAATTCCAAAGAGTAAAATGGCTCTTCCTCAGTCATTAGGTGTCATTGAATATTGTTGTGGTATTTTGCCTTGCTGCACGAAGAAACAAAAGATCTTTTGCTCGCACGTCCCTACAGAGTAAAGTTAAAAGTGGCTAGTTACCCTTCAGATGAAGGAGGAGCTTATGCACCTGAATCGAAGCCTGAAGGGGAAAAAACCCGCACGTGGGCTCAGGTTCCCAAGACCATCTTTGTGTTTCTGCTCTGCATTAGGTAAGGACCTTCAAAGTGATGCTGCTGAGAAAAGGGATGTCATCAGAGGATTTTCCCGGACGCACAATTTCTCATGTCACACAGTCATCTCAGGGGCCTAACGTAAGATAAGACACAACGCAGCCTGCGCACGATGCACTGACGCGCATTGATGTAGACGTAAACGTCACCGAGATGGTTAATTTGGCGATGTTAGAGTCACGAACGACGATTCGCCATCCGTCCACGGCTCAAAATGCATAAGGCTCAGCAATCATTTCATACTTGGATGGACACCTCCCTCGTGCAAAATTACAGGGGAGACCGCAAAAAAAGACTCCCGAACGGTGTACAGACTCCACACTGCACGTACGAGTGCTGCATTGTATTACGGAGCCAAGCCAAGTTCAAAATATCAGCACCTACTACGTGCATGCTTAGGTGTTCCCGTGACATTCAGTATCTGCGTTGTAGTAACTTGGCATTACGATTTTGGCCTACTTGTCACTTCATTGCTAGAGCGTTTCAGGCATTACAACACAAATCGCGCCCCTCTGAGTCTGAGTTTCGACGCTGCCTGGCTGGAGATCAACAAGGGCTTCACCAAGGTGCTCGTCGATTGGATCAGCAACAAGCTCACCACCCAGAGTGACGTCTACTTCGTGACGGAGTTGCAGGTAAAAAATACGCGAAAAAAACCCCAATTGCTGTCCCAGATTAAGGAGAACCTCCTCAGACCAACATTATCTAGCACGTGGTCGTGACCAACTTGTATTTGATCTCGTAGCACCTTGACGTCAAATCTTTTACTGTACAGCCAGCGATGTGTCTGCCATTCAGGGGGCTTCCTTCATGCATGAATCCAGAAGAGAAAACTGAGCTCACGTTCAAGTGGATATGACGCACGCGCTCCAAGCACGCTAGGGAAGATGAGGCAATGGTCATGATGGGATCCTGAACAAATACTCATCATGAGAACTTCCTTGACTTATGAACGGGGGCGGGCGTGAGTGACAATAGCGAAAGAAGCTTAGGCGGCGAGGTTAGGGTAAGCGGGTAATGCTAAAAATCTACCCGGCCCCGGTCATTTTCTCTTCGAGCGAGTAAAGTGTGCGCGCACGAGCAGGTTGGGGTTCGCCCACTTAACTGCGCCTCCACCAGCTGGAAATTATACTTTTATGTGCAATGCCTTTGTGTCGCCCAGGTGGTGGAAGGGATGCTTCTTATCTGCTACAATCAAGGCAGTAGGATACACATACGTAATGAGTAAGGTGCAATTTCACCCTCCTCTCTCGTTGTTAGAGTCGATATCGTTAGAGTGAAAAATGTTTAGGGGAAAGTGAACGGGTTAAATTATTTATGTATGTACATGAGGCTTGATTGGAGGCCTGGTTCATGTGTGGTATAGGTTCATTTCATCCTTCGTATTCTAGTTTGACTACTGAAGGAACAGAACAAGTATGAGCGCGCATTTTGCATGGGTCCGTATTTACGCACCTACATGCACTCAGAAACAGTGAGGAGGCGTAGGTTGTGAGAGACACTCAGTCGGTCAAGGCAGCTTAAACTGATTTGACTGACTATTTTTAGTGTTGACAGAGGTATTCGCATCAAATTTGACACTACGAACCGCTAGAGTGGAGTTATGTTGTGAGCTGAATACCTTGGCAGCCGCGACGTTGCATGATTCACCAGTAAAAGCCTTCAGCTCAAGGGCTGCAAGCACTTCTAATTCTATCTTAGGTCAGAATGGTCACATTTTTGGATGCAGCTGCACGAGTGTCAAATTTCGTATGGACACATCAGTATAAAAAGATGCGATGCCTGCAGACAACTCTCTTATAGGTAATCCAGTGGATGCAGAATCCAGTGGACATCAACTCTCTGCGAGACTACGCAGAGTGGAAGGACAAGTGCGACGTCAAGGGGCAGGCCTACTGTTCACTGCCAAATCCATGCCCCCTGAACACCAGGGAACTGCCAGGAGAAACACTCAGGCAAGCGTACTCCTTAATTATTCGTACTTCAGCAGCAGTTTGAGGTTATATTAACATCATATACAATTATACAGTAGGGAGTGCCGCATAACATCGTTTAAAAATCATTAATCTACAGATACCAATTGTGTTGATCGGGAATAATACTTGACCAGCAAGGTATACTCTGACGTTTCTCTACCTACTCTGTACCAATTTCGGTGGGGATCTGATCATTGACAAGAGACATATGGCCTGCAAGAGATACACGGTCTACGTGGGGTAGTTGGTGTACCACAGCGGAGCAAAGTTTCCTAGTACAGCACCGTGTTGAGTGTGCCTTGGAGTCAAGTAGGAAGGAATGCCTTGTCCACTGTTGCCTTAGCCGGAAACTTTTGGTTCTCCGCATACTTGACCGACGGCACGGCTGCGGCAGGGGACTCAGCAATGTATCTGCCATTTCTCCTGTTGTGTTGCTTGTCAACATGGTGGTCCTCTCACATAAAACACCTTCCCCTTCTTCAACACATTAAGGATGGAGACGCACTTCTTCAGAACTCTTGACCCTGTGCACAATGGTCAAGAGCTGGCACTTACTCTTCATGGAGATGCCCAGCCCCAGATTCCTCCCCACCACCCTCTCCATGGTCGTCTGGGGCACCCCAGACTCCTTTGCCAGCACCCTCACAGAGCAGTCACCATTGAGCTGGTTGATGCGACTCTTTACAACCAGCTTCATGTCCTCTGTCCCGGTGGACCTTGGCCCACCACCTCCTTGACTCTTATGTAGAATAGCTACAAGTCTCACCGCAGAGTTTCTCCACACTGTACACTGTCTTGGGGTGATTCCAAAGGGAGTAGCAGTGTCCTTCTTGTGGTCGCCAACCTCGATGGACTCAATGACTCTTTTACTCACCTCGTCCATTTTCGCTCTGCTGTGCTTGTTTTTTTGTTTTTCAAAGAAAAGTGTGAGATCCTGCAAAGTGAAGCTAAAATGCTATGCAATGTCGACATTGCATAAAAAAGGAAGGTCAAGAATGCAAAATTTGGCGTAAAATGACGCAAAAATTGAATTCAAAGATGTTATGGGTCACCCGGTTATAACTGTTATATATGTTTTTACAGACTTCACACGTGCATGGAATGCCCAAACAACTACCCATGGCTACTGGATCCCACAGGCGACGGGTTCAATTTCAAGAGGAAATAGATAAGACAAGGCAACTTATCCGTCTCAAATAAGGACAAATTACTGTAGACACCAACTTCTGTAAATATCTTCTTCTACCTAGTTGTACACCTTAATCGCAACTGTTGAACGTCATTTCGTGATGATGCCATGTGATCCCTGTGCCTCCGTCCAATGTATATGAGACCCCTTATAGTACCATGCAACCAGATCTAATGGCAATATCGTAGCCATTGTACTACGTCGGATTTCCCTTGCACTTAGTATGCATTTAAAGTTTAGCATACCAATTACCACTGTTAACAAATCTGTTGTCAGCTTTTCTGTAGATGGATCTGTTCAAAACTTCTCTTGAGGGAGCTTGAGTGTCATCTAAATGATCCTGTAAGACTGTCATTGTCTGAAAGTAAGATCTGATCAGTGTGGAAGTACAAATAAAGTACAGAGACCCCTAATTAATTACTGTAACTTCTTTGTTATGCGTATATTAATGTCCTGAACTGTTTAACTTGAACAGTTAGCGTATCTTAGACGTTTACAAGTCCGCAACCAAGGCACATACAACAACAATGTAGTCTACTCCATCTGATGTCGGAAGTTCACATCAGTTAAAGTTCGACCGCATTCTGTAATGGTAACGCAAAATGCGCAATTTCTCGCCCTTGAGACATGTGGGAAAACTTTAAAGGCCTAGTTCGCAACATTACATTACTAAAGAAGTGAGGGAGGCGATGGCCAGGGAAAGTAACGAGAGGTCGTGCTTGACGCCGCCGCCTTTGCCACTTTTCTCGTGATACCGGCGATCTCCTTCAGCTTTCGGGTCACCTTGGACGTCACACATCTCGGCAAACTGGCAGTCAATGTCGTCCTGAAAGTAACAGCATGCTTAACTACCTAGCTTGCTTCCAAACTTAAAGTCGACTTGGGATAATATTAATGTACCAAGTGCGTAATATGTCCTTGTGGATATGTCTGGTCTCACAGAAAAAAGCTGGTGGTGGGGTTCTGATAGAAGCTGTGCTTGAGATCATACAATGAATCAAATGATCCTAAAATAATTTTCAATTAAATATCAAATTTGAGCTCTCTGCGATGAACGAGACATTGTCCATGGTCTCGTACAGATAGCAGTGCAACAGGTCGTACTGCCAAACTTGAGGATGCTGTCATTCATCAGGTGACCGTTGAAATATGCTGATAGCTTTTGGAGAGGTGCACAGAAAGCAGATGTCTATTTTACACATGCTGTTGAGGTAAAAAATGAGCTAATTGGGGTTGGTTCTTATGAATTTTGACATGACTTCGGTGACAAAAATTGCGCCAGAAACTTCGTCACGCTTTTTAATCTGCCAAAATGCTCAAGACAACTTTTTGTCGGAGCTCAAATATGCTTGCCTTGTTTGTTCTAACGCTACAAACCCACGCCATAACGCAAATTAAAGCTCAGACAAGATTCAACATCGAGAATTTATCTCCATACCGTAACGCATGGCGGACTATGCTAAAAATGGCCCCCCAAAAATATGCGCAAGGACATATGACGCACCATGTATGCAATACTCACTCACTTTTCGCGTAGTGTAAAAAGTGACAAACATGAATTGATGTTTAAAGCCTTCACTAGCGATGATTGAAGCAATTATACAGAAGACTGTCTGACCGAAGAGACGGATTAGTGTTGAATACCTGGAATTGTGTGTTGAACTGCTCCCAGTCACAGAGCAGATCTGAGCACTTGGGCAGCTGCACCGGGACCTCCTGATGCAAGGTGAGCACCTTTTGCTCACCCTGACAGTCAAAGAGAACAAAGGCCACTCCGGCCGAAAAGCTGCCGATGAGGGACGTCCGGTAATACCTCTCCCTCATGTCGGCAAAGTTGTCGTGGGTGGGTACGTCCTCGTCACGATAAAGACCCAACAAGCCCAGGAATGGCAACAACGCTTCCGAGTGGGAGAAGTAAAAGGTTCCCAAACGTCTATTTGTGGAGTTCTCGCTGCAAGGAGAGTTAATGTTCATTGGACTTCTTCATCATGCACACTCAAGATTCGTCTCACGAGAAGGTATCCACCATGTCCTCCATGAGCGGGCAAGACATCTTGTAATTGAGCTCGTTTGCGTATCCGTTTTTGTACCAGTATTCCAGATCTTGATGGTACTCCATTACCTGGAAAAGGATCTGCGTATTACCAATTGACGACGATCACGTACTTTTAGGATGCACTGATGGTTTCTTGCTATCTTAAATTGCTAAGACTATGCCGCGCAACAACTGCAACATGGACAGAGGTTTCTACAACATTGACGACCCTTCTAGCTCGGAGATGATAGAAGTTTTTCTCATAAAATATGAAGCTTCTTGGAAAAATACACCCGTTTGAGTAACCTAAAATGCTGCCGGCTTGGTGCAGATATGACGAACATACTCACGATGAGGTCTTCTTCGTCGAATGCTGCGCACCAAGGCGAAGGCTCCTGAGGCCGAAACGATCGCTCATACCGGCAAGTGTCGTACATCAGCAAGATGTCGACGAACTCTAAAGGTTGCGGGAAACCCAAGCGGTCGCTCACTCGTTGAATCGCCTCTTGCATCTCAGCCGAATTCACGAAGGTTTCCTGTTCCACATACGTCGCATTGTTGTCATCCACCTCGGAAATCCACTTGGTGCAGAAATCGTAATACTGAAACAAAGCAGATCCGTGACTGATCTGATTTGGCTGTTGACCTTTAACCACTAACCCTGAGCAGCGGATCTTCCTCCAAGGGCGGGTCAATGTAGACGTCCTCTCCGGGAAATGCTCCTTGGACATAGGCCTTGGCGCTGGCTTCAGCTCTCTCCTTGATGGTGTGTCTGATCTGCAAGTGAAAGCGTTTCCACAACCGCTTGTCAATCCCCTTGTGACTCATCTTTTGCCTGATATCTGGACCTCTCGAAGGGCTGGTCTAGGAGTCCTGGGAATCTGGCTCTGAACCTGACTCCCAACTGCTCCTGTTCCAGCTTTCCAGAACCAGTTAGCAGACTCTCGTCGTCGATCGTCAGTGTCACCTCCCATGACTCCAGGTTGTCAAGGTCACTCTCGCACAAATTTCCTTTGGGTGTGAGAAAAATTGAACACGGGGAGCAAACGAATCTTGGGAAGATTATCTACTTCACCTCGTCCAGCCTGATGGTTTTGAAGAACTTCCTGCTGTAGTTCTGGTCCCCTCTCAGCCATCAATTCGATATCGTCGTCCCCCGGATTGCGAGTTCCATGTCGGACCATCATCCAGACAGATTTGGCTTCGCACCCTGATTAAAAATCTCAGGTTTTGGCTTCTTTAGGTCAGTATCAAGATACAACTTCAGAAGGAAAAGTTGCACCCACACAAGTATGTTAACTACCTTGATACTCCACAGGAGCCCGATCCTCATTATCGACCTCAAAGTAACTTGTCTTGGTGGCAAACAACACATAGGGGTCACTATCATTGGAGTAGCAGCTCTCTTGCGCCGTAACTACGATTAAGAACCACCACAATAAAGGCAACCCTAAAGCACACAACTCCATCGTTGCTCCCTTAGCTTCTTGGCAGCACTGGAAGTTTTTGGAAGAAGAATCCTTTCCACCTCTCTTCAGATTAAACACCTGAATAGTCGTAGAAGTTAGGTGGGGAATGCAACATGAAAGAAACAAGTCAACTGTGTCTTATTGCAAGAAGGACACAGAACAGGAGGCAGTTGGCAGTTCACACTCGTTCTATACGGTGATTCCACAATGTAAAAATGCTTCTTGCGATGCCTTGAAGCTGTTTTCGCCAGCCAAAAGAGTTTGCCTGTGCTGGACGTCTGATTTCGATAAGCCAAGCCTTCAACCCTGGGTGGGTTGACTTAGCAGAGTCGCCTCCTTAGATAGGACTCAAAACACTATCAAAGCGTGCAGGACAGTCTGAGGCAAGAAGATGCCCCCAACCCTATCTCTCTACCCCTCACTTTTTCCGAGTAAAATACACTGTATTGTACGTAGTACAGTGCTCAGTTACTGTCCCTCACGAATGGCCCCTACATGATAGGGGAGTGTCACGAAGACTGATCGCTTCAATCGTCACTGCGTATTCAAACATCCGCGAAACGTTGTTTGCGTAACACCTCGCTTCGACGCCGTGCGTGCATACACCTATTGCACCGTGTACTGTGCGCTGTACTGTGCTCAGGGTACTGCCAGCATAGTCATCTTTCGGGTCGACCTCGCTGCCGTTGCTCTCCACAATGACGTCTTGGTGGCTGAGTTTTCCGATTCTGTCTATTTTCGATACCAACTGTTGCTCTGCAAGCTATTGATTGCTGTTACCATTTCTTCTCCCCTCTCAAAAGAAGCGAGGTGCAACGTCCGTCCATTATTGCTGCACTGAACACATGCGCGGGACAATGGGATGTTGTTCACTTGAAGCACGTGTTGAAGTTCAGCGCCAGCTCTCAAGGCAACCTTCTGCACACTGATCGTCTCTCACCCCGGAGCGCGCGGGCAGGTCCAACTGTGGGCGCTGCCCGTCACTTTTCGTTGACGGAGTTTCCTCCGGTGGGCTAATGAGTTCAATTAATAGTAACAACAACAGCGAGTGGGAAGATGGAGGAGGTGGATGGATATAGATTCCACTCTCTTGAGTAAATAAACCCTAGTCCGTTGATGCTTTCTTTTTGCTGGGGTGCTGAGAGAATAGAGACGAGTGCTCTTCGGGGTCTAGGAAGTGAGAAAAGATAGACCTTGTCAGTCATCGACGTAAAGAAACCACCTGTTGCTTTTCTCCAGACCCGGCAGGTCGGACGCCAACGTGTAAAAGGTCGCTGAGTTGTGGGCTACTGTGAACGTGCCTATGCACAGTGCATGCGGGAGCAACTGAGGCATGGACTCTGCAACAAGAGCACTACTTACCTACACATCTGTGATTACCGTCGAAGAGTATAGGCGAGAAAGAAAAAAATATGTACAAAAACTTTTACATGATTAAGCAGTCCTCGAGAAGCCCCACTAGAAAGAGCACTGACGTCACTTCTTAGGGCAAAGAAGTAAGAGTGTATCAACCCTCACTTTAGTTTATGTTGGCGGCTACAAGGGAAAAAAAGCGCAGTAGGTAGCCAGACGCATGCCCGTAGCTCGTAGTATGTAATGCACTATGCCTCTGCCCTGGATGAGTAGCCGACGAGCGAGGACAGGTGAGATCTGTAAAAGCTGACTATCAGGATATGAGCCCTAGGTTAAGTGCGCAGAAGCCTGGATAGGAATGTTTACAGTACATCAAACACATGCCACCTTAATGTGGTAGGTGCACATTATATTATTTCTAATGCATACGATAACTGCTTCACACAAAGGAAGAGAGATGACCTGTTAACTAGGAAAAGAAGAGTGAAGAAGAATGGCCAAGTCACATTAACACCTTGAATAGTATCGATAAAACTTCTTGAATAGAAGCAACCTTTTAGAGAAATGAACCTACACCATAATTCCTTACGGGCAAAGGGACGTCATGGATGCCATTTTTCCTTAGTTGACTGAAAATCTACAGCAAAAACCTGAAAGGTCTAAGTCACCTGCATCATCGAGGCTATTGCGTGAGCAACAATCTCTATTCTTTCAAAGACAGCAGAGAAAATCAATACCTGAAAATCCACTTGCACGTGTACGCACATCCATATTTTAGAAATCTGAGTCTTCCATACACGTAAGAAGACTGAAACTGTGGCTACTACGCCTTAGCTGTATTTGACGAAATTTTCACAAGTTGGGCCGCACCGCTTAATGCTGTCAATGACGAGATACCGCTTATTAGAACATGATGGTATCAATATTATTATTGTACTTGCAGTATGTGTTCACACTGTACGCATATAATATTGCTTCGGTACAAATGCTCTTCGAAGGAGGTAGATTGTCCACCTCAACAACGCTTATGTAAATTATGCAAGCGCCACTGACTGACTTCAGCTAGCGGTCACGAGGACTCTGTCCTGACTTGACGGATGAAATATGCATGTATATAACTGTGGTGTTAACGCTGTTGTCAAGACTTTTGTCTTGCGGGCACGAGTGCGTCTTATTGCATCAAGGGGCTTCCTGAGACGTCCGGTGTCAATCATTCCCGTATGCAGAGGGAACGTTCAGGTATCTGCTCTTTGGATCAGCTTGGTTCTTGTAAGCTAAAGGCGTTCTCGCCCTAAAGGCCTCCCTCCGTTCCTTGAGGCTTGACTTTCGGGGTTGATCCTCGTTTGCACCGGAGAGCGAACCATTGGAATCCTTTTTGTCACTGCGAAGAGAGAAAAGAAACATTCGGAAGTAGCAATTTTGCTCAATCCATCTGGTGTTGAGTCAGTAACAGTGGGAAAACTCAAAGTGATCGTGGAGAATGTTACGAGAAACATTCCAGAGGATATTATCAAAAACTAAACTCTCCTGAGCGAGGAGAGCCACAGAGGCTCAAAGTGGCCACTCTCTGTGGCCACTTTGGGCCTGACACGAAAGGGGTCGTCGCATTGTCCACTCAACCAGGGATCGGTGCAGAAATGAGACCAAGTTGACGCCAAAAGTAACAAACGGAGGTGTCGAGTGATAGTTAAGGTTTAAACTAACAACGGCAACATCATCCAAAGCCTTCTCCCAAAAGTGCAGTGTGGACCAAAAATACCCCTGCAGTGTACAATTTGATGTAAAAACCCCTCCCTTAGTCCTATGACTGCTCTGGTCCTTTATCAGATTGTGTCTCGAAACATGTTTTTCGGCATATGTGAAAAATCAACCGCAGAAATGAGTACTAAGCGGGACAGCTCGATACCCTACTTGAAGTACCGGTACAGAGAGACATCTCTCTGGAGCTGCATTTGAACAGGAAGGCTTTTCCAAATCGATGCACTTTCTCGACAGAGAAAGAAATGCAAAATGTCAGGTACCGCGATGCGATAAATCCTCATTTACGTCACAGAGAATTGTACGAAAGAGTACCTGTATGGACTACCAATACCTCGCGCAATACGTACAAGTAGCCTACTGCTCTTCATTCCCAACTCGTATGCATGCTGCGTACAATATATACGTCAAAGTGCATCCAATTGATCTATATGATCCTGGAAATTGGAGGCGAAATGAATCGTGCACCAAATGTACGTGGTGAATCCCCCTACCCGATGTCATCGGTGCGCCCTCCTCCTCGGCACCCTTCGACCCTTCCAATCCCTTCCACGTCAGGCGTCAGAATGTCTCCTTCGGCTGCTTCCGCGTCGCTGGAACGCCGGGATGAGTTGAGCATCGCCTTGACCTTGCGTGTCTGCTCCTAAGGATCAGTGGAGATCGGCGTAAACGAGTGACTCAGTGATGCGCATAAGGTTGGCTGGTCGAACAGTTAATTCACTCATGTCCTCGTCTCGTAGAAGTCCACGTGACCTCGACCAGATTTTGACAACGTCATATACGTCCAATCAAGTTTTCTATGTATTCGCGATGAGGCTGATGATTCACGTAGTATTTCCGAGCCTCGGCTTGTCCCAGCGATACATATCATAGCTGAATGTCTCATTTAGAACACTTTCTTCTTTTTCTATTCCATCTGAATAGTTTTTTTTCCCTCGCTTCTACCTTCCCCCTTGCTTAAGCTTAAGCATTGTTTTTTTGATGTACCCCACGTGGTACAGTGGATGAAGTTTGTGCTCCATTCATAACGTACCTGGGCTCGTACTCTCCTCTTGTGGGCCACCTCGTTCCTCCACAGCCTGTTCTTGTAGTAAGATGCGAAACTGTTGACCACAATTGGTACCGGCAGGGTGAGGATGAAGACGCCGACGATGGCGCACACACCGCCTATGGCCTTGCCGGTCAACGACGCTGGGGACTGCGTGCCATAACCCACTAAAAAGGCCACTTGCTGTCAGTTTTTTGATCGTCAGCTGTAGTGTGGTGTGTATTCTATGCTTCTTACTCATCACAACCGTATTGTAGCTACGTGACGTGTTTCAACGTCATGGCATGCTATGTTATTGATGTGGCTGCACGAACTTTTAGCGAGTGCAAAAATACATGACGTTGATATGTATAACGGCAGTAAGCAGAGGCTGCGGAGCACGTGGCCAACTCACCCGTGGTCAGCGTCATGAGTCCCCACCAGAAGCTGTCAATGAACGTCCACTGCAGCACAGGCGAGTCTTTTTCGGCGAAGAAGACCAGGCTGCTAAAGGTGAGCACTGCGATTCCCACAAGGATTATAAGGAGACCGAGCTCCTTGTAAGCCTGCTTGAGAGTATACAGGAGACTTTGCAGTCCAGCAAAGTGGCGCACAAGCTTAAAGATGCGCAGTATGCGCATAACGCGAGCCAGACGCATGATCTTGCCTGCCTTGCCCAGGATGTGCAGGTCCTGAAGGCTCTCTACGAACGTGGAAATAATGTATGGCAAGATGGCCAGAAAGTCCACAAAATTCATCAACTGCAAGAAAAGGAAACAGCGGTAAACATTAACATATGAATAGGGCTTCAAGAGGAAATGGTATGTTTACATAGGTCTATATGCTGTGCGAAAGTTCAATACGTGCAGGACTATTATATGCGTTCGAGGGACTGTTCTTTTTTCGCGCATTTTTTGAAAAGTTACATGATAGAAGGCTTCACTGATAAAAGAGGCACACGAAAAGAATAAAGAAAAGGTTTTGCTCTGATCTCGATGGTATCTCAGCTATGAGGAATCATCATCACAGCACATTTACTCACATAGCATTGCGACTTCATAGAAATAAATAATATACATGCTTGTGCATATATAATATGCACGTATTATTCAGGTGTGCTGAAGGCTTGCTAATGGCGGCAGAAGCATGTTTCTGCAGATGCTATGCAGGACACACCTGAAAGAAGAACTTGAGCTTCCTTGGCGCGCACGTGAACCTCACGATGTACTCCAAGGTGAAGTAGCAGATGGTGGTGAGGTCAATAATCTTGAATGCCAGTCTGAGCGTGTCAAAGTCGACTGAGGGTGACGGTAAATCTCCTAGGTCAAGCAGAGGTCTTCCTGACGTGTCATTTGAAAAAGTTTCATCGTACTGAAGGGAGGTGAGGTTGGTGTCATTGTTGTCGTCTTCTTGGAGCTCGGGAAAAGTGCTAAGGATGAAGCAGAATGTGGAGATAATGATGGCGCCGAGGCTGGTGAAAGCAGCCGCCTGAAAAGTAAGTGTACACGAGTAACTACGACGCCACACCATTCTACAGCCACCATGACCGATGGTGACCGATGTCTGCGAGAAACTAGGGGGGATGTAGGTACACGCATGCGAAGGCAAATTCTTGTCATTGTGTAGAAAGTCACACATCATACCCTTCATAAGTAGATACATAATTGTGTAAAAAAACCGTAATGAGTTAGATGCGGACTTGTGCCTTCTATGGCCTTATTTGCACCGATTCATATCAGATAGGACATGAAGATATTGCTGTTACAGTTGGCCTGTGAGCATAGTTCGCTAGTACTTGCACCTATGGCTTTACATGTATATCCGCCCCTGTGAGTTCAGCTGCACATCACGCAAAGAAAGTTGTGCGACATTCGAAATTGCTCGACATCGCGAATTCGATGAATCGAAACCAAATATCGCAATATTTGGCAAGATATGATGAATGCCTCATTAATTGTGATGACTTTTTCCTGCTATTTCAAAACTGTTTGATATATTTCAAAGATTCAAGCGCTGGTCCTTCAGCATCTATAGGTTTTCCTTGCTTTGTTTGTCTTGTCTATGCTCTCTTTGAACGATTCTTTCAGGCATCACTATATTCTGAATAATGCAATAGTCGATATTGATACGACACATCACACACTCTTAATGCACAGTGCAGGGTCAGCTCCCCCGCTACCCCCCGGGAAATCTTCACGGTAACCCTTAAAAAATTCTTGTTCGCACGCTCTTTTTCCTAAACATTTTTGACGCACAAGCATTAACACAATAACGAAATGAAGGTGAGAAACAACGTAGAAACAGAGCCAACCTGTGCAGCCTTGGACGTCTCAGGGTATTCTGTCAGGTTCCACAGATATTTTCTGGCCTTCCCCCATCTAGTAGATCCAAAATCCTCTATCTCTTTGCGTTCCTATCAATAGAAATTCGTTTATGCCACGTAAGTACAGGGTTGGCTCTAAAATCGATCACTAGACAGGAGCAAGACGCTTTGGCGTATGGGCAATTTTGGCCAGTTTTTGGCAACGGTGCCTGTTTTTGGAAACTTTTAGAAGTTCAGACTTAAAGCAGAAACAGCGAATTGGTTTTTTACAAAAAAGTGCCTCGTGCCATCTTGCGGAAGCGATCGATTATAACAGCCAACCCCGTATATCTTCGTCTTCGGCACGTGTACCTGCTGCTTTGCTCTAGACTGCTCCTCTCCCTGGATCTCCTTGACGCAGAGCTCTATCTCGGGGTAGTACTTGAGAGCGCAGCAAGGCTCAAGTAGCAGCTCATCGACGCCCCAGTACTCGAGGTCTTTCTTGGTCACGAGAGCGCACACGCCAGCAGTCAGGTGGAGGGCGCCACAACGATACACGTCTAAGATGGAGTTGAAGCCGACCCAGGAGACGTCGAAGAAGTATTCTGGAGGGTCACCTGGGAAGTACTTGTCGCACAGCGTCAGCACCTGTTCACAAAGAGTCTTTTTAGGCATTTTTCCTATCTCAACCACTGTATTTATTAACTGCACGCGTTCTGTGCGTCGCCACAGTTGCTCTCTTGGCTCCCAAGTAGCACCGGTGTGTAGAAATGTAGTGACGCACCCTGTATATGCAACTTTCGGTTAAAAGCTTAACTTTGATGAGTAGCTACGATTTCAAGTCCTCGTGTAATGCATTTCTACAGAAAATGCATCGCCTTCTTTGCAGTTCAGATAGCACCTTAGTACGTGCGCTTAAGAATAAAATGATGGTTTGACACCGCCGCGAGGAAGAAAGTCAGATTGGGACGCAGTGCACCTGATCGAGGGCTACAGATCAGATAAGCGAACCGCACCTGTAAGTACCGGTAACGGCACCCTTGTTCACATCCTTAAACTCTTTCGAAAGAATGTACATGTGGAAGTAGAAATGGCGAAAGGAGAAGACCCTCGCATATGGGGAACCTAAGTCAACTTGACAAACCATTGAGGATATAGAAAATATCACATAAGTGCAACACGTGCCGAAGATCATCGTGCGAGGGACACATTTCTCTGGATGAATATTGGCATATTAAGAATGTACAAGCGTTTGTCTAAGGCACCAGTTGGTAGGATGATCAGCTGTCGTGGACTTTGCCACCTTTCAAGGAGGTTTGCCAAGACGAGGTCTTGATTGAAGAGATTTGCATGGGCTTGTCAACGCAAGAGTGCTGCACTAACGGGTGTAACAGCAAAAATGTCAGGGAGTCTCTCAATCTCTGACCACACCTTGGTGATGGAGTCTCTTAAACTTAGCCCGAGAGTCAAAGAGTTCAAGGAAGAAAATTACTGGAACAGTTTGACTCTCGGGCCGAGTTTAGGAGACTCCATCACCAGGGTGCGGCCAGAGATCGAGAGACTCATTGACATTTTTGCTGTTACACCCTTCAGCTCTAATTTGGCACTGGCGTGGACAGTAGTATCTCTGCCAGTGTCCATCCTAGAGGCTAAAGATTAAAATCATAATACATGACGGAGGACTGTGCTTAAGAATTTTAGAACACATAGTAAAATTTCTGGTTTATCAGTCACGTTTTGCACTTTTTTGTGACATCACGCAGTGAAACCAAGACATAAGAGAAACTCTAAGCGACGGTGTTTAGGGGATATCCCTCACACGACTTTCTACTGTATAAGATTGCTCGACTTTAGAATAGTTCTCGATAAAAGAATATTTTTGCCTCTGATCGAGACTTCATGACACAGAAGCAATTAGCCCTTGCTGTATAACAAGAATCGACTACAATACTAACCTCTTCTTCATCCGACTTCCCGGCCGCCCTGGCCAGCTTGCCCAATCTGGTCCCTGGGAAGGACACGAAGTTCCTACTCATGACCCAGTGCCTCCTTCCTCCGATGTTGAGGACCATGAGCTTGTCCGATTGCCTGAGACGCTCGTCTTCTTCCTCCTGCGTGGGGTGAAGCAGCAGGTGCAACTGGGAGGCTGACAGTTCACGACTGTCTTGCAGCTCGAGGATGTTGCCGGACATGTCAATGGCCGAGATGACGGGGGCAGAATTGGAGAAGTTGCTCCTTTTTGGCTCCGGCTACAATGAGAACGTGCGTGCAAAAGTTGCTTAGGGAGCGAAGGGGGCAGCATGTATAGGATTTACTGTATAACTATAGCCCGCATAGAACAAGTGTCCATACGGTACATAGGGAGGGTCCAGTTCGTCAAGGAAGTAATGCCTGGTCCCAAAAGCCCCTTTTCTCCATCATTTATCGATGAATCTAATGCACCTGAAACAAGTACTTGGTCACAGATCTTGCAGGAAGTGCTATCAGACGCCCCGCACAACAATCCAGCTCTTGCCAGGTAGTTGCACAAAAGTTAGCTACAGATGAAAGAAAGCTTTAAAAAGTCTAAATATATTCTTCATGACACCAGACAAGGAAGATGACAATGACATATTTATGAAATGAAGTCCCCACGAAACTCAGAAGAAACTTGATGGCACAGCAACAAAATTGGAAAGCCGACATCAGTTTCTTGACATACTGTAGAACATACGCAATAGGGTTGAATAGGTTTTACGATACTTCAACACTAGGGTAGATTGTTGATCCTTCCCGGTCGGGTAGGACCAACAATCCGGGCACCCAGGTGGGTTTCAGGTATATTCTAGTCATATGGAATCCCATAAATCCACCCAAAAAGTTGCGTGCATGCAATTTCGTTTGCATACCATATTCCGTCTTGTACTTTTTAGACGTGCATAAGTGCTTCTCTTAAGGATAGAGATGGGACATGTAAAGGATTACCGATTTATACATACATCGACACCGGTTTTGAGCGAACTAGGTCAAAACCTGAAGCAGGCTAGATATCATGACAAAATTTGTGTGAGGCAACTTGAGATTGCTGTGATTCAGTGTAGCATGCAAAGTCGGGTCATCACGAGTGTTAATTTGTGGAACTTATTACCCAAAACCACAGTGACGATGACACCAGCAATATCATCACAGAGAGACACTGACAGTTATCCCCAGTATCGGCGTTCATGCCAGCTTGCTCATGAGTAATGATATGCCAGAGCCTGTGGTTCAGGCTTCGGCACAGCTACCGTTGCATTCACTTGACCAGGGCATCGGGGGAGTATTGCGAATGGCGCCAAAAAATCAAGTAAAATTGTGAGATAGTGGGTTTTATTTACATATCATTCTCAATGAGCATCATCACCTTCGCCCACACAACACGGAACCCTCTGCGAGACATTGCTTACAGCGGAGTGGATGATTTCTTCCTCCAGTGTGGCTGCAACAAACCAGCATGATGATGGCGAACATGTGTGTCGTGAGTATCTCTTTGATTACATTGCTGGTGTCATTGAAGGTGCAGGCTACATCCTGGATGCAAATCCAGAGTTCAGCCACTGTTAACTTTTTTCCACAGCCCTGTTTATGAAATGACTGCTACTTTGTTCTGTGATGAAATTGCAAGTGTCGGGGTGTAGTGATCATGAATCCATGAGTGGGGAACATTTTGTCTGAAAGTCAGCTTTTATTGGAGCCATTGCACACTCATCCGCCTGCAGAAATGTAGAACCTGCTACAGTGCGTCCAAAAAGTCATGCTGCAAATTTGAATTGAAAATCTGACGAGACGAAGTTCGTGAACTATTTAAACTTGGATGATGAAACTTTTTATTAACATAGCAGATATAGTATTCTTGCTTTTTTTTAACTGTACTAACCATTTGCAGCCACTACACACTCCAGATGCCTCCTTAAAGCTCTTGCACACATTGCGAATGGATCTGGGACCTAGTTTGGACCACTCCCTCTGGAAAGAACACTTCAGGCTGTTGATGCAAGAGTACATCTTGCTGCAAGTCCTTTTCTTCAAGTTTGATTTCTAAATGGGATATTATTTTGGAGTCACCAAGTTCAATAGTTCAGTCACCAACCCTCACTCACCAAAGTTAACACTTTCATCACAGAAGGAAATATGTTTCTCCTAAAAATGGATCACCAAACAAACTAATCCACATCACCAAATAATTCATGTGAGTCACCTAATTCCATGGCCCCAAATAATTCATGTGAGTCACATTAATTTAAGTAAACCTTGTATTTCACCATCTTACAAGTCCAAAAAAATCAAAAAGAGAAAAAGAGAACCAGCGGTGGTGGTTGAGAACCAGCAGTGGTGGCCAAGAATCAG
>JAAUXU010101057.1_pt1 | contig 22749 bp, 16 predicted proteins | sample 7278151 | NCBI WGS metagenome assembly JAAUXU01 (sample SAMN14350113, study PRJNA611818) | marine sediment metagenome | isolation source: surface marine sediment (1.8m) | place: French Polynesia: Moorea | collected 2018-08 | reverse complement strand
CTGCTCTTTCGGCCAAATCTGCCGTGATCGTTTCTCCGGGAGGGTCTTCCCTCTACCCCTTCTTTCGTTCTCTAATATCTGGACTGCCACATTCGCTACTGCTGAGGGTGATCCCGGCTGTCTTCTCTCGCTACTGCAGAGTCTGATCAGGTCCGCGAAGCTCAGAAGTCCGGACTGTCTCCTCTACGCATCGATGTTCTACGGAAACTTGTTTCTTGTGGTCCAAAGCACAAAGTTTAAATATTCTTACGTACATCAGAGAGCAAACAAACCGTACACCTTGGCCCGGTTTCATTTTGCAAAATTATGTAACATATCTGTGAATACATCAGAAAATGATTTTCGGTCAGTTTTTACAAGGTGTCCCATCTGTTTTTCTGGGAATCAAATAAGATGGTCCGAGTGGAGTGCGCTGAACGTCTTCGAAGGCTTGTCCGCTCAAAATTGGGCTTCTTGAACGATTGGTCCTCAGGAGGATACTCCTGAAAAAGCTGAGGACTTTCATGCTGCAGCCAATTGCACTTTGCTTAAGAACAAATGAACAAAACAAACGGACATGCACAAGTTAAGTGAAGCAGCAGTGAGTCCTGCTAGGCGAATCTTACTTCTTGGCTACGACCTGTGAAACACAACTCTGGGACAGGTAGTTCTGGGAGGATCTAAACTTGGCAGAGCCCAAGTTTCTGAGAGGACTGGTTTCTAGAGGACCTCGGTGAGGTTAACGTGCACCAGACTGACTAATGTAGTGATGTCAACGAGTCTTGCCGGGCATATAGCTCTCGTCTGGATAAATCCAGACTCGCCGCATGAGTCCCAGCTCGACCGGACTCAGCCCGACTCGATTTCGGCCAGGGTTGGGTGAAATCAGTCAAAAAATATCCATATCAAATCCTCCAAGGTGGTGATTGCGTCAGAGGGCTTTTAACTCCAGAGAGATGGATCCAATGCAAGGCACTGCATGTCCCAACACATGTTGCAGACCGCTTGCACCACTGCCCGGGGTAAAATCCACTGCTTCAGCAGCTCTCCAGTCACTGTATCAATGGTTTCTGGCTTTTCAGCTTACTTAGTAATGCAGACCTAGCTTTTCAGTCACAAAAGAGTCCTGTATTCTTCCCAATTGTGCAACTTTCCTTGTTCCGAAACTGACCCAATCACTCTGACTGAGGCTGGTGCAGAGCAGCACAAATCTTGCGACAACGCACGTGTTCGGGGTCGGAGACACCAAATTTTGGCACTTGGCCCCAGAGGAGTCAAGCAACAACCCAAGTCACTGGGTGAATACTATAAAGTTGTTGAAATTTAGCATCTGCTTACTTTATATTTTGCTATGAAGATTCACAGCTTGTATTGCAAATCCCCGTGAGATAGCCGAATCAGTCAAACTAGCAAAAATAAAGCTGTGTTTCTGGTTGACTCTTTTCTAACTTTGATTGATGAAGTGATTTGTGCACACTTTTCTGCCAACTCCACTTGAGGATCGTGTGTGGGGACTGACACGGTCGCCACCGTGATGCTTGAGCCACCTGACGTCCACCAAAAGATGTACGCAGAGATGAGGGAGAACATCGGCCGTCGCAGCGACCACATCAGCAGGCCCTGCACCGACGGCTTCTGGAGGTCATGCCTCACGTGGTCACGAAGGACATGTCTTCAAGGGCCGCAACGTTTCCAAGAGCACACAGGTGGTTCGGCCATATCCATACTGACGTAAGCCTGAGTTGTTTGATCCAGAGCAGCGGCTCCTGGTGGACGGGGAGTGTAAGATCGACCAGGGAGTGTCTGTCTTCGGCATGGGCGTACACACACGCCTGGCAGACGTGCTGAGGATGGCAGAAGTCTACTACTAAGTGGTGGTTATGGTGCAACCATTCAAGGTCAGCCTTACCCCTAGTCGTACGACGCCATCTTCAAGCCACATAACTACTAAGCAAAGAACCTTTGGAAAAATAAAAACTAAACAAGTGCAACCTATCATTTGACGAATAAGTGGGAGAATTCGCAAATGTCTCTCATTATGAGGACCATTATCATTACAGGTTTTTCTTGCCTTTTCGTCTTTCACCGCAATTCGTTACCTTCTTTTCAAAATTTCACTGGCTGTCACCATTTTTTCCTCTTTGTTGAGCATCTGCTACATTCATCATCAAACTTTTAGCCCTTCAAGTGGTGTTTTCGTATTTTACTTGTTTGGTATTTTCTCGCTGGAATTCCGAGGTCTCGCTAGTTATGAGACAATGTTTCCCTCTGGATCCGCCACTGTATGGATGCGGTTTTGCCTGGCACGCGGTTGTCTCGGGTGCAAATGTGGTGATCTCTTCAGTCAGCCACGTGGCGTCGATTTGGCTACCATGCGACTGAAATTTCTCTTTTCTTTCCTGAGTCCTCGCAATCCACAAACGTCGCGCCTGCTCTGACCTATTGTTGTAGTCATTGCCTCATCGATATCAATTCCCTCACAGCTGCGAGACACCGAGTCGCTCCTGAGGCAGAGGACTCACAGCTCGCACAGTCCTGGGGCTGCTCAGGCATAACCGAGACTGCTGATTCAGATTTCAACCTCCAGCGATAAAACTTCTCGTGAATAAGCTTTAGACCTTTTCGAACTGGTTCCATTTTCTTCTGGTCAGCTGATTTCTAACGCCAGGCAAACCACAACCACCTGAAGAGAGGTGTCCTGAGGTGGACATGTCCAGGTCTTCATAGGGGAAGAAACGGACTCTGCTTCGAAACAAACCAAATGCCTCACACTTGTCAATGGTGGAACGTTATTGACAAGCCCAAATGTTTCCTACATCAAGATTTTACTGCCCCTTTTACTCAATCTCTCCTATGATCCTTCAGCAGATGGATCGATCACCTCTTTTGAAGTGGTTGTGATCTACTTTGTGCCAGAGATGAAATGAAAGGTTGTTAGACCAAACATTGTTTAAAGAAACCACAGCAAGAGGTTGTCACGTAAGTTAATACAAAGAGTAGTGTCGTGTATGCTTAACACACTCGTACCACTGCTGACAACGTCCGTATGCAGGAATCAGCACAGCGCCAAGTTGCTCAAGAGGGCACATAGGGAAGTGCTGACTTAGCAAGGCAGCACCGACGCGACTTCCACCTCTAGTCATACATGAGAGCGAAGAGTAAGACCATCATAGCTCCAGTGACAGTCAAGCCTTCGAACACGAATGGACTAGAGAGTTGTTCGCAGTACTTTGGTTTGATTTCTTATTCTTTTCATTGACAAGGTAACGAAATGACAGGGTTTTTACCTTGAAGAAGTCCGTGGAGTTGATCGATCTCTGTCTCTTTCCCTTCCTCTGAGGCAAGTGTTGTGGGGTAGAGGGTACTACTAGGCATGCACGCGCACACCCACGCGCACACGCACTCACTCGCGCTCAAGCCAGGTATTGAGAAGAACCTCCCGAGCTCCGTTAGGAATGTGTCCCGGACAAGCTCGAATCGAGCAGCAGCAGGCTCGAATGTCATCATCCTGATTCAACGACTTTCCAAGCTGTCAAACAGAAGTTCAGCTTGGACAAGCTGGAAAATGTTTGAGCATTTTGGGGAAATGCTTGAAATGAGTGGAGTCTTCTCAGAAAATTCAAACCTTGGGAGTCGATTCTCGGTACATGCTGATTGCCGTATTATCAAGTATGCTCGCGTCACCAGCCACAGGAAGTCACATGGACGAGCTCTATGATGATCTAGAGCAATTCGCAGACATCTAAGAGAGAGAAGAGGTGAATGCAAGCTCTAAAAAATCATGCTGGAGATGGGCTGTTTAGTGCCGGGCATGAATTCCAGGTACAACTGAGAGATGGCACTGAGTGTTACAAGTAGAACCTGGCGTTGAAGACTCCTAACTTGAAGGGGTGTGGGTTGGAGAGGGTGACGCTGGCACCCTTTGGCACAGGGTGGTACTAACGCTTGGACCTGGACTTGTGGCACAGTGCCAGACTCATTGGTGACTAGACTTGACAAGACTCATGTGGACCTGTGAGATTCTCATGCAAGTAGGTCCTAGGAACCCTGGTGGCTGCCGCTGAGGCCCAAGCTGCTCGAGACCCTGGCAGGTGTTCAGGTGACATCTGGGCAGACGGACCGAGGACACCAAGGATACCAGAGACAGCGAGGACACGTGTGGCACCGTGAGGCCGTTCATTGTCTTTCATGCTTTGCTTGTGCTAGCATCATGAAGTTTTCATCCTACCTTGAGGGCGGCTTAGGATCATTCTCGTGCTGTCACGATCAACGTCCCAGGCACGACTCCCACCAGAGGGCGTTAACTACGTTTGGCGAGATAACTTTTCCTTAACGTCAATGTAGTGCGATGTCCATTGCTCAAAGGCCAGTGACATTCTGGCCAGAATATATTCACCTGAATGGCTGACATGAGGGAGTGAAAAGTAAAGTCAACAGCACAGTTTTCCCTCCGTTTTCTACTCGCCCCACACCTCTGAGTGAAACGTTCTGTCAAAGTCATGTGCAACAGTTTAAAGCACAGAGATAGCGTCCAATGTTCAGCAGGTCTTTGGTCCTACCATTTTACTTCTTACCTGATGTACTTACCTGAGAACAACTGGTAGGAACTCCATGGTCTCTGCATCTATTTGACTCCTGACCTAACTTTTGGTGTCTCGGTAGTTTCATTCAAAGCTGCACAAGTTGGTCCTTAATCTCGCTACGTAAATCATATCAACACCTCAGCTCTGCATATGCGTACAAGACTTTGACAAAGGGTTAAAAGCACTTCTTCAAATCTTTATTTGCCTTGACTTCCAAGATTCCTACGAAGTGTTCACATATTCACATGAAAATATACTTAGTTGTAGATTTATAGGTAAGCTAGTGGACTGGTGTGTCTTCCCACTTCTGGTCTGCTCAACACCAAGCGAGTTCTCCAAGCTAATCTCGCACTTCACACTCACCATGAACTCCGTCGTCTATGCGATCTGCACCCGGTTCCATTTTGGTTTTGCCTTTGCAATTGGGTGACCTGGACGACCCTCACTTCTCTGACCTTCCCACCCCCCTCCTGTTCAGTGCAGCGGTCGTGCGGAATGACACGGAATGACACGGGATCACACGGAATGACACAAGGAATGACACACACACACAGCAGATGGCAGTCACAAGGAATGTCAATGCTCCCTTGTCCGGCATCAATAATCAACACAATACCAAAACAAATCAGTAAAAAGCTCCACGGAAGCATATTGAAAGTGATAAAGTGGTCAATGGAATCTGGCTGAGGACACTTGGCGCTGGTTACATACATAAAGTAATATGATCAGATCCTTTTATGCCAGAAGTTGTATTGAACTTTGCCCAACAAGACCTTTAATGTTACTACACCTGGCCAGAGCATGAATTTAGCTGCAATTGTACCATGGGATTGTAAATCAGACAAATGAGTACAAAAACAAAAACACCGATTTTCTTATACGTGACTGTCATAACCTGTTATGTTAATAACGTTACCATAGTGCAACCACCTCGATACTGCATTAAGGGAGTTTAGTATATAAAACATGACAAGAAGGAATTAAAACACTTTTTCGTTTGGCCGTTGTTTCCTGACGACCAGTTACTGGCAGCAACTCCAAATCATCATAAATTAGTTCTTCTTACTTATGCTGTTCAGACTATTTGCTAACTGCTTTGGTATCAAACTTATGTTAGAGTCAGAAGAAGATCAGGATGAACTTGGTGCTGGAGGAGAAGCCAACAACGTTGTCCTTGTTGCTGGCTGCAGGCGTCTTGAGAAGTGCCAATGGAGACGAAAGCAGTTGAAACATATGAAGAGGAAGAAGAAGTAGGAGAAGGAGAAGAAGACTAAGACGACGAACCAGGAGTGCAGCAGTCAAGAGACGTGACCTTGCCTCCGTGGAGCTGCGGGCTGACACGCAACCTACACAACTTGAGTTGAGAGAGAGAAAGAGACAAAGAAAACATTCTGTCCTCTCCGTCACGGAATCTTTCAGAACTCGGCTCTGCAGCCAGCGTATCTTGGGAAGCTGCCGATTTCTCTGTGTTTATGATGTGCCAACAGGGCCAAAAATGCCGAATTTTGGCACCACGAAAGTCTACCAAATTGACTAAAACCTAAGATGATTTTGACTTTTGGCGAAGAAGGAAATGACAAAAATTGGCGGCCAGAAATTTTCTCTGGGCTCAAAAGACGTTTCGGAGGCATTTTAGTAGTCGCCGAGGGCAGCCGCCATCTTGGATTTCTCGCCTCCCTTTTGTGCCAATGTCGATTCCGATAAAAAAATAGCAAACAAAACAGAAATGACTAACTCAAAATGCCTTTTTCGGAATGAGGGATGAAATTAATTTTTCGGTGCGTAAAATCGTGTCGAAAAAGCGTCCGCTTAAAGTCAGGGACGGTTCGAGGCGGAAAACAAAATGGCGGCTGCAAAAGCCTCGGTAGCAACTCTGGAACAATTTCGCGCTAAAGTAAACCTAGCTGACTTTTCCCGTAGATCCTCTGGGTTCACTGTTGAGGCAAGTATAGAGATTTAAAAGTAAGAGCATAACTATAATGCCCATTTTCAACCTTTAGACTGTGTTTGTCGAGACCACCAGGTCATTTCTGGCAGTTGACACTACACTTTGGTGAGGTCACACTTCGTATAGGGTTGCAAGACTTAGTTCACCACATCACCACTGGACCCCTCCTTGGACCTCTCCTACAGGTCCACCGCGTCCATCTTGGCCCTGATCCCTTTAGTCATTCAATTGGGCTTCCACTAGTCTGTTGCTGGTTATCTTCTGGGAGATCCAGCCCAAGCAAAGCGAAACAGCACCCCTTGACGTAGAGGTCATGTGTTTCGAGTCAAATAGGCTTCGGGCATTCAAATAAGTGGGGTCAGCTTGGTCCGGGATGTCTCTCCTGACCCTCACTTACCTCCTTTACAGGTTGTAGGCAACAGAGCAATGGATGATGCTCCCTTCGCTATACGGATCGAAGATCCTCGAACTCTGGTCCCTCCTGAGGTCAGCCCGAACGATGCCCAAGTGGTCCTGGTCAATGACGAATCGTGCTTGGATGATGGGATGAATCAGATAAATGGTGACGTTGCAACTCCCCAAGTTCAGTCAGTTCTGAATGAGGAGGAAAACTTACGGGACAAGAGCAAGGAGGCTCTCATCCACATCATATGGCAAGTGTTGCGTCCAATGTTTAGTAGAAATATTGCTATTAAACACATTTTTCTCTTACAGTCTGCTCAGGAAGGAGATATCTTCAAAGGAGAGATTGGTCAGGAAGATGGGCAAGGACAGCCAGAGCAATGTTTCCAGGCTCCAGTTGTTCATTTCCCAGGTACAAAATATCTTGAAGATTTTTTTTCCATTAAAAACACAAACAAACACTAGATGGAACGGAAGAACCTGTCCAAGGAGGCGACGTTCAAGGACAGGATCACCAAGCTGACTCACCAAGTAAGATTGGGACTTGTAAAAGTTGTGTCCATCGTCATTCATGCTGCTGAATGATCAGGTCAAGCATTTGACATCGGCCATCGAGCGTCAGCTTCAACTGCTGGCCTCGAAGGAAAAGGAATTGAAGGACAAAGCGACGATGATCGAGGCGCTCAGGGTCAGAGTGGGTGAGTTCTCGTCCCAGGCTGTCTTATGGAGCCGGAGTCTTATGAATCGGCAGGTCACGACCTTAACAACCCTTCAATTTCAGAATCGCTGCCCGAGATCTTCTATCCTGGTGTCCCGGACCTTCGGGACAGTGGAGTCTTCATGATCCGTGAATCTAAACGAATGAATTCCGGCACTTTCGCATGCATCAAGCTCCCGGTCAATGTCTCCTTCATGGATGAGAAGTTCGTCGGAATCGTCGACGACGACGCCGCGGCCGCGAAGCAGCCCAACGTGGCCAAGAGGCAGGTCACAGTCCTAAAGGTAAGCCAGTCAGCACTATCAGAATATAGGGTGATGCACGTTCATGTTTTCATGATGTATTTTCCAGGTGTTGGAGATCCTTTCAAACCCAATGAAGACCCAGTTAAGCGACTCGCGCTCTCAGCACCTTATCTGGATCCTCTTGCTGAAACTGTTCAACCGTTATCGCTTCAAGGACATTTCGGATCAGTACATTTTCAGGACCAACGACGTCATCTCTCTTAAGCCTGACCTCATCATCAAGAGCCACCGACCAGACCTTCAGGCGGTCGTGGGAAAAGATGTGCCTGTAATAACTAAAGAAAATCTTAAAAAACTTTCAAATTCCTTTTAACAGCCTGTAAAATTGCCCAGGTCAACCAAGTCCGTCACCGTGATGTGGAGGTGGTCAAACGTCGATGTCGAACCAATGAAGTGGTAGAGGACGTTGACCGCCGCAGATCTGTTCAGCTAGGGCCCAGGTCCAGGGTCTCGCTACCTGTGGACTCTTTGGTCAGGGACGTGACGGCCGAAGTCCAACTCTTGCGCGCGGCCCTGTTCAACTCCACCTGGGGCAGGGGGATAGTAAACGAGAACTACAGGAAGGATCTCTCCCCAATCACTCGGAGCCTTCCCTGGATCGAGGACGAGCGGTTAGGGGCAGCTAACGTGGCCGTGGCCCTGATTGCTATGAGGCTCTGGTAACTGTCGTTAGCAGTGTGTATGTAGCAACTGTAGCAAAGTCACGTTAAAAGTTGTACCAGACGCCTTACAATTACTAACCCATATTTCATATCTATCTTAATCAACTCTCAGATGACTGTTCAATAAGTTGTCGTAGCTAAAATATTACTATTATAGCCCAAGGCATAGCAGAGCTGCAAGGTAAAGGTGGAGAGAGGAATGAAATCTTAGATATGCTGTTTTCAAAAAAACTACTGGTGCTAAGCAATGTGCATGCAATATTTCTGTTTTTATCTGTATTGTTTACCAAATGAATTAATTAATAGTTCATTACATTGATATTTTATGTTTATCTTATAGCAAGTCCGCCAATGGGACCGACGACATCGCGTATGTGCCCTTCATGGCCAGCGAGAGCGCGGAAGAGGCGACCCCAGTGGTCAACAGTGCCGCCATTGCCTCCTTCATCCCAGGCCGAATAGGCGGCGACAGCGATGGTCTCGGCCCTCAGGTGGATGTTGCGCTGTGTGCGTCCGAGCTCTCCTCAATTGAAGCTGTGTTTTCAGGTGCTGTGTCCGAAATGTGGAGAGTCCATGGGCGAGGAGGCCATGGAGGGACACTTCGACCAAGTTCACGGTCTATCAATGATGACTCGCCACGCACCACTGACCATAGTAAGAAGGCTAGAACTTTAATTAATCGAAGAAAGGATTCCATCGTTTTTCCTTTGCGAGGCTCCCAAGGAGTAACACCTTTCCCATATCCCCCAGACAAGCCACAAACAGCAAAAGGAGCATCCAGGAGTCCTTTGGGGATTCAAGGTAGCCCCTGGCAGGCCTGATGCTTTCTCTGGAAGGGATGGGAGAAGCGAAGAAAGCCCATTCATCTTCTACCCTGACCCCAAGAGTCCGAACGACGAAAAGGTTATCGAAGTCAAGAAGGAGGAAGCGGAACAGTCCAAGGACGCGTTGATTGTAATTAAGTGTCGCTACTGTCCCAAGCGGTTTACAACTCTGGCAGGGTGTGACGCTCATATGGATGGAAAGTAAGCTGTCCCCTTAGGGGCATGAAAGTTGTCTGTGTTTTCCACTTTTTTAACCGTCACAGGCATTCCACGCTGAAGCCCTACGGGTGTCCCCACATGGGCTGCACCGCTTGCTTCGGGCTCAAGGCTGCTCTCCTCTATCACATTGAGTTCAGCTGCAAGTAGGTCTTGTACAAGTAGGACACGTCATCCTGGAGTAAACCTTCTCGTTCGTCCTGACAGGTACCTCAAGAGGAATGTCAAGGGTGCAGAAAACTCTAAACCGCAGACGCCCACTACTCCGGAGAACTTAAGAATCAGCAGAAGAAGTTTGCTTAGAAGTATTGACAACAACGTCGTGGATTCTAAGAGTCTCAGGGATGGCATCAGCGGCAACAACACCGGCAACAGCAACAGCAACAACAACGGCAACAGCATCAGCAATAGCAACAGCAACAGCAACAAGGTGTCTCTCACACTCGCCATCCAGGTAATGAGAACAAGTGTCCAGCACTTTTAACTACCTCCTGAACATAAAGCAGATTCTCATTGCAAGAATATCTCCGTCAGCAGCAACATACAGTATATAGAATGTAGGGTACTATTTCTGTCTAGAGTAGGAACAGTAAGCAGCACTTACGCAGTGAAAGTGCTAAAGCAAACACGTAGAATATAGGTACTGATATGTTTAAATCGCAGCCTCAAAGTACAAAAATACACATTTGCTTCCTGAGTCCCAGATTTAAGAGTAGCATTACGAACAGACGACCTTTTCAGTCATGCTGCCTCGAAAGCTTCAAGACTGATGTGTGGAATAAAAAAATCCTGGCTTGAGAAGAGGCCCTAGATTAAAGTGAGCATTGGCTTAAAAAGTCTCTAAAGTTTGAGCCTAAAACGAGCTTTGCTTTGCTTTGGGTCGAGTTTGCAGGAAAGCAGCTTGACCCAGCCATGACTTTGACCCAGCGGTCAACCCACCGATCGCAGCCAAGGGCCAAGTTAGCGGCCCAAAATGGCCCAAATTTTCATATTGTCGTCCTCTTCTGGATCAATTCATATCCTTGTACCATGTCATGGTACGTATAAGAATATGAGTTGATAGAGGACTTGTGGAAAGTTTCTTATCGCAAATATTGGCACTACATGAAATCGGTCTGGTGCAGAAGCGTGATATCGAGAATTATTCTTATGGTGGGGAATGGACTGCGTGATTAATTGAAGGAATGTAAACGTAGGTGGCTGAGAGTAGCGAGGACGAGGGTAGGCAGTTCCAACTCAAGACCCGATCGAGCAACAGAATTGCCCTCTGTAAGAAGGAGGGCTCGGACGACGAAGATCCCAAAGATCCAGATTGTTCTGGAGGGCGTCGTGGAGTGAAGCGCAAGGGAACCGAAGCTATTCAGGAGAGCACCTCCAGGAACTTGGCCAAGAGGAGGCAGAAACATCCACAGGTTGTACCCTCCGCAATGTTATCACTGAAGGGCACAAAAGGGCATGAAAGTTGTTCGTGTTGTCATAGGTGGGCTTCAGCTCCCTGCTAAAGGAGGTGGTCAAGAACGTGTACAACTACCTGCAGACGTCAAAGATCGTGCTGAAGAAAGAGAGGGATACCACCCTGTACCTCAGGTCCGTCAACTTCCGCGAGATTGAGGACAAGGTCGATACTGACTTCTACAAACGAAGAGATGAGGTGAAAGAGTTAAATTTTCTCAGGTCACTTTTCAGCTCGTCTCATTACAGTGGTTTCTTTTGCCAGTTTAAGTCAGATTTCCAACGTTTCTGTGAGACGGCGATCGCCACCAACAAGAGCAAAGACGTCACCGCTGAGGTGGCCAGAGACATTGAGTCATACGTTAATGGAGAGCTCCTTATCAGAGATGAAGCCTTGGCCAGGTGTGACGGGCAAAAGCATCCTCGGGTACTTGTCTAATAAAGTGCTTCTCCGTAGGCTGGAATCTGAGATCAATCCGCTGTTGTCAGATGACCCGCGCGCTGTCCTCAATCACGTGCTCTCCAGCATCATGGAGGAGGTCGTCCAGACCAGGTGCATTTCAATATTCTTACTTGAACCAGACCTCATGACGACGAAGCGTCTCATTGCCCTCGTACAGGAAATGTGCGTCCACCTTCCAGAAGCCCGTGAGCAGAAAGGACTACTACAATATGGTGAAGAATCCAATCTGCCTCAATCAGGTATCAACGAGCCTGCGGAAAGCCTGGTTGACTCGACGTATTCATGTTGTCTCCTCTTACAGATTACTCACAAGATTAATAACGGCGTCTACTCCACGTTGTCGCAGTTCAACTCCGACTTCCACCTGCTCTACGAGAACTGCGCCTACTACAACGGCCGCTCGTCCAAGTTCGCGAGGGAAGCCTTGGAGATGGCAAAGGCAGTCCGGAAAGCCACGCAAAACTACATCAAAGAGATTCCCGACCTCAAATAAGGTTGTGGGAATGAAAAATATGTCCAAAGAATCTTTTTTTCTTTTCTTTTCTTTCCTTTTTTTTTTTGCTTTTCGTGAGTTGCGATGAGCGCTCAGTTCGAAACCTTCAGGCTAATTTTAGCCGCTTTTTGTTATTGATCAATGGCAATTTTCTTGACGTGAGCGGTCTTCTGACTTGATAAAATTGAATTATTGAAGCGTCAGTTTATATGTAGTGGAGAGGAGTAATATTGATTGATCACTCGAATACATCTTTTACACTTCTTCATGCATCACTGGTGGGAGTTCCAGGTGTGGCACGGATGATAAGACTAAACCGAAGTATGAAATGTGGTCATGCACTTTGTACATGAACTCCAAAGGAAAGACCTGGAGTTGGCCTGGTGTCCCAGACTTGATCTCGTCCCGTCCCCCACCTTCGAGGGTGCCAGACACGTTTTCTTATGAAATGATTTGATTGGAGTCCCTGTTCTGCCAGAGAGTCCATTATTGTTTGGGGCACAACTTAGCAGGGATTTGCTCTGCAGTTGGAGACTGATATCCTCACATACGGACAGTGGAGTGACCTAGTACTGAGCGTCTCACTCGTGAGGCAAGATTGCTACACCCTGTTGCTCTCGTTCGTTTTCCCGTCAGGAAATATCCTCGCTTGTGGTCATGCGGATCTGTCTCAGGGAGAAGTTCAGCTACCAGAATATTCATGTTTGCAATTGAGAGGAGTTACATGATGGGCTGCACGTATGCAAATGACACACTGTACGTACGTCGTGGATTCTTTTTATTTCATACGCAAATTTTGGACATTTTATATTGTCCCATATGACCGATGTGTATTTTTGGAACACACTGAGTGCTGTCAAAACCATTCCGCGTATGACACCGGGGCATGTCAAATCAAGATTATTATTAGTAATTTTTGGCCACAAACTCCTCTCCCTTCTTGATGGTCTTAATAAGCTCTGGAAGTGCAGCCTTCAGCAGTTCTTCCTCAAAGGAGGACATTTGGCCAACTCCAAGGTTCTTTTCTAAGCCGTCCTTGCCCAATAGTATGGGTGAAGCAAAGTAGGGTGACTCTGTGATGCTGGAGGCCACATAAGCACACTCCACCACACCCTGTTCTCCGTTGATGGCCTTGATCAGAGATCCAGTGAATCTAGCAGCTGCATACGCCATGGAAAGAGTAGCTGATCCAGCGCCAGCCTTTGCCTTGACCACTTCAGTGCCAGCTTCTTGGATGCGCTCAGTCATGGCCTTGAGTTTCTCAGGGGACAGGTCCACTTGCGGAGTGCACTGAGAGATGAGAGGCAATATAGTGATACCGGCATGGCCTCCAACGACCGGGCAGTTGAAGTCCTGGGGATCCAAGCCTTTGGCCTCAGCCAAGAAGGTGTTGGAGCGGACCACATCGAGAGTGGTGACACCAAAGATGCGCTTCGGGTCATAGACACCTGCCTTCTTGTAAATCTCAGTGGCAATAGGTACGGTGCTATTGACAGGGTTGGAGATGATGCCCAAGAGAGCCTTGGGGGCGACCTCAGCTGCTGCCTTAGCCAGGTTGGCCACAATCGAGGCATTGGTGTTGAAAAGATCATCTCTGGTCATACCCGGCTTTCGCGGCACTCCCGCCGGAATGACTACAATGTCAGCACCCACCAGGGACTCCTTGAGCTGGTCTTCTCCCACAAAGCCCTTGGTGGCAGCACGGGTCTCGCAGTGTGAGAGATCGGCAGCTACCCCGGGAGTATGCACAATGTCATACAGGTTCAGCTTTGTTACAGCGGGGTTCAGCTTGAGGAGGAGTGAAAGTGGCTGGCCAATGCCTAGAACAAACCAAAGTTGATTCCATTGCATAATAATTCGAGGCGTAGAAAAGGCACCAGAAAAGCACCACCTCAGGACCACTTTTAATACATATTTCGCCCAGAAATGAAGCAAGGGCGATTGGAAACTTATCAGTTTGAGGCAAAAAAGAAGTTTGCTGGTATCGCCAATAGAGGGTGCCTTTTCCCGTTTATCTACAAACCAAGTCATAATTATAGAAGCCCGAAGCTTTAGATGTTTTGCCTAAACTTCATTTTTAACAGATTTTGTATTCTGCTTTGTAAATGGGTGCTGAAAGGCAGGATATTGCAGTCTGAGAGACACTGGTAAACCTGATCGGGACCTTGCTGACAGGGGAACTCTGGCAGTGCAATTGTAGGCCCTGTTCCACCTTCAGACTGATTCTCGGCGACAGAAAAGAAAAATTGAAACATTGTTCTCATAACTGTCCTGGGGGAACCTCTGTGCCTACATATCAATCAGTTTTTTCACGTGTTTCGGTCAATACTTTTTTATCTCAAAATTGTTTCAAAAGTCATCTAAAAATTCGGGCCGTAGCAATAATGTAGCTGAAGTATGGTACACTCACCTCCAGACGCTCCCATGACAGCAACGGCCACATTGGACTGCCGGGAGGTGGAGAAGGTCCTCTGGCAGGAAATGAAAGGCTTGGACACACGGGACAACATCATGGAACAGTTGGAGCTGGACCTTAACTTAAAATGATGATGGCAGCACTCGTCAGGGAAGGTGCAGGAACAACAGCTGTTGCACCAGAGTTGCCACAACTCCAGCAGTTAATGACGACGGCCTTACTTGCCTATACTAGACTCTGCATCTGGCATCAGGACATGGAGGAAGACGACCGAAAGCTCGTGGCAAGCCTAACATTTGCAAGCTTTAAGAAGACGTGATCAAGCCCAGTCTAACTATAATAAAACTATAATTAAACAACGTGGAAATAAAGAACACTTGCAGAACTGCAGGATTGAGAGAGTTCGAGTGCAAGCTTCAAGATCAGGCTTAAGCTACCAAGCCCGAGGTTGAGCTTGCAACGTCCTTAGTCGCTTGCCGACTAGTGGCAGCTCGTGCATGTTCCATGCTTCTTCAAGAGCTCTCCTTGCCCACCTTCTGAAGACGAGCCAACAATCTTGGAAGCGTTTCCTGTGAATTGGTGAACATGGGGAACGCGGCGTCTCAGGCTCAGCAACCTTCGGAGTGTCCCGTCAACCACCAGGTGACGGCGGCTTCCATTCCCTCCGAGTGCCCCATGCACGCCTCCGCCACCGCCACCGAATCCCAGCAGTTAGTCTCTGAATGTCCTTCCTCAGGGGCAAGAGGCGGAGGCGGTGCTGACATTGACCCGCGAAACATGATGCCGCCGCCCAACCAGAGGCCGGCGCAGGACCAGCCCTTTCCGCTGGATACGGCGAGGCAGCGTTCGTCCATCCCCAAGTCTGGCGGCGCCGAGGGCGAGACTTGGGTCTATCCGTCACAGCAGATGTTCTGGAACGCTATGCTGCGTAAGGGCTGGCGGTGGCGCGACGACGACGTCTCCCCTTCCACGATGAATCACATTGTGCGCATTCATAACGCCAACAACGAGGCCGCCTGGCGCGAAGTGCTTAAGTGGGAGGCACTGCACGCTCGCGAATGTGGTAGCCCCATGCTCAAGAGCTTTGGCGGTCGCGCCACGGACTTTTCGCCACGAGCTCGATTGCGCGGATGGATGGGATACGAGATGCCTTTCGACCGCCACGACTGGATCGTGGATCGCTGCGGTCGCGAAGTGCGTTACGTCATAGACTACTACGACGGGGGCGACGTCAATCCCAACGATCATCAGTTCGCCATCCTGGACGTGCGACCAGCGCTCGATTCGCCAACGGCCGTATGGGACCGGATGAAGGTGGCGTGGTGGCGCTGGCGCTATGCAGGACCTGAAGAGCAGGTGCAGATGCCTCACAAGGCTTCGTAACCAGTGCGGACGGACAGAGATGAAATGTCGTCGTACGAGATCATGGACAAGTTCTGTAGCTTAAACACTTGCTTGTTGAGTATACTCCAAGCTATCAAGTTAAAGTTCAACTGAATCAAGCTGAATCAGGAATCATGCTCGCTATCACGATCACAATCCAGATTAGTCAATGATTATAGTGAGATTGAAGATACCACATGTGCACCCAATACATGCACAACACATAGATCTCGCACCACGGACCAAGCATGGACCTTCCTATCATCGCACTAGTACATCAGGTACGGCTGGTGTTCAGCGTCCAACATCACCTTCGTTCTCTCGCCACTGCCTGACGTATTCCCAGATGACGAGCGCGCCGGTCACGTGCACGTTGAAGGACCGGATAATGCCGGTCTGGGGGATCTGCACGCAGTAGTCCACGCGCTTCAGCAACTCCACAGACACACCCTTCTTTTCATGACCCAGAAGCAGCACGGTCTTCCTGGGAAACTTGAATTTTTCCAGACTGACGCTGGCCGTCGTCTGCTCCACGGCCACGATGGAGTAGCCTAGTTCTCGCTTCTCCTCCAAAAAGGAAGCGACCTCCCCTGGCGGGGACTCCAGTACCATGAGCCAGTTGTGCGCCGTGACGCTGACGCTCTGGAACTCCTTGTCCCGTAGAAACTTGACTGAAGGCAGGACGTACTCGCCCACGCCCAGGATCTCGCAGGTGCGGCAGAGTCCGCCTAGGTTTGGCGCTTTGTCGATCAAGGACGCGCACACTGTGAGATCTGGGAAAGCCCGTTCACGCAACATCTCTTCGTTTTCTTGCCGTAGTTCCTCTCGATACATTTCTTGCCACGGGATGATCTTCTTCTGGATGTCCACTACCTCGCTCAAATTTGGGTCATCAACAACAGCATCATTCAACTCCGTCGGAGTAGGAAGCGGTGGAAGAGGGGACTCTATCGACTCCACCACGATTAGTTCTCGTGGCCACTCAAGGTCAGCAAATATCGAGAAGTTCTTCCACTCCTGATCAGCGACCCCACACAGCCTGGGCAGCTCGTAGAAGACGTCCCTCAAACTGAAGCAGCGCACAGGATCAAAGTGAGTGAGAAAAAGATCCTCATTTTTGAGCTTCCAATTCTTGTCGCTGTCTCCTTGCAAGATGCACTGGTCCACACATTTTAAGAGAAAGGAGTACTTCGCCTCGAAGACATCACTGGCCATTTTGACTGCCTTGGAGTACATCTTTGTCAAACAGCACTGAGCGCACCGTCGAGTTGCGAAGTGCTGCGCCATGCACCAAGGCGCCACTTTCTGCATAGTCTCGTCGAGGATGACAGCATTGTTAACATGTTCAGCGTAAATCGCTGCAAACGTCCTAACAATCAGGAAGGAAGGCACCACGGCCAGTCGAGATCGACTCACTTCTTCAAAAGATTTCTCCAACCTATCCACGAGAGAAAAGTCTCTCTTGAGCAACATGATCAGGATCCATTCGTAGTAATGCCTTGTCCCAGTCTGCAAGGTTTCGGTCGCAATGGCGGCGAGGGCTTTCTCGAACAACATTGATACGTTGTCTTCATCCAAAAGAGGTGAGATGACCAAGAGCGTCTGACAGACTCTCAACTGCGTGAGATGCCCGAGTGAGTTCTTGAACTGCCTTTTCTTTCCGCCATTCACGTCGTCGGCGTGACTTAGGAGGGCCAAGACGAGGGAACGAAGCCAAACTTGATCGCGTTCAATTCTGCATAGCACATTCAGCATCTGAGCTCTCGCTAAAGCGTCAGCCATGTGGTCGCTGCCTTCGCTGAGATCCAACTCCTCGAGCCCCAACAACGCTTCGTTCACGGACATCAGAAGCCTGGCGTCTTTTCTGAAAAGCGGGCCGAAAGTCAGCAGTCGGCAAATTGATGGCATCACAAGCGCCGACCTTCGCAGTAAGTTATTGAAGGTCCCCTCTTCTTCACTTAAGGCGCTGGTCACGAGCGCTCCTGCTCCAGTGACGACCTCTGCCTTGTCCAAAACGGAGGAGAAACCCTCAGCTGCGGCCTCCTTGGCCTTCTCTTCAATCCCATCTGAGGTTAACAGAACCTTGAGGCAAAGTTTCACGTATGCAGTCAAAGCTGGCCAGAAGAGATCGTTCTTTCGTAGCTCCAGCAAGGCTGAAGACGCGAGGCGCAAGAGATCGTACAGCAGCTCATGGGCTTTGTCCCAGTGTTGGCCGTGTTTCCTCTTGGATATTGCCAGCTGGGTGCACTTGAGGATGAAGGGAAAGCTGCCGCCTTTGTCAGAGGCGATGGCGGTGCTAGCGAGGGAGAAGAGGCTGTTATAGTCCAAGTCTTCAAAAGTTGCATTGTCAGAGATCTCCATGACAGAGGCCAGAATCTCCCACTGCAACGAGTTAACCTTAGAATTCAGCTCGCGATTTTTGTCCGGAGCTCCACTGTTGCTGGTGAACACGTCAGGGTCGAAGTGTCCTGCTAGAAGATCACTTGCCGAAATGTTCTTGCGTAGATGACGTTGGACAAGTTCGCAATCTTTGAGACACTCTTTTATCACAAAGACAGCCTTAATCACAGGGCCGCCATCGGACTCCATATCTTGAGCACTCTTCAGTCGAGAGCAGCAGTCTTCCAGCAGGCCGGTTAAGGGTCGGACAGGAATGTGATTGGCTGCGGGAATCCGACGTAAAACTTCGAGTGAGCATTCAACCATCTCTCCCTTATCCTCAAGGGAAGCCTCCTCCAGTACCTTTAAGACAGCATCTACAAAGCCCGCACCTCCGAGGAAGCAAAGTTCCTCGGTATCACCTTCATTCCTAGACTTGTAGGTTAAATGCACTCGTCCCTCACGTCTCGGTGGGGATTTGTAGATGTTGGCCAGATAAGCCAATACTTGGACAATCTTCAGTGGGTGAACTCTTTCGTTATAATACGGTCTTCCCAAGCTCTCACAGATGTCTGACTGCAAGGAGGTGACTATTTCAGCCTGATCTATACGGGTTCTTGGTATGGAAATTGCCAGTGCGAGAGCAAACGATCTTGCTTCACACTCAGAGAGCAGAACTTTCCATTCTGCTAGATCCATTTCATGGCTGCCCATCCATCTCACCGCCTGTTCCCACAGTCTGGTTCCATACCAGAAGGCATCTCCGTAAAAAGTTTCCAGTATCTTAAAGCCATATATCAAGCCAGCCTTGGTCGAGGTGACTGGCTGAAAAGTCTCCAAGAGAATCTTGAAAAGGAAGCACCGAATAGCTTGTTTTAGTAGAGGTTCTTGACAGCCAATCGAAACAGCGGCAAAGATTCTCAACTTTTCGGCTGTGTCGTGGAGCAGCAAGTCTCGCCTCTTGGGCAAGGCCTGATACAAGCTCTCCGTGACGAAGAAGAGTGGGATCGGGCCCCAAGATATCTCTGTGATTCCGGTGAGGAGAGCATTCCAGAACCGCTTCCGTTCCTCGTCTGTAGGTAATACACAGGAGGACTTATGGAAAAAGTCTGGTAGATGGATTTCCACGCCACGGCCTTTTTCGTAGTAGAATCTCGTACAGTTCAGCGCTTGGAGAAGGGGTCCAGTGAAGAATTCCAGCGCTTCTGGGTGACAGCTGCTGAACTTGAAATCATCATAAAAAGTTGATAGCACGTGCACGAGTCCCCACTTGGTGACGGCGGTGTTCTGATGGTTCAGCAGTAACTTGTACAGTAACAGGATCCATGATACGTGGAAGGATCCAGTCGAGCTTGACAGTGACTTCAGTCTCGGAGCAACTTGTCTCACAATGTGCACCTGCTCTTCTCTGATGCTTTCCAGCACAATCAGAAAGTCATCCCACTCTCCGCTGCTAGCTGATGTCAGAGGAGTTGATTTCAATCTCCCATTTAGCACCTCGTCCAGACTTCTCTTGAGAAGAAACAAAGCCTTTTTTCTTGCCAAACCTTCGCCTCTGCAGCAAAGACCCTCCTGCAACAGCCTGAAGTATGCGTCGTCCAAGGAGAAGCTTTTGCCTTGTGCTTCGGGCGAAAACAGCGCCTCAGAGAGTGAGAACAACACGTCCAATCTCTTTTCCACGCTCACTCCGTCTCTTTCTAATGTTATGGTGACGGCCTGAAGAATCGACTCGACGTGCAGAGTCTGGGCGGCCGCGCCAAGGATGGCCAACATTCGTCTCGTCTCGGCGGGTAATCCGGCCAGATAAGTTTCGAGGCAGCATTCGAACAGTTGGACAATAATCCCACGGGCTTTTTCTGACAGGATCGAAGGTGGCAGTCTCTGGAGCATCAGGGCAGCCGCGCCGAGCTGCTCGTTGTCACCGCTCCTCTCTTCAACAGCCCTAACGTCTTGCAAGGCGTCCTCAAGCACGCGGCAGATCAGGAGATTCGCTGTCGACCGATCCTCGTCCGAGGTGACTAGCGGCGACACGTGCGCCAATGAGACGATAGCAGAGACCCTGACCTTGACCGAGGAGCAGTCGCTGATCAAGACCGGCCGGCAAGCACGGTTTAACACGTGCGTGGGAGAGGGCAGGGACAAAGCTGAGGCAGCCAGGGGACTGTCCAAATCTCCGTCATCTAATGTCTGGCACGAGACGTCCATCACGTCGGCCAAAAAAGTCTTTACGACGGTCCAGCGGGACGAGACCGGGCTCACTCACGTTGTTGTTTTTCCAAGGTGTGACTAACCTCGAGCCTTGAGGTGTGATCACGGCCAATAGAGAGACGGTTAGAGAATGGGAGCAGCTGAGGCGACCAGGATAGGAGAAGCTGTGACGTCACTCAGGGGGCACAGCATAAAGAGAAAACAAAACCCGCTGTATGCATGTATTGCCTAATAATTATGAGTTAGGATCATCTATGTGGCTGATTATGGCAATGGGATGGCCCTTGATTATTGTACCACTGGAAGGTAGACTTTGCAAAAGCATTTGGGTGGTTTTGATCCACTGAGGTGGACTTCAGCAGTACGATAGATGTGCGAGTAGTGAGCTGTATCGTACCTTTTCACCACAATGTGACGAGCTCTGGTTATTATTTCTTCAGTTTTAAAGACATACAAACATATACAAGGCATTAACACATAAATTGTCCTGCTAAGCGAAGGAAACTGTCTTTTTAAGCTGGGGGCTGCGGCGCAGAAGATGTGGTGGCGTGTCCGGTGCTGCTGGTGTTTCAGCTTGTGTGGGTCCAGGCTCCTGCACTGGCTTGAGGAAATGCCTATTGTGCAGCTTGATGCAGCCATTAGGAAAAAGCACACTGTACGATTTTCTGTTATCCCTTTTATGTGTCATTGTGCTGATAGTGTCCCATTTCTTAGACACTGGCTCCTGGATCCGCACTTTTTGTCCTATTCTGAGAGGCGGCAGATTTTTGGCATGTTGGTCGAATTGTGCTTTGACCTTAATATCGCATTGATGTTCCTTTGTCCTAGAAGGAAAATGGCTAGGTGGCATGTATTGTTTATCCAGTGCTGGCAAAGCAGTGCGCAATTTTCTGCCAAAGAACAGTTGAGCTGGCGTGAATGAAGCTGTAGTCGAATTGCGCCATTCGCAGAGACATCGGTGGAATTCTTTGCCAAAATTGCCGCACTTAGATAGTAGATATTTCATGTTTTTGACTGCCACCTCTGCATGGCCGTTGCTTTGGGCATTGTGCGGAGAAGCCAGCTCCTGAACGAGGCTGTGCATTTTGCAGAATTCTTTGAATTCTTGCTGGAACTGGGGGCCACCATCTGTTCTGATGCTTAGTGGAAATCCATATTCTAGGAACCATCTTAGCATTTTAGATGTAATTGCATCAGTGTGCAGGCAGCAGAGCTGATGCACCCATGGGTAGCCTGAGAACCGGTCCACCATAACCAGATAGTGCTGCTTGCTGCTCTCGAATATGTCTGCTGAGACCATTTCCATAGGGAATCTTGCATGCGTTGGCTGGAGCTTCTCATGAAACTGTAGTGGTCTGATGTGCTGACAAACCTCACATTGCTCCACACTTGCAGGGATATCTCTGGTCATGAGCAGCCAATAGTACAGCTGTCTGGCAGATTGTAGAGTTTTTATGATGCCGTTATGTGGAATATGCAGCATATTTACGATCTGTTTTTGGGCTGGTGAAGGTATTACAATCCTGTCTCCCATAAGGATGAGAGTGCCATCAGTTGAGAGCTGGTGCCAGACATGCTTGAAAAGTTTTGCCGGATGATTGGGTGGCAGTTTTGCCAATCTGACATCCTCCTGCAGAGCCTGACGTATTGCGATATAGCTGTCATCTATGTGCGGAACAATTTTGCTGTGAACCGCTAAGTTTGCTCCTATGGCAAAGCATTCTGCAATCTCTTCATCTGCCTCTTCTGGGGGTGCAAAAACTGGAGCACATGACAGGGCATCTGCAATTAGATGTGATTTCCCTGGTGCCCATGTCACTTGGAATTGATAATCCATAACTTTTTGTCTAAGATGCTGAAGTCTTGTGTTCTTGAGACTGGGTAAGTCTTTGGAGAAGATGCCCAGTAGAGGTTTATGATCAGTAACCACTGTGAATGACTCCGGACATCTGAGAAGATGATGCTGGCACTTGGAAATTGCCCATGTAATGGCGAGGCATTCGAGTTCCACCATTGCGTAGCGCTGTTCGGCTTCCTTTAAGGAGCGTGATCCACATCTGACTAGTGACATCCTGTCGCTAGAATCATACTGTACCAAGCCATAACCAATGCCTTTTAGGCGTGAGGCATCAGTTAACAGGTGCGTGTGACGATTAGGGTCAAAGTGTTGGAGGGATATGTGTGCTATGATAGCGGCTTTAATGTTATCAAAGTCATTCTGCTGAGCTTCAGTCCATGTGAAGGCAACCTCTCTCCTGAGTAGGGCTCGTATGTTGGCTGTCAAATCTGCGACATCAGGAATGAATATATTCAGCTGG
>JAAUXU010136445.1_pt1 | contig 22751 bp, 20 predicted proteins | sample 7278151 | NCBI WGS metagenome assembly JAAUXU01 (sample SAMN14350113, study PRJNA611818) | marine sediment metagenome | isolation source: surface marine sediment (1.8m) | place: French Polynesia: Moorea | collected 2018-08 | reverse complement strand
GCTCATTCACAGACCCCTGCTGTGTCATTTAGGAATCTTGAGGCTACCAGATTTTTTGTTCAAATTTCCCGCCATTGCAGAGGTAAGCGCTTTGCTCGGCGACCCTGTATTTACCATACAGGGTCTTTATATAGTACATAATTGTATGCACAGTGCACACAGCTAGTATTTATTTACCTAGATCTGTCCGCGTTGAGAAAAGACGAATGGATGTTTCCGCTCATCGGAATGGCCGCGTGGAAGAGCCCGCGGCTGCCCTTCGGCGAGACCAGGTGATGCATGGTGGAGAAGCCTCCAGCGCTCTCGCCAAACAGGGTGACCTTGCCGGGATCGCCGCCGAAGGCCGCGATGTTAGCCTGCACCCACTCCAGGGCTATGATTGAAACGGAAATGTCGCGATGGCATGAGCGTTCGCAGTTTGGTACCATGTGTTACCGAGTCGCTGGTCCCACATGCCCTGGTTGCCAGCGATCTGGTCGGTGCCCAAAGTGAGGAAGCCAAAGGGACCCAGGCGATACTGCACCGAGACCAAGATAATGTCTCTGTCCAGCAGGAATCTGGAGTGGAACGAGTAGAATAGCTAGACGTCTCTTCGGGTTTCACATGTGCACGATGGTAAAGATCAATCCGGACTGATGGCATGAGGAGCTTCGTCTGGCACGATACGTTGTGCCTAAGACTGTCCAGGATTTATATAGTGTTGCTCAAGCTGCCAATGATCGTACTGAACAGTGGAACCTCGTTAAGTAAATCCCCGATAAGCGGAATTGAATCATAATGCAAAAAAGTTTGATGAGTGAAGTTCCCCCTTCCTTGATTGAAAAACCTCAAGAAATGAATCATTGCTTCCTCAGTCGACTTCTAATAATGCTACAGATGTAACATTTGTCTAACAAAATATTAAGAATGTATTCATGTAAGATCACAATAACTGGTTGACGATCAAAATACAAGTGACTGAAAGAAAACAAATGAAGGAAAGAGGATGAGAGTGACATTGACAGTATTTTAATGTTTATATGTCCTCGAACTGCAGTTGTTCATCTTTGTTGTTGTTGTTGTTGTTATGCAAGAATAAATATTTGCTATGGACAACTACAGAGCTTTAGTACTGCTCTTCCAACTCATCCCGCGGACTGAATTAAAGTTCATGAGGTTCCACAGTCCAAGTCTTGGTCACGTCCTCAGTGCTAAACTAAGTGTGTTCAAAACTCAGATTGCCCACGTATTTTGTGCCCACCTGACCAGCCACTTCTTATCTTCCTGCACAATAAGCACCTGTCGCCCCTCTGAGACAAGGCAAAGACTTGAACATCACGAGTAGCTGTGCAAGCTCTGGATTGTCTTCACCTTTACCCTCTCGCCTGTACTGAAACAAGTGCAACTCCCAATTGGTAAAGGTAAGGCTGACGTCAACATTTTCTACAGCAACAATGTCTGAATACATTTGAATCTCGACGTAATAGATGTTGAGGTCAACAGCAAAGTTTCTGCCTTGTTTCCATTTGATCAAGAGTGTGCGTTATAACGAGATCATGACTGCACATTACAGATATCCTCCTTTCTGGCCACCATGATCTTCTTTTGGAACATGTCACTGTTCATGGGCTGCAGAGTCAATCATGAGGCAATCAAATTTTTGAACACACGGTAGTCGTCATTTACAAAGCTGGGCTGAACAAGGACTGTGACAGAGGCGAGAGAGTCCTGATTCATCTGGATTACCCTGCACACTCCGTGGCTACTCGATGTCACACGTACTTTGGCCCGTAAACGAAGTCCGAGGCGTCGCCCACAGTGAAGCCTCCGCCGTGTACCCACACCATGACTGGCAACTTCTTCTGCAAGAAGCTCTTTCACTGAGACGCACACACGGACAGGGGTGAAGCCATTCTAACCCACACTTTGTGTCGCACAGTACACGCTCTCTCATAACTTCTAGGGGAACTGTACCATCTTTCCCTGGTATCTCGGCACGTATACGTTCAGCTTGAGGCAGTCCTCGTCTCCCTGGCTGGTCGAGTACGACCCAAGCTGCACAGGCTGGATACATGGGCGGGCCGTCTTGGTGGCGTCGACGACTCCGGACTTCTCCTTGGGCGAGAGCTCCTTCTTCCTTGGCCTGGCAAACCGCAGTTCACCCACCGGAGGCTCAGCATAGGGAATTCCTGCAGAGGATTGTTTGAATCACGTGCAAATTCTCTCCTGTACTCTACCTTTGTAGGCGAAGATTTCTCTCTCCAGATCGGTGGAGTGCATCATGACTCCTTTGATCCGTCCCGCGTGAGGCGTCTGCACAATGGGCACCCCCTTGGACGTGCTCAGAGACGGCATGAAGAACTCCGGCCCCAGGTACAGTACTAGCGTCGACACGGTGAAGAAGAGTGCCAAGTTGGCGCGGTTGTCCTCGAAGTAGAAGAACAACGCCATCTCGTCCGCAGGATACGACTAGGAGTCCTGCAAAACACGGGCTTCACGGCAGCGACGCAGAACAGCTGTTATCAACATGAGCTACCTGACTGAGTCTTATCATGTAGTACGTAAACGACGCGTACACAACTCGTGTACTGTGTGACTTTAATTAGTCTCAAAGGTGTGTTTTCTGCGCAAATTCCTCTAGCATTTGTCTCACCTATGCAACGTTGCATGCATGTCAGCTCACCACGATGTGTCCTCAACGAGCAAGCAAAGTCATCCACGTATAAAGTAAGATTTGTGCAATATAACGAAAATTTTCGGTGTACTAGGTAACCAAGTACAAGTTGGAGGCGTGGACATGTGAGACGTAACCTGCGGCCCAAATTCGCTGCATCGTTCGCCGCAAACCGGAATAAGAAGCAGAGCAGAGATATTGCGAAAAACTTGGTCCGCGAGCTCTAAGCTGCTTCCCGGTCGAGCAAAGCGCTTACACATGCTTTAGCGGCAAGTTTAAGTTTAGTACACAGAAGATGGTCTTTTGTGTAGTGAATTTGAGTTTGCCCGCCAAAACATGTGCATGGTTGGACAAATGTAGTAGGAAATCAGTCCCATGTCACGACCATGATGATTTACTGTGGAGTACTGATCATGGATTGCCCGTCTTGGTCTCTCTGCTTTGGGACACTCAAGGTCTCAAACTACTTTTTGTTTGACAGGTTTGGCTTTGTTACATTGCAAGAGCAACATCTTTCAATTCCAGTGCAAAAACTGAAGTGTTGTGGTCAAAGCAGGTGTGACTTTGATCTCACCTTTAAATCGACAACTTTGTTCACTCCTAAGTTCATGACCTCAAGCATTTCTGATGCTGTGCAACCACCACATCATAAAGTCGACACCAGAAATCATTTCAGCCCGACAGCTTGTAGTATGACTATAATCAGCCAATGATCGAAGCTTTAGTTCCAAATGGCTCACTTATTTTGAACTGGAAGGAGTCTACAGTCCTGGCCGTCAGTAATTACGGCACGGGGTTTTTGCATGCTTGCTCATAGCACTGGAGGGTCTGGGGAGTGAATCCCGGTGGAAAATGTCTGCCTTTGGGTCCAGATTCTTCCATGAAAATTTCAGCCAATTTCATCCACTTTTACCCCCTGAAAAGGTCAAATTTCTCTTCTGTTTGGCGTGGCTCCCTCTCCAGGTGGCTTCCTTTTGAGCATTCTAGTGCCAAAATGGGCAGCCTCGATACTGACCTGTGTACTGAACATTGTGTCCCAGTCTCACATCTACCCGTTCCACATCAAAATTCCACCTCAACATGTTTCAGTAGAGCGTAGAAGGTGCCGTCATCCCCGACCCAATTACTTACGGCCAGGACTATGTTAATGTCGTGTTGAATATGTTGTTGCTTTAGCATTTTCACGAATAAGTTCAGACGATCTGGAAATTAGTTACCAGATGACTAATAGTTACATTGATTACTGGTGTTTTCACTTGAAACATCTTGAAAATTATCGCCATTTTGCCCCTCGATGGTGTCGTGCACTGTTAATTGAAAAACTAACAATTTAATCTCTTTTTTGAGACTCAAAGCGAGTTAGAGTATGTGTATGGATATTTTTTCTGTAAGTCGATAGGACCTGGATGATTTAGTGACCTCGACCATTGTTGTGAACATTTTGCCACTGATGGATAAAGTTCCCAAAATTAGCTTTCAGCTGCGCATCATTTCATTTTATGTTCCAGGTACTTAGCGAGGCACACTTAATCCTTGAGATGTAAGTCCTCTGGAACGGTCCTCACCTCTCCTGAGGTCACTTTGGGTCTCTTTGACTGTGCTTTTGTGTCTTCACAGGACAAAATGGGAAAAGAACGGGCAAAACAGCCATATCACAATTTTTCACTCATTGACCGACTTCTTCCCAAGGACAATCAGTTTACTTGTGTGATGAAAAAAAGTAAAGTCATTCTCGTTAGCAAATTCCACTGATTCCTCGAGAGAGCACGAAAACTTTCTTTTTACAAGGAACGAGTGAAAAAAAAGTATCCGAGGCTTATAAGAGGATCAGAGTTAATCTTTTGAGTGGAAATAACTACTCATTTATCGTCAAATATCTAATTTTTCTTCAACTAATCACCTGGAAAATAAGGAAACTTATAGGAATTTTTTTGCGTGCTTGCGCACCTAGGGGTGGGGATCAGTTGACCTCCAGGGACTGTCACGGGGGGGGGGGGGAAGCAGGATTCCCCTGGAGAAAAATTGAGCCAATTTCATCAACTTTAACCTCCTCGACCAGCCAAAGTTCAAGCCTCTTCAGTTGACTGTCTTTTGAGCGCTCTAGCATCAAAATGGTCGGCCTTGACTTTGAGCCTGTGTACTCAATATTGTGCCCAGGTATAACATCTATGTGTTCCACACCAAAATTCCACCTCAAAACGTTCCTGTGCAACGTATGAACGGAATTTACTTACGGCAAGGACTGTACACAACTTTTGAGGAAACTCCTCTAGCAATGATCGTAGTGTTCAACTATTCTATGATGACGTGTGAACGATGTACTCAAGGTACTGAATGTGCCAATACAGCAAAGAAACTGGTCTCGAAAGTACTTTTTGAACTCTGACAGTTTCTAAAGTTGGCCACAATGAGATTGTGACCAACCTCATGAATAGCGAAATGACTCAGTGTTTCGGCAGGGACTCAGTTTCAAGGTGGCTCAGAAGAAGCCAACCAACATCGTCCTAGAGCTGGAGCCTCGGAGAGGTCGAGTCACTGAGGTGGACCCCCAAAACACCATGCACATGTTCGTGACGTGCGATGGCGCAATAGTGATATGAGTACATTTGAAGTATTGTTCAGGGTTGCCTACCACGATCGACCACCTCTGCACTCAAGAAGTTTTTGGCGCCTGGCATATGATTGTGCAGCTTTTTCAAGGAAAGTACTAAATAACTCCTAAGACAAATATCAACGCTATTTTTTTTTTATTTAATAGCAACGTCGGGTGCTGTGCTTGAGCAAGCTTTGCCACAGATTCCATCCCAGGAGCCGTGATCCAGTGGATTCGAATCTGGTGGCCAAGGTGGCCACTCTGCCTACCTTCTGAAGGATTACCTGAGCTGGGTCCAACTGGCTTTTCAAGGGTGTGACACAGTGCAGAATTAGCAGTGGTGTCTGTGGATCTGCCTCGATCACGTTAGAGGTGGAGCAAACCTTGCACATGGAGAACGTGTCGCAGGAGGTGTGGGTGGCAATGCAGATTGCCGGAGCGGACGTCTGAACAGAGGTCAGAGTCCCGGAAAAATTTTGCTGGCTACATCAGTCAGTCCCGCACAAATGTCGAGACAGCATATGAGGGATGGAAGGTCTGTCAAAGCTTGCTCAGACGCTGCCCCGAACGTCGTCCCGGCCGCGCCGGCACCCACGTTACGTAAGAAGGGCCTGCAGCAGCTGTGGTGTGCTCATTTCAAGCCAGTCGCTTCTGCAGGGGGCGACCGGGGCAAGGAGTTGAATAAATAAAAAAAAACATAGCATTCATACTTGCCCTTAACAGTTATTCACTACATTCCTTGAGCACGGTCATGTGCCACGCGTCAACGAGCTTTCGACTGCAGGGGTGGTCGACCATGAGGGCCACCTTCACGAACTTCAAGTCTGCTCACGGACGGTATACTTGAAGCACCACGATCGTGATCACTAGAACTTGTTCTAAAAGTGAGCAGTTCAGCTGTCAATGGCGAAAGTGTGCAAATCTCGACGCGCCACGAATGTGTTTGAGTCTGACTGAGTGCGCAGGTTGCATTTTATTCCTCTCAATGCAACTCACCTGTAACGTCATTCTTGCATCATGGTTCTTTACAGTATGTGACCTGATATAGCATCATGTCACATCAGATTGCACCGTATCATTTCGCACTTGAATGGTGGCGCCATGTGATGCCATCAAATGCTACCACAGGTCATGATGGTCGGTGTAGTCAGGGTTCGCAGATCAAAATGTCCGCAACTCCAGAGCTATGAATTGCCAGTTTAGTGAAGCAACGAATCTGGCTCAAACAAATGAAGACCGAGCTTGGCTCGACTCGTGCAGCAGTCGGTTAAAATCAGTGGCGTCTGCACACGAAGACGCTTAAAAGAAATTGTGATTATACAGGTCTACCGTGCGTTCTGGAGTCTCCTGCCGATCCTGCCTTTCCTTAATCGTTTACAGCTCACAGGAAGTGTGTGACAACAATGATGTCGGCATAATAGCCATAATAATTGTTGACTTTTAAAGATGAAGAAATGATTTTTCTTTGGCATTGCAGGGAAACCCTGTGTAACAGTACCCAGATGTACGCCTGTCGCATGCAGTGCAGCTTCAAAGTTAAATCAAGTTTCAGTGCTAAAATTCATTTCAAACTGAGTTTTGACTTCAGTGCAAGGCAACAACAGCAACGCCCAATGTGATTTGTCCAGAACGCAATAACATCGCCAATCCGTCCAAAAAGCCCTCTTCCAGGTGGTACCCAAGACCCTAGAGTACCTGATTCTGGTTGCCTTTACTTACAAAGATTCCAAATTTTCTGCTTTGTATAAGTCTGCTTCGTTCATGGTTATTTAGCTGCCATTGACGTACAACTGTTTGTGTTTGTCGAGCTGACAGCGACTGAAACATGAGTCTTGAACACCCTGTATCTACCATATTTGCTCGCTTGTAACCCATGGGGTTCATAAATTTCAACGTGCCCTCAGGGAGGGGGTTCTTCAAGACTTCATTTTTCTATTGAAGGTGGGCTTTTATGAAAACTCTGACACTGAACAAGATTAATTTTGTGAATGCTGCATAAGTGTCAGTCAACCTCACGTTTTTCTGCGAGGCCGCCACCAGCTCAACTTCCTCCCACCGCCTATTTTTGCCCAGCCTGTGACTCATCGTCCATAAAACGCTGCTTTTAGGGCAAAAAGCTAGGTAAGACTTATATCATGCATAGCTTTTCACGAGGTCCTTGTGTGATCTTGAACGTGGTCCCTGTCATCCTGTGCATTATATGGAACTATCTAAGCTTCCTGATGATAAAGACAAGATTCAGGAATCACAAAAGAACCTTGGCAGTCTTCTCAAAAAGCCTCATGAACAACAGTGCATGACAGAAAAGTCTGACAGAGGCATTGGCGCTGGAAGGCAAGGCCCAAAACATGCATGACTGCTTGAATTATAGTAAAAAGCCTGATAAAAGGAAAATACACGAAAAAAAGTGCGAAGCAAACACGCTGAATGAGGGAAAGTTACTTACTAATGCGTTTAACGTTTTTCACTTTTTTGACGCAGTCTACTTTTTGATGTGCAAGCACTTTGATGTTCCCTTCTTCATGTATACTTCACTGGCCAAGCAACCCATGCCCTTCTACAATGGGCTATGGGAGTCCCCAGGCCTTTTCATGCTTTTTGCTGCTCTCGCTTTCTACTGAACCTCTTGATTCTAAAGTTTGGTGCAGCAGAAAGAACTTAAAAATACTCAATGGCCATTGCTGCCCATTTGCAAAGCCAAATTTGCCTGCCAAGGCCACTGGAATTTGTCTCGCCCATAGTACGTTAAATGTATATCAAATCACTAACATCATGTACTCGAAAGTAAAAGCAACCGGGGTCTAAAGTGTGACCCGAAAGTTCTCTGCAGGACTGTTTATAAAATGACTTCTTACTGCTGCCTGGCTAAAGTTAACTCGAGCGAAGTTTGGATCTCCAGTTTTCATCCGTTTTCTTTCATGGATTCAATTGCCTGCAAAGAAAAGTACGATCCTTTGAGGTCCCAAATCAGGTCAGCTAGCATTCTTGAAGACTTTGCTTTAACTTTTGAAGAGAAATTCACTGTGAGTGCGAGAACACAGCCTCTCGGAGGTGCTGAATTTGGTCTTGCTGCCGAAGAACAAGTTTCGACAATGCCAGAAGTTGAAGTAGCGAGCGTAGAGAAATAGAACGCTAAATAAAACGCACCCTGTATTATGTATACGACTGTTGGCTGATTCTATTCGAATTACTGTTGAAAATTCATCTAGTATGTACATATATAATATAGCGCATAAGTAGACATAACACAGTGATAAACACATGCTGTTCCCGAGTACATAAAGTACTAAGATTCCAGTTCTAAAACCCAATGGTAAGTAAAAATGTTTCGTTTCTCAAGGTTATCAGGGCTCGCTTAGACGAAGACGTCCTCTGTTTCGTCCTCGTCAGGGTCATGCTGGGGAAACTGCTTCATCAGAAGCTTTTCCGCAAGCCTCTCGTAGCGTTCCAGAACAAATTCTGCAAAAAAGTGTGCAAAATACAGTCCACGTCAGTCTGGACCAGAGACCCCTGTAATAACAAGTACAGGATCGGGAGGCAGTCTCAAGTTGACTCTTTATAAAAGTACTTTGGCCCTTATTGATGAATTTTGCCCCCTTGAGTCTCCGGTCATCTGGCATCACTCAAGACAGAAGACACGGGCTCCATCGTACTACAACAGAATCACGATATTTCTGTGACAGTACTGTCGATCTCATAGCACTCAGATGTCTCTCTGGCCTTCCGATTCCGTACTTGTCCAGGTACACAGGTCCAGCCACTCACTGCTCTCCTTCAGGCCAGCTGAGAGGAGGCAGCCAGGACTGAGAGAGTCCATGTAGCCTACCTGGCCGCTGCAGCAATCCCGCGTGTCTGCTCACGCTGCTAAACTTCCTGACGATGCCCTTGAACTTGAAGGAGTCGTCAGTGTCCTCGTTCCGGTTCAGGGCCTTCAACACCTCCAGTCCGACGCTCGCCATCCTCTGGGCAAGAGGCTTGATTTCATCTTCCCTGTAGCCGGTATAATATTCAAGGGTGGGAGTCCACCTAAATGTATAAGGGACAATGTATGTACTCATTTTCAGGAAGAAGTCATCATATCCGTCATATTATACGCTTTTTAATGCATGTAAAACATTCACATTACTTACGTTTCATTCATTTCTTTGGCAAAAAGCGTGGAAACCTGGCTAACTTTGCCCAAAGATGTCATAAGACACAAATTATGAGAAACCTATTTTTCAACTCTTGAATTATTAGTAGCATATACGTAGTACGTTGGGCCTGCCATCGTACATGGAGCGTCCGGTGTTTCCTACGATGGTCATGGAGGCGTAGACGGCGGCCGCGGCTTTCAACGAGCTGGAGTAGCTCGAATAGTAGATCCTACGACGAAAGTGCGATAAATTTTGCACCACTGCTGCATGCTGCACTCGTACGACGTACTTGGTGGTGATGCAGTCGATGAAGAAGAGGCAGACGTGCATAAAAATGCTGTCATCCTCCTTGAAGGCGGCGCGGACGTACCTGCAAGAGGCGCACCTGGGGAACAGCTGTGTGAGTGAGAGAACCTTGAGCAAGCAAGCACCTGTTTAAAAAGAGCATCGGCTCCGGCGCGTACGAGACGAACCCGTGCTTCTTCAACAACACCCGTTCCATCACGAGCACCTGATTAGCAGTGTACGAGTTGCCCGTCAGGTAGATCAGGCTCCTGAAGAACACAGGAGGTCAACAATTGGATGCGAATCGTTCTTGCCTGACCCGGGGGGAGGCAAACCTACTCTATGGAGGGAGGGTAGTACTCCTCCAACTTGGCAGCGATCAGGAAGGATGAGATAGCCATCAGCTGGAGGTTACTGTTCTTTACTAGGTGACGGGCCAGGGTGGCGTCCACGAAGCGCACAGTGTGGTACAACGTCTCCTGGGACACCTGGAACAGTTCAATCATGTCAATAAGGACCCAAGAACAGAGTACATCACGAGCTATAACTGATGTCAATAACAATAAACATTAATTACCTGACTAAAATTAAATAATAACCTCTCAATTCACCAGTTATTGGGTCCTCCCCTCTACACACCAATAAAAGAAATCGTCGAGAAATACCATAACTCAAATGAGTTATAATCTTAATCTGAGAATTCACTTACGTTTTACTCATTCTTCGGCAAGTCCATACAACCCAAGTGCTTATTACTCCACATTGCTAGGTTGCGTTACAATGATTCGCAACGGTTCCTATCATGCACGTCTATGGACACACAATACACTATGAGCCAAACCAATGCTCAAGCTCAAAATAGTCAATGGGCCGTCTCGGTGGACACGCCACATGTACACTTTGAGCCCAAACTAATGTCATTCAAGCTGATTGTGGCGACTTTCTACTTGGTTACCTTGTAGTAAACCGTGATCTCCAGGATCCAGTCGATGAGCAGCGACCGATTCGTGGCCAGCTCCTTCTTAGACCCCAAGATCTGGTCAGCGCTGAAGATCCAAGCTTTCTCCGTGTTCCTATGATGGTTTGGTCAGAAGAGTGAGTGAACATAGGAACACGATACGTATTGTTGTCATAACTGCACCTGCAATGTTGAATGAAGTCTGGCCAGTATTTGAAGAGGCTCTCCCCATCCGGGTCGATGCACTCCACATCCCGAGGGAGAGGTATCGGGGACACCAAGCGATCCCGGCGGTACAACGGTTCGGGGCAGAGCTCAAACAACCTAATTTGTGCTGTTCAGGTAATATCTTACGGATGCCCATGCTACCCCAGGAACTACCTTGTCACATTGCCCGCTGCGGCCGCTGCGGCCGCCGCGGTCTTCTTGTGCGGCTTATGCTGAACCCGCTGCCTCCTCTGGATCTTCTCTCGCTCGTCGCCGCTGTTGTCGCTGATCACGCTGAGTTTCCGCGACTTCACCACGTCCACGGTGGGGCCGGCGTACGCGGATCCTTCGTTCTCCTTCGCCATTAAGTCGCTCCCTGGCAGAGAAGATCTGCGGCGCATTAACCTAAAAAGTCGATTCATCTTATCAAACATTTTTGTCCTGGAAATTCGTTCCTCTTGGCCTGCTCAGGTCTGACTCATGATTAGAGACAAGTGAAATGTGCACATATTTGGCATAAGTTCCTTCTTAGGACGAAAACAACAAAATATTCAAATTTTGCCCAACCCATTTCCAGCCCAAATATAATTTGGGCAGGAAGTGCAGTGAAACACGCATGAATGACTCGTGTCCGGCCGAAAGTGACGCATTTTTGACCAAAACAATCACGTTTGTGCCCACAGAGACACATCTGGCGGTTCTTGATTCCCACGTTCACCGGTTTTCTTCCGCTCTCTCCTCCCGATGAACGCGTGCCAGCCGCACTCGTGGACGTACCTGCTCGCCTTGTCATTGGCGTTTCCGAGCGAAGGCTTCCTCGTGGCCATCCTCCCGCTGTCTTTCATTGATCCTCCTCTTAGGGATCGTTGCCAAACTAACTGAGCTGCCATTTTTCTGTTCTGTTTCTGTCTTTACTCGGGCTCTCGGGTCTTCCCCACACCGCAAGTGGATCGCGGACGAAGCTGGAGATGTTTGTTGTCACTGACCAGGACGAGCAAAAAGTACTCGCACTGGATTTGGACTCAGCGCAGTTGAACCCACATTTGGTCACCACCCTCGGGGTTTATACATTGGACCAGTGCTCACGGGCTCGCTACCCACTTCTGGGGGTAGCAGGAATGGCAAAAATGAAAAGCGCTGTGTCTGTGTGTTTGTCCGTCTGTTTGTGTCGCCTGCCACACACTGTGCGCTCACCACACGCTTCGCTCTCATCGGCCGCGCTAAACGTAGGAATCGGCCGCGCAAAAGATAGGAATCGGCCGCCCAAAACATAGGAATCGGCCGCGCAAAATCTGGACAGACACACAGAGGTCAATATGACCCTCGAGCTTCACATAACGGATTTGTTGAGCATGTTGGGCATCTTTAGGAGCACCGATGCGAATGGAAGCATTTTTTTTCTTCGGTAAAAGGCTCATTTGTGACTTAATGACACGGGACATTTTGGGGGTAAAATCTTAATACTGACTTTCAATGTGTTTCTTTCGTGTGTAAAACTAACACATCTGACAAAAACAATTCGTATTTGTCAAGCTCCTCTTCCATAGCAAACAATGTGCGTTGAACATGTTCCAAAAACTAAATTTGCTGCAACTTTTGTCGATCGCTGTTTGACATTTGCACGGGAACACCCAGTAATAGGTTCCTTGTATACCAATGTATGGTAGCGGTACAGTCCTGGCCGAGTCTGACATCACCTCATGGCGGGATTTTGATGTGGAACTTGTCGATGTGACTCTTGGCCACAATGTTGATCACACAGGTCCAATGTCAAGGATGCCCACTCTGGTGCTCACAAGGAGGCCGTCTGCAGAGGGATGCATGCTAAAGAGGATTGAAACTCGCTAGCGCTGAGTGCGATCTTTATTCAGAAGACAGCGGCTGTGACAGCGACCTCCGATGTGGCCACCGTCTGCATGCAAATGACGCTGCAGATCGCGCTCAGCAGTGGATCGGTGTCGAGGCCGAGATGTCCCTACTTTGGTTTACATGTCAAAGTGTCACCCGGTCTCTCTCGTTTCGTAGCTTCACAGAACCCAGCAACCTTTTGTCCCGGCTTTTGCGTGCTTGCACCTGGCCCCAGACGACCCGAAGAGTGAGCCTCCCCCCCTGGAAGTGGTGGTCCTGTGGATCAGGATTGCCCCATGAAAATTTCAGGCAATTTCATCAACTTTTACCCCCCGCAAAAGCCAAATTTCCGGCCTCTTGGGCGTGCCTCCCTCTCGTGATAGCCTCGCTTTGCATACCAAATTGGGCATCCTTGACATTGGACCTCTGTACTTAACATTGTGCCCAAGAATCAAATCTACAAGTTCCACCTCGAAATTCCACCCCAACATGTTTGAGTGCAGCGTATGAGGTGATGTTACAGTTACAAGGCACTTACGGCAAGGACTGTTTTTCTAGACTATATGTATTTGTATATGTTGCATGTATGTGGAGTGTACGCATGCTCAATGTACTGAGGCCAACTGATATATCATTCACATACCTGCTTACGAAAGTAGTCGCGCACGAGACATTTTGTATACTAGGTAACACTAGGTAGACGAGGTCCATAAGTGATACTTTCAGAAACCTGTATAAGAAAGGCAAGCGTTTCTACATCGCGAGCGTAGCTGAGACATTCATTTTCACCCTGGCTGGAAGGTAAACGGAAAGTTTAGCTTAGCTTCTGGGTTGCCTGAAGACTCGGTTGGCTTCGAAATGAGGCAATGCTGAGTTGACCCAGCTGTAGTCATGCCAACCAGATCCGAGTTTTCATAAGGTAAGCAAACATTTGCCAAACCTCAAGATGAATTTCTGGATTCTGGAATATTTGACTCAGAAAATTGCCTGCGAACGACTTTCATTGATGGGGGGAACGACAGATAAATACCTCAGTCGATTTTCCTCTCTAATCAGTTTTGCACTTTTCCTCCAATCCAAAATCGATTCAAGGATATATTAAAGGAGACGAAAAAATACGCTAGCATACGAAATCGGAAAGCGATTGCGCTCCGGAAGAAAAACTGGCTCATTCTTTCCCTGCTGCTCCTCCAATAGCTCAAAGTTTGCGAAAAATTCGCAAGTAAAAGGCAGAGTTAACGAAGGAGATTCTTGTATCTGTAAAATGCACACACCAATGCAGAAAAAGCAAGTCTTATTCGTCCACGGACAGAGTGAAAGAGGCACCGTTGAACGCTTGAGCCAAACCGAAGTCATCACAAGATAATGAAAAATAGATAATTAGACTTATAAAAAGAATTAAGACCTGCACTTGCATGTGAGTGGCCATTGGTCTACTTTGATCAGCAGCCTTCAGTTCTATAAACATGAGTTGTAGTAACCTAGTGAGTCCGATGAGTGGCTTAACGTATGACCTTGGCCAAGTACATTGGGTCATATTGTGTCGTCTGACTCGACTGGAACCAGCTTCAATGCACTTAGCTCAACTCAGTCTGACTCTTCCAACTTTGTAGCAAGTGTAGCAACAGCTTAACGGATGTGGCTTTGCCAGCACTGAGAAGCTGGACAATGAGATCAGACTTGTGATGAGGTCGAATTAATAGAGGATGAGTTTTCCTCAAAACTGGCGGGATGACTGTAATAGCAATTGTTTTGCATGTTCCTCAAAAAAGCCGCATACACAAAGTCCGGGAAACTTAATAGCAACCCTGCAAAGATAAACATTAGGACAAAATGTCATCGTCAGAATTGTTTTAGGGATTCTTAAACAGGTCTTAGCAATCCTGCACAGAAATCATTTAACGTTTTGTGAATGAGGTGCTCAAAGTCTTTAATGTAGTCTCAGCTTTTGCTTGCTCTCGCAGATCCTAGACTTGAGCCAAGCCCCAAACTCCTCAATGGACTCTTCGGTGGCTCCGTTGAGCCCATGGAGTGTAAGCGGTGTAGGGTTGCCCCGAAAGTAATGGTGCTCTGGTAATTATTGCCACATTAATTTATTACTTTCAATGTTGCGTCGCTGATTCTGATCGCGTTGTCACAACAACCCTTTCTTTCAAAAACACCTTTCCGATTAGGTGCAGCGGAAGCCATGGACAAGCAAGTCCGCGACGCCATTACTGGCCTTTATCACGTCGGAGCTGCAGGCCCGGAAAGGCTCCCGCGGAGCCATCTCGTGCGCTCTATCGGGTGTCCGGAAGGTCCTTCCCCACCTCGAAATACTTCTCTTTGACTCAGTCAATGCTTGGCAGTGCTGCTTTTATGAGAGAGGTTTGGGTCCACGACCTTCGTCAAGTTGGCTCTCAACTATATGTACTCAAATCTGTGAATTTCATTGTTCAAATTCAGGCTGCCAAGACTGATTTCGTCAAAGCTGTTCCCGCCGAGTCAGTAAGGACTTTCCAGACACCTGGTACAGCAATGCAAAGAGTCCGAACGTGCTGATTACTGGAAGGCCCCATCTAGACTCCGTGACTGATTGCTTCCGTCGCCAGGAAGATCCAGCTCCACAAGACGAAGAGGACGCGGAAGGTGGCCTAGGAATCCACAGTGACTTATGAGACCACGGGGAAAGAGGACAGGACGACCCCAGCTGGGAGTCCAAGTAGTGGCGGAAGCGACAGATCTTGTTCGAGGCCACAAATGCTCAAAGAGCCACTAAATGCTAGCAGCTGCGGAACAAGTTTGAAAAAAAAGCCGAGATCCCTTCAAACTGACCTTGGACAAAGAGATTTCCACCATTGGAAAGGCCACTGGTGGCCGAGTAGCTTGTCAAGGGCATCAAGGACATCAAGTATCCATTTTCAAGTCACCGTACAGGATGGGTCAGAAAGGTCAGATTGGTATCAATCAATGGAGGAGATCCCAAAAATAATTGTAAGTGGAGCAATGGCAAAAAAAATCCAAAAAACTTCAAATGAAGGCTTTTAGATCTTCTAAAGCCGTCCTGTCTGTCTAGGTCCAGTGGAAGGTGAGTTGTGAACACCCAAACGACGTTAGCTACTTCAGTCCCACCTTGAACATAACAAAATAGTCAGTCAGCAATCACAAATGTTTCACACATCATGTACAACATCCATGCACATGTCAATTCAATAGTTATTAGGTTCTCTGAACGTATTTTTTGGAGACAACTACTCACGGAGGGGAAGTTCTCAAAATTCTTTGTGTAGAGACTTCCAGATAAAAAATGTAACTTCTCATCCAATAACTGCCTTAGCGTCAATTTCGTCTTTATTGCGGCTAATTTTTTACTGTAGATGGAGCATTTGAAACCACCTTATTGTGTCCAATGACAACAAACGCCAATAAAAGTACTATATTTTGGGGGTTGAGGATAATCAAACGTTATTGTCGTGTGTGACATCACTCTGGCCCCGCACAATTAACTCTGCTCAAAAATTGAAAGGAGAAAGGAAAAAAATACTTTAAGTTACAAATGGCGGGACAATAAAGACATATTATTTTCCTTATTTTTAAGGCTGTTTGAACTTTGCTATTTGACCTGCCCTTGGTCCTTCATTGGCCGAGGCAGGAGGCCCGAGGACACAGACACTTCTTTTATGTACCGGGTGGGTCAAATATCCTTGTGCATAAATTTTGCCTCCCAGAAAGTGCTAGGGGCGGTGCTCTGGATGAAGCTGGGCAAGGGGGTTGCTAAATGTCAATTGATTCTTGATTAATTTTGTAGCTAAATATCAACTTTGAGCTCTCTGCGATGAACAAGGCATTGTCCATGGCTTTGTGCTGTGGGCAGTGCACCTGCTGGTGTTACCAACCTTCAGGATGCTGTCATTCATCAGGCAGCCGCAGCTCTGGGAGATGTGCATGGAGAGCAGATCTCAATTCTGTAGTCAATTGGTATTGATTTGGGGGAATTTTAATGTTTCCGAACCTTTATTACATGCAACTTTGAGACTAAACTTGATGTAGACGTGGTAACAGAGGCCTACATGGACTCGCAAAAAATCAGTACGCACCATGTAGATTATGTTCACCATTCAAAAATTGTGTGAGTTGGGTAAAATGCAAGGCCTCAGGTCTGCAACCTTTATTGTGCAATAAAATGTGCACTGGATGCGTCACATTTTTTGACGCCATATCAGGGTCATTCGGGTGGGTACATAAAGTACGTAGTACCATATGCGTCGTCAACATCCGGCTAATACAGCACCTTCTACGTCTCGTTCCTCTTAGAGATTGAGAAACTGCAAAGAAACATTGGATCTGAGCTCATCCGGAGTTCACCAGGCCATCTGCTCTTGCGTCAGCTTCTCAGACTCTGTCACCACGTCAGATTTAAGCTTGTTCATCTCAATGTGCAGGCTCGATGTCGAAGTCTAGCCTAACAACGAATGAACCCTATGCTACACATTCATTCACTTCCTTGCTAAATCTTCAATTTTGAAAAGTTGTCAGGGAGGTTATGTGCCTGACCCTGTGCGTCACCATATTGGAGGAAGAAGTGCTCAGAGGAGTCCTGCTTCACCTTGAGGAGGTCGGATGCAAACATAAAGCTTGCTACCAGCATTGTCGAACAGGATCAGGGAATCTCTGTCGCCATTTGTGCTACAGAAGAGTACTTTTTGTCCTCTATGAAAAGCAAAACACTGTATCTTTTCCAAGTACAAGGGCCTCACGGGACACCTGAGCATCAGTTGAGTAGAAGTTGTCCGGACAGACCTACAGAATACTCCCAACTAAAGGTTATCATTTGAGTTAATACAAGGAGTGTTCTCGTTTATGCTTTAACGCCCTTCGAAGATTCGGACACGACTTACCGCGCATGCGCGTCCATGGCGGACCTGATGGCTTCCAGCAGGGGTCATCATGAATAAAAAGTTGCCAAAAGATCAATTTTCAACTCCAAACAGTTTCTTGTCTGATAAGTCTGAATTGCATCTTGGTCCATTTCTTGCATTCCATTTCAAGGTAGCCGCTCTGTGCGTGAATCTACTTCCTTTTTGCCACATCACAGCAAGGAATTTGAACCAAATTTTTGCGAAAATTTGCATTTTTTTTTTTATCAATTTGCCCATCGCTGCCGTTCTTTGAGCCCCTCCAGTGCTTGTTTTTCGCAGCGCAAAAAGGGACATAATGCTCGGTGTCAGCATTTCCAAGAATGTGAAGCATCTCTTTAAATGTATTGTTAAAGCGAATTTTGAACCGTCATTGTTATGCACGGAGAAGTAGCGATTAACACAATGAGCCATAGTGGTGAAAGCCTGTCTTTTTATTAAATGAAAAAATCACTACAGATATGGTTGAGTGAGCAACAATATTGTTGGTCGCCTAGAAACTAATCGCACACAGCTTGTATGTATGTGCGTGTGTCGTAGCTAGCGTGGGTGTGCGTGCGCGACTGCGTGTGCGTGAGAAAGCACGAGAAGCCTATCAAGCCGAGTAGTTGGCCGTCGTCTAGGACCTTGGCCGACCGGAACTCCACGTCGTCCAAGTTGTACACCGGGTAGGACGTGTAGCAGTTGTCGTCGAACCACTTGATGATGACGTTGTCCTTCCAGTGTGATGGGTTGGCGGAGCCGCAGCGGCGGCGGGGCGGCCACGCCGCCGCACTTGCCCTCGTTGGGGTCCGATCCGGGCGCTGGCGCCCGCCACTCGGCGTCGCTCAGGTCGTCTCACCACAAGAAGCTGCCGGAGATCGCGGACCGGCCGCTGAACACATTGCTGCCCAGGATGAGGGACGGGTCCATCCATCCGGAGCCTTACTACGTCACGATCAACGTAGTGTGAGTATCCACAACTGTCTGGGACGCCTCGTGAGCTACTTTTCAGGGATCGATCCTCAGCATCAAAGCAGTAATATGGGGCGTTGAACGAACCGAAGACGTCGAATCGCTTTAACCGCTGCAGCTGCTCATGCTGTCAATGTGAAGGATTTCGGGATTGAAAAGGCAGAATCTCGACTTTTGGGGATTTCCCTATGAAACCAATGATTTTGGAAATGGGAACATGTTTGAAAAGCACAATCATTTCAACAAGTGCAGCTGCTTGAAACACCTCTTAAGAGATAATAATTCAGTGAGGAATGAAATTTCGGTGATGAATGATCCAATGGCAGGAAGAGCGTCTCTCTTCTCCACGTACGTGGAGACATCAGTCGATGGTGAGGCCGTTATCAGCACACGTTTCTCTTATGTTTCCCAGACATACTTTTTTAGTGCCATGGATAATTGACATCTATTACCGCTCTTGATTGCTGACATGAAATGGGTTGAAGAACTGTATTCATTATTCACTCCCAGCTTAATTGGCTAATGACTCTGAAGAGGTCAGTAAAAAGGCAATTTTGTCACAGACTGCTTATGCCCCTGCACTGAAAAAACAACCTACTAAACTGAATTGCCGTGGCATAAGCAGTCTGTGATGAGCTGTCTTCTTCTTCCAACGCCGTTGGATCAAAATCTGTAGATAACTCCTTTCTCATTGTGTCATATGATGGCGGATCCTTTGGGCGACCTCAGACTTTCTCAATCAGACATTTAGTATTGAGAGATATCTTTTTTTTGATGTGCAGAAAAACCTCTTCTTTCGTATCTCACAGGTTTTTGTGTAACTTTGTATCGAGGCAGCTGATCCCAGAATACTCAACATGTCTGGTTAACCGAATATCTGATGGACTCACACGTAAACACCAATCTCAGGGTCTTCAGTACCATCGTGATTTAGATTAATTTAGATATATTTACGAAGAGTATCTCTAAAGCCACAGAAGAGTGTGTTGGTAACACTCAATTGCAGATACTTCTGAACTGCCAACTTGCTCCACAGTTCAACATGCAAAATGAGGACCGTCAACAAGAATTCATTGCTGATGATTCCGGAAATTAGTCCCATAGAGGTGTATTGCACTTCTGTTCGCAAGTCAGTAAAAGTATTATGTTAGTAACTATAAAACCCGTAATGGCAATGGTTCTTAGGCGCATGTACCCATGATGAGTGAGAAGGTATTTCTTCAAGACTTGAGACAATTGACGGCACTCACGATGACTTTTAATAGCTAGTGTTTAACAAACAAAGAATCCTGAGACTGTTGCTCTGGCTCATCTTAAGATAGGTCGGGCATTCCATGCATCATGAGTATTGCGAATTCCTGGTATTGCAAAGCTTCAGTCACCATAAGGATGCTTTCATTGCTCTTTTATCAATGCCCAGTGGACATGAGGCGTGTCAAGGTTGTTACTGGCAATCTTTGTCTTGACTGTGCAGGTGGAAGATGTCCAGCCATCCACCACCCTGGCTGACTGCCCAGAAGCAATCAGAGATTGCTCTGCTCGACTTCTGGCGCAATAACGGATCCTTCCAGGTACTGCTGAACAACTTGCAGAACAGTCGCTGCAGATCAATCATCTCTGTCACTTTCAGGAGAGATATCTCATGGAGTTCATCAAGGACGCCATCTTCGTCGAGGTGTCTGGCATGTGTTCTGGTCTGCTGGCGGTGAGAGAACTGATATTGATGACTACATTGAACGGAAAGCACATGGCGATTGATGCGCAGGAGGGCACTGCACGCAACAAGGAGGAGGCCCAGATGATGAGCTACCTGGACAACTTCGTCATTACAGTCGAGGTGTATTTCTACGTGGAGGAGATCGTGTGGGAGGTCTTGTGGGACATGGCGAGGAAGATGGGGAAGAGGGACGCCGGGGAGCTGGAGAGCATCTACGGGGAAAAAGAGGTCATGCTGATGGCATTCCTAAGTGACTCACATGTTACGAAGAGTACTTTATGAACCAAACATTAGCGCAAACTATAACCTTAAGTGCAACAAGGTCAATGGACCCTCTTGTCGAGAATGCAAGGTAGTCAGACTCGATCTGGTGAGGAGAGGCCAGACATTTCTAGTTTAGACTGATCTAGAACGAATGGTTCCACAGATCGACTCCCAGACTATGAAGGTCCTCCGAGACAACTACACCCGCCCCATCCGGCCCTCCGACGGCCAACCCATTCTCTACCACAAGGTTGGGATGCTCCTGTTCCACCTGCACAGACTCATGCAGAGGGGGTCGCTAATGCAGAACTACGCAATCAAGACGTTGCAGGAGCAGATCATCTGTCAGGTAAACCACTGACCGATGTTGGCCACGCAGTAGCTGAAGTCGTGGACGTCGGTCCAGACCAAGTGCACTGGTCCTCATGGACCTCTCCTCGTCGGACCTGACCGATGTTAGCCATGCGGTAGTAGAACCCGTGGACATCTGCCAAGCCCCCGAGGACTGACTGCCGCCTAATCCCATCATGGATTTCGTACTGCCCCCCCCCTCCCTACCAGCACTGCCCTTGCCCACGGTTTGGCTGGGGATTTGCCCATCTTGTCCTTGACTCTGTCGAGTTGAGGCTCACATTACTCTTGCTGATCCCCAGACGTCAGACATTTTATTAGGAAATGTTTTTTCTCCCTTTCTGTGCCATTTGCATGCCAAATCCTCTGGCTCCATGTGCAAGTCTTAATTTAACGGCCGTCTGCGTAACTAACTGGATGGGTCCAAATCCTTTTTTGCTTTGGAGACCATAAAACAACCTGAGTGAAAACAGGGAAACAAAAAGGAAGATTTTTCCCCTCCTCGTGTAACCCTTTACTGTATCTCTCTCCTCCAGGTTGCTGCCAAAGTAGTATTGGATGAGGCCCTCAGGTTCATGGAAGATGAGATGGCCTCGATGGACGAGGAGGAGAGGGTGGAAAACCCACCCAGGCAGGGATAACGACTTTGGCCTTGCATATAGAGATGATAGATATATTTTTAGCACGCTCCATAACCATATTCTTGCATGCAACCGTCGGCACAGTTTCAATCTATGTATATCTATATACATATGTATCATGTCTGATCATCACAGTTCAATAACTTGATATTGATTGTCTTGTCATCATACCTGAGTGTGCGTGTGGGCATTATATGACTTACGAAATACATTGCATAAGTTTAGTCTGCTGCGGCACATGAGGCTCGGCTGACACTAAGCAGCCTAAAGGCCCAAAGGACCTGATTGCACTGGTAAAAAAAAATCTGCTCCGGCCACAACGAGCACGTTGAGGCCCGTTGAGGCCCGTTGAGGCCCCCCCCCCTTCAAATGGCAAGTGTAAGCTTGCCCTAAGTCTATCAATATCAATGTTGTGGTTCCCTATTGAAAACTTTTATCCGCAGTTCATCTTTTTTCTATCCCGCCTTTCTCATTTTTCGCCACAACCCCGAAACTTTCTTTTTTTTTCCTCATATTCAGCACCATCATGGCTCTAGAAGGTATCACAAGAGGATAGAGCTTCTTCTCCGCCTGCCACCGCCGCGTAGGTGCAGTCGGGGACAAGTTTTCCGGACGTCTGACCTCTCACAAGGTCTCTCTTGGCACCGGGGAAGCAGCAAAAGCTTTTGAAAGTAGGAAATCTCCACCGAGGCTCGCATTTCACAATACAACGCTTGAGTGAGCGGGAAAAATGGGGATGAGCCCCAGCAGTCTTCAAATCGAGCCTCAACAGCTGATTCTTGTCATTGTTTTCGTACGATCAGACAAAGTACCAGCTCCACTGGGGTGCTTCAGTTCATGGACCTCCAGCTCTTCAGAGACGTCGCTCTTAGGACGTTGGTACATGTAAAAAAGTCCTAAAGGACACTTTTCATGATGCCAAATTTCAGTCACCCTGTACATTTTGGGGCTCACCTCTTTTCTCCATCTCCTTTTATGGTGTCACCGCAAAAACGGATTGAGGCAAACACACAATGGAAAGAGATGTGTTTCGCCTCTGGCTTCATAGCTGATTTGATTTCTTGTTACTTATCATGGGACAAAAAAGCTTCGGAAATGTTCTCTTCAGGGATGTAGGGCAAAAATGTAGATTAACACATTGCAAAAAAGGGCTCCTTTTCTTGCCTGCAGGCACAAACAGCATTAGTGACTACTTAAAACTTTCTCAATCCACTGTACAAAAAATGATAGCATGGCACTGAATACCTAT
>JAAUXU010045828.1_pt1 | contig 22753 bp, 13 predicted proteins | sample 7278151 | NCBI WGS metagenome assembly JAAUXU01 (sample SAMN14350113, study PRJNA611818) | marine sediment metagenome | isolation source: surface marine sediment (1.8m) | place: French Polynesia: Moorea | collected 2018-08 | reverse complement strand
GTCCTGGAACGCAGGGACAATGTCAGACTAGACGTAGGCACAGGAGCGAGCACTTTCTTGGCTATCGACCATTGCCATCTGCATGATCCGATTGCGCCTTTATTCTCAAGGCTCCAGACAACCACATATGACAAAACACATACGCAAAGGCTCTGACCATACATTGAACGGGACAAGTTTAACATTACTGTGCAGCCAAGCCCTAAGAATGAGACAAAGAGAGATTAAGATTGCCAGTCTGACAGATAAGACAGTGGAGACTAGATCGATATCACAAGCCACCGATTGACGACTGACTTCGCATTTCAGACGTGAGCTGCCTCAAGCAGGCAGCGGACAAGAAGTCTTCCTGGATGCTTCCTGCCCTGGGAGACTTAGAAATATGCTAGAGCAAAAAAAGGGCCCCGATTGGAAATGTGATAAGTTACTTTCTAAACCGGAAACGTCAGACTTAATTGAATACAGATTTGCAGGCCTTCGTCAGCCACGGCGGTCACATACGATGTACGTAGGCAGGTCCGGTCCCAGAGGTGCTACTACTTCTTCTACCACAATGCCGACGACGACGACGGCGACGACGACGGCAACGACGAGACTGACGACTGCCCTTTCCTCGCCATTAACAAATTGTCCTCCACCGAGTGCGCGCGTCCGCAGTCGCCCCACAAGTAGTTGGTGCCAGCGACGTGTGAGGCTTCCAGCGGAGATTAATCGCGTGGAACCGCGTCTGTCAACAGCGTCACCTCATCGGTTACGTCGATCAGAGATCGCTCAGTCTCTTCTTGTCGCTCTTTTTCCCCTCAGTCTCTCATGCCCTTTTGTTCAGAGCGTTGTTTGTTTTGCGACGCCGCCGTTCTTATGCTCGATAAAGAATAGTGATGTGTCAGAGCGCTGAAAAGTGTCGTTCCCCTTCCACTTTGGGAAATGATACGAAAGCATGAAATGAAAGCAACTGATACAGATCGAGATGAATGTTGTCGGTCAAGTCAAGTGTGCAATACGGTACAGCACAGATCAGTACGGTACTAATTATATGCGTCGTTTTTGTCTGAACAAGCAATTCGGCTTAATAGGGGGGGGTGTCATTATGCCCTGAGAGCATCTAAAGTCACTTGCATCGTGCTACTTCACAGAAACAACACTTGGAGTTTTCTTTGTGACTAGCGTACTTCTGGCTACCCCACGCATTTAATCCTGCTTCGTCCCCGCCCGCCCTCACCACCAGAGACCCAGTTCAGCAGCACGTGGCCAAGTACTTTACCACCCGCTCCAGCTGGTATCACGCTGGAAAGCGCTCGTAGCAGATTGGACAAAATATGCGACGTTGAGAACAGAGCAGTCAGTTCCGTCCACAGAGTCGAGTTGGTCAAAGATGCAGCGCCTAAAGTTGTGTCGGCATTGAACGGGAAGGGCTTTTCCTACCGCATTCTATGAGGGGAGTTAAAATACTAGCTGTACATGTACCAAACTGAAATGTCAAGTCCCACACGTAGGAAAAGCTCACAACTTTTTCTTTTTGGCTGCTGGTATTGTGGTTTTTGTTCTGTCAGGACCCAAGCACGGCGACGTGTACTACACACTTGAGGAAGACGATATGACAGCGCTTTGTCTTGCTGTTGACGAGAGACCCCTGCAGAAACATTTCTCCCCCTAATTTTACCTACGGTCCCACTACAGCACAACGCACGCACCGCGTCCGTCCGCACCGGGGTCTTGGTAGGCAGCAACGATTCTTTTTTTGGTCGGCGCTGCATGACAGATGTCAAAGTGTTATCGCTACCGAGGTTCTCATCGTTTTTGCCATCTGCTGCTGCTTCTGCTGCCCGTTTAAATCTGTCGATGACACGATTTGATTAAGCGATGGCGATGACGGAGGTGAGTGAGTGGGTAAAAGGAGTTGAGGACCGAGGTCGGGAGAACAAAAGAATGCCTAGCAAAAAGAGGAAGATGAATTTCGGCGATAAATAAACAAAAGGGCAGCAAGCAAATGCTGCCACTTAGAGTGACCAGGAGAGCAACCTCGGTCGAGCACGTACAGTGGACTTTGCTCGAGCTATTGCAGTTGCAGGCTGGAATGAAGGCATGAAATAATGTCCTACATTGACCAGCTACTGAAGAATAAGAACCACACTTCTTCTTTGTCTAAACGTCACTGCTGCCATTCTTATGCAGGAATTTGATGCCATTTATCAGTCCCGTTTGAAATCGATTTTTGCACCTTGTTGAAGCAGCGTAGGCAGGTGAGATTCCTGCTCCGGAGGTGTATCAGGGGGCGTTTTCTCGGCCAAAAGACATGATTTTAAATGGTTGTTATTCCAAATTTACGACACTCCAGGCGGCCCAGGGCATCACGGCCAGAAATAGACTGGCTAATGGAGAGAGGATCAAGCTTCACTTCTGCCCACGTGTCCACTGCGACGGAGAGGGACGCGGACGCGTGCATGGTCTTGCCGGGCAGGTTGACGTTGCTCAAAGGAGCTCTATAGCCCAGCAGATGACAGTTCCATAACATCCCGTCCGTTTGTCTGTCTGTCTGTCTGTCCTTCTGTCTTTCTGTCTGTCTGTCTGCCTGCCTATCTGTCTGTCTGTCCGTCTCTCTGTCTTTCTGTCTGTCTGTCTGTCACCAGGTGGGTCGCTAATGTGCCAAACTGATTTGTCAGTCTGATGTAGGGCTCAGTCCATTAAAGAGGGTGCGTGCGAAGAAATGCCTTCAATTCTTGACATTCCGTCCGGTCTTCTAAAGTATGCGCCCACTTGAAGCCGTAGGAATTTCGCGCGTCGACGAAAGAACTGTCAAGTCGCTCCTTCGTCAATCAAGTGACGGCTCATTTCAAAACTTGCAGACATGATGGCGAATAATTATTGACAGCTTCCGACCTTAAAGAGAGAGAAAGGTGTCTTGCATCTGAGCCCACGCGTTGACAGCCAGAATTATCTGAGGCCCAGAATGAAATTTTTGGGGCAATTTCATCCCAACGAGCACGCGTGCCCATCCAACCCTTTCTTTATGTGTAGTAAAGTGGCTGGGTGTGTCTTGGATCATCCGCCCTGCACAGGTTGCTGTTCCTCTGCTCCGATGATTGACTTGAGCCTCTCCAATAAATCTGAACCCTAAGGCGTGGGGATTACTTTATGTACTCACTCATCCCACTCCCCCCCATCCTCTCTGCCTCCCTGCGATTTGCCATTAATTACCGTCGAATTCATTATCGCGGCAACAATGGAGGAGAGGGAGTTTCCATTGTTCAGTTGATCAGAGGCAGGTATCACGCTGGAAAGATATCTCGATAACTGTGGCTCTTAGAAGTCGCTTTTTCATCACAATCATAATACAGACACATCCACAGGTCCGTGGCAGTGCTGGGGGCGTCTTCACTTCGATCTTTTAAGCCTCGATCGAGACAAATATGGAGCGCGTGAGGGACGCAATGACGTGACAAAGGCTCTCGCGCTGCAGATTCGCATCGGAATGCCGATGAGACATATGCTCCGTCAAGTATTGTTCGACTAAGAAAGGCTCCTTGGACGCCACTCCAAAGACGGTTTCTGACGCTGATGCTGCCGATGCTTCTGGCCTCATGATTATCGGTTTACTTTACTGGGAGTAAAGCGCCCTTCGACATGCGATCTCATTTGGCATTCTGTCTGATCCTTCGCAAGAGGCTATGAGAAGGCCATGCGGGGACCCTGACTATATTTAGGCAGGAGAAGTAGTAGAGCTGACCGAGCCCGAGTTTACGGACTCGGCTTCACCACGACCCTGATCCGACAGTGACTCAAAATAGGACAAAGCCAAAGCTCAATCAACAGGAAAATTGTCGTTCGAGTTGCAGTAGCGAAATCTTTATCGCATGTAAACAAAGGATAAGTACAGTTAAAAGACAAGGAACTCATTTGAGCAAGAGAAAAGGCAGATGCGACATCATGCACTCGGAAAGCAGTGCCGTGTGTGCATGTAACCATAAAAATATCCTTTTTTTCTTGCTTTTGTGTCAGGGCAAGAAATTGGCCACTTTGCTGTATCTTTGCAGCTTTAAGTTTTGGGAGTTTTTTAGAAAAAAATTACCGGCTCGGCTCAAAAAGCTTGGAAATAACGGTCCAGACTCTTCGAAGCTCGACCCGAAATCCGACCCGACCCGTTCCGACCCGCATCCAGCCCCAAGAAGCAGGGTGATTCCTCATTGTGTTCTCGCGCTTCGCTTGACCAGCAAAACACAAAAGTCAGAGAAGCCACCACACAATCTTTGAACGATTTCAGACACTGTACAGATAGTTGGAAAGATCCAGTGCCAGAAACATGAGCTTCCACCCACGCCAAAAAATTGCATGAGACGTGCAATGCCTCTTTTCGGTTGCACGGACTTGTACTCGCACATTCGCTAGTGGGCGTGTTCTGTACGTACCTACGTACGTGCCTACGTATGCATAAATGCGTGTCTATGACTCAGGGCTTGAGCGGAGTAAAAGACAAAGAAAATTTAAGCATGCAAATCTGTTGCATCATCAAAGGCCCCTTAAGTATACACCCCAATCCACCTTGGGCTTTCTCGATTTACGACCAAAGCACCGTCGATTTTACTGCCCTGCCTCCCTCTTCCCACTTGTGCCAATAAAGCCGATTATTGCCAGGGGGTTCCAGAGGAATCTCGGGCCCAAACTCTGCTCTTCAATCTGTTTCCAGTAGCGTAGAAACCCTTAAAGGAAGAATGCTGCAGCTATGGCCGAAAAACACGTGTCATGACACCACTGGAATATACTGGGGTCGAGCGTTTGCTTGTCTATAAACGCGTGCGTGCATCAGCACCCGCTGCTTTGTACGTCGACAGTCAATTTCTCCTTCTATGGGCATCTCGGGTCGGGCCTTCGGGGTGTACAACACGGAGGAGGAGAGAACGGGGCAGGGAAAGTAGCTTGATTCGGCTGTTGAGGGCATTTAAAGCAGGTCTCGTACAGTAATTGGATTTCAATCTGGTGTAGCGAGCAACAGATCTTTTGGAAAGAATCTCTGCCCACGTCTGGTTTTCCCCATGCACATGGTCCGGGACGCACAGCACGAGTGGTGCAGACACCACAGTGTACTGACTACAGTTCGTGTAGTCCGTCCACACGTGGGCCACGGTCCACTCCGTGTACGAACATGCGCACGATGTCAATGGACGCACCGTCCATGGACCGAGCGAGCAAGGCGCATCCCCTTCCAGCCTTTGCCAGTCTTGACAGGCATGGAGTCACACCCTAGGATTATGAGCACACAATTTTAGAAAAATCCGGGCTTTTGCGCAAAAAGGCATCCATCCAGGAATTAAAGTGAGAAGTGCGCGTAAGTCACACGTCGCACCACTTTTTACTGTCCGGAATTTGACCCCGCCATGAGCAAGAAGAGCGGCATCACTTGTGTGGAATTTCATTTTCATTTTCTTTGCCGGAGATGGAAATGGGCGGTTTAATTCCGAGTATGTCACGGGATATCCATCAGACAACACATAAAGTCCGAACAGTAGAAGACCGCTCTGGAGTGAGTGATTACACGAAAAAAGAGGCAGACAGCGCTTTTTCTCTTGCGTGTGAATGCCCCTTCAGGGTACAATGTCCGACAAACCCATTGGGCACACTGGTATCAAAGGCAGACAGACGCAAGTATGCGGTGGAAGAGGTGTACACACATACACACGTACGTACACACACACACACACAGCCAGCAGGTAGAAAAATCAACGTTTGCGGCCAATTCTGCCCTGGGTAGGTACTATGCAGATCCGTACAATTGATGCAGGATTTCACTCAAAAAGCCCCAGGATCGCTCGGAACTTTGTAGGAAAGCGTTTCGCTTCGCTTCGGTCCATAAATCATGATCCGCCGCTGGCGGCAGAGCTTGGAAACCATAAATTCACTAATTACCACGGACAAAACGTTTTCTCCGAGGATTCTCACTCACTCACTGGGCGCAAAAATGATGCGCGTCTGTCTGCATGCCTGCATCTGGCTGAAAAAGGTCCACCCATGCAAGACCAGGGCGCAGAGCTGCAGTCGGCCATATTCAGTCGGCCCCGCTCCGGTGGTGGCCCAGCCAGCATCGCCAGATCTCTCGTCTCCACTACGTGCATGTGAATTGATGGCGAGAGAGAATTGAAATCGTCAGTTATGATTTGGCGTTGGGCCGTGAGAACCGATAGCCCAGGCAAATATGCTTTTCTCCTCGATGGCTTTGTGATTGTGAAGATTAGCGCACAGGATGGTGAGAAAAGTGCCAGGATCTGCCCAGCTCTGCTCCGCCGAGGTCCGGGTTGCCTGGGGGGACATTTGTTTCACGTTTGGGCTAGTGCAGAATTCGTGCCAACGTGTGCACGTCGTCCCGGAGACCAATGAGGAATGCGGCCTTTTTCTTTGTATTATCAGTCCTGGCTGTGATTTTCTGGAGCATCTGAGACCAGCAAGAATGCGGGCAAGTGGTGATTGATGAGACTGTGGATGATCGAGGAAATAATTCGTACAAAGCGACTGCGGGGGTCGATTGGTGGCTAACTACTGCCGCAGAGCTTCAATTAATCATCGCTGCATGCTATTTCCCACTGCAGTCAGACGTGCCTGGCAGGCTTTTCTGGCATCGTGGACGACTTTGGGGGGATTTTTGCATACGTACGTGAAGAGGGAGAGCATTTCGTTACAGTGCCCGGAGAGGCAGCCAAGCCCGAGGTCTTGTCCGGCTAATTTATCCTTTAATGCGGACATCGCAGTGAGTTATGAAACGTGTTGTGTGAGTTATAGCCAGTGAAACCAATTCACGCGCGAGATGGCTTCGGGCTGGCAGTGTAGCAGGCGGCCCGAATTTCTATGCACAAGTGCGCACGCCAAAATGTATGAAATTTGGACATGCGATTCTCGGTTCGGAACGTATCAGACACAATAGGAATGCCTTGAGTGAAGGGTCTCGCCGTCCAACCTCACTGACTGCACCGCTGTTTAAAATCTTGGCCCCGTCCAAGAATCCTTGGCATTTCCTACAGTTACTTTTTCCTGACGCCAAGGACCGAATCTCATAAGGAGCACTCAATTATTGGCCAAGTGAGTTTTGAGGCCAGTTTTTGTTCGACCACGATGGCCAGCCTATCTGAAAGATGCGGTACGCGGTAGTTGGCGCGTTGGAATTACTAGTATGGTGTGCGTTAAAGTTGTCAGACATTCTGCCCGGACTCATACAGTAGAGGGTGTAAAGAAAAAAAAAGGTGGGTGACGTTTCACACCAAAACTACGAAGCAACGATAGGATGTCTCAAAATGGCGAAGTATCCAGAAGAAGCCGTCAGGAATGAAGCCATTGGCATGCTCAAGGGCAAGATGACCCAGGTCGAGGCTCTATTCCTGCTGGCCTCTTCTCCATGTTTGCCATTTGGAGACATCCAGCTGCTGCTTCATAGTCGGTGCAAAAAAAGCAGCTCTACTACTTGTCCAGGGTTGACAAACTCATGTTGTTCATCATATGTTTGATTTAGCATGTGACCCATCATGTGCGGTATTTGAACTTTTTAAGTTTGACGTTTTAGGCCGTTAATTGCATGTTTCTTGAAGGAGCTCAACCCACTAACTTTTCCTTGCACCCTGTAGTTAATTTAGCATTTTTCTCCTTCCCTCCCCACCGCACGTGTGCGGTTCATGCAGAAAACCACCAAGAGGGGAATTCCTTGTTTTGCAACAGTCGAAATTCTGTGTCACTCTCGTCCTTGCAAGGGAAGCAAATGAGCAGAACTCAATTCAAAAGAACATTTCTTATCTGGCCTCTGTCACCACGATCAAGTTGGGAATTTGGGGACACTCCGACTTAGCAGTCCAGCCTAACTGACTGGTGGGGATGACACAATGGCAACACTTAGATTACGTTGGTGCTGTCCTGTGGGCTGCTTGCAGAGACTCCGGGACTGGATGGAAGTGCTTTGCGACACATGTGTTCATTTTTCCTCCAGGTAGGGAGTTATTTCGTCCCCCTTTCTTGATGGTGAAGTCATCGCTCGCTTGGTTTTGGGCGTTGCATGCGAATCCTACGAGATCCTTCCTCCTTATCGACCTGTCGATGGCTGCTGCTGCAAAGCTGAGCCTCCACTAATGAGACAACTTTGTTTGGGAACTTTTTTGCATGTAGGAGAAAGAGTGAATAACAACGTTGGGCGGCTGGATGATGTGGCCGGAGTAGTACGACGTGGGCTTGGCTGCCTTGGTAATTCTTTCTGGGTCATGAGGCTTCAGTTCACCGTCCTTGTCAGTCTGCACTGCTCAACTCTGTACTGTACTTAACATCGCATTGTTCGTTCACTCGCTTGTTCTATTTTCTACGAGCATGTGGTCAATAGCGCTTTACAGGAGGATAGCATTTGGAGGGGGGCGGGGGTAAAGTGTGAAAAACGTCCGTAAAGTTACTTTACCATACGTTACAGAAGTAGAAACAGCCAAGGACTCATGTGGGAGCGAATGAGGCCACCACGGAAAGACAGCCACGACTACGATGACAGCCCTAGCCACGACAACGGCACGATAGTGGCAGAACAGGGTTGTAGCTCAAAAATGCGCTGTTAATCCATATAGATCATTTTCATAAAGAAACACTATTTTCGATTTAAAGACTCTCGGGGCCGGACGTCCCTCGGGCCCCCTTCTCGGGCCCCCGGGCCGCACTCTCGGGCCGTCAATGCCCCCGAGTTTTTCAATCCAAAATCGGGCGTAAAGTGCTTCTTTGCGGAAGCGACGTGTATAATTAGTAGTGCAGTACAGTGTACGTACAGCGCCACGATTGAGACCGAAAAATGACTCTCCCTCCTCCGCGCATATTTTAGTAGTAAAACACAGGTAGCATCTTCTCTTTTTGCTGCTCTGCCAGCGAGATTGAGATCGTGCCCTGTGGACACCTCAAATGACCGCCGGTGGGCATGGATGTACGTAAGGTACAGGTGCCTTTATCTCGGCTTGACAGAGAGGTGCAAAAAACGGGTCTTAATTCGATGATAATGAGAGCTGCATGAATGGACATCAGATCCTTAGGAAAACAAAGCCTTGACAGGGCGAAGAAAAAGAACTCCGAGGCCACAATGAGTTAATAATCATCTCAGCCCAGTTTCAGTCCGTGGACGTGGTTCGAACGTGGCAGTCACAGAGCTCTTTGGCGCCAGCTACGTACATTCTTTCGGACGGAAGGGGCCAGATTTCTGCTGCTCCTGCTCAGATGCCCTCTTCATGTTTTCATGCATGAATTGAATTTGGCTGCTTCGTGGAAAAGTTTCCTCCGACTGCTCAGCGTGAGGAGCTTTTGACGCCGCTGGTAGTGAATTCATCTTCTTGGTGCGTGCAGCGGCCTCGGCCAGGGTGCAGATGCACTTATCCATTGCTTGACCTCGCAGACTCGTCAACATGGACGTGCGCAAGTGCGCGCAGACACCGCACTGTACAATGTCCGCATGCCTTCTAAATGGCGGGAAACTAAAGATGCGGGTGTCTGCCATTAATGCGTCGCGCGCGCCGCAAAACAGATAGCGGGAAGAATTATGACTTAGCAGGGAGCGGCTCAACCTTCCTGTTGTTGTTGGTTTTGCACCAGAGCAAAAAATCGGCTCGCATTAAATTAAACAAAGGAGAGAGTTTTTAAAAAGGCTCCGCGATGCAGGCAAAAAAAAAGTGACGGTCGCCCCCCCCCCACACACCTTATTCCTTGATTATTTATTAGACCTCGTGGCTCGCTGCCTTAAGCGCGGGCTACACCTATTGTTACCATCTTCGTATATGTAACGTTACGCACGTAGATAAGTAGCTTAGTACGTATCTACGTGTAAGGAGCTGCAGCTACTACACACCTTCGTATAAGATCCTTATCTGCATGGGTGTCAGTTCCCCCCGCAGGGATGGGTAGCAAAAATATGTCCGCCAAAGTGAGGGAGGGGAGCTACGACTTATGTGTGGCCTCTCTTGACCATCGGATTCCGTGCGGAATGACCATTTGTATGCACGCGTGTGCTCGCCCGGTCCAAAAGAATACATGTTTGTAAGCACGGTGGAGTCGCAGTAAGAGTTTATATTTTTTTATAAGCACTTTTGCCTAAAATATCAACCGTGAAACAACGGAAGTGTTTTCTGGCTTCCCCACAAAGGCCTTCTTTGAATGGGCCATCTTAAGAGAAGGGGTTATAAAGCATCAGGGCAGCAGAGGTAGCAGCGGCAGCAGCAGAAGTGATGGCGAAGAATGAGGTATAAGAGATCGCCGCAGATTTGACCAACGCCCAAAAGAATGGCCCCGGTTTTCGCTTATCGCCAGATTCGAGAAACTTATTTATGGAGGGGAAGGTGGAGCAAAGTAAGTGTACGTACAAGAACTCCTGCTACTACAATGTAGTAGGGGAGAAAGAGGCCTTTTAGCAGGAGCATTCATGAAGGTGTGTGTGAGACACAAGGATCAGATTCAATGCTCGATCCAAAGTATCCGAGGCTTTTGAGCTTTGCGGTTGGAAGAAAAAAAAGCCAGACACATCTTTATGACCCAATGCTGAGAGCAATGATGCTTACCTGCACAAACGTGCGCGGCTACATATGCGTATGCACGCTCATACAACACGCCCTGTACGTACAATGCGCTCAAAGTGCAGCGTCAGCGTAAACTTTTAGACCAAGAGACCAAAACACGCGGCATGTGGCAGTGATAAAAAGTTATCTCCGTCGACTACATGCTGAGTGTGGTAGAGGGGCCACCCAAATCGGGGTTATTGGCTTGGCCTTAATGTCTGATCAAGTTCTCATAACTAGCAAAAAAGAGCAGACCCAAAGAAACAGCCCGAATATTCGTCATGCAAGCAAGTCTCAACATTCATGTGTTGATTTCCCGCACCTAAGCGTACTTGTGGAAGAACTTTGTCTTGGCTGAGCTGCAGGAATCTAGGATGCTCCGCTCTACCTGTAGACAAATAAGGCGTTTATGGGTAGAAACCTCAGCGTCCGACCACACGAATAAATCATAAAATTTTATACCTGCGTTCAGGGCTTTGAAGAGCTTTGGCACGTGGACTTTTATGCCTCCGAGAGAGAATGAGAGAAGCGTAAAGTAAAGGGAAGAGACCAATGACGAATAGAGACATGAACGCGGTAGACAACCAAACAAGGCGAACAAAGCCCTTGCTTCTGCTGACTTGACGAATTTTTATAAAGCCACTGTGCATCTGGCAACCTTAGGTCGACTTCATTTGCTTTTCGGTCCTGCCAACTTCTACATTTTCTGGCTTTTCGTAGAGATTTCCGCGGAAAAGATGAAGACATGTGGCGGACGAAGTGAAGAAATGGATGGAAGGATCGATGGACGGACTGACGGACGGACTGACTGAGGGATCCAGTCCGAAGATGAAAACTCACCGATAACAGAAAGGAAGAAAGAATCGAATTATTTGGCCCATTTCACCCAAACCAACAGAGTGAAGAGTAGGTAGGGGCCAGGCCAGACTAGGCTGGACCAGGCTGGACCCGGCCAGGCCATGACAGGCCAGACCGGGCCAGACCAGGCCAGGCCAGGTCAGGTCAGACCAGGCCTTGATGATTGGGTATGACAGCGTCACACAGTAACATGCAAGGCAAATGATGGCATGATGACATTATTAGCTGATGGCAGCAGCTACTTTGTAGAGAAGTCAGGAGCTGGGGAGGGACTCCAGTTCTTTTAAGGTAAACAACGTACCGCAATAAAAACTGTGCCTCAATGGCGTTGCTAACAACCACGGAATCGTTGACTGTGGGCAAGTCCGCGTCAACAAATTGTCCACGCACTCGATACCCATGGACATATTTACATGTACAGGTATGCTTATGTGAAGTATATAAATTATTAACACACCCCACGCTGCAAAAATTAGAGCGCCAGAGTTCGTTGGACTTTGCCATTCAGTTGGTCTCGCCACTCCCAGAGAAATGGTGAGCGAAGTTCATGGCCGCAGCCCCCACCGATTGTTTCGCGCCATCGTTCATATCGGCTTGGCTGTAGGTGTCACGGTCAGCCTTTACAATGGGCCCATCCAACTGTTGCGGGAAAATTCAACTTCTTGGATCACAGATGAGATTGAAGACCTAGGTAGACACATCTGAAAATGTACAAGCAGAGATCTCATCGAATTCTTCCACCCAAGAACTTGACCATAGTCATTACCCCACTCTGGCGTTTTGTCGGTCGCTGAACTTTGGCGCGGGCGCATCCTCGGTCCCTGACGACCTCTTTAAGTTTAGAAGTCACATTTCGGACGAGGCCAACGTCAACTGGTCCACTTTTATCAAGAACATAACCGTCGGACCCGACATATCACAAATAGGGAGGCTGAGCGTGGATCCGACAATGCTCAAGTAAGATACCAGGGTGCATTCGCATCACCAGATCTGCATTTCACTCCAGACTCTCACTCCTTCTAGACCTTTTCTGACCGATGCCGTAAGATTTGGAATCTGTTTTGCCTTGAACTGGTCAGACGTTATTCAGATGATGAGGACTGAGCTCGGCACGGAGGCAGGGAATTTTATTCCTGTCTTAGGCGTAACTTTCGAGACTGAAAAAATCAACGCTTCTGACCCAAAGGAACAGTTCTTTTTTCCCTTTACAGCACGCTCGAGTCAATTTGCTTCATAAACGGTCTTATTTTCTTTACTTTGCAGATGTGGCCAATATACGGTATTTCGGTCGTCGACCAGGGTGAAGAGTTGGTCATGTCTGGACCCACGAACCTGGCAGAAGAAATCGGTGCCAAGGTGCTGCGAACTTTCTACTCTCATCACGTTCGTCGTGCATCAGGTCCATGTTTTCTCCCATCTCACAGATTACGGTACTAAGTCCAGGCGAGGGAACTTTCATCAAGGTCAGCGTCGAATATTGGGAGCAACTACGACATTGCAACACTACGCAGGGAGCCAAATTATCAAAATGCGTTGAGGCCTTTCTTGACCAGTGAGCAAAGCTTACAGAGACTTCGTCCACGTCGTAGAAATAGACCGCTACTCAAAGAGGTGCTCCAACTCATCTTTTAAGACTCTTAGGGCACTGCACTGCAGATCAGACGATACCATCGAAGGACGACGATTCCTCTGGATGCTCGGCTGAGGCACTGTACGACCGCTATTTAGCATTGGGGCGACTAAAGGAAGATGGATATGGAGTGATCAGGAAAGTTACTCACTGCCTTCTGCCCTGCAACAGGAACTTCGTCAGGGTCTTTGAAGTGGCTCGGGCACCCATCACTGCAATGTTTCCAAGTACGAGAGATCCTCGGTGCGTGTGCTACGCTGTCGTGTGTCATGGTGTTTTTCTCTCCTCAGCGGAACGCGAATACTTCAACGATCTTTCGAGTCGCGTGATGATCACCTTCCCCACTGCGGGTCCCTTGCCGCGCAGGCGTGAGGTCCTCAGCTACCCATTCTCTTCGTTCGTGGGCGAGGCTGGAGGATACTTAGGACTCTTTCTGGGGTTTTCCCTCTGGGGATTTTTCGACGTGTTAAACGATGCTGCACACTGGATCGTGCGGAACTCCTAGATGCATCGTGCAGGTACAACAGATACAATGCCGCTGCCGAGTACTTGGCAGAGCCGTTGCAGCACAAACTTACAGTGCGTTCCTATCGCTGGAGGAGGGAAAAATGTGCATGGTACCGAGAACGAACGCGTGCCAATATTGACCTTTCTTCACGATCAAGCCCATATGTTGGAGGGCTCCTCCTAACAAGTAAACTCAGCGCCCCGTTTGTGCTTTGCTTGGCCCTTTGCTATTCAAACCCCCTGATGAACGGGCTTGGACGCGCCCACAAAATAATACCGAGCAGAGAAAAAGAGAGGAATGAACCCCACCAGCGCTCTGGGAAATGCCATTTCTTATCCTCGCGTTCGTAGGATTTGCAGGAACGGTGCTGGCAGTACAAAGCTAATAACCCCTGGAAGTTAAACATTACTCGGACAAACAATCCCTCCTCTGCGTTCAACTCCGTCGCTTTCTACGTCTGATGTACGTACGTATGTACAAACGTTCCTGGACGCACCCCCACAGAAAGGAGAAGCTCTAAGAAGCTCCGTGCAGTTGACGACTAGCAAACTCCTTTATCAAGTGAACGTGTAGTAGTGCAGTGAGTGCACGACCATACTGTACCCGAGCAAGAGCACATTGAGAGAAGGGCGGGTAAAACGTAGAAACAGATGAGGCGTATGCGGAAAAAAAGTTTCCCAGTACTGCGGGCCCTCAGCTTGACTAATAGCGGGGGTCCAAAAACGCCCATTTTGAGGGGGGACACGATAGCGGCGGCGTCGGCCGCGCCACCGCCGCGCAGCATCGTTCCTACTTATCACTGCTGCGGGGGTAATTAGCTGAAACACACAAGGCTCTTTTGTTGCGGCGCCGGCGGAAGATCAAGTATTCGTGCTCCCAAGTTGCTGGTACGAGTATTCGGCGATGCATCGACTTCTTACTGCTAGAAATACTGCATGCTGAATGTTCCAGCAAGCTCTTCTTTCTAAGCACACAACGTGTGTATAAGTGATATCATCACTTAATAGCTTGTTTCCTCGCTCGGTCTCCTTGCCAAGGGCGATTCCCAAGTCTGCGCCCACGATGATGTCATCATCCATTAGCCCAGGCCTTAAGAGATTGGGAGTGCTGCCGATTGCCATTGAAGTCTTGCAACAATCGTAACGGCAGCAACAACAGCCGGAGCAGCGCTTGAGCTGTGCCGTCGACCGCAGTGCTTCTACAAACACGAGGCCTGCCGGGTAAATTTGCAAAAACATTGTTTTTGTAGCAACACCCCCCCCCCGTGAAGTGGAGCTCCCCAGGCCTTTGTGACATGGACGTATATTTGACTCTTCAGCTCCTTGCTTTAACTCACCCGAGATATATTTCTCTGCCTTCTCTTCGCTCACTCAGCTACTCAAGGGACTTACGCAGGTTTCACTTTTGGCCGCACCAAACGGCGCTATCTAAAATATACATTTGAGATTGGCACGCGCTTGTGCGCTCACGCAGTAAGTGTGTAGGCAAATGGACAAGATGGATGAAAAGGCGAGGCAAGACACGAGGAAAAGGAGAAGCATCTCCAAGAACGTTTGTTTTTGCTTCTTCCTTCTCTCCGGTAGTGCCCCATGCGGTGCCTCAGAACCACATTGTTTTTGCAATAAAGATATGAGGGACAGACAGACGGACGGACAGACGGACAGACAGAAGCTTTAAACAAAACATGATAAAGCACCTTCGTAATGCTAGTGCGAGTAGTTCACCTCGCTACCTAAACAGGTCTGAAATTTTTCAACACGCGCTACATACGAAGCCACTGGTACGGTTCAGAGGTGACTGATCAGCCGAGCGGGCCGCCGGTTGACTCATTGGCGGTTGGCGAGAAGAGCGCATAGCGGTGTTTTGGGCAGCCCAAAACTTCCTAGAATATGAATGCATGAGCGCCAGGCAGGAGGATGAATGCCCTCAGTTTCCGAGTCAAAGCTGCGATGGCCACTAGGAAGCAGGAAATTCCAATACGCATACGTACTGTACAGTGCATGTGCACTAATAAGCGCTGTCTACTCATAAAGCCTAGCAATTCATTCTGCGTGGCGACAACACATCTCTCTATCTCTTTTCTAGGAACAACCTTGTAAGGAAAACATTCATGAATGATAATGTGCCACGACCCCACTAATTCAGCCCATGATTTTCAACTCGAATCGCCATCCAGTAATATAAATTATGGACGAATGGCATCGTTTTGCAGTAATAAGTATTTATCTCATATTGCGTGTGCATAGTTTTTGGTCACTGCAGCATGCGATGACGATAAGCCAGAAGGAGGTAAGCAAGTCCGCTCATAAAACCAATTAGTTATCCACGCGACTCCTTTTGTAGCTAACGAGTCTGGTGCTTCCATGAAATCCGAATCTGCTGCCCTTTATCGGGTTGTGCTCAAGCACACCTGTGACTTTTTGTGAGCTCTGCCTTTCCAAGACCACGAAGGCTGCCACCATATCAAAGTCTCTGTCCGAGACAAGCTTGCAGCGCGTGCACGTATTGCAGACATCTTCAGTGTACGTACGGCCGTACGTACGTAGGTATGTCACATGCAGTGTGGGCGAACAAACTGTGCAGTAATTTTCAATATCTGTCGTTTTCACTTGAATTTCGCACCATTTTGGGGCTTTGTCAGTAGCTTCATTTATCAGGAGCAACTTTTGTTTGACGAGAAAAACGAGTACAGTGAAATCATTCATTGGCACAATGCGGGACCAGAAAGCGAGAAGTAGCAGATCATCGTGTCGGTATTGCTACCATAATGGTCGGGAACACTGTTGTGTGCTTGGCAAGGCTGCTGTCACAGGGCAAGAACATTCTAAATTAGGGCAATGCACTCAAGTGGAACGTTGGGTTCGACGGTCACAACAAGAAGGACCTAGGAGGATGGAGAGTAAAGGATGTCGACCATCTGCTCTCTACTGCATCCATGAAGTCCAGGGTGGGGAGATGGCAGGGGCTCATCACCTGGCTGAACCTTTTTAGTCTTCTCTGACAAGAAGATGTGGACAGTTGGCCGGGTCCGGGATGACTGGTTCTTGGTCGCCAGCCCCTCAAATGTCCCCCTATCAGCTGTACTCAGCATCCTGTGGCCAAGTGCCATAATGCTGGGGGTCCTCATGATGGTCCACCTGGTCCTGAAGGTGGGGCAGAAGGAGTACCAGGAGGTATTGCCGATGACCCTGGATGAATGCCAACTATCCAGAGGGAGGGTAAATGTCGCAGGAAGATGACACCCCCTGACCGCTCCTGGTGACAGGAGCATTTCATAGACTTGGGACCATGCACAATATGACCTCCTTCAAGTCCAGACTGGACTGCGCCACGTAGTCTATGGGCACGACGAAAAGGAAGGTCTGCCATACTCCATCCCAACACGAGGTGGACTTCGAGGTGGTTATGGAGAGGGAGTGGACTACCCTCAACCCAGTTTTTATGAAGAAATCGTGCACCACCTCTCTGCCCCCTTCCCAAGGCTGTGGTGGCAGCAAACGACAATCATTTTAAAGTTTAAAGATGTCTCACAATGCAAAAAGATGTCAACATTATGTCAATACAGGTCTGTATCCTATTCCCTAACGATCCCCTGAGCCAGTGGGACATGCTTATTGGTTAACCAGCCACTACGGTTTCCGGTGGCCGGCACTGCACAGTACGGCACGAGCAGTGTGGCAATGCAGTAGTGAACGGTATGAGAGATGGCCGAAGCCTTGGAAGAATGGCGGCTTTCAGTGGAAAACACCTTGCCATAACTGCCAGAGACAATTTATAAATCAAACACTCACCTTGCATGGGTGGAGCACCTCCACATTTGCGTACTGTGCGACTGTGTGGTACTTGCTGGGCACCCATAGCGCAGTACCTGAGCACATTGCACAAGTTGGTCCCGTCCTTCACGTGGGGAAGGAAGAGCCTGCTATGCAAAAAAGAAGAAAAACGTTATGATTATGACCGTGCTCTTAATAGGCGTTCTTGGTACGAACCTCCTTTCCTTCTCTTTCTCCTGCTGCTACAAAAGAGGAGGAAGAAAAAATAATATCATTGCTTTGGGCCAGCACAAAAGGATCATTCCAATGTGTCAGTTACACTGACGTGATCCACGCCTATTGTCATGACAGAAGAACCACCAAAAGTGCCAATTGTCCAAACCTTCATTGAGCGAAGCTTGTTTTTCAGCACCAGATCGGCGCTCCGCTGAATCGAGTTTCCACTGTACAGAACGCACATTGAGGGGGGTGAGAGTGGAGTGTGCCACTATGGCCTCCGGGCGCAATGGCCCACCTAACTTCTTATTACTCCTCATCTTCTGCTTAGCGGAGACGCCTTAAAGTAATGTCCAACCATACAATTACTCTCTGCATACCTCGTTGGCCTAATCGTGAAATGACCACACGCAGCCAGCTTCACTTTTGCGTCAGACTTGTAGCAATGATCATTGTACGGACATAGTGTACGAGCACACGATGCGTGCAGTAGTGGGTTTGGCCTCGCGCTGTCCCTGCCCAATCGACTGTGTTCTCACACCTCCCTCCAGAGGCCATTTCTGCCAGGCATTTGAAGAGCGTAACCTGCTATTACAATTGGATCGCATTCAGCAGCTCCTCCTTTCTCTATCTGTCTCTCTTTTCTCCGCGAATTTATTTAAGCAGCATAGCTTAACGGTGAGGTCATCACTGACCGACGAGTCTGCGAGGTCTGCCAAGCTGGCGACTTCGGCGAGGTCTGCGGCAGGCAGGACGACGCTCCAGAAAGGCATAAACTTGGTGAATATATTGCTCATTAAGAGCTCGAGAAGATCCAGATAATTGAAACGAACCGAGAAGAAAAGGATTCTTGGAAAAGACTCTGCATGATGGCGCCGTTTTGCTCTGCTCCGGCTGCATCTAGAAGATCGTTAAGCGCACGAGACAACGGTATCAAGGGACTTTGGAAGTTCACTCACTGTGGATCATAGTATCACTATTGAGCGTCAGCGTCGGCCCGTACGCATATACGGGATGTAGTCAGTTTCGACCTTTTGGAGGACTTCTTCGTTCTTTCCTACTTTGCCTAAGAAGCTGAAGAACAAGGGAAGGAGAGCGAGCAGGCAACAATAGTCACTTCCACTCAGGACGGTCACTTTTGGAGTCGCAAACCATCAGATAAATCACTTTGTGGCAAATGACCGCGCCGGCCAAATAAAGGCAAGTTATAAAGATACATCTCTTTCTGGGTCTGCCTAAGAGCTTTTGGGCGTTTTTTGCCTTTACCGAGAAAAGAAAGAGGACGAAAGCGTCGTCCTGCCACTCCGTATTTCACAGAGCAAACGGGAAAGTCCGCAGAGTCCAATCAAGCCAGGAGAGGCTCCTACTACGTCCGTGCCCTCAGTGGACACGTCCCATGACGCTGGAAACGCGCGCGTGCGCGTCTGTGGCCGTCGTCCACGAACATGTGTACGAACATCGGGGCCACGAAGATTAAATTTGCGGCCCGCCGCTTGTGACCATCTCGTTTTCCTCTGCATGTCAAACGTGTAAAAGGTAATTTTCAATTAGGCACCTCAGCCAGATTAGGGCCGACATCACAGTTGGTAGCTATTGGCCATATGAGGAAGGCTGTCTCGCAATAAAATGCAAATCTCCTCGTCACCGCCAAAAAAGAAGCCCCCTTGCAAAGAAAAGAGAGCAGCGGCAAAGGCGAGAGGACTGCAAGGCCTTGCTACGTGCACACGGAAGTGCCAGTGCATGATGGCAAGGTCGAATTCTCGCGAAATACACGCAGATGCAGTTCGAGATCTCCTCCAGACCAATTATGCACCGACCGGACCAGAAGTGTGCCAATTATTCCTCTCTGCGTGTATTAGCGAGACTTGAGGGCTCCTAATTGCAGGTCCACTGGGCATGATGCACCTTCTCCTCCGCGTTCTCCTACTCGTTCTCCTCCTCCTTCTCCTCCTCCATCGCCTTCCTCTCCTACTTCTTCTTTCACCACTACCGATATGACCTGGGGCTAAACACGAGGCAGTTCTGCCTCCTCTTGCTACGAGTGGGGGTCGATTAGAAAGAGTTCTCTCTTCACCAAAAAACGAATTGGAATAAAGCGATGCCCCCTGTCTCTCTGGCGCCCGCTCTCAGCCACCTCTGGGGTAGACAAGAAGAACGAGAGAAAGATTTACACCTAAGATAAGAGCTTCCATTATGTTTCTTTCATTTCCACGGAGCCCCAATCTCTCCCCTTTATCTGGTTTACGAATACAGTGCGTACCAACGAACGTATTTATACGTCAGAAGCGTGCGGGAGCTCTGTAACACTAGGTGCTTCTCGAATGCTGGCGTCCTTTGTGTGCTCGCAGACACCCAAGAGCCTAGAGGACGTTGCACATTAGTCGTCATTAGCATAGGATAACCAGATAACTTGGTCATGAGGCCTGGGCTCACTATGCCCACGTACTTGAGCTGGTCAGCGTCGTCCTACGGTCACTGGAACACTTCCTCAATTTGGGTGCGTCGTCTTCTCCTCCTCGATTTATTGCCATGGTATATTCATTGGGAGCTCTTGCTCAAAAAAGGTCACGCATGAAAGAGAGAGAGAGAGAGAGAGCGGTTTGAACATACATGATGAACGAACATGGACTGCGTAAAGTCAGAACAAATCTTCTTTTGGTATACATTTTGCCAGTCAGCAATCTCAATGAACAAGGAATTTGAAACAGGTTCTGGACCCCGCGAACAAGGTGTGTGTGCGTAGCTTTTTTGCTAAATTCCACTGCTGATGCTAAGAGTTGTGCAAGCTGCTCTTCTTGAATTTTCTGGCATCACGACAGATCGATTAATCTTACTTTAAGTCACACTCAGGGCATCAATTTCGCGTCGCCAAAGCCAAGGGAGGAGAATCTTCTTCCTTCTCTCGCCTTGGAAGCTCATCAATAACGCATCGGGGCAAACGCCTCACGTCTCAATATTTGCCTGCACAGGTGAATACATCATTGTGCCTGGCCGGAGTCTGGAGAATGTGACGGCAGAGGTGAAAAGAACATAGACCAAGAAGAAGGAAGATGGGAGAGGTGATGATGAGTAATTCACGCCAGCATTGGAAGCGTTATGCACTTGCAGGTTGCAGCAGATTCTCAGTGAAAACAACTGGCTTGGCCTGACCTGGCCTAGGTTGGCTTGGGTGGACTTGGTAAGGTCCTGACTTGCCTTGAATTTACTTGACTCGACTCGGCTTGACTCGACTCGGCTTGACTCGACTCGGCTTGACTCGACTCGGCTTGACTCGACTCGACTTGACTCGGCTTGACTCGGCTTGATTCGGCTTGACTCAACTTGACTCGACTTGAATGAGCACTAAGATCGCGGCAAGTCGGCCAGTCTGACACCCGTGAAGTGTACGTCGTGGTCGCTGTCTGAGTGGATGTAGCTGTTACCATCCTTGTTGAACTGCACCTTGACTATGTCTCCAACACCAAGTGGGTGCAGCACTAGAATGGTGTGCGTAGAGGATTCGGAGGTACTCAGCTCGTTGCCGTTGTACTCTCGTTGGGAATCCGCAATCACCTAAAGAGTAGGAGATTTTCTGCAAGTGACATCAAGGTCGTCTCTCTCCCATTTATTCTCTCACCGTGTCGTTCACGTAGATATCCGACCAAGCCCCGAAGCGGCCCTTGCTGCTGGTCACATACTTGGCCGTGAACGATAACTAGGGATGAACGTAAAAGAAAGTGTCCACAATCGTCAGGCCTGAGGGTGACTAGTTACCTGATAGATCCCAGACACTTTGACGGTGAAGATACCCGTGTCTTTGTTCATGGCGCCGTTGGTGGTGTCCACGTGACAGCCGTCGTAGACGATGACGACCGCGTTGGTCTGGCGAGAGGTCAGGTGACAGTCAAACATGATGGCAGCGGCCCCAACCAATCTGCGGTCTACGTGAAAGTGTGAAATGTCACATCTGGCCTTTATACGTACATGGCCAGGTGAACACTTGGACTTACGGACAGCACTCGAGTTTTTCATTTGTGCCGGGTCGTTGTCACCCAATGCGTGTCTCAGCAGAACAACTGCAGCCATGGCTCGGTCTGCCAAAGAAATGAAATATGTCCGTTAGCAGAACTTGAACATTCTCCTGTTGCACTCACTCAGAGTCATGTTCATTCTCTGGATCATTTGTTGCTGGTCGTCTTCACGCATCGCTCTCTTCAAGAGAGCAAACTTCAGGTCAGACATATCCTCGACCTCTCTGCTGGAGAGCGAGCGGAGACCAGTGCTTCGGTACAAGGCATAAGTGCTCATCACCTAAATATTCAAGCAAATGGTACACTCAGGCAGCGAAGTTTCGGCTGCTTTCAACATAGTTCGGGTCACTCACAACCGCCAAGATGGCGCATGCTGCTTTGATACCGCCCCAAAAGGACTTGGTGAAGGACTTGCTCCGGTAAAGGTCCAGGACGAAGTTGTCGGCGTTTAGTCTGTTTGTGTCCTCAGAATCCATGTTCTGCGTGACGTCTGCAGCTCTCTGTACAAGACTTCATGTCAGTACACGAGTACCTTCTGTAGACTTTGGCATAAACGACTTCGCACTGCTTGCCCTTGATGATATAGCAGATCGTCATATGAAGTTACTTTGAACCTGACTCCTACCAGCCACAACTGTTGTTCATTTGCTCTCCTGAACGAAGAAGCATTCCCCGCAAAGAGTGGAAATGCAACAGTCAAGCAGAAATACGAACTACGACAAGTAAAGGCCTCGCAAAGGCCTCGTGCGTGCCCATTTTCTACCAATGCGTAGTTGGCTAGAGTACTTTTTCGGGAATCTGTACGCAGTTGGCTAGTCCAACAGGAACAACAGCGCAGTGTCACCCATTCAACTGGCCTAGCACACTGTAAGAAAATGTGACGGCTTTGCGCAGTCTCTTTTTTTTGCGTGACTCGTGCCGCCAAAATGACTTTAATTAATTAATTTGGCTTGTGCAGCCCTGTGATTTCGCCCCCTGCCTTGCCACGAGCCTTTTATGTTGCCGTGATTAGAGCGGCCGCTCAAATATGGAAATGGGCGTGCCATTGCCAATCACGAGGATCCCCTTTTAAGGTAGAATTAAAAAAGCACCGCACTCAAGCGAATTCTACTGCTTGGTTACGTACTAACAAGTGCTGCGTGGAAATGCAGTGTCAATATAGTAGCGCGGGGGCTCCTCCAATGAAAATCAATCGGGTCTCACATAAGAAAAAGCCGCCGGCG
>JAAUXU010163335.1_pt1 | contig 22754 bp, 24 predicted proteins | sample 7278151 | NCBI WGS metagenome assembly JAAUXU01 (sample SAMN14350113, study PRJNA611818) | marine sediment metagenome | isolation source: surface marine sediment (1.8m) | place: French Polynesia: Moorea | collected 2018-08 | reverse complement strand
CTAAAAAATCGCCTAAAAATCAACTTTTCCATCTTCTCACGCGCTGTACGCTCACTTCTGGCCTCCACTGTACGAAAAGGGCGGCAAGACCCTCCTGCGCAGTCCAACGCACTTGTATAGAGTTGTATATATATATATATGTAGATATATAGATAGATATAGATATAGATAGATAGAGAGAGAGAGAGAGAGAGAGAGAGAGAGTTGTGTCTCTCTCTCTCTATATATAAATGTGTGTGTGTGTGTGTGTCCTGTAATGCCCGCATGGACAGGACCGTTTTGAACAACGTCTACTCTGTGATCCATGTTTAGGGTTCTGAATTTTTTTGTGTCGGCCCTGGATCAAATGAAACCTGACGACTCTGATTCGTGTGAAGTGACGGTGTGAGTAGCATTATAGGGTGAATATCAGAATACGACCCGGTTCACCAGCACGGGACAAGATCCAAGTCTCGACACTACTGCTCGTTCGCGAGTGTGTAAGAGTGTAAATTGGACCACTGTTACTTGCACAACAGGCCTGCCAAAAAGTGACCTATCTATAATTGCAACTCGTGGCAGCAAAATCTGTCTGCAAAAAGGAATCGATACCACAGGCGTGCAGGGACACAGGCAGTATGAGTTGATGAATGCTCTTAGTTTCCAACTTCAGGTGCGTATTTTCATCTTTAAACACGAGCTTGTCAAAGTAAGTTCGTTGTCTACTTGGCATGAAGTGGAAGATTGCTTTCTGAAAGGTCTTCGACAAGAGGCCCCAAGCCGGCAACCGAGCCGGCGGCTGATGACACGTACGGACATGGTCCAAGTTCCTGCGTGCATGCGCGATGTACGTCCTATGCACACAGACGATGGTCTCTGTCGAGAAAAATCGTAAGACATTTTGGCAGAAGTGCCTTGTAGTACTTCAAGGTCACTGAGTTGCAGCTCAACCATAACCCTGACCACTACATACGCTAGAACAATGATGGTGTACCTCACGAACTTTGGCCCGCAACTTTGGCTGATGCTGAATGCTATGAAATTTTTTCCTGTTCTACCTCCACATGGTGGAATGACGAGAAGAAAAGGATGTAGGCGTACGTAAAGCGAAAGAGAATTTTCTTTTTCCTCCCCCTCTCCCATTTATCAACTGCAATGGTGATGTGAGTCTGTTGTGCGTTATGCTTTTTTTTTTTAAAAAAAAAAAAGGTGCGTCGAAAGCAGATGGAATTTATGAACACAGACACGCACATGCACGGAAGCAAACAGAAAAATCATCGTTGTACAGTCATTCTGCTGCTGAGTTGTTCACAGCAAAAGGAAAGCCTTCGTCGGACCAGAGTCCAAGGCCGATAAAAAAGGAGGCAGCCATTCAGCTCCTCGAGAGCTGGCACTCAAGGCACTCGCACTTGTTACTATGATCGAAATTCAGCACCTGCCTTACATGTAATCACTGCTGGTAGAAATAGATCTTATCCTACTGAGGAAAAAGCGTGAAGGTCTCCTCCTTTTTCGCAGATAGCTCCTTTTCGTGCCCGTCGGTCTTTTAACAAAAGGCCCCAGCTATCATCTCATGCTCCTTTCTGCTCTTGCCCAGCATCGTTGGCCACGCAATTTTTCCTCCTACTTTCCCGCAAAAGAGGGCGAAGAAAATGGTGCGATCAAGAGAAGCAAAATCTCTTTGGCACAAGGCTCATTGCGCAAGGCGGCCGCGAAGATGATGATGATCTTTTTCACTTCGCCGTCGTAGTGCATGGTACAATGATTTGTTGCCCAACACGGCTAGATTGCTGCCTCCTCCAGCGTGACAGCCGCGGAACAGTGGAACTAGGGGGGGGGGGGACGTGCGCCAGTCACGCAACCTTTCAATGAAAGCTTCCGTGATTCCAGCAAGTTTTATTTTGTTGCGAACACGGATATGCGGTACACATACAGCGTACACGTACGTACGCACAGACGTATACGTAGACCTACAGCGGTGGGCGATCACTTCAATACAGAGATTGGACCTGGTAAAGGAGAAACTGGCTCGACCTCACCGGAAACAACATTACCCAGGAGCAGAGACTCTATATCATGAAGGATTCAATGACGTTGATCATGAAAATGGCGCTGCTTCGCCCCAAAACATTAGTAGCTTCGGCAAGGTAGGTGAGATTGATAACCTCCCTGCTGTCATTCTTTCTAGTTCTGGTGGCCCAAATATCTCTGGGCAGGAGTTTTGAATACACTTTGTGAACAACACTCAAAAAAACGATCGGACTCTGAGTTTTCCAACCACTGCATACACCTATTGCGCCATACTAAGCTTCCCATCGACACTCTACTTCAACCTCTTCTAGCATTGACGAAACGTGTACTACGGCAGTAATATCAACTTGAGCAGCAAGTAGAACTCGATAGTGAACTCGTATCAGCTTGGCTTGTTTCGCCTGTGTAGCGAGTGATCACGCCGCGTTCACGCGCAGTCCGGGGCCACTGGACGATGACCTCAGCGCGGTCATGCAATTTTCAGTGGAATAACCGCACGACATTTTCTCCAGCATACGTAGAAAGCTTTTAGGTCTAATAAGCTTACAGTCGTTGTAAGGAGGTTCATTTTTCAATTAATACGGTACATACAAGTTCCACTACCACAAGCACTGGTTGGAGGTCACTTCCCGGCCAGGATCGCTCGTGCGAAATAGCGGTGGAACCTTAGGTCTGCCGTGAGCTCCGGGTGAAACGAGGTGGCGATGAACTGGTCTTGCCTGACGGCGACGGGCATGCTGGGAGTGTCTTCGAGCTCCAAGGATGCTAACACCTGCACCCCTTTGCTTTCGTCGACGCCAATGATGGCTGGAGCGCGGACAAATATGCCAGGGTAGAGCGGACTTCCCCCGTCAATGAGAGCGGAATCTCTCAGGTCGATGGGCTGCTCAAAGCTCTTGCGCTGTCTGCCGAAGAAGTTGCGGTTCACCGTGACGGCCATCTCGCCCAACTAAGAGAACAGACACGAATATATATGGTCGATTCAAATTGGATCCAAAGTGCCCTAAAACGCTTATTCACACGCGATTTTCTAAGCTTCAAGCATAAATTCAGCAAAAATTCAGTACCAAACGCAGGTTTGTCCTGGTTAGAGTGAAAACTTTGTCAGGTTATTGCAAAAATGTGCGTCAAGGTCGTCTTCAGTGTTTCAGGCTGCAACAGTGAGGTTCAATGAAATGGAGAAGGTTGCAAGGAGAACGAGGAATCAGTCACTTGCCACAAGCTTTGGCACTGATCACCTCTTGAGCTCAGGTAGCTCTCCTGTGTGAGGTTGATACCTCCAATATGAAAATGTTGCACCGGCATTTAGAAACCCATTTCCAGTTGTTTTTTTTAATAAAGAACTGGAGAAAGTTGAAATATTCAAATCTCCACTCTCGCCTCATGTTGTTGGGTGTCAGTACGTGTATGCTAGACTTGTTCATGGTCCTAGACAAGTGGGGAAATAAACTTAAATTCAGCTTCAGCTAATGTTTATTTTTAAATCACGCAAAAATGTGTACGATGACTTAGATACTTCCCACAAGATAAAGGTCTTTTGTTGCTACAGTGCTCACCACTAACCTGGTCACCACTCAAAAGGTCTAACCTACCCATTGTAAGGTCAGAAATTGGGAACTGATTCAAACTGCTAAGGTTTCTCCCCACTTAAAAAGTTAGTTTTACTTCTTCCGGAGGTGAGTCAAACATGTTTCCAATCAACCCCTTCACAGGCAGTTCGAGCCTTCAAAAAGTCAAATGATTTGATTCCACCCATTCTAATTTCATCCACAAATCATTCTAATTTGTTCTGCACTCTTGGCTGTTGATGATTAGCCAACCTAATCAACGTAACCCCAATGGATAACGAGCATGCCGAAAAAAAGACCTTTTTTGTAATGAAAGGTTGCGTGATGGTCATCCCACTTACAAGGTCGATTTTGCCTTGGCCCAACAGTGACCTCATAAGCAGTAACCACTGTATCATGCTTTTCTTGATGCATATGTAAGTGAATATTGCATAGATGCTATAGTCAATTTAAATTACTAGGACAGAGTTAAATCAATTCTGACGCACCTTGCATGTGACAAAGTGATGAAGGATTTCTTGGCCACCAAAACCCAGATGTGGCACTCTAGAATGATTTCTGGCCCACCAATACAGAGTTGTGGGAACCTAAAGAGGTCTAGGCCCCTGAAGCCAAGTTGCGCGCCCCCAGAAAAGAATTACTTTAAAACTAAACTCATATGCACCTTTGCTATAGGACTGCTCATTTCTCCACAATATGGGATCAATGTTACGTGCAGTAGCAGAGTTTACTAGATAAAAGTTTGGCGGATTGTGGAAAAATGAGTGGACCTAGAGAAAATGTGCACGTCAGTTTGGTTTCAGAGGAGATTCTTAGCTTTCCATGAAAGGGGGAGTCGCTCCAGTAGCTCAATCCAATAATAAGGTATGGCTGAAAAAAGGAAGTGTCAACTGCACTTGCACCATACAGTAAGTACCTTGTAAATTTTGGGTTAAAAGTGACCAGGGTAGATGGTTGCTAAAACGAAAACTTCTTTGGTAAAATTCAAATATTTCAGCCACAGGCCAAACACCTGGGTCAAAAGAATGTAATTTTCCAAAAAGTACCTTCTCAAACAAGTCAATCCCTATATACAGACCTTGGCGTAAGTAATTTCAGTGAGAGGAAACTTAGTGCATAGGCTGCGTGGAGTCATTTTTGAGTGGAACTTTTGCCTGATCGAGTTTTCTTGGGGTGTGCTCCCTCCCCCTTTTTCTCCTTTTCGTCACTGTTTGCTACAGAAAGTCCGGACGTAAAGAAAAATGGGCCCCGTAGGTGGCGTAAGGGGCTTCAGGTAGTGCTCCCCTGAGATTTAGGTGGGCCAAGGAAGGCAGAATCTACCCACAAAAATTTCTGCACTTTTCACTAAAAAAAAGTGGCCAGAAATGGCCAAAACCAGCCAGAATTGGCGTGGGGTCATCTGTGGGTTGCTGCAGTTTGAGTGCTCTAGTGCCATTATGGGCACTCAAGACTGTGAACTCATGTACGCAAAGTTATGGATCACTGTCTGGAGAATTTGTTCCATGCAAAAGTTCCACTCAAAAATGACTCCACGCAGCCTATGCACTAAGTTTCGTCTCACTGAAATTACTTACGCCAAGGTCTGTATCAGAGGACAGCCCCTTATGTACGTATGTCTGTCTGTCTGCGGCTGGTCTCTCTCGCGGCGGATTTTCAACTCGCGGCTAACAGGCCCTTGGCACGGCCGATTTTTGTCATTTTCGCGTCGTTTGTTACGGGCGCGGGTTGAGCACGCAGCACGTGTTCAGCGAGGGTCGAGTCCGCGCTGGTGGGTGGGATTGTAGCAAGTCTTATAGTAACCCGAGCAATGCCGGATACCTCTGCTATATTGTATACAGCATGCGGTGTAATGATTCGTGCCACTTAAAAATTGGCTTTATTACGAGAATAAGATTAAATGACGGCCCGTCTCTTTCCCCCCGCGCTTTTAAGAGGTTTACTCGTTTTATCCGACCGCTAAAGCACGTCCTCAGCTGCTCTATAGCCATGGGAAACACCCACATTCCAAAGATTCTCAAGCTCAAGCTGCGCGGCCTCAGCAACCGCAAGGTTGCCGAAATCCTCGGCACACACCATGAACAAGTACGTCCAGGACCTTGAGACCACCAAGGGTATTAGTACGGGTCGGAAGACGAAGTTCCGTACAAGAGGATCGTCAGAGCCATCAAGAAGGACCGGAACAAGTCCATCAGGCAGCACGCCAGGCAGTTGGGGGTGGACAACGCCTCGGTGAGGAGATCTATGAAGAAGGAGGGCATCAAGTTGCAGGCCAAGGCCACGAAGCCGTCCATGTCCGAGAAACTGCGCGGGAGGAAGTTGGCAGGTGCCAAAGGGGACCTGAACTGGTACAAGAAAGGCAAGAAGGGGAGAAAGCTGCTCCACAGTGAAGAAAAAGTATTCCTGTTGGATCAACACCGGAACTCTCGCCGTGATCGTTTCTTGGCCACCAAGGATGAGCTGAATAGCTTGCCGCGCTCTGTCACGACCGTGGAGAAGACTAAGAACTGCCAGAAGGTCATGGTGTTGGCTGTGGTGGGCGAGGATGGAGGGAAAGCTCCATTGATAATCGTGGGCGAAAACTAGAAGGTTAACGTGGACAATTACATCTCTTATCTGAAGAAAGTGAAAGGATGGGCAGATGAAAGATACAGAAAGAACAGATACGTTTTCACTCAAGATGGAGCACCCTCCCACACAGTGAAAAAGACTCAGAACTGGTGCAAAGTGAACATGGCCGACTTCTGGCAGTTTAAGTACTGGCCTCCATCTTCGCCAGACGGCAACGTATTGGACTATGCAGTGTGGGCGTAACTTCAAAGAAGAGTGAACAAGGTCAGACATCCACGCAGGAGGGCATTGATTATGTCTTTGAACAGAGAATGGAGGGGGATTCCGGAGGACAAGATCAGGATGTGGTTCAGTGGTTTCAGAATTGTTTGGAGAGAGTGGTGGGCATGGAAGGGATGAATTAGTTATAACCAATTAGTTGAAAGTTACAGTTATCTAGTGGTATAGCCACAAACATTCATTGTTCCCATTTGTTGAGCCTTGGAGCCGATTAAAAGTTTAGTCCTCAGTGGCACAAATCATTTCGCTGCATACTGTATATGGTGAAAATGTGATCCAGCAAAGTGGATCGAGTCCGCTAGTCTATATATGTAAAGCGTGAAGGGTCCGTAGGTACTCTGTCTGTGTGCCTGTCTGTGCGTGTCAGGTCATGAGGCCCAACTGCTGCACAACTTGGGTAACAGACACTATATCTCACAAACTCGCAAGAGGTCTCAGGCACTTTAGGTCTGAGGCAATTTTGAGGTCAAAATCGAGGTCCACATTTGAATTTACTTTATGAGTAATAAAGTAATACGTGGCTGTGCCAATAGATATAGTCCTTTTGGAAATAGTTGTGCAGTACCAGCATTTATCAGTAGGTATCTACTGGGTGTTTCAGCAAAGCGCATACACATACATTGGCAGGAAATTCAAATTGACGACGCCAGAGACCTTAGATCATCCATGATTTGAGACGGCGTAAGAATCAGCTGCAACAGCTGAGGACTGGACAAGTCGCTACAGCCGATGATTGAATGAGTTACCCTAGTTGACAATTGAACAAGTCAAAAAAGTAACAGAGTGCTCTGCAGCACAGTTCATTCATTTTTCAAAGTGGCCGCCATTGGCCTCTATCATGGCCTCAAGCCTCAGATGGAAGGCCCGACAACTATGAACCACAAAATCCATGATCATGGCGGCCCATTCACGTTCAACAGAGCGTCCACATCATTCATTCAGAGCATCCACATTGGGCTTGAGGGTGGAGCAGGCCTTTCTCTCCACTTCATCTCAGACTGTGAAGTCCAGAGGTGAGAGATCAGGTGACGATCAAGTGGCGTTGGCCCATTGCTATGGTTTCATGTAGGGTTTGTCACAGAACTGAGAAAGGTCAATATCAAAAACACGTCAAAAAGACCAGGGTAGAAATAGTAATCACAGTCCAAGGCAGGTAACTGCAGACAATCACATCTGAAACCGCCACACATCAACTTGCACAGTCTAGAATTGCATTCCTCATCAAATTTCAGCACATCACACCCATCAGATCATGACGATATATGATAAGTGAAAAAAATCTTGCTGAACACAACTATGCTATTTGAAAAAATGTTGACCAGATCAGAAAGCACATTGACTTTCTCCGGGAAGCCTTGAAGGAAAAGGATCGGAGAGAGAAAAAGCTTGCATTGCAAGTCCAGTGCTACCAGTCAAAGGCAATATGGTGGAAGAACTTGGTGAAGGAACTAATAGACCAAAAGCTGATGTCAAAGAATGATTACAGCCTCTTCAGAAAAAAGCTTGGCACCATGTAGTTTGGAATCAAGGACTTGGCAGGAGCGAAGGGAAGGGTTCCAGGTACACTCTTGAACACAAGGACTTTGATACGACCCTGTATCATTATGATCCTTATAAGGCCTGTAGTTATTTTTGCAACCTGTTTACCCTTCCTTCTCCATCAACATTTTGTCATTATTTCAGCAGCGTAACACATGATTCTGAATTTCTACTGCCTGCTCTAAGAGAGCTTGGACTAAGGCATGATGTGACAAAGAACTTTTCAAAAGTTGACTCTTTGACTATTTTGACCAAAGGTTATTACAGTTGCCGCCGCTTATACCGACATCATCGGGACTGGGCAAAATTGTCGGTATAAGCGGCGGCAACTGTATTACCTTATGAAAATGGATGCTTTTGTTCATTTCCGTTGCTTTTCCAGCAAAAAAAACTGGAGTGAAGAACAAAGGGTCATCACGGACACTTGTCATCGGTTTTGTTATAAATAGGCCAATGGAAAGATCTCTCAGCCTCTGCAGATGTTAGTGGGACTGACTACAGTGGTGTTCAAAGTTTCTCTAAAGTGCTGCTCGGTCTCTCCGTTGTTGTTTCAAACACTTTCATTTCGTTCTTAAGCATTTTCAGGACTGCTGTGACTGAACATTCAGCAGAACAAGAACCAGAAGGCTGACTCTTTCTAGCCAGAAAGTCATTCAATTCTTGATATTTTGAGTGCTTTGCCAGAGGAGGAGAATTCACATTGCTGGCAGCTACCAGTTAACTACCTTGTCTCTCATTGCTACCAGGGACCAACGTGTCGACGACAGTTGGGACACCTCGCCCGAGTTTGATCTGGGCTGCAAGATTAGTTACCAGTGAGTGTCATCTTTGCTTCATTGGCTAGTGCCGTGTGCGATCTCGCTGCCTCTGCTGCGACCCGAACTGCTACGTGTCAGTCCAGATCGTTGGTGTCAGAAGTAGCGAGAGAATGTAGTCCCGATCGCTGGTCCCAAAAGGAGTGAGAGAATGAGTCCACAGCTTGTCAGTCCAGATTGCTGGCCTCAGAGAATGCAGCAGTCCCTAGTTTTCATGTCCCGACTGTCGTCGACACGTTTTGTTTACCTGTCAAGTTGTCACCCAATCGCTCTCTTTTCGTTGCTTCACCGAACCTAGCAACCTCTCAAACCGGACATGAGGTTTTTGCATGCTTACTCATAGCGCCGGAGGGCCTGGGAAATGAATCCCGGTGGAAATGGAGGGCCGGGGGTCCGGATTCTTCCATGAAAATTTCAGCCAATTTCATCCATGTTTGCCCTCTCAAAAAGCCAGATTTCTCTTCTGTTTGGCATGGCTCCCTCTCCAGGTAGCTTCCTTTTAAGCACTCTGGCACCAAAATGGACAGCCTTGACATTGACCCTGTGTACTCAACATTGTGTCATAGTATCACATCTACATGTTCCACATCAAAATTCCATCTCAACATGGTTCAGTGCAGCGTATGAGGTGCCGTCATGCCTGACGAAATTACTTACAGCAAGCACTGTATACTTTGGTGGTGCTCATGAACTCGCCAATGGAAAAATCAACCAGAAGAATAATGAAGCTCCTGTTATTCTTGTTGTTGGCCAGCGTAAGTAGGCCGAAGCAAGCAGGCCAACGCAAGTAGATGAGGTAAGGTAAGGCAAGTAGGTTCTGAAAAATTCCAATCTATTAAGGCTTCATAATAGGGATCAGTGCAAATGTTTGGCAGGACTGATCAGAAATGCCTGTTTCCATCGCTTTGAGGTTGGTATCCAGATGCGTTCAGTGGTCATGGACGGCACTGCCACCAACTTCTGCCTTCAAGTTTCTTGGCTGCAGGCTTCAGCCCAGAGAGGTTGTGGCGATGAAAGCAAACTTTCCTCACCATCATCCTGGCTGTGCTTCAAAAGTTCTTGCTTTTTGTGATCCTCCTCATATGATTAAATATATAAGGAATGCCCTTGCCTACTATAAGAAGCTCATTTAGCCCGGAAGAGGGAAAGTCAAGTCGGGTCACATTGTTGCCTGACACTCACTGCAAGAGCAACATGGTCTCCATCTGGGAAATAAACTCACCAGTTGTCCCATTAAGTTCAAAAACAATAAAATGAAGGTCAAACTTGCAGTTCAAGCTATTGCAAGTGGTAGTATCTCAAGAGCACTCACAATTGCTCACTCCTAGCAGCTCCCTGGTTTTCAGTCACCCAATGCCACGCTCACTGCCAACGTTCAACTCAATGATGAAGTTTTTGATGTCCTCAACTCAAGGACACATTTTGGTAGAGGTTTTAAGACTGCTCTTGCTCCTGAAAACTTTGATAAGATTGAAGAATGTTTCCAGAGATTTGTTTGCATGTACGAAGCTCTTGAGACGCCACATGGCAAAAACTTCTTCAATCCATATGTCACTGTGGTCCCTATGGCCTCACTGCCTGTGTCCGCACCATTCAAGGACAGAAGACAGGTGATCTGCAGCTGGAGTTCCTCCGTACATGTGAACTGTAAGGTCACATTGAACTCTTCTTTGCAGCCGCTCGTAGCCGAAATGGTGTCACAGTACTTATAATGCCTTTCCTATTCAGTTTCGTTCTGCCTTCAGGATGCTCCTAAGCCATTCAGGCAAAGGCGATTTTTGGCGACTGCAACGGTGAACTGTCCCCCCAAAGAAGAGACTGCTTTGATGTCTGTCACAACTGTCACTAGGGCTTCAATCCTCTTTCAGACACAGTCCGACGATGCTTCATCATCGAAATCTTTACTTATGGAGGCACGCACAAACAAGGGGAACTCTACGTCTACAGCCACGGCTGCAGCTATAAAAGCTTCGTCTACAGCTTCATCTACAGTTACGTCTGCACCCACATGGACAGCGTGTATAGGGTGGTGGTAGCAATGACTTTGAGTGATCACAAGCAGTCGCGTAGACGGCAAGTTTTGGGACGATTTGGGTCCAGAGGTGGGAGACCCAGACAGGCAGACAGGCAGACACGCAGACATAGCTTGCACATGTACACACACAGCCCCCTCAGCGCTTTATATCTTTGCCACTCTTTCCACCCAGCAAAGCGGGTCCAGGCCCCGACTTAAATGTAAAAAAAACTTGATCTTTGTGACCTATGTGGCGCCGCTCGAGTTATCAAGGCTATACGATCAGCACTACATGCCGTCTGTGGACTTCGTGCCACCCATGCACTCTGCGTTATCAATGCACTCTGTGCCATGTTCCTCCCTCTTTAAAGTCTACTCGGAGCCATTAGTCCTGATGAAGAATGGATTTGACGGCAAAATTCAGCAAAAGTTGTGAGAGGCTTAAGAAGAGGAAATATTACCACAACCATTTGCCATCTTGATTCCACCATATTCCATGCAAACATGACCATATCCCACTCTAATTCCACTATATTTGACGCTACTTCATTGTATTCCAGGCCCACTGTACCTTCGTAAAAATGGAGGTACCATATTTTCTGCGTTCTGGCCTGTATTTCATTTGATGGTAAAAACTTAATCCCCGTCGGACAGTGTCTGTGTGGACAATGCTTCACGGAGAAGCTCTGTGGGTGCTGAGTTTTGCCCTCAAACCTATGCTTTAAGCTGCGGCTAGACGTGCATTTTTTTCTGCGCCTGCTCGCCTTTTTCGGCAGCCTTTTTTTCCACTCACCGATTGGAAAAAAAAGGCCAGCATCAGAGAAAAAGGAGATGGAGGTTGTGTGATATCAGTGGAGGTGGCAAGTCAAAACACAATAGCTGCCGAAAAAATAGCTTCAGCTTTACCGAGACAGTGACTACCAGCTTCACGCAAATACTAGTGAGAGCCCTGCGTTGAATTTATGTTCTACAAATGCCCCTTGAAACAGAGCACAGCATATTGTCTTTTGAATTGCACCGTAACTCACCAAAAACTCGAGTTTGAGAGTCGAATTTGTTCTGGGCGGCCCTATACTCTAACCCGCACCCGGACCCAAACGAATGGGGGACCTTAAACCTGCTCCTTGTCACACTGATGTCCAGAGTATACCTAGACATACAAAAGTTGCAAAAATCAAGTTTTTCCTCTTTTTTAAATATAGACTATCGCTCACGCGCTACCCTCTTCTTCGGGTAGGAGGAAAACCAAAACTGTCAACCGCAACTACTTGTGTCCATCCATCTGTGTCTCCCACCACATGCTTCGCGATCACATCGTGCTTTACGCCACGCAAAAGCTGGTACAGATGGAAATTGGCTGTGCAAATGCTAAAAATCGACCTCAGACAGACAGACACACGGGTAAATACGGTCCTCGCGCTTTATGTTCTCGTATTACATCTATTCTAACCACCTCATACTTTTACGTATATTACACACTGAACCTGCTCTTTTCCTCTTCATGTGGGGCAGAAATGTTCTAATCGAGTACTTGATGAGCACTTCGAAGTGATGGTGTTTAATTACCGTGATCTGTCCACCCTTAGGGCAATTGTCCAATTCAGCGGCCAGTAAAATGAGACCGGCGCAGGTGCCAAAGATCTTGTTGCGATCGTCCGACCGAACCCAAGAGTGAAGCTTGCCAAGGAAGTCTCCCTTGTTGAACTCGAGGCTGAATATAGTTGATTCGCCGCCTGGAACCAAAGCGAACGCTTACTATATTGACGCCAAATTATCAATCAATTGATATTGTTATCGTTATATTTACCGTGGCACCTGAACATGCAAACGTTTTAACACAGCGTGGTACCTGGAAGTATGAGACCCCTCAGAGTGGGACTAAGGTCCTTCTCATCCCTGATCAACACGACTTCGACCTTGTCTTCGTCCACATCCTCCATAGACTTCAGGGCCTCCTTCATCGACTTCATGTGTTCATTGTAAGATCCATGAACAGCCAACACACCAATCGTGACTTTATCATGCTCCTTTCCGTCAAGTGCAGCTCCCATCTTGTCAGCACCAGACTAATTCGAAAGCTGTTGTTTTTGTGCACCAATCAATGGCCTAAAAGCTTCAATCCTTGTATCGTCTGATATACGTGACAACAAAAGATACAAGTATTGACACGCCGAGGTCCAACCTTTCGTATGTGACTTCTTGAGGCAATGAAAATCAATGGCCAAACATGCTGGCTTCAGAGTTCAACGGGTCCCACCAGTGCTTGTGTGGTGAGTGAGGTTCGAACTGATGCAAAGAGATTTCCGAAGAGTTCGTTCAAAGTCCAAAAAAGGGGGAGACAAAGCTGCTAAACTTGATGGAAAAAGGGAAAGACTTGACCCCGCAGTTCGACGTTTGTGAAGCGTCGCCTTCTAACCTGGTTAGTGATGTGGTCGAGTCTATTTTTTTCGGGCTCGAGTGGGGTCGGGCCTACATATATCGAGTCGGGCCGAGCTCGGGCCCGATTTTTTTTAAACGGGCTTGAAATTTCTAGTTTGTTGGCTTCTAAAATATGTAAGTTCTTACAAGAAGCACACTGATGAAGATAAAATTTGAAAGTGGGAGTAGTGACAAACTAGCGTCCAATGAAGTGCCAGACAAAGAAGCAAGTTATTGAAAAGTGTATTTTGCACTTTTAAAAAAAAGTCCCGAAATACGAAATGTAAAGCTAGGGATAATCAAGAACTCTTGATTCTCTTTGATCAAATCAACTGAACTCTCATTGTATGAGACGTGTCGCATACCTGAATATTTTTGTACTCATAGGCCCGCGGGTCTTTAGTTCGGGCTTCGGGCCCACTCGAGCCAGACAAATAGGGTCGGGCCTGTCGGGCTTCGGGCTCAGGCCCAGGCTCGATCATATCACTAAACCTGATGTCACTTGCTCTACTTCCTTGCGTGGGAGAACCGAACTGGCGCTGTCTCGCTCGTTCTGTCTACGTGAGATACGTCGGTCTGAAGATTTCCTTCAACAGGTTTTCCTTCCTCCCTCCTATGTGTGTACGTAGATACGTCCGCACTGCTGGGGAGACGATAACAGTTCGAACTCTCTCGGGATGGGTGGAGACGAGTTTTCGGGGTGACATCTGAGGGTCCAGAACAGGGAGTTGTCCAGTTGTTCGTCACTCTCTATAAAAGAAGCTGCACGTTGAGTTTTGAGAGGTCTTCAGTAGTGCCGGACAATGAGTCTCCCCACCAACAACAGTAAGTATAACTAGGAAGCTGTGCTTGACTGTGAAGCTGAGGCCTTCGTGGTGGCGCTGATGACAAATTTTAACTCAGTCGATGCCAACATGCCGGCAGAGAAGAGGGAGGGGACGTTTGTCGTCAAGAGTGGGTTGGCGCAGATGAGCCAGGGCGGGGTCATCATGGACGTAGTCAACGCCGAGCAGGCCAAGATTGCGGAAGAAGCTGGGGTGAGAGCCTAAAAGTTCTGCAAGGGAAGTAGGCAAGTAAGACCATGTGTGTGCTTAGGCTTCGGCTGTCATGGCTCTGGAGAGAGTTCCAGCGGACATTCGAAAAGACGGTGGACTTGCCAGAATGTCGGATCCTAAGGTGAGCGATACGTACTTCTACATTCTCAACTCATCGGTGACCACTGATTAGAATGATGTCACTGGTCATTGGAACCTTTCCTTTCTAACGCAGTTAATTAAAGACATCATTTCCGCCGTGACCATCCCCGTATTTGCCAAGTGCCGCATCGGTCACTTTGTCGAAGCTCAGATCCTCCAGGCAATAGGTGTGGACATGATTGACGAATCTGAAGGTAATAACATTGAGGTGTTGCAGCTTGGCTCGGCTATCAGTCTCACATTTTGCAGTGTTGAGCCCCGCCGACAACGAGAACCACGTGGACAAGCGCTCTTTCACAATCCCTTTCGTCTGCGGGGCCAGAAACTTGGGAGAAGCTCTCAGGAGAATCTCTGAGGGAGCAGCCATGATCAGGACGAAGGGGGAGGCAGGAACAGGCAGGAAAAGGTGCAGTGGCTGAGAAAAAGGCCAAGCCCACACAACCATTGTTGCAGGAGACGTAGTGAACGCTGTCCAGCACGCCAGGGCCATCCGACGCGAGATCCGCCTCGCTCAGGCGATGGACGAAGGAGAACTTTTCTCGTATGCCAAGCAGCTGCAGGTTCCAATCGATCTGCTCATGCAGACTGCAAAGTTGGGAAGACTCCCAGTAGTAAACTTCGCAGCAGGAGGATTAGGTCTCTTTCAGCAACTGTTTGTTGAGTTGCTGTGGCTGACAAAATCTTGTTCCAGCTACTCCTGCTGATGTGGGCTTGCTGATGCAGTTGGGCGTGGACGGTGTCTTCGTCGGCTCCGGAATCTTCAAGAGCAGCAACCCCAGAAAGAGGGCAAAGGCGATGGTCCAGGCTGTCATACACTACAAAAATGCCGAAAAGCTGGCTGAAGTCAGTGAAGACCTGGGGCAACCTATGGTGAGACGAAAGGCCTAATTCCCCGGACCCCTGATGCAATTCTCTCTCTCTAACAGGTGGGCATCAACTGCAACGAGGTCCAGGAGAAGTGGGAGACAAGGGAGAGCAAGCTGAAGGAGGGAGTAAACAACTAAGGATATCTTGATCTCACTGGAGCCGGGTTTTTTCCTTTCATCTGAGAAGGATACGAGTGCCTATGCAGAAAATTTCCTCAGAACACGACTGAATAACAACCAAATGTTACCGTCATGTCCGACGCGTCGTCCACTCACGGAACCTTCCATTTGTTTTCGGGCGCCGAGCGTGCGGCATCGCTCACTGCCGAGTTTCCCCCGGCGGCAGTGCTTGCTGAAAGCGTCCTGTTCCGACTCCGCCGTCTTGTACAGCACTCGCATGTTGAGCACGAGTCCGCCGTACGCATGCACGACACAATATATGCGTCTACCGCATGCAACGTAGGCACAATGGTACATACCGAGTCTGGATGGGTCTCTGTGCCAGACCCCGCAGCATGTCTCATTTTTTTTTCTCCTCGGTCCCAATCCTCTCTTTTTTTTTCCTGGACCATTATTGCTCTCGTTAGCGCCTCTGTCGCCGCTGGTTTGTTTCCTCAGCCCAAATTAAGGCGCAAAGAGCGCACTGATGTCATCACCATGTGTACTAGGTTTAATCCGAAGTCGCCGGCGGCAACTATGTTTATCTTCCTTTCTCCTTCTGCTCGAGCTGTAGAGAGAGATGAGGTGGTGGTCGTGTTTACCTTGGGATTGTCATAATGCGCGTCCCTCACTTGGTGCGGGCTAATAATGCAATTACAGCAAATTGAGCCATATGTTGTGCTGAAGCACCTAAGCTCACATTTTTACTGTGCGTTGTGTACTTGCACTGTGCAAAACTGGTCCTCATGGTGAGAGAGTCGTCCTAGAATAGAGAGGGTCAGTTAAATTTAGGTCAGAAAGAAGCTGGTCGTTCTTTGTTCTGGTCCTCTCTGCACCATCGACGTGCGTAAGTCTATCATCAGTGCAGTAAATACAGTGTGGGTCCCAAAATTGTCGTGCATAAACAGCCATGGACATGAAGAGAGTTGAAGCGATATAACACACATGACAACTGAGTGGGTTGAAGAAGACCGACTCTTTTTTGCACTCGTAAGCAAGCACTCATGAGCCTTAACGCGGGCAATGCATGCAACCTTTAGTATCACATGCGAAGACGCATGACCCTGGGCTACAGCTGTGCGACACGTCCGCAATATGCGATGTTATTCTATACGACAACATGAAAGGTTGTTACGACTACCATGGTAGATGCGCTGTCCCTCTGTAAGTGCGATCCATATGTAGTTGGCGTCATTATTCGTCTTGGAGTCAGTTTCTGTCAACTCTGATCAAGTGAATGAAAGGAAGGACTGCGCATCAAAAACCCAGCACTGCCAGCACGGGACAAGTTTTGAATCCAGAGGTGTCTGAAGTCACAGGCCTCCTCCCGCTCAGTGGCAGCACTGATGCTTCCTGGCGGGATTGATGCTTATGCATCCACTGCTTGTGGCTCTCGATGTACGTTAAAGCCTTTAACGCGCGTCAACACATCCAGCCTTTTTTTTCGATTTCGCTTCAGCAGAAGTCGTGTCAGAAGCGTCTGACACGACTGCTCCGCGCCACTCATTTCATTCATCAAGCATTTTCTGGTCCCCAAAACAAAGGCAGCTCCACGATGCGTGCTTATGGAACCGACTTGGTTCCTTCTCTCTTTCCTTCTTTCTTTCCCTCTTTCCTTGCATCCTCTATTCTCTACAGTTAAGCACGCGCTAACTGCCAGCATTTGTAGCCTTCTCTCCCTCTCTTCTCACTCCTCTCAGACTAATGGGGCGCTTGATTAAAAGTTCTCTTGCTCATCCGTCGAATGGGGGGAGAAAGAGCCAGTGAGGGGCCAAAAAAGAGCGACCAGAGACCCATTTCTACAGGCGGACGGAGGAAAATTGAAATTGTGAGCAAGATTGTCCTAAATTTGAAAGTGGTCTCGGTGCTCTAAAATCTAAAGATTTGAGGAAGGAGGACTTCCTGTCTTGGTGGCATTACAAGTCCTCCTCCTCCAGCTCGGTCAACGGACACTGAAGCACGGGGAGGGGAGGGAGGAGAAAGCTAAATGCACCGGGAGACTAATTAACCAATTCCAGCTTAAGTAGATCGACAAATCGAGAGACTGAGAGAGGTAATTTGGAGGAAGAGAGGAAAGGGGGGAGAGATGGAAAGAAAAGGGCTCTTGATTAGGGATGATAATGAGAGAGCCGACTTGGGAACCTTTCCTCTCGCTCTCCCTCTCTGCTTGCACCTACCTTTCCCTTCTTTGTTGCTTTCCCTTGGACTATATTTTTCTAAAAGAAAAATTGTGCTGAATCATGAGCAGGCGATTTGCGTACAGTCAGACCCACGTCCTCTGTCTCTCCACCGTCGTCAACGTGATCTCGAAGTACCAAACATAAAACCTTGCTCTCTCGGCATCGCTCCTCCACTGGTCAGCTCAGCTCAGTTCCTTGGCTTTTGCAGCGCCTGATCCAGGCGGACTCCGCAAAGGATGAAAACGTATTGGAGTTCGTGCTCGTTTTCGCTATAGACTTTTAAGTGAGTCTTAATGCATAACCGCGGCCGTAGTTATATTTCTACTGAATACCGACGTTGTCACCTTTGTGGCCCGACAGATAAAGTGAGAAATGGCCGGAGGGGATGTGCTCTCCCCTTATTGCCTGAAGAAACACACTCATTCCTGTTGCGTACATTCTTTGTCCTCGTAACATCAGTATGTGAAAACACACACACGCACGCACACACAGAGCCAGCTTCTCCAACCAGACAGTGTTTTTGGCACTCGCCTCCAACATAAACATCATTGTCACAAGAAGATACGAAAATTCAGCACGCGTCGCTGCCTCCCTTGTCCAATTTTCATGTCAGCAATTCTTCTTTGTCTCTACCCTCTCACTTTTTTTTCTTTTACGTTGCTCTTCACACCCGCTCTTTTAGGGTGGAGTTGTGTAATTCTGAATCTGAGGACGACGTCGAGGAAGCGACTCGAGTAAGGTTGTGGCTTTTATTCTCCCAAGTTTTGGCGAAGAAGAACACACCAATCATCGTTCCGAGGAACTGCTGCGCTCACAACCAATCTTTTCTTCAATGATTGTGAAAGCGATCATTGTGCGCAAGCAGCAAAAGTTGAGCTCAGAAGCAATCTGAGATAGTGGTTTCCTGGCATTTTGCTGTCGCTTCCCTCCACGCACGCGCGCTCGCACACCCTGGAGAAACTTTGAGGATTGTTTCTTACGCACTTCGCCGTAAATGTGCGCACCAATCCTCTTTCTTTTTCCCCCTTCCCCCTTTTTCTCCTTGTTTGCCTCATCAGCGATGATGACATTGATGCTATTCGTCCTTTCTCCGCCACCAGAAATTGCGATCCTCATCTGAATTTCTAATGAGGCCAAAAACGGCCATGTAATTCGCTTGGGACTAGCAGGGAGCCTCAAAGAGCGGCCGGAAAAGTAAGACTGCCTGCCAAGAGAGGGGGATATTACGACTACCACGAGGATATACTTGGTGTGCGTGTGCTGCAGCCAGCGGGGCGAACCAAACCATGATTGGATCGTCGTCGTCCTCAAAACCAAGTAACATGACAGCGAAATCGTCGAAGTGAGAGCAATTGTTATTGCTACTGCCAGATATTAAGGCCCGCTCAGAAATGACCGACGATAACCCAGAGATAAATCGAGGTCTAAATATCAGTACACCAATTTTCTGGATGAAGGAAAGAAGGAAGGAAGGAAAACAGCGCTTGCTTTGTGTGATCACAACTTCTTAGTCCTTAAGCCAATTTGCAGAGAGCCAGTAAGAGAAGGCGGTTGAGGGAAGGCATCCAATTTGGCTAATCAATTTTCCCCCTTCTCCTCACATCTTCTCATTCCCCACATATCACGGCGGCAAAAAAACAGCGCCGGCAAAAGAAAAAAAAGAGGCTCTTTCTTCTGGATACTTGAGTCTCCTCTCATCCACCATTTAGGACGCAAAAAGGCCTCGAGCAAGCCCGCAGTAATTCCGTGGTAAGTGCCTCGTTTCGTCTTGTAGGCAGGAGATAGAGAAAGTTTTCTCTCTCTTTTCTTTCTTTCTTCATTCTCATTGGCCGAGGAGCGGGCGGGCGAGCGAGCGAGCGAGAGCGAGAGCGAGAGCGAGAGCGCGAGCTAGCGAGCGAGCGAGCGAGTCTGCGGCACCACCACCGCCGCCGCCGCCGCCGCCGCCGCCGCCACTGTCGCCGTTGCCGTCGCCGTCGCCGCCGCCGTTGCCGCCGCTGTTGCCGCCGACACCGTTGCAGCCGTCGACGCCGCCGTCGGGCGCATGCGTGCTGGAGAAGGCGAAGTTGATGGCAGAGCATTACCAGAAATTAGGGGCCATTTAGGAAGGAAGAGAATGAGGCTGGCTCCATTTGACTACTTGTCACCAAAAAAAGGGAGGGGGCAGTCCCAGCCTAGGGCTGAGTGACTGTGTCTTGCACCCATTGCTGCTTTGGCGGACTTTAAGGACGCGTGGTTGAAGCACCTTGGAATGGAGGTCGGGATGAGAAAATCCAGAAGTTTGTCCAGGACCGTTTAAAACGCTCTCACCTTTGATGCCGTCATGGACATCGAGACACAGTTGGAAAGTTTAGTGTAGCAGGAAAATCAGTTGAGCTTACAGAGCATCTTCCAATCTGAGTTGAGTCTATCTCTTCCTTCCTCCCCGTTGGAGCCCCCAATGGGGCTGTAAAAAGTTCAAGAGCAAATTTGCTTGCTTGCCCATATATGGCTTTATAGAAAGTTCTGCACATGAAATACACTATTGGTCATCCTACACAGAGGTTCTTCACAGAGATGTCGTTAAGCTCTATCAGGCACAATGATATCTATCTAACTCGGCGAGTTCATGTTTGCACATGTGTCGTCGCATGCACGTCCAAGCACCTTGTGGTACACTCGGAGCATTCATATGTGAGACCGTGTTCGGCTACCATGTGTTCTTTTGAGCAGTACGGTTGTCATGAGACACTGAAACGACAACGATCATGGCTCATTTCTATTTACGTAACCTAACAAGCGATAAAATGCAACGTACTTTTCCCATTAGAATACCTGAGTGCGTCCTCGTTCTACCTATTGGTGAGCAACGAAAATTGTTGTTGCGCTACTTGCGGACCACACGATGCATATCAAGTTTGCATGTCTGTGCAAGTAAGAGATGCAGCATGAATATATTTCCTCCCAAAGCTCAGCCCGGCAAATGAAAAGCGAACAAAAAATCGAATCCACAAAGAGATTTTCCACTTTGTCCTCCATAAAAGCTCTTTCTCCCTCTCGGAGTGATATAATTAAATGGCGTTCACTCTGCTTTGACAGTGGAGCTTCCTTCTTTCATTGTCAAATGGGTTTTGACTTGTGCTGGGTGCTCCCGAGCGCAACAGCAACAGCAGCAATGGCTGCAGCAACTGCAGCGCCAGCGCCAGCGAGCAGACGAGACAGATGAGGGAATGGGGAGAAAGAGCGCGGACAAATCCCTTGATTGAATGTGATGACAGCAAAGAGGATCAGTCCACTATTTATGGGCTCTCTGCGTCGCGCATCACGGGGCGGCCGAACGACCGGAAAGTGGGAAGAGGCTGTCGCAGACTGCTGAAGAAGACGATTCGGCGGAAAAAAGTGTTCCTGCCACACCTGGGCGTAAAAGTACACTTGTAGCATTTGATCGGGATGGCGACAGCTTCATCAAGCAACTTTCCTTCTCTCTCTTTTTACTCGGCGCGTGCACTGAGGAGATTCGCCTACGACGCCTCCACGGTCCTTATGAATCTGCTCAGGCTGTCCGGGACGCAGGCGCAATCGGCATATGCACAGTACATAGCAGATCTCCGTCAGGGAGCACCAGCTCAACTCCCTCTTCCCTCTGTCAAGTTTTAGCATCTCCTACTGCTGGACCGCCAGTAAACAATGGAATCAATTAGCCGCCCACAGCCCCCGGCCATAATAAGTATTCATGATTTGTACATTGGCTTTCAGAAGGGAGCTGATGTCATATCGGGACTCGACTGCCATGATCGTGATCCCCAGAGAGAAGAGCCCGGGGAAGGAGGAAGGCTTCCCCAAGAACAATCGCTCTTCGCCCATGCCTTCAGGCTTTGGTGGCTGCCCCCGCAAAAAAGCTGTACCTTCCCGCATATGTTGAAAAGAGCACACACGAGGTCGCTAAGCGGCTTTCGCCTTCAAGTGGTTTCCTCATTTCACGCCTCCTACTCACACGCACCATAGCATCTCCGACCATCTGCAGCCAATTCAGCTTTCTCCCTCACTATTGCTGAGATGAGCCGGCAAACCATTAAACCCCCGCGGAGCTATTTGCCAATGAATGTACGTAGCTCGCAAGGCAATCACATGCCATCAAGCTACAGGGTGGCCAAAGAAGAGACCCTCCTGCCTTCAAGAGGACTGTCGTCCCTTGCCATGGGTGGCGGCCACGCGGAGGAGGCGAGGAAGACCTCGGCCGGCCGTGCGTTCGGCAGGGCCGGATAAAAGCGTCACCCTGTTGTAGGTTGGACTGTATTCATTCCGCTCACTCCCCCTCCCCCGATGCTCTTTTTCATCGCCACCTCTTTTGTGCTAGTGGTCGCGATCCTCAAGTAGCTGCTCCAGCTGAGCGCCGAGAGCTGCGCCGTGGACAGGCACAGCAGGGGCAAAAGTCATAATACCCGTTTAAGCGACTTGGAATCGGGCAACGTGACAAAAATCGATATTGGATGCACACTCCCATATGGGGAGGGCAAAAAGGGCGTTGAAATATCGCCGCGATCCATTCACCAAGGACTCATTCAGTAGCAGCAGCCCGTTTGTCATATTTACGCCGGGCGGCCGGTACCGGAGGGAGGTGGAGAAAAATGGGCTTTCAGGGAAATGCGCGCTTTCAAATACCTACACACGTTGCTGCATCAGTCAGAGAGCACAAAGCGGCCCCAGGAACAACAGAATCAGCTCTCTCTCCAACGTGGCATATAGCGACAAATTTCTTCCACAGAAATGCCCCCGCTTGCCTCTGCTCTGCACACGGTGGAAAAACAACGTTCTCCGGAGAGTCGACTACTGTGTTTTCCCCCTTCCTATTTTCCACCTTTTCATCCCGATTTTTCCGCTCAATTATTTTCCTCGCAAATAGCCTCGTCGACAAAAGGGGAGGTGCAAAATCACCCCTCCATTCAGCCTTCACCCAAGTAGATGTCATAGGCTAATGCGACGCCAAAATCGACCATTTTTCTGAAGATTCAACGCCAAAGAGGACGCTGGATTTGCGCTTGGGCGCCGGCGCCCACCACCCATGGGCGGCGCAGGGCTACAAGAGCACGTAGTAGTGGGTGCCAACGGCGCTGGAGTCTGAAGGAAAAAAAAAGGACTGACACAGGGCATCGAAGAAGTCATCTG
>JAAUXU010071205.1_pt1 | contig 22771 bp, 19 predicted proteins | sample 7278151 | NCBI WGS metagenome assembly JAAUXU01 (sample SAMN14350113, study PRJNA611818) | marine sediment metagenome | isolation source: surface marine sediment (1.8m) | place: French Polynesia: Moorea | collected 2018-08 | reverse complement strand
GTCAGCCTCACCCAGAAGACGGGCTTCTGGAGCTGCGTCCACCGATGGAAGATCTTGTCGGGAGCAAAAGATTGGCCACTGACTTTTCCTAGTTTTCAGTCAGAATTGGGACCTTATGAAGTGAGAATTTTGAACCACACTAATATCTGTGTTTCCAAAGTTGCCAGACTGCCCAAATATGCTAAAGGACATTTTGCTCGTGCAGCTTAAGCACAGAGGTGTTACTTTTTACTTGAAAACGTCCAAGTGCCAACTTTGACTAAAGCATCGTTTTCCTCCTTAGACCAGGAAAAGCATCTTTTTCTTTCTTTTCAGCAGGTCCTGTTTGGCAAGTCCAATGTTGAATTGAGGCTTCTGGGACCGTCTTGTAGCCGTTCATCTTGGAGAATTCACAAGTCAAAACAGTGGTTCCATTTTACACGAGTCCCCACTCAGACTTCAGTGTTGCAGGTGCACTTTGCAAAATTGGCCGAAATCAAATCATCCTGCTGCGTGTGTACGCACGTCTGTACGTGTGCGCCATGTGCAGCTGATTGGCCGCATTGGAGGAGGTGACGAAACCATCCAGTCACTTGGCCACTGGAGCATCTATCCAGTGTTGGGCGGAAAGTTGGTGACTTTCCTCTTTCATTATAGCCCCGAGACGTCCGCCAAAGGTAGCGTTGGGCTGACAGACGCTGCATATTTCACTCCAGGCGTGGACTTGATGAAAGTATCGCGGTTTTTCTGCCCCCTTCCCCAAACTTGAGCGAAACACTCAAATACAGCTTTCTTTTTTTTCTCTCCTGCAACATCATTTCTTGCGCTACGGAGGGAGAGTCCAGTGAGGCCTCCTGGAGTGAGCAACAAGAAAAGTTTTGAAAGGTTCTTTCTGAAGGTTACAGGAGAAAACAGGGCTGCTATCCTTGAATGGTTTCATACAATTCACACACTCTCACACACACACAAAAGAGAAACCAGAAGATGTATGCAAGCACTGCTGAAGCTTCACCAAAAAGTAGGGAGAATCGTTCTTCCAGTCCTTTCCAGGAAAACTCGCTGATTATTATTCATGATCTGCAGACGTTACAATGAAAGCCTCCCGATCACGGCAGATCAAGCAAGCATTGAGATTTTCCAGGCCTAAGTCAACTGCTAATAAATCCCCAGGGACTGACTGACAGACAGACAGACAGACAGACAGACAGACAGACAGACAATTCAGTTCAGTTCAGTTCAGTTCAATGAAATGTAACGTTGCAGTGCTGTTCATGCAAACAGGGTGAGGCAAAAGTGCAACCATGACGTGATCCTTCTGACAAACTGGAAAGAAAGTGTGCAAAAAAAGACTTCAAGTCGAGAAGAACAAGAGTTGCCTGCTTTTGACTCACCCTGTGAGTGCTGAGGCCAGGCCCTGGACTGGTTGTGGAGCTCTAGGCCAGGATGAAATAGACGGGACAAAAAAAACAGTGCTGATTGTGTCGATGACGAGCAAGAAAAGTCCGTCTTGAGCGGTCCTCGACCAGACTCCACATGACTGATTTGCTGTGTAACAAGAGAGGAAAACCTGCACAGTGAGACTGCTACAAACACCCTATGTGGACAGGGTTGTTCAGGGCCGCCAAACAGGGTAGTTTCAGTAGGAGATGTATCTGTCAAGGACCTCAGTGCTCAGAAGAGGAAGAGGAAGCAAGAAGAAGCTACTGCTGAAGTGCTGAAGGAGGAGAAAATTCAATTTTGGCCTCCCCCCCCCCACACAAAAAAAAGTTGGGAGAGAGAACGGGGAAAAAAGGTGTTGGGACCAAAGCAGGAGTTGAACACTTCTCAAGCAGCAAATGCATCAAGTCCATACAGTGTGACTGACAAGAAGAGGACACGACTTCATCGTCCCTCAAGTCTGTGGTCTCACTCACTTACCTCACCTCAGCAGGGTCAGCCTGTAGCCGAAGGCCGGGACGAACCTCAGGGACGGAGGGCGCAGCATTAAATACTTGCAAACTTGGAGCCGGATGCATGAAGAGAAGAGACACAAGTTAAAAGGAAGCGTTGTTGTTTCTTCGACAAATTTCTCGCACTTCACCTTTTCCTCTAGGGAAAAAGAGAAAGTTGATCCTGCCTTTATCGGGACGCGAGAAAAATTTATGTGTCGTTTGTTACAAATTTTTCTCGAGTTCCCTCTCGCATCAGCGCTTTAACCCCTTTGTGCGGAGACCAGAGATGAGGTAACCTTCAGTTCAACTTCAAGTCCGCGTACACCTGCACCAACTTCAGCTGGGCTGAATTGCAGCATTGAGTGTTGGCGTCATGCAGGATGACCTTAACAAGGTCTGGACTCCCATAAGAAGGAGTCAGTCATTGACAGGGGTTTTGTAACATAAACTTGAAAATGACTGAGTGTAGTCTTGCAGTTGAAAGTCAACATTTTAACGCACCTCATTTCTCTTTACCTTTCGCTTCTATTAAAAAAAGGAGGAAGAAAGGTGCCAGCCACTGCATAGACTGCTCTTGCTTTATTACCCGCAATTAGCAGGAAATAAAGTGGATTATTTGCAGGCAATAAAGTACCTCATTGCCTGCAAAGTCACTTTTTTGCCCGCTATTTTTTTTTTCTCTCAAACTATAATCTGTGAATGAGTGGAAACCAACAAAACATGGCAAGCCTACCCTTCGAAATGAAGGTGCATTAAATTACAAACTGCATGGCCGTAACGTGCTCTTTATTTTCCTCATTTTCCTCGGTGATTTGACCTGTCCCTGGCCTAATATTGCCCTCGGGCCTCCACCCCCAACCTTGCCCACCTGCCCTCGGACAATATCAGGCCTCGAACAGGTCAAAAAACACCTCGGTGCAAGCTCGGAAAAAAAAGCGCTACTATACGGTCATGCAATATATACAGCGTGTCCCCCGCAAAACTTGGGGGGGTCCCATGTACAAAGTGTGCCAGAACTCCGTGGTTAGTGGGCAGATCTATTTCTAATTTGCAGTATTGTTAGACTAGGGTACACACTTTTCATTTGTCGAAATGCCCCCAGGTCCCTGACAGCGCGACTCACAGTGTTCTTGCTCACCTCAAGGTCACCTCAGGTCCTTCCCGAGCTTCCTGATCCCAATGGTCAGATCTGCCTTGATCTCTGCTGCCACACCCATCAGGAACTCGTCCGAGCAGATCTTGTTGTGCCCGCCACTCCCAGACTTTCTCTCGAGGTCTCTCGCATCATGTTTTCTCGCTTCCACGTTGAACACCATCGCCCTGCTGACAACCACAATCAAGGCAATCTTCTCAGCACTGATTTCCGCATCCAGCAGGTCGGACATGCGGTGCCTCTTTGCCTTCAGCTCTGACATTGTCCATCTGATCAATCTTCTTCTTTCACAAGAGTTGTTCATTTTTTGGTCACAGTGACAGCTCCAAAGTAAAAAAAAAAGGGCAGGAAAATCGAATGTGAACAAGTTATGGGATTCTTTACCACAGTCTAAGGTTTGTGGGGACACGCTGTAGTGATGTCAAACTTTTTGACTTGACCTGACTTGGTCAGGTCCTGGACTGCAAGGTCTAATGTGTTGCTGTCGGTCTCACGACTGATCTTGGTGGTCTCGCTGGTGTTGACCCATCTTCCTGTTTCCGATGCTGACACTCAGTGTGCAAGTTGCATTGATGACATGAGACCTCTCAATATCTCGATGCAAGTTGCTCAACAACTTCATTTTGTGAGGAGTCCAAACTTTGAGCGCTTAGGGAAGTTCTAGTTTGAAGTGCAAAATGATAAATGACGGGTGAAGCAAGTGCACATGAACCTGGACACTGAGCTGAAGCTGAAATTGGTCAAACTGCAGTCGTTTCTCGGTCATCCAGGTTCAGCTTTTCAACTTCATTACTCACTCTGATGTTCTTAGTTCGTTGTGAGGGAAAGAAGGGAAAACAAACTCTCCTATGGCAGCTTTTCTTTCTCGGTGGAAAAATTGGATGAAAAAGCCAAACAGTTGGACTGAGCCAAGTGGCAACTAAATATCTCAGGTTTTTGCAGTGACTACGTGGAAAAAACACCTTTCGATTTTTTTTGTAATGAACATGACACGCCATGACTAGAACAATTTGCTTTACTTCGAACTGATGATGGTGAGTACAAGTGGGCCAAGCCCGACCTCTTCATCTCATTCATCTTCGGGCTTACATTTCAGAAAGTGTTGCCATGATGTTATCTTTGTGCCAAATGGACAAAAAGTTGTTCTTTAAGAAAACTGTGTTCACCCTTGATAAAAGGAGAGGGGGGCGTTGCAACAAAACTGAGGCACCCTGTACGTACGTAGGTGGCGTACACGCAGTATGTGGAGAACGATGACTGATCGTGTTCAATGGGCAATATGGAAAGGGTGAGATTGTACGTGTGCATGCTGAAGGAGAGAGAGAAGCAACCTTTTCTTCCACGATTTTGTTGGCCAAGGTGCAGCTTGGCCTGTCCAGCACGGCCAAGCCCTAGCTGGCCGTCCTTCGTCATCGAGTACCTCTTAGCCGTCACGTACGTTGAGACGTGTTCCGGCCTCGAGGTCGTCCACGACACGGCGGCAAAAGCGTTTCTCCTTCCACACGCGCTGGTGATGAGGCCGAGGCCGAGGCCGAGGCCGAGGCCGAGCAAACAACCTGGTGGCGGGGAGGTAGGAGGAGTCAGGTATTGAAGAGGCCCATGGAAACATGTAAAAAAGGCCTGTACTACCAATAAATCCCGCCAAGAGAAAAGTACAGCATGAATACACAGTCTAAGATTGCATTTCTTTTCTATTCGTCCACTCGTGCACGGCCATTTTCCATGATATAATGTTATTCCACTCTACTTGGGCGCCCAAATGCTCAAACCAGAGCTTGTGAGAAGCCTCTTTTTTTTTATTTAGTGCGGCCCCAAAGGCTCGTCTCCTCCGAGGGCTGGCTCGCCTCCACATTGGTGGCTCGTCTCATCACTAGTCAGGCAAATCGCGATCTGGCCCGAGCGACCCGCAGACAATCCTGTTGCCATACATAAATAACATGAACTTTTTTAAAAGTCATTTATAAATAGCTGGATTGGAACCTGCTACGCCTCGGCTAACATGCAGTCCCAAGCCATATGCTGAGAGTGAACACGCACTCTAACGTTCACCACTTACCAGCCTTATTATATGGAGAGCCCAGTCTGCAGCACGTGGCAAAGTGCCCAGCCTCACTTTTTCTGTTGACTCGCAACTTCCACGTATTGAGGGCTGACAACGGACTGTAAAGAAGACCTACGCGACGCTGTAGCAGTGTAGAGCGGGCCGTAAAGCAGCTCGATCGGTCGGACTTTGTGACACTTTGCAAACGCTTTCCACACTTTGCCGCCAGCTCCAGTTGCTGGAGTGCTGTAAAGCGCTCTTTGCCCACACGCTGCGAGTAAGGACGACTGGCCAGTGATCCCAAAATGCGATGTTCAGCAAAGGCAGTCCATGCCGTGCGTACGTGGACACAGCTGCTAGCTGTGTACGTTAGTCCTGAAGACATTACAATGAGTAAATAGTCCAACAACTTGTGCCTTTTCCTTGAATCACTACTCGCGTCAGGGAAGCCACGTCCTGACTCAGCAATTGGGCCACACAACGAATTAAATGAAAAAAAAAAAAAAAAAACAACCCCAAACCCTCCTAGGCCAGAGTTCCCTTTTCTGGCCGCAAGGTAACTAACCTAGTTCTAGAGGAAGAATTCTTATTCCTAGAGGAAAGAAGGTTGCTTGCTAAGCGGCAATTCATTCATCGGACGGTTCGCTCAGCGACAAATGTTTGGAACATGTTCTAGTTGAGGTGCCAGCGCTGCCTTCGTTGCCCAAGTTTGTCCAAAAGCCGCACAAGCTTTGCAACTGCGTCAAGAGGACTTGCGTAGCTGCAAGACAAGAAAAGTGACGCTTTTTCTTGTCGTGACCTTTGAGTCATTTATTTGTCCAAGGTCCTCGGCGCGCGTGCAGCCCCTGGGTCAAGACTGCTCAAGTTATCTCAACTGCTTCTTCATCACCCTGCAAGCCTCGATTTTCTGCTCACTTCTTCACCTGAGTGTGCCTATGTGCAGAACCGCTGATGACTTGAAAAGAGGCCTAAGTGGACAGATCAGCACTGAGAAAGTGGCCGACTCAGACCAGGAAGAACTTGAAGATGAGAGGATCAAGAGGCTGGCTGGACTCAGCACTGGAAAGGCGAAGACTTTCTGGACAAAAACAACAACTTTCACGTAGGCTTCACGAGTCAGTCGGGGTCGCCTTTTCTTGTAAACCCAAGTCTGGAGTTTTCATGATGGAAGAAACAAGCAGACTTTTTTGAAGAAAGGTTCAACGACTTTCGGACACAAAACGTTCAGACACGACATTTCCAGACACAAACTTTCCGACATAACAATCACGTACTTTCCAACACACATGTTTTTAAAAACGAAGCTAAGAAAAAGCAACTGCTTCAAGTGCATCCCCATCAATTCCGTGCCAGCAAAAGCTGCACAAATTAGGCCAGCACCTGCTACGAGGACTTTAAAGTGATGCTGCACTAACCTGATCCACGTCAACCTGATCCCAGCGCTTCTGATCAGCGCCAAAAGAGCCTTGTGTCGTTATCAGTCAGGGCTGCGTCTCGAGATGCCGTGAGGGCCACGTGACATTTCAAAAAGTTTCACTCGAAAAGGATGAACTTTTAACGATATAAGTGAGCGATGCAGACAAATATTGGTCTCTTCCAACCCTCCCATCTTTTTTTTTTTTCCATCCAGCCCAATGGCGCCAATTTTTGCGCCAGGCCTGGGTCGGGTTGCCTGTGACAAATTGTTTGTGGTTTTTTTACTTTCTATTTATAACGCATGGGCGCCATCAGCACACACACCCGGCGCCCGGCAAAGAATGGCGCAAGAAGGGGCCCCGGATGCAATTAACTTGGAGGGGCTGATTTTGCTGGCAGACTGGCAAGTCCGGCGGCTTTTTTATATAGATAAAGTAAAGTAAAGTTGTTGGGAAAATGACGTCGCCCTTACTCAGCCTATTGTGTCGGTCAGCTGATGTCGGGACGGACACGAAGTGAAAGTTTGTGTCGAAAATGTCGTCAGACACTTTGCAGAACAGGTCCATCTTACTGTGCGTGACTGCGCACGTCCGCCCGTGTGAGTGCATACATCCAAACGCAGACCTGAGTAACAGATATTATTGTGAACAAAGACTTCTGACACCGACCCCTGAACGTACTTATGGTGGGACAGATGACGACATGCCTTTTTAAGAGAAAAGTGCCCTTCATGAGTCATCACATTGTGGACTGCCGAAGAAAGATGCGTTTGCCACTTCTAAATCCGGGCTTCTAGGGCAACCCGGGTGGCGACCCGGGCGCCCTCCTCTCCGGCCAATGCTGTCTTGACGGCCTCCAACGGCCCCATATGTGTTATTGTCGCCCCATCTCTTTCATTTCCGCTCTATTCCAGCGAGGTTGCGACGGTAAAAGCAACTGGTCCTCGGAGGCCGCACAATCGATTGAATGTGACCGGCAAAAAGTGGGTTTTGGGGAGGAAGTAACGCGTTGCTGTCGCTGGCATCGACAGCTGCACTCAATAATGCTTGTCTATTCGTAACGATGAAAAAAAAAGTACCTCCCAACAGTGGTGAAGTTAGATGTGTTTACTCAGTCTTCTCTTTTCTACCTGCTCCAGACGGTCCAGCTCTCATAAACGTCAACATTTACTTGAGAACCATCTCAAGGATAGACGACGTTAAGATGGTAAGATAGGAGTCTGGTTTTTTAGGGATACACGCTGTAGTTGTCTGTGTAACTAAACAATAATCACGGTGACCTGAACAACAATCCACGTATACGTAGCACTCTAAAACCTTGGAGTTAAACTACAGTGTGGGTCAGAAAAAAAGTCCCATGCCATCCCCGCTCTCCTTGTCCTGCCTCCGCCTTAAACAATGGGACGTTTTTTCCATGACTCACGCTGTTCCTCTAAACCAAAAAATCCTCTTCCTCCTGCACAGAAGACGAGACTTTGATGTGCATGTTCAAATAAAAATTTCATTCATATGTAGTTGCTAAAACGTTCATAACACCCTTTCCTGCTTTTCTAAACACCCCTATCTGATTGCCTAATTTCCCGAGATCTTCGTGTCTTTTCTTACTGAATCGTTGTTGCAGCAGAGGCACTGAAATGGAAATAATGACATACAGCAAAGCTCGTAATGACTTGTGATGACTTTGGCAGGTGCGTAGCAAAAAAGACAGCGAGAAGAATTATGCTTACCTCATGTCAAGCTACAGCCTCAGCTAACCTACTCATTACGCTGTTCTTGCTATATTGGGTAAGGAAGGAGGAAGATTAACACAGAAACAATAAACCCAGAACCTAAATAATATCGGACTGCAAGACCTGAAGAAGGCGGGTGTGACTGCGTCATTAACGGACCAATATTGTGTCAACCCTGAGGTGACAAAAACAGAACAAAAATTGCTACACTCTCTCACTCACTCAGTCACTCAGTCACTCACTCACTCACTCACTCACTCACTCACTCACTCACTCACTCACTCACTCACTCACTCACTCACTCACTCACTCACTCACTCACTCACTCACTCACCATACGGAGACAACAGGCATTGATCGCGGGTGATCGTCAACGATCAGCGACACATTGGGAGGCTCCGCTTGAGACATCAACCCGGCGCTTTCCTCGGGTTCGACAGGGTGTATCAGTTTGCTTGTCCGTCCACCCAGTGAGACAAAAGCATTTTGACTCACTCGGTACTGTCTGTCTACCATCCACCCACCCACCCACCCACCCCATGACGTGTGTACTAACGTTGTTGAGCTAACAGAGCCCGCTTTTGGCATTATTGGCACTTGAGTTGGCACAGTTTTTTCAGTGTGGGGCGACGCCAGCGGAGGCCTCGAGGGGGTCTACCAGCAAGAGGGATTCCTACACGACGGACCCACCATGGTCACAGTCAACTCCATGATCAGATCCATTAGCAAAATTGACGACTACAAGATGGTGAGATTTTTTTTTTCAGTCCACGGCTGGTGCGTGCATGTCCATCTACAGTGTGAGTCAAAAAAGGTCCGCGGTCTTTTCTTGCCCCACCTCGGACGCTTTTTACTGACTCACACTGTATGTATGTACTGCTGCAGCTCTGGTGATGACTCTCATTTTCGGAGAAAAAAAAAACTTGGCTCGTCTCTTCTTCTCTCTGTTAGTGCTACGTGGCTGCGTCGAGCAAAACGAGGATTAAAGACATGTTTTTGCGGAAAAAAGTCCTCATCACAGCTATGACAACGTTTGGTCCTTGCTTTTCTGCATAAGCGGCGAAACTCGGAGGTGGACAAAGATTCCCCCTGGTCCATCAACCATTTGTGGGGAGCAACATCCATTTGTTCACCAATGTAGTCCTTTTTGTTATGGGGGAAACAGTCCTGTCAAGAAAAAGGGGACAGTTTTACATGTTCTGTAACTTCTTTCACCAGCCAGATTGATTATGATGAAGTGGCGAGGGAAGGCAATGCAATTTCTCTACAGTGGCACCTCCACACGATTGATGACGCTCTCTGGGGGGCAATTTTTCCAACAAATCTGTCACAGTTCACTAAGGAGCAAAATTTAGATTTCCACTCTTATTGACCTTCTGGGACAGGCAGGGAGGCATCATGATAACGTTCTTAGAAGTGGCGGCAAATTAGGCCCATTATTAAGGCCTCCTCGCGGGGCTTGGCTTTGCCGAGCCAACACTAAAGAGCGGCAACATTCGTTGGCGCGTGACGGCGCCAGTTTTGGGCAAACTTTTCTTGTATCAAGAGTCAGTAGAAGCACAAAAGTGAATGAAAGCTACCCCATTCGACCGCCCTTGGCCTCGACTGCAGCTGCAGGCTGCAAGCGCAGCATCTTGCTGTCGTCGGCGAGTGTAGCAGCCGACCCGGTGCGTGTGAATCAGTTGGCCCAGGACAGCACTTCGACCAGCCAATGTCAGCAGATGTCAGGCGAAACTCTTGTCAGAAACAGTGGAGGTTTCCCAGCACCCAAGTCGAAGGGCCAGGCCTAGACGAGGTCACGCCAGTGCTTGTGCGAGGTTAGTTTGAGCAAAGCAAAGCAAAGCAAAGCTAAGCTACTCCTAGGCAAAGCTCAACAAAACCAAGCCAAGTGAAGCAAGGCTCGACTCGACTTGCCAAAGTCAAGATGGGCTGAGTGCAGCCAAGATGCGCTGGCCAGAAGCTATAGGCCAGGTCAGCCCAGGATAGGCTATGGCAGCAGAGGTCAGCCAGCCCAGAGCAGATCAAGCCACCAAGCAAGCAGGCGGTCAGTTAGATGTTCAGTATACGAAGGGATGTTTAACTTTGAACTGTTGTGGGGTCACAGTCTGTTAGCCTCGACTTAGATTGAGACCAGGAGTGAAGTCTCTACTGTGAAACCTTGACCTGTGCTTGAACCCTCGGCTATGGGGAGGCGCCACCTATGATTTTCCGTAACTCACACACACCCTTAAAAAAAAAGGTGGCGATGTAAATTTTGAATTTTTATCCAGTCAAAGGTCTGCCATTTCTTACTCACTCTTCTAAAGCTGCCACCAAAAAGCATCGAGACGCGTCCTTCTGAGTAGGTTTCCCAGAATGGCTCCAGCCAGGACTGCTGCGCAGTATCACACAGAGATACTTGCATCGCCCTGGCCTGGGCTTAACTCTGGGCAGGTCTCCAGTTCCATCCCCTCCCTGGCAACCCTGTCCTGAAGTGGGTTCCATTTGTGGTGAAGCAATTTAGCATAGATCATGTCTTAAGCAAGCAGAAGAAGGCTTTTTCACCTTATTTACTGATGTTGCTCCCCAGTCCAAAGCATTTTGGAGTTGTTTCTCACTCCAAAAAGGAAATTGCAAATCTTCAATTTATCTCTTCTGCGACCTCTGCCAGAGTTTGTTCATGTTGCGCTTGAAGCAAAAAGTCACTAGAACTTGTACCCATGCTGATAACAAAGGAGGAAAAGGACCGGAGCAACGGCGCGGCCTTCTGCGTCGCGTCCGTGGCCTGGTCCGGGAACGTCCGGCAACGTCCACAAGAGCGAAAAGCTTTGGTTCCTCAAATTCACGAGCAAGATTGACACATTCAGCAATGGCCCTGCTCGACCTGAACATGCAGCAAGGGCACCATTTCCCTCATCACTACTGCCAACGCTTCCTGTGCGAGCAGTTCCGTCACCACACTATTGAAATTCTTGCCTAACCCAACCTCAACTACCAGTTTAGGTGACTGAAGCATTGAAGTTGATCACTGGAAAATATTTTTCCCCCAAAAGGGCATTGGGGTCGACAAGTCTTTGAAACTTTACTTGAGACCTCTGATTGCATTAATTTCCTTTCCATTGCAGTCTGATGAAGGTCACCTTGAGGGCCTTGACAATTGAACAAGTCAAAAAAAGTCCTTCCCTCAGGCCCCACCTCGCCGACCTCCCCGTGTTTGCCCGTCTTTGAAAACTCACACACTCAAGGCCTACATTGATGATTTACAGTAAGCGCCTCAAGACCAAGGCACTAAAAACATTTCTTGCATTCATAGAAACTTTTGAGTTATGACAAGAAATCCATGTTTTGCTCAACTCAGCCTCACACGTTAGCTGCATACGATTTTTTTCGTGATCTTTCTTTTACTTTCCTGCCTGAAGAAGCTTGCAAAGGTCGTGCAAAACTTTTTCTCTTCTTCTACTCGGCTGCTTTTTTTCTTGCTTCGCTAAAAAAAAAATGTGTGTTTGTGTTTTCTTCATTTTTTCTTCTTTTTTTTTCCATGGTCGCCATCTCTCACGAATCGAGAAAGATCCCTCGACCATTTGATAATTGTGATTGTTTTCCATAGCTGTTGCGTGCGTTTGAAAGTTCCATTGCCGGCTACAGCAAGTAGAGAGTGGAAAGTCTGTCTGGAAAGACTCCAGATGTGTTTAGGGCGCTGAGACACAAAACTTTCGTCAAACGACTCAGCTTATGATGAGCTGCTCGGACAGTAAGTACTGACAGTGTCGCCAGAACAATCAGCTGACAATTTGACTGTGAAGCTTTTTTATCCTTGTTGTCAGCTGTTTGCTTTGCGTTCAGTTCTCATTGCTGATTGGTACTTTTGCACTACTGCTCCTCTTGGCCGGGCTGAGGGCCGGAGCATGACAGGAGCAACAGACAGGGTGACCCTGCTTCTGTGAGGCTCTTTCCAGCCACCCTGTGCAACCACCAGACTGGTCGAACATGCCTCGGACGCGTGGAAAGTCACTTCACAGAACTGGAGGCCATTGGGAAGAGTTTTTCGTCCGTTTAGAACAGACCATGAGGTTCCGGGACGTCTGAGAAGAAAGAAAAGAATTGGCTGACAAATGTGGGCTCCAAATCTGCCGTGTTGCGGTACTTCTCAATAGAGAAATACTTTCTGCACAGCCAAAGGGGGCCTCCGCAGGCCTCGTGGGCCCCTTTCAGGAGGATTTTTAAACCTGGGTCGTGGGAAGCCATGGTGGAAACAAGCAGAGTTGCCGGGCGGGTTGCGGGGAAGGTCAATCCTTCGTAAATGGACACGAGCGTACACAAGGGAGCAAAAAAGGCTCATCTCATGTCATCTCCGCCTCTTGTCAGAGTTATTTGTGATGACAAAGACTGATGACACCGACCGGTGTGTTTATGTTTTAACTCATTGGGCCGCATTTTTCATTCCTCACCCAAACGTGGCTTGATTGTGAGGGAGGAAAACAACAAAATACAGCGTTGTCATCAGTTGAAGATCCGGGTTTTCACCATGGGCCTTGCCGGGCCTTGCCGGGCCAGGCCTTCCTGCCCGGACGGGCCTTGAAGCTGAAGTGTGGCAGGGCCCATCTGGACAAATTGACTTTCTTGGTCAAGAGGATGTGACTCACTCATATAAGGAGTACAGAGAAACTGAGCACCCTGACTTTAAGCCCATTAGCAACCGTGCCTCCAGTGGACATTTTTGAGCGTGCTTATGAGTTGAGGCAAGTTACAGTTTAACACACTTGATTTATTCAAGTGCCCTTGAATGGTGGGCAACAGGTTTGCACTGGGATTCCTTTCGACCCGGGCCGGCCCGGCCCGGCCCGGCCCGGCCCGGGTAACGAAGCTTTTTCTTTTCTATCCGACAGGTGCTCCATTGTTGATCATCCGTTACTCGATGCTATAAACCCAGGTCGGGTCCATCAAAAGTTCATCCAGGATGTTGCCATGCTGCAAAAATTCGAAGGTTACCACCAAAATTCGATAGATCCCCTTTTTCGCGTGCTCACTTGGTGCACTTAAGCCCTTTTGTGAGCAGTTTGCAACTTTATGGCAACACTTTGTTTCAAAAGCCTCCCAGTAAAGAAAAAACCGAGTGAATTTCGAGTGATTCGACTCGAGTTAACCCTTGATCCACCCCCGAAGCAAGAAATTCATCGGCATCAGCTGAGATGGAGCCCTCTCAATCCTTCCCTCTGCGAACCCGATCGGAGATGATCTGATCCGACCCATCCCTAGTCTCCAGAAGCAAATGAAATGAACAGAGTGTTGGCGCGAGTTGTGAGACTCTTTTCGCCCTTTAAGTGCCCATCTTTGCAATACTATACCAATTTGGGCTTTTTTAGTGCGTACAGGTTGGATGGAATGAAGTGTGAGTGAGTGGGAGGAGAGGAAAGTTGCTCCTTGGTGAAATGAATCCTGAGGCACGAGCACGACCTGAGAAGTGATCGAGCACCACTGAACAGAGCAATTAGTCAGAATCCGCTGCATGAGAAATGAAGACTCCATCCACGTTCGTGCTGCACCGAGGACAGCAAAAAGTCGACCATGGCTGAGGTCCGCTAGCCAATCTTTGCAGATGGGTGGCAGATTTTTCTTTTGACTTCCATTGATATATTGACTCTTGAGTGTTTGTCTGATTGAGCAAGCACCGAGAACATGATTGTGGAAGGACGTCTGGATTGCGTGCGTCCATTTCTCAAGTGAACCTGCTTCTGACTCGCCTTCTTTTCTGCCCACCCTGTAAAGAGAGGTATTTCCATCAGTTTGAGATGACTGCAGAGAGAGAAACTCATTTGCACACTGCGCAGGTGGAGTTTTAAGGCCTCTCATCTCTTTCTTCCCTCAGCTATAAACTCACTTCTTTATTGGAGGCCATAAAATGGCCGGAAAAAAGAAAGAAATCATTTTTATTCATTTCTTTTCCGAACTTTTTCCTTCTTCAGTACAATCTGTTGTAACAAAGATCTGGCGGGAAGTGAAACTTCCAAGGAGGGCCTTCAGCCGCAGGCACCTGCAGGCAGCTGCAGGCAGCCTCACCTGTTCATCGGGGTCATTCAGCTTCAACATGCAACAAGCAAATTTCAGTGCCAGCATTTTCAAATTCCCTACCAGTTTCTCCTCAACATGATCACGCTCGAGTTCGTCTACTTCCCGCACATGCAGGTCAGGTCAGCGCAGGTCAGCGCAGGTCAGTCCAGTGCAGAGCAGCACAAAGCAGAGCAAAAAAGAACCTCACATGAAAATGACTACTGCAATGAGAGAAGAATCTCTCTCCTCACCAATAACCTTTCTCCTCACCCCCGTCGCATTAAGGAGACCTCGGTCTAGCTCGCTCGCGACCTCGTGGCCTCACAGCCCCGCTTGTGGCCCCTCCTCCTTCGACAGACAGACAGACACAGAGGGAAAGAAAGAGGGAGAGGTTTTGGCTGTCAGTCAAGTGACAACAGAGACAGAGCTCAAAAATTGAAACGACCCCCTTGGATCGATGATTTTTCCACCTTCAATCAGGTTGGATCACGCTGCCATTGCTCACACGAGCACTTTCAGGACTTTTTCACCAGAAATAATCGTGACAGGAACAACGTTTCGCACTCTTTACTTCGGCGTCGCAGAGTTGGAGGCGGCCTTGCAAAAATAGGCCTACAGGAGGCATATCTGGTCTGCGTGAGCTGTGACGCTTTAATTAGCGTCCGGTGAAAGGAGAGGTTCAACTTCAAATGTAAGAGCTTCAGGCTGAGCGAGTCCCAATGACCTTGAGCGGTGACAAAAGAAATCGTTGCTTTCAGTCCAAGTTTTGAATCTCTTCCATTGGAGGCCAGTATTGAACCGGATCAAGGCCTTACTTTTTTGTTTACAGTTCTTTCCCACCCAGCGCGCGTGTGTTTGTTTGTTCGTCCGTTCGCTTGTGCGTGCGTTCCCTGCGCTCCCCGGAGCTCCTTGTTGCATCCGCCTCCTCTCCAGCAATGCTCGGGGGGGCCCATCTTGACCTTGACCTTGCGTCTTCTGATTTGGTCACATCATTCGTTGACGTGAGTTGCTGGCAGACGCAGGAGCAAAGTCAATGCTTAAGTAGGTGAGCCAGCGGAGTTCACGTGAATAAATATATATACATTCACCTGAGTATAGGTCCCTATATGAACGCAGCCCCCACACTAGAGGGATCGTCAGTGCCGCTGCATTGCGACGACAGAGGCAGACGGACCAAATTGTCTGTTAAAGTTGCATCCGCACGCTATTGTCATGTTTTGGAAAGTCGAACGTGAGTGTTGAGTGCTCGCTCAGGCAATGCAGGAGTGACGGCAAAGTCAAGAACTGAGTCTGCGGCGCTTCAGCTCTTCAGCGAGTGAGTGCACGACAGTCACCTAAAGTGCAAGAGGAAATTTCCCAATTACAGATTCTTGAGTGAAACCAACTGAAGGAAACTTTACCACAGTGACGTAAAGAGAAGCTTGTTTATCATTAGCAATTTCTCACGATTGACCGAGATCGTGTTTCGTTACAGAGCAAAGACGCAGCAGCAAAGACCGTGCACAGCATGTCCCTGGCAACGACCCCCCACCCCCCACCCCCACCCCCACCCACCCCGACTGCACGGTGAACCTCTGGGTGGCAACCCTTGGGTAGTGTGCCTTCCTGATCATACCCTCCAAGTGCAGTTTCAACTCTCTCTGTCAGCGTTTTCGGGGAGGGGGGGGGGGAAGCGTTAGAACTTACTGAACCATAAAAGAAAAGATGTTGCATTTAAACTGGCTCAGGTTGCGCAGAGCGCTAACAAAGTGATTGTTGATGCACGTGTCTCAGCCACAAGCTACTGGCTTGTGACTGACGGGATACTAAGACTGTGCGAGACTGAAGGAGTGTTGTATCGCCGATTGACGATACTTTTTCCCGAGTATCATCCGATACTCGAAGGCAGAGGCGACTCTGGTCCAGCTCGTTTGAGAAATTGGCCGGTCGTCTCACTCTAAATTCAGCACAATTTGTTCCGGCGTTGAAGGAAAGAGAACAGTATGACTTGGTGAGTGCTGCTGCTGATACTTTTTCAGCTTATGCGATACTTGATGGTGGGCAAAGAGTCGATACTCGATTCGATGTTCTAGTACAGCACAGTCTCATACCCGTCGAGCATTTGGCACGCGCGTGACATAAACATGACAGTAGCCTTCTCGTTCTCACCACTCCTACTGGTTAGTCAGTCTCCGGGTTTGCTCCCATCCGGAGACAGACACGCACCTCCTCCCACCCCTCCCTCCGGGCCCACAGAGCAGTTCCTCCCTCCTTGGCCTCTCCTGCTGCTCAGCAGGCACCTCCCTCTGCGGGTCATCTCAAATACCAGATTTTCCTACGTCTTGTACATATCCCTTTTTTGCACTCCACCCATTCTTCACAGCAGGGTGTTGTTCCTTTACCAATATGTTCGGTTGAGTAACGCGTTGTCATGAGATGGATATTCCTTATGCTCGCCCAGACATGGTAGAATTGACTGCTCTCGACGCCGTTTGAGAGGCCTGAGAAGACCATTTTGTGGCGCTTGCGTAAGTGAAAACACTCCCACTCGAGTCGACTATGTAGACAAGCATTGATGGAATGGCCACAAACCTCCGCACAGGGAGACACAGGTTGACTGGCAAACACTCACACTGACTGTGTGGCTAGGAAATGACACAAGGAACGTTGACACACTCTTAATATTTCAGTCGGTCCAGACGTGAAGTCATTCACTGTTCCAGAGGAACAGACTAGATGATTTAGTGCTGCAACATTTAAATATTTGGAAAGATGGAACTTGGAAAGCTTTGGTTGAACAGAGTGAGTCAACAACACATGGGAGACATCCCAAATTCGCTTTGCATCCATGAAGTTCTGCAGCTGCAAGCAGTGACGACATCCACAGTCCTAAGGCCGCGACGCAGTCTGATGTGATGCTGTGGGCGGCCAAGGTGGGGCTCGGTAGGAACGGGCAGGCCTGGCGAGGCAAAGGCGGCCAGAGGAAGACAGGCCTGAACAGAAAACAGGGTGACCTGGAAAGAGGCAGGGTGAATGAATGGCTTCTGTGTTCAGGCCAAGTGACAACGACTTTCAACCTTTGGAGATCTCCAGAGACGGACAGCCTGGTAGTGAGCAAAATCTAGTTCAGCTCTTTCGCATGGTCTGAATCATTGCTGAGTATATTGTAGTTGAACCTCCACGAGCCAAACCAAAGAGGGTCAAGAATCTTCATCATCCAAGCTCTTTGCTCGGTCACTGAAGCCCTCAGTGAGAGCCCGGATGTTGCAGACATGGATGACGAAGAGCAAGCACAGATCGTTGAGAGCTGGAGCGCCAATCAAGAAGCCGGGACAAGCTCAGAGTTGCTCGACACAAGGCCGGCCAACCTTCGGGCAGGCACATTGGGCTGGCTGGGCTATACGTGTACAAGGTGTGGCAGATCAGAGCAGACGATTTCGTTGAGAATACAATACAAAGACGTCATTGACCAAACAGAGGTCACTCTTGAAGGTTCCTTGGGAAGGTTTCTCTTCCGTTACATCATGTCGCGACGCTAAAGAGCCGCTTGAACGTGACAAGTTTTGCAAGCCTTTTCTGCCACCCTGTCTGGGCGAGAGGAATATGGTGGTGTGGAACTGTTGATGCTTCCGAACTGTGACTTGTACTTGTACTGTTGTCCCTAGACTTAGCCATGCCAAACCCTTCCTTTTGCTCTATCCTTCTAAGCATGCATGCACGTCCGACTTCTCCTTAATGAACACCATGCGTGTGCACATAAAATGCATGCACGACGTAGAGTGTGAGTCAGAAAAATGTCCCGTCAGCAATGAGGTGAAGAGGATCACACTGACTTTTGAGGAGAAGCCATCATTTTTTTGACTCACACACACTGAACGTTCGCGTTCTTACGTGTACGTAGGCAGCATCAGCATCAGCACATCAGCAAATACACTCCTACGTACGTCCGTGGTCGTGGCCATGGCCACGATGGCCATGGCCATGGCCGTGGAATGCTACGATACAGTGGTGCGCGACCTTTCAAATTCATGAGCCTGACGATTCTCGTGGGCACGGTAATTCTAGTAGCACCTTAGTTTAGGAAACTTGGAATGCTTTACTTTGAAATCGTTTTCTCAGTACAATGAAGACAAAGATCTTGCTGATATTTGAAGAAAGTGGAATAGGTATGATGTGTCCTGCTCTTGTCGCTGCAGAGTTGCCACTTTGCATGCTCACTGTACGTGTTGCCCTTCTCTCTGCCTTGGTCAAGAGCAATACCTCCATCCTCTGCAAGCCACACATCGCGCACCACTGCCATGATACCTCGTATTGATCACTTTTTCTTAGGACTCCATTTTTTCCTCTACCATAGTACACTACATCACGTTGAAATTTTAAAGATGTCTCCAGTACTTTTACGACTTAAAAATTCACATCAGTGTTTATCACTAATGCATGATAACAACTTACGTCATGGTCGAGTAGAAATACAGTTTCCCTCACGTTGATGACGTCACAACAGACATAGTGTAGTTACGTACACTGTACCAGTGGAGAAGGAGGGAGTTTCGTCAGAACCTTTTGACTCACACTGTACTCCCACTACTCGGCAAAGGCTGCCTTGAAAAACTTATCCTTGACTCCGTCGTTCCAGGAATACAGCGTACAAGTGACCTTCAGGGAACAGTGGAACGACGAGAGGTTGCGTTACTACGACGACACTCAAGGTAGGAGCAAAGAGCAACATTAATCAGAAAGATAGATTCGTTCGAGTGAGTGGGGTTCTTATGACACCTGAAAGGGAGGGGGGGGGGGGGAAGCAGACAGAGAAAGGATCCATTTTTGCAACAGCTGGAATCTATGAACAGTGCGAGTCAGAAAAGATGTCCCGTGGGGACTGTTGGAGATGAGCGAGGAGGAGGGCATGGAGATCAACGGGAAGGCCACGACCGACGTGACCAGCGGCGATGGTCATGGCCGCCCCGACAGCCGCCGCGGTGAGCAGGGAAAGCGAAAAAAAAGGGAAAGAGGGGCCAAAAAACCGACAAGAGGGCAACGCGTTTGGCAGAGACGGAGAGAAAGGAACTCTTTTTTGATTCACACTGTAGTTTTTCTCGATGCTTCATACGAAAGAGTCCTTAGAGGGCTTCGAGGCAGACAGAGACGCAGTAAAAGCAGCTCTTCTTTCTAACTGTTCCCCGCGGAAATCCGGGCGCACAGATTTTTTTTTTTACCTTGAAAGTTGATATTTATTTCTCCTCCGCTGCCACTGCTTTCGTGGCAACAAATGTGTCACACCTCTTGGCTCTGGACACTTTCCTTGTCACACCTTTTGTACTCGTCCCACGCCATGGACCAGATCATCAGGCAACGGAGGCCCATAAAGGGGAGGGAGGTCGACAAAGGGGCCGAGAGGAGGGAGGGAGGGACGTCCCCTCCCACTTCCACTCCCACTCCGTAGACCTCCCCCTCGTTGAGAAAGTGTCAACGTCGTCCCCCCTCCCTGACTTATGGGCACCTGGGGGAAAAAGATCAAATTCGCTCAGTCTGTCTGTGGCAGAGGTTTTACTATTCATAAACGCGACCTACCTGGTGTCATAAAAGTCAATCTGCTGGAGGGACATCATGTGACGCACCGTGAAGCAAAGTTAAGGCCTACGTAGGCCCGTGTTAATGTCCTGACAAGACTATCATGCTCAGACACCAATCACTTGAGATGTCTTCCTTATGCCACTTGAGTGATTTTGAGCATTGTCGGCCTTTTGAGACCTCCGGGTACCCTCTCCCTACTCCTTCTGCACGTCTCAAGGGCTCTTGTTGGGACTGACCGAGCCCGCCTGGGCCCGCTGTTGTACGACGGGCACGTGCACGCCCCTCACGACGTCAGGGGACCAAAAAGCTGTCGAGGGGTTCTTCATTGATCAGATCGGCGTACATGGCAATGAGTATAACTTGAGATCTGTTCGCTGTCTATTCAGGACGACTGAAGTATCTGACCTTGACCGACCCCACCAAGGTCTGGATGCCCGACACCTTTTTCCGCAACGAGAAGGAGGCGCGAAAGCACGAGATCATCGTTCCAAACGTCTACGTCAGAATCTTTCCTGATGGAGAAATCCTCTACAGCATAAGGTAAGTGATATTGCTGCAAATTCGCTGCAAGTTCGCTGCAAATTTGCCTTCACTGTTGGGCCTAATTGATGGCTTCACTTTCCTGCGTTCAGTCACTTCATGCTTGATTCGTCACAGAAGTTTTGCCTCATTTGAGGCTATTTTGACATCGTTTTAACCCTTTCTCTCTCCTGGCAGAATCTCGTTGACGCTCGCCTGCCCCATGGACCTGCGCCTCTACCCACTGGACAAGCAAGTTTGCGTGCTTCAAATCGCCAGCTGTGAGTACTAAGGACACGCGGCCTTCAAAGGCTGGCGGCTTCACAGCCTTTGGCCGAAGAGCCTCGAAAGCGTCCCCCCCCCCTCTAAGAACCAGAACAACGTCCCCGACAGCTCCTAGGCCACCGTCAGCTGCCACAACAAGGCGGCTAGGCAAAAAAGTTGGTTGCGCGTTTCTTTTTTTCCTTCCCCCCCCCCCCCCCAAGCAAATTGATGTCGCCACTTCCCTCTTAATCGATGTCCGAGGAATAGTTGGCCTTTGACGGCGGCTCCACGTAAGGTTCTTAGAAGGTCAGTTACATAAGAGGCCTTTGGGCCCAGCGGAGAGAGGAGAGAGGCTTAGGGGACCCACGGCACGCGACAAACTAAGTTAAGAGGCACAAAAAATGTGAAGGCTCGCTTGATCGACCGGTGTGAGGGCGCGCTTAGGATGGTAAAGAACCTGCTCCTTGCAGATGGATGGGCCAAGGATGACCTCATCTACCAGTGGAAGGAGAAGGACCCCGTGCAGGTAGTGCCCGGGCTGCACCTGCCCAGGTTCACGCTGGAGCAGTACAAGAGCGCATACTGTGATGTCACCACTAACACAGGTGAGAAACGAGCATTCATCAACCTTCTTGACCTTCATCACCTGGCCCTACCTCATACCTCACCTGTTGAGCAAGACCAAACTAAATCAAGACACTGGCTCTGGCGTTCGGCCTCAGCCTCAGCCTCAGCCTCAGTCCCGACCTCGGCCTCGGCCTCGGCCTCAGCACGTGGCAATGACAGCAAATGCCTGTGTCTGTGACGTTTTGTGGCTGAAAATATCCCTAACTGAAAGAGGTCGCAGATGGCGATGGCTAATCAGAGGATGACTGGAAATGTGATGTCTGGAAGAGGCTCTAAAAGCAGACAAAGCGTTTGCCAATGCTTTTTTTCACGTAGGAAAGAAAATGTGGCAGTGACATCAATTTCACAACTCAAGCTCCACACACTCCTGTGGCACTGTGAGCAAGCAAGCAGACTTATCCAGATCCTTGACACTTGAGCTGTTGCCACGGTTTAGAAGGAAAACTCTTCATCTTAGCTGTGCTGGAAGTCTTCGTATCGACTGCAGCTGTAACAAAGATCCCAACAATCACTGCAGAGAGACTTTTCCCTCGCGTTCTCACTCGTCACGTATGCAGTACGAGTCTCAAAGAATACGGAGCGAGCAACCTTTCAAGCAATCTCCAGTTCGGGAAATTGTATAGATGGCAAGCCTTTATAAGTGGCCTTTGTAAGGGAGTCAACCTTCAATGAGCTAAGTGGCGTGGAAGTCCTTTCCCCAGGTGATGTGCAGGTGATCTCACAGTTCTAATAAGCTTCTCTTTTTTTTCCCCTGCCTCTCCCGCCACTGCACAGGCAAGTACAGCTGCTTGAAGGTGGAGCTGATCTTCAAGCGAGAGTTCTCGTACTACCTGATCACGATCTACGTCCCCTGCTGCATGCTCGTGATTGTCTCCTGGGTCTCGTTCTGGCTGGACCAGAACGCCATCCCTGCCAGGTAGCTAAGCATGACGTTCGTACCGTTGTTCGTTATTATTATAGATTTTTTTTTTTCTGTCTGACTCTGTTCCAATGCTCTGTTGATTCCATCCAAGCCCACGTTTTGCCTCTCTTCTGCCAGGGTCTCCCTGGGTGTGACCACCCTCCTCACCATGTCCACCCAGACGTCGGGGATCAACGCGCAACTCCCGCCAGTCTCGTACACGAAGGCCATAGACGTGTGGACAGGGGTGAGCAAGCACATGAGCCGACAAGTTTAATAGCTGTCGAGGCCGAAGCAGCTGCAAAGCAGCTGCAAAGTACAGTGGATTCTCGATAGGACGACACTTCTGGACAGTAAATGGGTTCTATCTTCACCTGCTGCTGACCGAATTGTCATTAATGAACTAAGTTTTTCCCCTCTCAAGGATAATTCTCGAAGTAATGATAAATCTGCCGTGACGCTGAATTCGAGAATTCTCGGGGGATTCATACCAGGGCCCCCGTATGAACTTAAAACAAATATACAGTGGTCGCCGCTTCTGCCGTCACTGGCTGCAACGCCATTCGGCCTCCACCTCCCCCAAATTTGTCAGGTCCCGAATCAGATGCCAACTATTTGTCCACAGTTTAGC
>JAAUXU010071122.1_pt1 | contig 22780 bp, 20 predicted proteins | sample 7278151 | NCBI WGS metagenome assembly JAAUXU01 (sample SAMN14350113, study PRJNA611818) | marine sediment metagenome | isolation source: surface marine sediment (1.8m) | place: French Polynesia: Moorea | collected 2018-08 | reverse complement strand
TTTTGTTTTTTTTGGCAAATAAATTTTGTGTCCCGGTGTTACGGGCCCGTTTCACCCTTTTTACCCACCCCCCCCCCCCCCCCCCAACTTTGCCGGCCAGACGATCTCTAAGCAACAAGTCCTTTAAATAGCGCATGTAAGGCACGTGCACAACTGCATATGTACTCGGACAACACGATGCGCCCGACCGGCATGAACGCACATGACACGAGGGCAATACAAGGAAAGCAACTTAGGTGCAATGGGGGAGGGGTCGACAGATACGTACGTATACGTACGTGTCCTGGGTGATGCATCGGCACAGCTCTGGTCTATGTAGCACACGTAATGGGCGGTCACAGCTGTTGCGATGATAGTGACGGTGCTGTAGCGGATCGTGCGTTCGTTCCAGGACATGCAGGGAAGTCAAAGGAGGATTCTTCGGTATTTTGACAGTTGGGTTTTTCTTGGACAATCTGATGCACGCAGGCATCTCTGCATTTGATGAGAAACAAGCAGAATCTCTACGTATTGCAAGATCGTAGCACTGCACAGTAGAACAGATAGATGTGCGTGCGCGCGCCTTTTTTTCTGGACCATCTCGGCGGCGGTTTTTTTTTGAAGGGGGTCCTTTTTGCTCTGTCGCCGGCGAAAAAAGTTCGACGAAAAGAAAGTGCATCATAACCATATATGATTATGATGCACTCTCCATTTTGCAGATTGCTGGGTAGGACAAGTTAAATTTTATAAATAATTTTGACGAATGATACGAGTTAAATATGCAGCGTTGTAATCAGCACGCGCACGTGTGAGTGTGTGTGTGTGTGCGTATGTGAGTGCTGCGCATGCGTGTATGCGCTGAGGGCTTGGCCACGACTTTCCTCTCGCCGTTGATGGTAGTACGCACACTTCTCCAACGCAGGCATTTCGTGCTACGCACTGCATTGACCGACGTAGTTGCAGCGGCAGCACCACTTTTTTTCACATGGTTTTGCTGATGCATCTGATAGAGACACTTTGACTCGTTTGACATTTGGGTTATTAGTGACTTCGATCGTTATCTCTTGTCTCGTAGATGCATGCAATTCTTGGCAGTTGCGTTACGCCCAATCGAAGATACGCGGAGTGTTAACCTTGGTTCCCAGGCCATTAACAGGCACCTGACTACAACTGACTGTGATGCATAAAGATTTGGCTGAGCCATAAAAGTAGCACAATAAGATGCAATTTGCAGCATCTTCCCCAAGAGGTGCTGCGCACAATGTTGATGACGACCTTGGCGCTATAGAGGGCAGTCGTTGTCGGAGCAGACGTTTCGCTGACGCTACAGACAGGAGCGCCATCTCTTGACAAGTGCCGCATGCAGCACCTCGAAAGCGAGGAATCTCGCTCGAGCTTACACCTTGAGGCAAAACATACGCCGACAGTTCGTGTAATGAAGTCTCCCTCAGCTGTGCCGCCTTGGCAACATAGCACAAAATAAGGGATGGTTGAAGCAGAGCCCACGAGCATCGTCAAAGGTGCGTGTACGTGTACTTCAACGATGACATCTGTTTCAATAACTGTGATACATGGCTCATGTAGTACTGTATATGATTGTTCCGTATGTGAAACGCGTGTGCTACCAAGAGTCAAAGTTGGTGAATGACCCAGTAGCGCTCTTCTTCTTGGCAGAGGTCGCTGAGGGAGTGACGGCGGATGCGGCATCGGGCTTTCTGCAAAGCGTAACACGCCTTTAATTTCCGGCCATGCATGCATGAACGGATTTCGGTACCGAGGAACATTCTCTGTCAAAAGTATATGGAACGTAGGGAGTGAAAAAACGTAGGAAGCTGATGTACAGTACTTGGTTGTAATAAAACTAGAGTGAGAATTTGCGTCGTAGGCAAGAAAAAAAATCATCCAGAGAAAGGACGTTTGAGAGAATGCGTATAGTAGGCGAAAAGTCATCCAGAAAAGATCCTCTACGTGTTAAAAGGAAAGCCGGAAATATATCGGTTGAATGATTCCAGAGCAATGTTAAGAATTCAAAGGCTCTTTCCCCTACCACCACTAAGTAAGGAGGCCAAGAATACGTACCGTAACTCCTTCTTTAGAGAAGGACTGATAAATTTTCCGACGCCTGATGAGTACACTTTTCTCTGCTCTGGCTTCTTCTCTTTCTTGGCCGCCAGCTGGGCCTCGGTCTCGCGGGCTTTTGCAAGCTCTGCCTCCCTCTCATTGGCTAACTAGAATTAGGTACGATGCCAGTAGCACATACGGTCGGGACATGTAGTACTTAAACATGATCCTCACTTTCTGTCAGAGCAGCGAAGCGAAAGTAATCTGTACTCCTACACGTAATGCACAAGACACATACTGCGATCGGTTCACTCCAGTTTGTTACCTCTTCATCCACCTCTGTGAACGGGTCTACGAAGACGATGGTCCTTTCTATTGTCAGGTCCTCTATGGGTCTGTCCTTGTTGTCGGTGTCAACCCTCTCGAGGTTGGCCAGCGTGTCCATGCCTCCAACGAGGCGGCCAAATACGGAGTGCTTGTTGTCCAGGTGCTTACACGAACGGTAAGTAATGAAACTGGAGGCGATTAAAGACGTTACTACTTACAACAGTAAAGCTGTGCAAATCTCATGCCTTATTTGGCCACAGCACAAGAATCACTTACAACTGAGACTTGTTCGTATTGGGTCCTGAGTTTGCCATGCTGAGAATACCTCTGCCCTGGTGGTTGAGGAACTGTTTGAATTCGTCTTTGAAAGAAGACCCCCAGCAAGACTCGCCACCAGTCCCGGTGCCAGCGGGATCGCCACCTTGGATCTAAAGCAACAAGATTGGTCGCCATGCTCGCGACGGAATGCGGGAGTTGCTCACCATAAAATGTTTGATCGACCTGTGGAACTTTGTGCCGTTGTAGTAGTTCTTTTGGCACAGCTTGATAAAGTTCTCGCACGTTTTGGGTACGTAATCACAGTGCAGCTCCAGATTTAAAGGACCCACATTAGTAACCAAACGGACATAACCCTTCTTCTTTACTCGGGCGTATCGAACCACGTCTTCTTCCTGGAAAGATAAATAATGGAAATTACGATGGAAAGCTTTCCAAAGACATCTCAAAGCCCACGCACCAGTATCGCCGGCTGGTGGACGGTATTTCGATCCATGGCAGTCGAGGTGAATGAGGCGGCGACTTTCCCAGCAGTGTAGGGTGCCGCGTTGAATTTATCCGCCTTCTCCTCTACCTTCTGCTTCTTCTCCGGGGCCACGTAGGTTGCGTCCAGCTCCTTCAACGCCTCCTTAGTCTCATTGTTCACAAGTTTGAGTCGGGCTCGGGGATCTGTCTTGGCTCTCTCCAGTTCTGAAACGAGAATACAGTAAAATTTGATATACTAGCTTGGTATAATGACCAACTTGCAGTGAGCAACTGGTTTTTAGTGACCAACTGTATGTTGCAAAGTCAATAAAGGTAAAAGATGTGTTTGAGCGCCCAGTAAAGAAGAAACTGAACCAGTCACTGATTCCCAGGTTCTTTTGAAAGATGCTACTACGCCAATAAAGTGTCCCCCTCCCCTTCCCTCCCCCCCCCCCCCCAATGAATGTGACTTTGCTTATAGTAGTCCCCCTCACATTTTGACTATTTTAGGACGAAAGTGATCACCATACCGAGGGAATACTATACTTTTCTTTACCAAAGAAGCAAAAAATTCTACGGACAGTAAAAATAAAAAATAGCCAGATGCTATGACAGATGGCTCCGTGAGTGAATATCTCCACAGCATTCGCAAAACATCTCATGGGTAGTTTTCTCACCATCGTTATCCACCTTGAGGCTATTTTTGACGTGGTGAAACTTGCTGAGATTAAATTTGTCGCTGTCGTTTGGATCTTGTAGCACCAGAATATCTTTCCTGGCGAAGGGTTCGTCAGTAAGCAGGTCTTTCCAGTTCTTCGGCTTAATGTTTAATTCCTCGATAGCCTGAAGACAGCAACAGTTAGCTAAAAGTGTGAAACTGGTCAACGGCGCTGCGGTTCCCTACCTCATAGGAAAAGACGTTGCCGGTAGTCTTAATGCAGGCGATGTGTGTGTTGTTGTTGAACACCTTGAACAGCACCGGACAGTGCTGTTCACCCTTAGAGTTTTTGTGCACCTTTAGCTTTGTCAGCATGGAGGCCTCCAGGCGTTTGCCCGTCACGGGATTAGCCTACGTAAGAAAATTAAGGCATGGTCTAAAAGTCTCGGAGGCTGTCTTTGAACACTCTAAGAGAATGAGAGGATTAAGCTCATACCTTGTACTTTTTTATGTAAGGGACAATGTGAGGAAGGTCAAAGACGTATCCGTCTTCGTCGGCGTACGGTGCCTCATACGGCTGCAGAGAGAGCGCGCAGTGGTCGAAGGGAAGCCTCCGGAAGTCCTTGGCGTCCGGATCAGACACACGATTGCCCCGCTTGGCTCCACCCCATTCAGTGGCCCACTCGGTGGCTGTCAAGTACCTGAAGAGGATTTGAGTATTGAATACCAACTTAAAGTGCCGAGGATTTCACGACTACATACAGCTTGTCTTTTTGGTGCTGCTTCTTGCCCATCTTGAAGGTTGAATAAGTGATCTGCACGAGAAAGAACTGGCCGAACTTGAACGACTGGTGCTAGACCAAGTACCGATGGAGTGCTGATTTGAACCAGGCCTCTACGTTGGTTCAGTCACTTACGAACAGACTGGCTTGTTTACTAACTAGACATCCCTGTGGGCCCACGAAGTCATCGAGATAAAAATATGCTGTTCGCATAGTATAAGCAGCAGGAAGTATAAATAAATAGCGCAATTTATTTATAATATTTTGTAATTAAGGCATAAATGGATGATTGCAGGTTTCAAGACCGTGGATTACTTAAAAAGGCGTTAAATATCACCTTACGTATTCTTGGCCCGTACAGAGTGTAGACGATGTTGTCGTTGTACACAAACTAACAACACAATAGCAGTCGCTTTACTTGTGTCGACTTCTACTTCTACTTAATGGCGCCGCCCTCTCGTCCCCGGCCGCCCCCAACTCCTCCATGAGGGTCATGCACCTGCCCCCGGCGCTCTCTGTCTCCCTACTCTTTCTGGTCACGCAACCTCTTTTTGCCAGCCCTCTTGTTGAGGAGGTTCGACCAGACAACGTCGTCCAGGATGTGGAGGCGGAAGAAGAGCCTCTTCGCCCATGTAACGACACCGCGGAGGGTCATGGGGACAGGCTGCTTATGGCCCAGCACGCCATCGAGATGCAGGTAAGTGCAGAAGTGCAGTGAAAGTTTCCAACATCCTTGCCCTCGCCAGCTTGGATGTTGACCTCACGACCTGAACTACATGTAGCATGGAAAAATGCCGTAGGATTATAAGCTGTATGATATTTATGGAATGTTTCCTGAACAGGAGGTGATCAAGAATAAGACGACTTGGCTTTCGCGCGTGCACCACCGTGTCACTCACTCCCAAGAAGCGTTCACTGCTTCCGTGGTTTTAGCCTTGCTGCTCTCTGTAATCGTGCTGGCGGTGGCTGCCACCAAAATGTGGCGGGACAAGACATATCGGGCTATTCAGCAGAAACAGCCAGTTCAGTATCAAGCGCACAGCGTGCGCGCCGAGGTTCTTGTCAAAGGTGAGCTTACCATCCTTTGAGCATCCGTAATCCACACAACATCCTTAAGGCGTAAGGTACGCATGTGTATATTACTTACATACGGTACGGTACATTATGAGCATGAATCGGCAAAAAGCGAGAGGCCACGGCTACCTTCAGCCACGTCAAGTCATTGACGCAGCAATAGGAATGGAGAGGTCCTTGTCCTCCCCGGACATCATGAGTCGTATTTTTAATCGTTCTCATAGGTGTTTCAGGATTTTTATTAGGAATGAGAAAAAAGGAGGATTGTGGGAGAGAAGTAGAAGTGTACGCCATACAATCAGTTCATTGTGACTTCTACACTAGGCTGTTCCGTGAAGACAGTTGGAACGTTATTTACAATTGCAATTGCTCTCACAGCTAGTAGACCACTTTCTCTCTCAATGTTGTCAACTTAGTGAAACCTTTGACCACTGCTGGATGAGGTTCATGAGCAGTAACTTTATCCAAAAGAAGATCCAATATATTTGGATAGTTCAAAAATATATAAAAATCTTAGTTGCTGGCTATTTTATACCTTTGTCTTCCTAACCATATGGAGAGAAAAGTGGTAATCCTGAAGCAAAAGTGGATAAAACTTGGACCGCCAATTCGAAGTAAAAAAAGATTTCAAGACCTCATGATTTTGAGGTGTCTGACCTTTTGTGGCAGCTGCCAGAGAAGTATTTTTGATGCATGAGTACAATGGATCAGTCCAAGCTGGTCCTAAATGACAAGTACTGTCTGGTATGATCAAGGCACATTCACGTATCCAAGTTTCACGACACCTAAAGCATCCTCGCCAAAGTTATAAGCAAATCTGAAGTGTCAGACGTTTTTTGCAAACTCCAGGCACAGTAGACAATGGTATGCATAAATATGGTACTGCACAACACTACAACGTGCTGCAGTTTGAACGTAAGTAGTGTGTCACAAAAAGCCTATATAGTCAAATCCATCCTGACAAGATCAATGTGGAGAACCAGGCTATTTGTCCACTCAGATAATTTACCTTACTTGGAAAACAGTCTTACTTTTACCTGACCAGTCGATTTGAAAAACAAAGCAAACCACGTTATAGTGTATGCATGCATAGTGAGTAACATTCGCTTGAGTGAAAAGCCAGGGGAAGGAATGGGGATCACTTTCCATGATCATAATCCGGACAATCTTGCAGACATGCTAAAGGCTCGAGCCAGGTCGTTCGTGGACTACTTTCACAAGACGGAGATGAGGAACAAACGCAAGACGGCCTCGTCAACAGAGCTTCGCATGGAAACATTTTTGGTCTCGGGCAACCCTGGAGAAAGGGGGAGACCGAGATCAAAGTCCGAGACAGACAGCGCGAATTCTAGTCTATTTCACCGGCGACTCCTTTTATCCTCTTCCACTGACGATGATGAATATTGGGACGACTTCGCATCGTCTTCTGACGATGATGAGATCTTCGCTCTTGATGGAAGGACAGGAGAGTGGAGAGGAAGAGGAGATCAGTACTTTGGAGATGTCATTCCCATAAAGAACAAAAATATTGCTTCCTCCGCCTTTTCTAGGACCAAGGCTCTGTTCTCCAGGCAGAAAAACAAGTTCAGCGTCAATGCTGATCCAGATGACAGCACTGTGAAATTGCTGGCACTTTCTTCGTCATCATCGAGCGAAACAGATGATTTTGATCATTTCAGAATAGGATGAAAAATGTGCTACTTAGCCTTAACGTATTATTGTTATGCATTTGTAACTGTAAGTGCGGCCTATGGGGTTAAAACGGCTTACGCTACTACTTATCATAATACCAAGCATGCATAAATGCAAAGTACGTGCAACGACATTGATTATTTTATTGAAATAGATTTTTACTGATGTCAGAGTAGAGCTACATGGTGTATTCAAGTCGTATGAGTATATTGCAAATGAGATAAAATTTCTAGAAAGGGGTGATGTTGTAACTTCTGCTTGAATCTGGAGGAGTCCGAGGACAGCTAAGGAAGGACACGCTTTCGTAAAACGATCACCCCAGTAAGTACACAAGAAATGGTACCTCCAGGCGTGATATTTGTTTTCCAGGCCTGTCTCCACGGACTTGAAGGTTGCAGCTACTGGTTCCGGAGCTGAATTGCTCCTCACAGACTTGATCTTCTTCATACAAAGTCTGCAAAATAGTTCAGAGCAGAGTGAAAGCCTTCTTTTTTTTTAATTTTTTCTAAAAAGAAAAGTTTAACTTTCTCTAAAAAGGCTAACCGTAGAGCGAACGCCAGAGCCAGGGTCAATAGCACCACGAGGATGATGGCCCCCGTTGCCGATAAGGCGACGATACGCATTATCTTCGTTTCGGCTGCCGCCAACGAGTCGTCCGCTGACTCATTGAAGGCCTTCTTGAACATGGAGAAAAACCCGCGCAACTCTGAGCTGTTGTAATCCATCTGAAGCATAAGGAGTACCGTAAAGACTACATTATTCACTACTCAAGCGCAGTATACCGGTGCGGGTTATCATTTCAGTTGCATTGTGCTCTACTCCTCATATTTTCCAAGACATAAATACTAGTCACGTACGTGCTGCTACCACATCCAGTTATATCGCACTTAGGACAGATACAGTACAACGTTTTTCTACTGCAGCAGCAGGACGCAGTTATTTTTGTGGTTATTGCTCTCATTTTTCACGTCTCCTACCTCTGGTTCGTTCTTATTGATGGATCGAATTCTGATTAACGTTAGTGGAGGGTTTTACTTCACAGCAAGCCTTGCTATAACAAAGTCAAGTCTGCTAGGTTTTTTTGCCAGCGAGTAGGAGACTAATAGATCAAACGTATCTTCATTAGCGTCTTCACAAGTAGCTACGCTACCTACCGCACAGTCTTCACAGAGCTCCCCCAGCCCAAGACCTTCCTCGTTCGTCTTCAGGTCAATGGCCTTCTCATCAGCCTCCTTCGTTTCTTCTTCTTGTTGTTCCTCCTCTTTCTCAATCTCATTAGCCTCTTCATCCCCAATTTCCTGTACCACTGCTGAAGACTGCCTCTGGCTCGTCTGGACTGAAAGTTTCGTGGCACTGAGTTTCTTGCATGGTTTCACGCCTTCGAGTTCTCCCAGGCGATTCTGCCAGAAGAAAAGAAACTGTTCGTGTACTGTAGGATGTTTCACCTACTTACCTGAATGTATGCCATTGTAGCGGCAACTTGAGCTCTGCTACCCGGTGCATCTTCAGCTTCTTGCAAGGATAGATAACGCTCCCCCAGTTGGGCGTGGAGACTGCATGCATGAGCGCTCACATCACCAGAGTTGTTGATGAGCAACTCGTTTATTATTGGCACAAGATTTGGGTCTAAATAAGGGATGTTTAGAGCACAGGAACAAAAGGTGAACAAATACCTGGCTGTGATTGTTGCCGCTGCTCTTGGTATTGCTCGTCTTGCAGTTTTCCGTCAGCTAACGAAGTCATCACGCAGTGAAATGAAGACAGGACCAACAACAAACGGTCCAACTCTAAGAACTTCACCATGACAGAAGATGACAATAAGAAGAGACAGTAATAACCGATGTAACCCTGGAGGCAAGTGTGGTAATACAAGTGTGGATGAAGACTTTGAACATTCCGCCTCTATTTCTTTGAGAGAGATTCAGATTTCAAGGCGGACCTTCCTTGAAATGTGTGCCCCCACTCATGGGACTACTGTTATATAAATTGGGTGAGAAGTGGAGGAGATTTTTGGAAGAAGGAAATCGTGGTCTCCTTTATTACTTTGTCCTCTGGCCACTGGGACAAGTTTTGGTCCGACTGTTTCTTGTCACTAGATGCCGTAAAAGTAGTTGCCACGATGAAGCCACTGCAGCCGATGAATATCATTCGAGTTGATTGGTGTTGTATTTCAAGTCTCAGTTTTCGCGAGTGTTGCATGTAATGCATTATAAGTACTTTGTACCGCAACAGGGACCTAGCACCCACAGGCGGACGCGTACTACTCTGTACTGCAGTATCTCTTCCGTTCGAGGAGAAACAGCGAACTAATCGGCGTGAGACTTCTTAAATGGAGCAAAAAAGAGGTGCAGCACTTTCCTTTGGGAAAACAATTTTTGTTTTTTCAGAATTAGCAGTGATTCATAAGATGGCATGCACGCGCACACGCACGTATGGCTCCAAAATGGGTCACTGTCGACGTCTCTCTCTCTTTCTTCCGACGTTTTTGGCATGTTTGCCTAACTGCTCTTTCGATCTTTGTTTAACCCAGAAAACCCAACTCGATCAGTCATGTGGGCTCATAGCAGCAGTTGCAGTAGCAACGACGACGGTCTGTCAAAATCTCCTAGAGTGTACTCAATGAGACTTCAACGCTGCCCTACTCACATCCACTTACGCTGTAAAGTGCATGCAACAAGTATTATTTTCCATCCGGGGGAATAAGCAAACTTGGTTGCAGGGCCTTGGAATGCACAGTCACTCACCCCTTTCTGACATGAAAAGCTTCCTCCTCCTCCTCGTCGTCGTCCACTTTTTCTCTCCATTTTTCTCTCTTCACGTAAAAAGCAGGAATTCCACCTGTATTTTTTCTGCGACACCCCGTGGAGGAAGCTGTCCGCCGTTAAGGCCCTTTTTATGTCCGGAGCAGTCACGTGCGCATACACAGGCCTAGTTTACAGGGAGGGGAATTTTAACTTGGCATGAAAATACTCAGAGAAAGTGAAGTTTGCGGCAAGAATAATGCATACGTCATATTACTTGTTATGTTACGTTGTGACGCTGATGAGTTGTTGGAGGCCTTTGGAAATCTCCACCGTATCAGAAGTTGCAAATGTTGCATGCCACAAGTCCCGAAAGAGTGACTGTCTACTTCAGCAACACGAGAGGTTGACTATTAGCCTTTTTAATATATAGATGATAGACACGTGCGCAGTATAGACATATCGTAGAAGCCCCCATCCAGCACTTGCTTTCTTTTCTCCTTCTCCTGCAGCTCTATTCCAAGCTCCTCACGGATGCCGCAAATGCTCATCTCATTTCAGGCGTGCAGTTTATCCATGGGATGAGCAACTTATATCGTCTGTGATACTCTCTTTTTCCCAATGCTGCCTCGCTTTCCCTCAGAATTTCCTATGGCTTGCTTGACCGTCGTCCATCAAAAGAGTTCGTATGCGCGCACGCGAGACCTGCAAGAACACGGTGGTGGGGAGCTCAACGGGCGAATGGCGAAGCGCCTGCCGGTTGACCTAAACGCTGTTGTCCCTCCTTAGTGTCGTCATAGTATGGTAGTAGATTAAGGTTCGTACATAAATAGTGCGAGCTGGCAGGGCAGGTATGCGGCAGCGCGGCGGCGGCGGCGACTACGCATCACATGTGTTGGAGAGGCGAGGCGAGGCGAAGCAAGGAGGAGGTTGACCTACATTCAAGGGTCGCCCGCGAATGTTGGCCACGGGCGAAACTGCGTGCGCGAGTTGGGAGCAACGGGGCACACGTTTCTTGCGCGTTTTTAGGTGGGGGTATTTGAGTGCGCGCGCGTGCCTGCACAGCCGTGCGTGTTGAGTGTGCGCCCGCGTGTCCGAGTGCGTAGGATGAAGTCAGAAGAAGCCCATTTCAATTCCCGACGTGTCTTTCTCTTTTCCCCCTCCAGTAAGTGGGCGTGTGTCGGGCTTTTTCCATCTTCTAGGGCGCGGTCAGGAGATTAGGATTGATGTTCTTTTGATGTCTGCCGGTTCTTCGTTTAATATTAAGTACCTACTGTACTTCAGAAAGTAAGGGAATCAGCGCTGCGCATAATGTACAAGTTATTATTCACTAATGCAGCCGCTACCCAGTCGTATCCAGGAGTACTTGAAATCATCTGAAGGTGCGTACATAACTATTACGATGTGCTGCAAGTACCGAACGTATGTACGTTGACGTTACTTTGCAGCCACAGCAGAGCTTCAGAAAGCTTTGCTTTGCAGAGTCAAATCCCGCTCGATCACTGCGACGGATTACAAGAAAGTGAAATTTTCTTGGTTGATCTGGCAAATAGAGAAGAGGCACTTTACAAAGCAGGAGAGAACAAGAAGTCTTGTGTACGCGCACTCTACGTGTGTACGTGTACTTTAGCCAGTAACACGGTGCTCCATCAGGATTGCGGCTTAGAACTCACACTACGACGGCGCCGTTTCCCAGCGAAGCAATACTTTCGCCACTTTCGCCTCTTTTATGCGCAAGGATATTGCTTCCAGTGTTTGAGAAGAAACTTTATAGCCTGCAGCAAGAAATAATAAAAAAACCTCCGCAAAAGTCACCAGAAAACGATTTCTTTCACTAAAAGCCGCGGAACGTACAATGAATCATTCATGATCTATACTTAGAGTACTGCACTCTGGGCAAAGCATAAGCACATGCACTAAGTGCGTTAAAAGATGGCCGGGATTTATCTCTGACCAATAGGTGTAAAGGCTACACATGGCTTGCGCGCGAGAACACACACACACACGTGCGCACCCACGCACGCACACAGTGCGTTAGAGAGAGTATACAGAAAAGTTGAGTCAACTGTGTCCTCGTTATGTTGGGCCCTTCGCAGTTATTTGTCTGGCCGTTTGCGCCTCCATTCAGCCACCTCTTTCTCTATGTGTATGTGCGACCATGATGATAATAATAAACCATTCCCCTCTCTCTCTGCACACACACCATAAGTAGACATAGTAGTACCATATACACGCATTCGTAGTTTCAAACCAGAACACAACTGAGGCTGGCATCACATACTCTGCATGAACAGACATGACACAGGACCAAGTGTGCTGTGGAGAGTACTATGGCAGACACAAAAGGTTATGGTAGTGCCAGCGCCTTTTCTGCTGGCTGGCATTTTCTTATGCAGAAGGAGGAAGAGGACCAACGATGTCTGGTTTCTCCGCTGCACGCTTAGAGTTGTATAGTAGCGGGAGCGCACTCACGCACACATAAATGTACGCACGCACGCGCAAGAACTGCATGACAGCAGGCCACAGGGCAGGCACTGACTCGCACGCACTCACCGCTCATACGGACTTGTAAGAAAAGGGATTTCTCGCCTCGGCTCTCTCAGTTGTGGAGTGACGGACGCGGAGGCAACATCTCCGGTGTCAACTTATTAGATCTCTCTGTAGTTGTGATTGGTTCTTTGGTCGTGACATTGCAATTCACGTCCGTGTCCCACAGCCCTAAAGCTTAACCAAGGTGTGTTAAGCAAGTGAGCCTGAGTAGTAGAACAAAGTCGGTGATCTCTTCTTCTTTTTCAGAAGACATGAAGCCTACCCTAGCCTTCCTGGCGGCCGTACTGGCCCTGGGCTCGGCTGACAAGCCCGCCCCTACATTCCCCGGCACCTCGTCAGGATATTCTGCTCCTCAAACGGCCAACAGCTACTCGGCACCTCAACAGACCTCCAGTTACTCCGCCCCGCAGGCCTCCAGCAGTTACTCGGCGCCGCAGCCCGCAGCCTCTTCCTCACCAAGCTACTCGGCGCCGCCATCAGGCGGTGATAGCTATGGCTCTCCCAAGGCCCCAGCCGTCAAGAGCGAAGGCGACAGTTACGGCTCTCCCAAAGCGCCGGTGAAGCAGCAAGACAGTTACGGTGCGCCAAAGGCCCCCGTCAAGCAGCAGGACAGCTACGGCTCCCCGCAGGCTCCAGCGGTACAGCAGAGCTACTCGGCACCGGCCGTGAAGGCTCCGGCCAGCACGCAGGGATACTATTATTATTACTACCCAGTGACCAACAGCCAGTACGGAGGTGGCGGTGGCGGTAGCCACGGAGCGCCATCTTATAAGCCGGCTCCATCATATCACCCGACTCGTGGAGACGACGACGGCGGGTTGTTCGGTGGCGGCATCGGCGTGCTGCTGCTCCTCGGCTTGGGACTATTGTTCTTATTGGGCATCGCGGGCATCGCAGTGAACAACAACAACGGCGGGAGGTCGCTGGCAGAGACGATCTTCCCCGAGATGGCCTCGCAGGAGACGATCGATACCATGACCGATTACGCCTACAGGGCCATCAGGGCTTACACGGAAACGCATTAACGGCGAAGATGCTGCAACCCAACAGCTTCTGCCTTCTCCTCCCCATCTTTCCTTCGGGTTTTTCCTCTGGGTAAGAAGAGAATTCTTGATGCTCACTCGTAATTGATGGCTTCATGGCTTACATTTTCTCTTCACTTTTTCCAGTAAACGGTACTTTCCTTCTGTGGGTTCTCTGCTGCCGGTGCGGTCGCGAGACGTGGCCGGCGACATCTGTCCTTCTGTCTAACTTACTTCTACTCCGTCATCTGCTTTCAAGATCCTTTGCAACGAGACGCAAACTGTTGAATTCACTGGTGCCAAATCGAAGCAGATAGAATGGACGAAAACTCCACCAACAATGACACCATACACATCATCACCTAACTGCTGTAGCATGCGGGAACACGCGGACTCTCTTCTCTCTGTGGCAGTGGTCCCGCATTGTAAACGACTTGCTTACCCTTCTGCACAAAGCTCACTCACCCCACTAATTCCTCCTATGACGCATTCGGAACCCTCGCGAAAAAACTCCTCTTCGGGCTTCAAGTGATTCTAGTGCGACTATTAAGAGAAGAAGAAATGAAGCCTCAGGCCGGCTACTAAGCACTGCCTCCTTCTTGAGTGTTTGTACCATAGACGTCATTTCTCCAGAAGAAAGGTGCTCAAACTACATTTATTACAGGCCAACAGCGGTGGTCAAGTTAACCAGAGAAGTTTGCCCCTCGACAGAACCCCCACTACCACACACACACGCACACACCCATACACACACACACTCAGTTTTCATTGCTACCATAGTAAAGCGCAGCTCCTCCTGGCGGCTGTCGACACATCGGAGTCTTGTACCTGCATATGCTCAAAGAACAAAAAGAACAAAGATGACCCCAAATATCTACCTTTCTTACATACACTTACCCATGGTCCAGGCAAAATTCCCCCTTAGACGAGAGAGAACAGGAGAGAGACGATAGTTATCTGCTCGTGTGTGAGTGCAAACGTGTGTGTCACCAACCACGCTACTTTAGAAGAAGAGTGGCTGAGCGGGCAAGAAGATGAAGTAAAAATCGGGTCAAAATTCCCCTTCTCCCAGCTCCGGCGTTTATAACCATTACATCTACCATTACTACTACAAATACTGTACTACTATAATTACTACATTGTGATGGGATCTCTCAGGAACAGCAGGTTCGTCGCTTTTCCCCCGTCAGCTTCTTCCGCTTTTAGAAGTTGCCGCCCATCACACTGGACTATGCCCAGAAGCAACAGCATCTGTCTCTGAGGAAAATTGGGGCGTTTACAGTTGTTTGCCCACAGCAAGAAGAAAATGCTCGTGAGAGCACCTTGAGTGGGCGGGCGGAATGGCGGCCACTCGCGTCTCCTTTCAGATCTCGGTATGAGTTAACTAGTGAGATGATGACGACGAGTGTTGGTGCAAGATGATAGAAGAATGACCGATCAGTGTGCGAGGAAAGAGAAAACGGACAGACATTGTTGTTGCATGAGAGTTCAATGATTCTTTAAAGAAGTGCCGTGCACGTGGGATCATCCCTAAGAAACCTTTGCCCTCCTTCCTGAGCCTAAACCAATCCCAGCCCTATAATTGTCCCTTACCTTGGTCCTAAATTGAGAGTGATGACAGCAAGTTTTTTTTACAATACTTCAGGTTCAAATGTCAGTTTTCTATATCATCCCATTGCTGCTATCAGTATACATAGTCTATACATGTATGTATCATTGTATGTTTCTGCGATGCGAGAAATGCCCCGCGACGACATAAATTGAGTTTCCTAAGAATCAAAACGCAACGAACGAGAAAAAATCTTGAGATCACTAAAAGGAATCGACATTCTTCCTCTCTACCAAGCAAACACGCGAATTCCGACATGGTAGGGGCATAGAGGGAGAAACAGGAACTCTCTGTTTTCCTAAGCTCGTGCAAAAAGCAGAAAAATTTACTGACCGCGTACTCATATATGCAGTGAGTGTACTACTGTGCATGCACGCACAGTGCCTATGACAGAGCGCGAGAGCGAGAGCGAGCGAGCGAGCGAGCGAGCAAGCGAGTGAGAGAGAGAACTACCAGTGGCTTAGTAAATCTTCTTGATTTCACTTTCGTCTGTCTCTTTTCCTTGGTAAACTAGCCTCACCGAACAATACAGAAGCACCAGGAAAAGAGAATTAAGTCAGCTGTGGTCTCTCAACCATGAATGTGTAAGTTGGAGGACGGAAAATAGACCAAACACAACATGGGACGGCTTTTGTACTCACGGCCACGTCTTTCCAACCTACCGAATACTACGGTGAAAGCTACGGCGTCCACGACAATATTTCGTAATGTGCAAAATACCACTTGCTTGCTCACGCATTGGCGTATCATCACATGTACTCCTAGTGTTTCTCAGTCTTCTTCCTTTCGCTTGTCATATCTAGAAAGCGATCTTTGGTTGGGTTCGTTCACTCCTTGGTCTACGTAGTATCAACCGAGCGGCCTGTGATCCTTCGGTGTTGCCTGCCTGCCTCTGCTTGGCTCCTTTTTCTTCTTTTCCTCCGCGTCCTCATTCAGATTTTTCTCCTCCAGCGATATAGGTTAACTTCTCTCAGGTGCCGCCGACGATGGTCCCGTTACCCACTTCTGGCTGAAGCAGCAGCGGCGAGAAACTTGTTGCCGTCAACAGCAGCAGCAGAAAGAAGGAGCTCTGGCGGCGGTAGGACCACTGGAGGCAGTAGGAGCACGAGCGGCAGCGGGAACACCAGCGGCAGTGGGAGCACGAGCGGCAGCGGGTGCACCAGCGGCAGTGGGAGCACCAGCGGCAGTAGGAGCACCAGCAGCAGGTCTCTTCCACCATCGCACACGCACGCACGCACGCACGCACGCAGACACACACGCATGCACGCATGCGCGCGCGCGAGCATTTGCCACAGGTTTACTTGTATGTGACGAGGGACGTGGGAGAAACATTACGACGGAGGCCTGAGGCACATGCACAGTGTTGCTGTCGACTACTACTTATGCATGCATCTTACTCGTACGTATAAATACGTGCGAATAAAACAACGTACGGGCCAGTGCTTGCAATCAGATGAGTCCGGCCTGATTTTAGCATCGCTTAATGTGCGTGGATGGTACGGCCGTTGTAGAAAAGCCTTGCAACTTCTTGTCATCTTTTCCAGCCACATATTTTGCTATTGTTGTTATCGAGTCCATTTACAGACGCAATCTCGGATGAAAAAAGGAGTCTCTCACAGACATAAGAGCGGACTTGAGCAGCGGGCAGTACTGCGATCGTGTTTTGAAGTTAGTCCGGCTTTAGCTCCTCGACAACCGCTTGCTTGTGCTTAGCACATACATGTCGTAACACATAATAAGTATGACGAGTAACTAGTACGCCTGATGGGGTATTCAAGTGAGTCAGTCACGAGTACTACGTAAAGAAGGATCATATTATACACGCATTACTTGTCTCAGGGTAACTGCTAGGTGCAGTATAGGATACGCAACATATCTTTCCGTGCTTCATAGGATGCCCGTAGTGACAGAGCGTCCATGTTGGGAATAAGTTGCTTTCTTGCTGTAAAGTGATTGCAATTCTGCATTACCATAGTCTGTCATTCCTCGGCTTCTGCTACAACACATTGAACAATTAATTACTACTAAAGACTTCTCTTGGCGTTAGTCCAGTTGTTCATAGTCAGTGCTATGGCTGAAATCCACAGCCTGGGAGATTGCCTACAAAAATTGAGAAAAACTCGTAGAAAAAGTTCGTAGAAAAATGCTTACATCAAGTAAATACAGCAAGTTTTTCACCTGAATAACGTCTACGATGATCATGACTGAATAGAGGATGAAGAATATGAATGTGGTCCTGGGAAAGCCCTCTGTCTGGACGATGAGGCCGGCTGCTGTAGGACCCGCGAAGTTACCGAGCGCGAAGGCAGACATCCATATTCCTTAAAAATGGTGCTTGCATCATGTGACTTTTGCTGGCGTGCCTATAGAGCACGGGAGCCATGAATATGTACCCGAGATCATCACGTATGTGTTGATGTCGTCCGCGAAGCCCATCTCCAGCACCCGCTTCTGCGCCCGACTGAAACTGGAGACTACAAGGGCGGCGTAAGCAATGCCAGCCAAACCCATCACTCCCTGAAAAGTGGAGTTTGCGCACCTGTACTTACGAGTAGCTGATCGACTTTATCTAGGACGCGCAATGCAGTGGAGAGGGTCTTAGTGTCATTGACGAGCCATCACCTGCATAAGTCTCTTATTTTTCACCAGGGGCAAGAACGGGATGGGCCCGACCAGCAGGAATGTGAAGAGGAAGCAGAAGTTGCCGAAGATTGAGTAGAGCATTGGTCGGCCAGTTTTATCCATGATCTGAGAAGAAACAGAGGAATTTTCTCAAAAGGAAAAATGTGTGTCAAGGGACCATTCCCTGGACGACGTCGACCGCGATTGCATGAGCCTGTTACTCTAATGCCACGCGGTTCTACGTACTATGCACGCCGTAGATTGTGTCAGCAGCTAACCTAGCCTCTCATGATCGTTCAGAAGCATGGCAGCAACATACGTACTCCTCCGAAGGTCATGCTTCCTAACATGTAGCAACACCCAAAGATGAGGAAGGTGACGCCGACTTCCATGGTGTCTGCGCCCGCATCTCTGAGGTGCGGCTCCAGCATGGACTCAAGCATGCCGACGCCGCAGAGAGCCGAAACCAAGTCCACAAAGGGGAGCAGCAAAGTCAGGGAGCTGAACAACGTACGGTATCTGAAATGAGTTACACAGAGAAGATCGAGTAAATGTACTCACATGCGTCATGGGACACGGGTTAATGCAAGGGTGTTGCATTAACCCGTGTTGTTATGAAAACATGTTGGGTGTTTTTGTTGTTGTTGGGTGAAAACATGCCGGATGAAAAGTCATGATGAACGTGAGGAGAATAGACGTGGAGTAAGAGCTCATACTTGCAGGAATCACGCAACCTCTCTCTGAAAGGTTGCGTGATTCTCGCCGTCATTCTTACAACTGCACGCCGATCACGTGTGCGTCGAGTCGAAATGTGTATAGATAACTTAATTGCGTCACCATTTAATCGAGTGTTTGCATCGCTTAGTAGAACGGGTGACTGTTCGAGTTGGTGACAAAGGTTCTCCATTTGAAGACGCGAAGTTGCATTTATTGGGGGAGGGAAAGGGGTTTTAGGGGTCCCAGCAATGGGTCTCTCTCCTTGAGTCAATGGGATTTTCTGGGTTCTAACGAATGGTTGACTTTACAAAGAACAAGTTTTTCTTTTTTGCTTTAGGTTACGGAATGGACGTAGATGCAAGCTAAAGCGGCTACTGATAATATTCTAGAGGAAGCTTACTATTACACTTCTAACTTCTTTTCGTAATTATTGTTTTTATTGATCTCTGACAAGAAACAAATGATTTATTAATAATATTTTTCTGTAATTAATAATATTATTAAAAAGGCCTCAGTAAAATAGCTATTTTACACAAAATGTCATTTTTCTCTGCATGTTTGTTTGTTTGTTGAGAGGGTCCCTGCCAGGATTGACACCTAGACAGAAAGAAGGAGTAACCCTGGATTGGGTCTTTTCCTGCCCTGATTTAATGGCAAACATCTAAGCACTTAGTAGACCAAGGTGCCTGGTGTGGCGAGTCCACCAGTATGCTTTTATTTATTCTGCCCTCCTTTCCAAGGCCTTGCCAATGCAGTTCACTTTCATGAGTCTGACAAGACTGTAGAGGTCTGGAGGATTCCTTCTAAGCCAGAGGCCTTGTATGGAGCTGAGGTGTTCCATGGCAAGTGCTGGGCACTTGCACACAAGGTGTATAAATTCCTCACATCCCTCCCTGCAGAACCTATGGCTTTGTTCAGAAATGTTACCTGCTATATAGTGATGGTAGTTCAGGCAGTTATGACCAGTAAGGGCTTGCAGAACAGTACTGAGAGTAAGATGATCCAGGCGGGCTGTGGCATTGTCTATGCTGCCTGGGTCGTCTATCCAGTACTTCGTTTGACGACAGGTGGTAAGGTACTTCCAGCATTCCCTCCACCTGTCATGAAAGAGGTCTTGGATAGCCCTCTTGTTGGAATTTGCGCAGTCCTTTAGGTCCACCTGTTCCAGGAGCTGATTGCTCCAGAAAAGGTGGCCCTGGAGGTGACCACGCCCAATGCCATCCCATCTGCTCTGGTTCTGACCCTGGACCCTGCATGCTGCCTGAGCCGCCATGCACTGTGCCTGCAGGTCGAGTGGCATGATACCCAGGATCACCTCCAGACCAGCAGTGGGAGTGGAACAATGTACATGGGCCATGGCCAGCAGACCTAGCCTTTGCACTCTGTCAAGATGTTTTTTATAGTTTGCAGCCTTGTCTGCCCAGACCATGGCCCTGTATGTGATTTTAGGTAGGACTATACCCATGAGAACCCATCTCGTAAGATACGGGCTTGGGCCCTACAGCTGCCCCACTGAGGTTTTAAAGCAATACAGGAGTCTGGTTGCTTTTTTCACTTTTTCTCTGATGTGTGGACCAAAGGTCAGTTTGCTATCAAGCAAGATACCCAGGTACTTCACTGTATCAGAGTAAATGAGGTCTCTGTTGGCCATGCGTAAGCGTGGGAGACCTAGTGTATTCAGTATTTTGCGAGTAAAGACAACTGCTTCCGTTTTGTCAGCCCCAAAACTCTTTCTCTGCATGTTCTTGCGCATTCTTTGGCCGATCTTGCCCCTAAAGGTCTGCTTTGAATGCAGACCTATTGTGCCGTTTGATTATGCCTAACTGTCGACTTGACACGCTCAGAATGACCACTTTTAACAGCCACAGAACAATATTTCCAGTGACAAGGTGAATTTTCTTTTTCGGATATGATCCTTTTTAGATCTGTGTGGTGTCTGACATGACAAGATGTTCACCTTCAATTCAACTTCACCTGAGAATCTACAAGAGCTCAACTTAATGGCTGACAACGAAATGGAATCTCCGTCAAGGTCGAACAAAGGTGAAACTTATTATTATGTACCCTGTACGTCACTGCACCTTAACGTCGGTCGATGTTGTTGGTTAAGCTGCAGTCTTTGAGCATCATCGTTGGCGATCCCTTCTCCTGAAGGGATATCTCCGTTGACCGAATGTTGTGTACCCAGATGGTGTCTATCCACAGTCGGGATGGTGAGAATCAAGCATAGGGACAGCGCGGTGCTCACCGCACCCACGACCAAAAAGGGCAGCATAAAACCGCCTACGTCGTATAAAGCAGCCCCCACTGCAGGACCTGCAAGTGCATGCAATGGGTTTCCCCTCATATCAGCTCACTAGTGTAACTAACTCATTGTATGAGCCTGCCTTGCCTAGCATGTATCCCAGACCAAAGCATGTTTGCGTCCAAGACATGACTCTGGCGACCTGGAATAGAAGTACACTGTCTGTATCCTGTGCACGTAAGTAAACATGTATAGGCAAGGCGTGCAACAAAAAAGGCTTTGTTGTAATTGGCTGTGCACTCACGACCCAATACAATACCGTCACACTGCTCAGCACATGCGCACACCTTGTTGGGGAAGATATTCATGAGTATTCCCAGGGCTGCACTCCACGCCATGGCAGTCCCTATGCCCTCGAGGAAGCGCAGGAGATACGACAGGCCAATGAAAGCTCCAACCTAAAAATTGACACAGCTGTTGTCGTGTTGATAAAGATTTTGTCACTTAAAACTGTGCCGTCTTCAAGGCGGGTAGGAAGGCGAAGGCGAAACCTGACAGCCCCTGCATCACCGCCCCAATGTTGAAGCACGTCTTGGCACCGATGCGCGCGCCATATTTGCCAAACACGGGACTGAAACAAGAGCAAAACTTTCTGTACCTGTGTCTTTACTCCTATTTTAAGGAACACGAGCATCTACGCACTGATAAAATTTGTCCATCTTTGACTTGATACCTGAAAAGAAACAGTGAAAGATTTGCGATGCCAAAGACGAATCCATACTCGGCAGGAGTGGCGCCTTTTTTCTCAGCTTCAGAGGGGTAGAATGGGGGTTGTAGAGAAAGGAGGAGGCCTAGAGCGATGTACACTGAAAGCAGCAAGATCGGCTAATGACACCAGCTAATGCAAGATGGTCAACTCTACAGTTGCACAAGACGTCTTGCAAGTACAGTTTTTGCTTCTTACCGGATGAAATGTTGAGCGCCAGCGCCAGGAAGTGGCACCTTGACAGGCTCACGGTCATGATGTCCTATTCCTGAGACAAAGGAGCAATGATCAGGCTTTAGATATTCTTGTTGCAAAAAGGATGCATCTGCAACGTAAGCGGCGAGAAGATGGAAAAACTAGCTGTAAACAACATTCACACTTAATCGTCGACTAAAGAGGGTCACTTCTGAGAGGGTGACCAGAACAAGACGGGTTTTACAAAAATCTGCCATGTGCTCTGGTGTACTTTGTTGACGTACATGATGCACGACTTCTCTGCCACAGAGTGCCACAAATGCTGAAATCTTCGTGCAATCGTAACGTTACGACGCTTCTCACTTCACTATACTACAATGGGTATACCAAGTATTCCGCTGTCACCAATCATGTCGATCGAATTCAGCTGAACGCTGATGAAGAAAACAGTGCAAGTGTTCAGAACAGAAGGAAAATAAACGGAATGAACTTTGAAATTCAGTCGATAAGATGAAGTGAAGTGAAGCAAAGTTATACACACAGCACACAAATATTTCACCAAAGAAAATCTTCCCACTACATAGTAGTAAACAAAAGATTACTACGTACTACCAGGAGAGCTGGAAATGGTCAACTCATTCGGTAAACTAGAAGAGATTGCACCGAAGTAACGTTTATATTTATGGCACATGTATGCGCACAGTCTATAAATAACTACATAATGTGCCATGATAAACGGCGCTAGGCTAGTTCAAAAATGTCAACTTCGGATTTTCATGGTGGAAAATTGGCATTAGACACTGGCGTGGCTGGTACAAGTCTTACTTTTTGAAAAAAAAAATTGATTTACTATCTGCACTATTTTTTAAAGTTTACTTTTCACACATATTTTTTTGAAGCAGCTGAGTGATCAAGTTGCTCCAGCAACACAGGTGGTCACAGCACTCGGCAGTCGCCACACTGACCTATCCTGGTGCTGGTGTCAGCAGCGATCAACAG
>JAAUXU010027507.1_pt1 | contig 22797 bp, 18 predicted proteins | sample 7278151 | NCBI WGS metagenome assembly JAAUXU01 (sample SAMN14350113, study PRJNA611818) | marine sediment metagenome | isolation source: surface marine sediment (1.8m) | place: French Polynesia: Moorea | collected 2018-08 | reverse complement strand
TCCATCCTTTTTTGAGTTTGAGGACGAGCTACCTCTGTTTGACTTGGTTCTGAGGTCAGGCTCCAAGCCCTGCCCAAAACAAGCCTTTCTCACCAAATCAAAGCAGTAGAAGGACCAAACAAATTTATGGAGCTCCTCTGGCAAGACATGTGTACAGGGCCCTCCAGGGACCCACCCTGACATTTCTCCAAGCCCATGTTTTGATCCCTGACATCATTAAGCTCATCCAGGATCTTGACAGTGATGCCCCAAACTAGATGCTTCTGCCATGGGGTGTCAGGGCCAGGGACTTGTTCAGATTGTCCTACTACTGGGCTTTGTCACAGCCTCCACACGACTGGCACGCAGTGGCGCCCTCTGTTGACAGTCTCGGACATCTACCTTGAACTGCCTTGGTGCTGGAGCCAGGTGGACTCCACAGACTGTCATGTACTCAGCTCCTGCCCGGGTCTGATGTGGCAATGCCTCAAAGTGGGCAAGCACATTCAGGCTTGTCTCTGGTGAGTGACAGGTCGTGTAAAAATATTGGTTTTTATTTAAGTTTTATATATTTTCTAGAGGTAAGGTTCCTGTGACGATAATTCTTTACGCCAAGGGCCCGTCAAGACATGGAGAATCTAGTAAGGTTATGCATGGGATTAATGTTTTAAAAAAGTGGGGAATAACTTTGCAGGATGACAACTTCCGCTTGCACCTCCAGAATCCTTTGACCCTCACTTGATAGAATCCATTGGCGGAATCCCTGGGACATTTTTGGAGTCATTCTTGCAATTCCAATGTAAGCACGAAGAGGAAACCATTTAATATACAACACACGCACGCATATGTCATATTCCGGTACCACATGCCGTACATCAATCTACTGGATGTGTACAGGGCGTACACTTTTGGAGCCAGGTATTGTCAGGGAAGAGAAACCTGAAACGTTGAAACGCTCCTCCCTTGTGTGTCCTTTAACCTGATACGCATAGCTTGTAGTGGCTGAGCTGCAGTATCTTCTTGATCGTGGAATGACTGTGCAGCACCAGTACGAACGTGCAGTGCTGCACAGAAGCACGCGTATCTGCTGCACTGGATGGAGCAAGTCCTGTGCATCCCCTCCCTCCCTCCCCTCCCCCCAAGAGACGGATGTGCCGAAACTAAAAGCATCATAAGCGTAACTGATCTCTTCAAAGCAGACCTGCTCCAGGAAACTCTTCTCGTTCCTATTATATAGTTTGAACGTGTACGATGAATCTATTAAGTATGTGTGCGCACTCACCTACAACAAACTGGCGCACGAGAACAGTTGAGCTTGACCTTTCTAGGTGTTTCTGAAGACAAAGAACACTTCAGCAGTTAGCATGCATATTACATGTAATGAACCACAGGCAGTTGGAATTATGCGAGTTGACTTTCCTCCGAATGAGTTAACAATTAAGCAGTTAATCTTCTGGCGAGACCATTGACTTTCCCAAAAGTGCGGTTTAAGCCGAAATATGACTTTCCTGAGCTCATAAATTAACAAAACGCCTTTGCTGCTGTGTCCGAGCTGAAACTTCTGTTTTGTCCTTTGTTGCAATTTGTATGTGTCATTAACTGACTTTCTCCGCCAAGGTCAGCTGTTAAACCCGCCAAAAAGAAGCAGAAAGGAAAAAAACCCTGGGAGTCCCCTGAACTTTATGAAACATCGACCATTCCTCCAATCGACCGAGGTGACAGTTCTGTTCAGTTTTGATCGATGTTTATATTTTTAGTTTTTTACCGATCACCCCACGAAGAGCTAACGAAACTTTTTCTTACATGCAAACTTTTCATTGGCCTGATCAGCGTTCTGAAAAACAGGGGAGGAAAATGCACTCAAACTCTGTCGGCAGTGGTTGCTGATGGTCTGGGACATGGCAAGAAAACAACATCTGGAACAAGAGGGGACCCTCAAACCTGCGCCGTTCTAGAGGAAAAAGTTTTTATTGCTAATGAATCAGAAGGAGAATGGGAGGTAGTAGGGAAAGTTGTGGTTGTTCTGCGTGCAGAGCGCAAGGGGGGAGGGACGAGGAGCAGGGCGACGACGACGACGACGAGGAGGAGGAGGAGGACGACGACGACGACGAGGAGAAGGGGGAGGAGGGCACTGGCGGCATTTTTCGAGGGGAGACTTTTTTGCTACACAGCTGTTAAGAAAAGGGGCAAAAAAGGTGCGAATGGCTTTATGGCTCTCACAGGACGTCTTCTCGTTCCTTGACCTGAAAAGTCAGAGGCTTTTTTTTTTTTAAGTTTCTGCGCACCCAGACTTTTGCACGGGGCCGACAAAACTAATACAAAACAGCGGCCGAGATGAGGAAGGTTTGCTAGTGAAGCAGTCAGAGGCATCCACGCGTTTTTACGGGAGGCAATAACAAGGAGCATTAAAAAAGTCAATCTCCTGCGAGCGCTCCTGATTGTGGGAACTTCTCTCTGTCTCCTATGTGACGAATCCGGAAACGGATGCCCACGTAGTCGTGAGGTGCGCCGTTAAGCGCAAAAGCTTCGCAGGCTTCATAAGCAGAAGAAATAATTGTACATCTCTCTCTGCTCCTTTTGTAGTCCATCCATCAAAGTGAATAACTGTGCTTCGGAAAAACACTTCCTCCTCGTATCCCGATTATGTAAAAGCGGTTTGGGTGGGCCCCGTTGGAGGCCAGAACGGGTGTGACGGTCGCGCCCGAGTCCTCGTTCGCTCATGGAAGCACCGGGTGCGCTAGAAGAAGCTTCCTCAACTGCGGGTGGCCTCAACTGCTTCCTCAACTGTGGGTGGCATTGACCAAGCTTGGCCAGGACCAACTTCAGCAGTGAGTGGCGACCTCAAACTTGAGGGGGGGGGGGAAGTTTCACTGCCAAAATGTTACTTCATGCGTCATTTTTAAGTGCTTTTAAAGAGAGCGGCCGAATCTGATCAGGGGGTCAGGGGGGTCGACAGGTTCTTCTTTTACAAGCATGAAAAGTGAAGTCGAGCAGATTCAGCATGAAGTGAAGGTTTGCCCAAGACAAGCGAGTGCTTTTTATTTAAGATTATAATCAAATAAAAAGCACTTTAAGATGCTGTTGCAACTGCTTTATTTTGGAACCATCAACTTCACACTTGTGACCTACACCAGCTTATACTAACGCCTTGTACAGTGCAACTGATTGACTTTTTACCTGGCAACCTCTCACACCTGTACATCCCGGTAGCCATTGCTCACTGTGCTGACTTCTTCTCCTAGTCATAGCAACCGAATTCCCTGACCATCGATATCAATATCGCTTCATATGACGCTCAAACAACGCAGCCACGCAGCATTTTCCACCGGAAGCCACTTCTCGCCCACCCTGCACTGTGCATACGGACTAGCGGAGTCCTGACTCAGTCTGTCAGTGGCACATGGCCACGAGAAGTGGGTGAAGGCAGGGGAAATCTAAGGCGTACGAATGAAAAATACATTCAGTTGTTTCTTCTCGGTGGCGAATCTGCAGAGTACGCACATGAAGCTGAGTAGCATCCGCCACATGCGTTTCCTCTAAAAGAAAGGATTTATGTGAGTAAACGTGTGGGAGGAAAGAGTAGTAGGAAGTCTTTCGTTCTTTACCCCGAACATCCTGCATGCTGCGTGAGAACTGCTGTGACTGAGTTTAAAAGATTAGCGTTGCAAGTCTCGTGCTGACTACAAACGTGCAGTACGGATTCTGCCATCGGTTGCAGCGCGATGCCTCAGGTATCAGCCAGGAGTTCGATTCTGCTGCAAATGCTGCGTGAGCCGGAAAAAAAACCCACCTTGACTTGTTGCTTTTGCAGATAAATAATCTTTGGCAAATATTTCCAAGACCTTGTCCAATCTGCCTCTGCTTTGAGCAGGGAGGAGGGAAGATGGGGATGGAGAAAAGCATAAATATAATTGTGTTTTTCGCCATTTGTCATGCCAGGCACAAAAGGGCTGTCGAAATTCCACCCTTTCAATCGAGTGGAGCCAGAATAGAGGCATTATTGAACCTCCTCTGATTTCCCACAATCGCAGCGCGACCCTCCTCTCCGGACTCGGACTCGGACCCGGAGAGGACCCACTACTGCGCGCCAGAGAAAAGCATCGCGCAAGTCTCAAGCTGAGAGCACAGCTACTGGACAGAAAGAGAGGAAAGAAAAACTAGCAGCCGTGCAAAAACTCATCTTTGTGCGCAGAGAGAAAAAAAAGCCAGCGAGCGAGAGAGAGAGAAGCGAAGTAGTCAAAAAGAAATAAGGCGGCTACGTCAAACAGACGCACTGAAAAGCGTATTGTACTCAGCACCCTCTTGGCTAACCGCGCATTTTTTTCCGAGCAGACGTCACTTCTCGGTGTACTGCGTGTCCCCCCTTTTGTGCTAGGAGGACGGTCTTACCTAAAGAATAAAAAAAAGCAGCATCTTTATCACGTTGAACATGTTGACTTATTTCAAGAGGCAAGAAGTTGAAAAAAAATATGGTCTCTGAGGTGGACGCCTGATGCTGCTGTCGCCGGGAATATAATGCCACTGAAATCCCTGCCTGCCCGTTGCCAGGTGAGGCCAATCCTTTATAAGACCACGGATTAATCACCCTCTGCTGATCTCACCCTGGTAGCACTGGGCACAACAAAAAAATTCACGGGTAAATTCCTTCGCAACGCTTAACAAGCATTCAACTCTCTGTCACGTGAACCATTGCAGAGAGACCAATGGGACACCCAAACTGGTCAGCAGGAGAACCCATAGGGAATCAGCCAAGCGGTTTAAATCAACGACCTGACGTATGCAGTGCAATGGAGGCGTCGCTGGCCTCCTGGGCTGGGCAGTCAGGCTGTATAGAGATGGGGTGGGGTGGTTTTTTTTTTTCTTGATCATGCAACGTTTAGCCTCCAATCTGATTGTGGGCATCTGGACTCTCGGACCTCGTGTAACTCACTGACGTACATTGTAAGATCTAAGAGGTGAGCTGGGAAAGCAGAAACAGCGATATTGTACGTACGGACACAAGAGCAAGCGAATTTCTTGAAAGTCATATTCCATTTTGACTACATCAGATTTTTTGGACTAGTCATGCTTGCACTTTAGCACAGAAAGAATAGGCAGATTGCATCAATTACGTGGGGGGGGAGGGGGGGGTAAGAATCGACGAAGGAAGGCACCAGTATTAATAAAAAAAAAATCGTTCCTAAGTAGAAGGCAACAACAATCGGATGGTGCGAGTGCATCCATTAATTGGAAACGACCGCATGTCTGACCAAGCAATGCTTTTGTTACCCAGCAACGTCACCTCCTCCTCCTCGGACACTTCTGCCGCGCTGGTGTCTACACCGGTGTGGCCGGAGTCTTTGCTTGCATGGCCACCTGACGGAGCCACGACGTCCACGCGATCTCTGCGCTCGCTAATGGCATCACGCCCGTCGTCCCGGCCATGAATCGGCAGAAGCGATTGTTCGCGGATTCCTTTCAGACACGCGCGCATGGGCACATGAGAGAAAGGGCGAGAGAAGAATGTGCTTGAGGGGATCTGTGCTAGTCCGATGTAGGTAGGACGTCATCATAATGTCCATGCACGCATTACCGAGTGGAAAAAAAAGAGGCTTTCGTCGTTGTGTCTTGCTCGACAGACCAGAGATTCCCCTTCCTAAATGTAGAACAGCGACTTCGCTATCGTGTTATTCCATGCGACAGCGAGAAGAAGCATCGACGAAATAAATAACCAACTGCTCGCCTCCCCTGGTTCATGCGTGTGTGCGCGTGCCCAGAGACTCCGGCCATCCGTCTTTGCTTAGCTGGCTGGGCCTGCTAACCTAGCGACAGCCGTGACATCAGAGCACCCAGTGAATGACTCGGAACCCCCCGCTGACCCTAAGGATGAAATGTGACCACAGGAGGCAGGTAGGATTGGGGGAAACTCCAACGGCCACGAGCATCTCTCACCTGGCGGCGGCGGTGTCATGTGCTTTCTCTGGCGGCTTCGTTCGGGTGAGCGAAGACCTTCACAGATGTTCTGCTGCTTGTCGCGGAAACTTTTTTTTTTACAGACATATATTCGCGGCCTATTTTGTGTCCTCCTTCCTCCTTCCCGCACATAAATCATCGTCACGGTGGTCACACACAGTAGGTTTCTGACGGTTAGATCGAGTCCGGCCCCCTGGTGTACAACAGAGACCCCGAAGCCACTGTCAATGTCAAGCTGCGAGCAACATCGTCAAAAACACTGCTGCTACACAAATGCCCGCATGAGCTACACAGCACGAACGCTTGGTACACACAGCAACACCCTCGTCGTCTCACTAGTTGCCTTGGCCAGCGTCGGTGCTGAGATTGACAGATGAAAGAGTAGAGGCCAAATTTCTCCACCATCGCGTGCATGGGATTCGCGAACGCCTCGATGAAGTTCGCTCTTGACCGACTGTGCTGTTGATACCTACCCAAGTTTGCCACGACGAGCGCAAAAAAAGGGGCAATGCGCTAATAACCATGAGAAAACGGGTCTGACTGAGGAAGACTCAATGGGGTGAGTGTCAAACGACCTGAAGTCGTACAGTTACTACCGGTACGAGCACGAGCTGAGGAGGTTGAAATGCCGGAACAGCTGTCATGAATTGTGCCAAAGTTCCTCCTCTTTGCGCAATTTCCATAAAAGTTGTTCATCAAAAAAGAGGTGTCTTCCTTAGCATTGTCTAAAACTTTCCCCGAGCGAGATGTGACCCCGATGAGGACAACTAGTCACGAGATATAAGCATCCATTGGGACTCGCCAATTTTGCTCCGCACACTGCGCCCGGTGCGCACGTTGGCGTCCCTGTAGGTACCAACGTACGGACGGACATTCTCGTCATGGACGTTAAGTTTCTCCTCGCCATTCACAGATAGTCTACCAGGCCCTCCTTTAACTACTGTCCGCTCACAGGAACAGGGATCAGGCAGTGCCAGCAAACAGGACTTTTCTCCCACGTTGCGAATTCCGGATGCACTGGAGCGTGAAAGGCAAAAAAAATCTGCTCGATGTTCCAAAAGAAGAAAAACTTTCTTACGGCGTTATCACTTGTGTTGACTCACAGACCAAAGCCGATAATTTCTTAGTCGAGACCGCAGTCCCGCAAAAAAAATTAGCACGAAAAAGTTAGTGGCAAAAAAACCCCCTCCCAGCTTCAATGTGAAGTTTGCAGGTCATTTGTGAGCTGGCACTTGTGCAAAAATCCAGCAAAGACTCCACCTGAGGTGAGGAAAATGCCCCCGCACAGTCACAGGGTGTCTCTAATGTCAACTAAATAAGTCCGACTATCTCCGATGTCTTCGTCTGCCCCCTCCGACTCAGAATCGTCGGTGGTGTTTTTAAAGCTGTGGGAGGCGTCGTTAGTCACTTGGCCCGACAACGTCAGATCGACCAGAGCTGGCAGCATCCATCCATAATAGAAAAAGATTAGTCGAGGCTTGATATGGCACCATTACATTGAGAGGTGGAAAAAGAAGGCATTTTTTGTCACACTCATGCCGAGTAGCATGCGGTGCGCTCACACAAAAAGCAAAAATTACTATGTATGTAGTAGTGTGCTGTGAGCTAGATAGAAGCTTGCGAACAAGACGACCTCTTTTGTCTCACTCACTCTCTTCTGCATAAAAAAAGGCAGTGGAGAAAGAAGAAGAAAGGAAAAAAGTTGCAGACGCATAAATTATCAAGAGCGGCGGCGGCGGTCAAATCCTCCCCTGAAAGCATATATTTTACCTCGGAGCTAGAGAACACTATTGGTTGTGCGCCGGCTGCAGGTAGGAAGGCAAGCCCATCGTCATGGTCTCCGCTAAGATAAAAATTTCTGGAATTATTGCCCGAAAAAAAGGGGAAAAAAAGTCGGTCAGGCATAGAAGAAATTTCATCAAGGAAATAGGGGTCCATCACAGTTATGAACTTCACCTACATACGCAGGGCTTTTTTAGCTGTGAGAAATAGTACGCGTTCGCCGCTCACATTGGTATACAGGAGTTTTGTGGTGCTATCATGGACGACTAGAGAAAGAACGTTCTTACTCAGTGCGAGCGCTCACAGAGTATAAATTAGCTGGAGACATGAGGTAGAACAATGGGCATCGCTGGTCACTGCGAGAACATGTGTGTAAACTACGTGAGTTGGTTCAGAAGCGACAATTTACTACTTCCTATGGCCCAATAAGTACCTAATCTTATAACTCTTCTTCGTGTATGTAGACGTGTTTGCCGTGGGTTTCTGCTCCGTCCAGAGACAATCGAAGTTTTAGGTGGTTTCTGTATTCTTATGAGCAGAGTCTCCATTCTGGCGATCGTTCCAAAGATCTGGAGGAGAATGGATGTACTTACTTATTGGGCTAGGTCCAAAAAATTTGCATTTCCCGCCCGCGTGCATCCAAGGTTTGTTACCACAAGCCGTGTGAAGACCATGCAGTCAAATGAAGATGAAACAAGTATTTTAGAACTCCGCCTCAGTCAGCAAGCAGTCTGACCATTATGAATGGGAAAAAGTTCAAATTACTCGTTATTGGTCACATACGCACAGTAGGTGGTCATGATGAATCCGCACAAGTTCATGCGTCCATCTCACTTAATACTGTGTTAATACTGCTGCACTTTGTGGTGGGGATGATGACTCAAGTTGTAGGAGTAACATCATTCATTTAGGTCCACTGGTGCACGTGCAACCAACTTTATACTCTGGCTACTTATATAGAAAAACCACAGCACTTCTTGGGCGTAGCTAAATGGAAGTTTTCTTTTTTTTTTTATAAAAAAGCTATCTTCTGACTTTGACTTAATCATCTGGCCCCAGGTGCACTTAATCAAAGTCCAAAATTGACCCCCTTTTCGACCTAGCCTACAAGTCGTGTATTAATACCATATCATGTATGCATTGAATGGTGTCAGGGTTAACTCTGATAAACCATTGATAAAGAAGAGGCCCACTTTGAATGTGACCCACCAAAAAGCCTCACCCATGAATTTCCTGCCCAATCAAACTGGCTCTTCACGACCATGTTTGAGAGTTCAGTGATCCTGTGTTGCAGTGAGCATTTTCATATCCATCCATCCATTAGCTTCACAAGATTTGTGTCACTCGTCATGGCGTCCCTTGTAATGCTTCAAGAAATGTATAGGGAGTGGAGCAGGTACAACGTACTCCTCTTTCGACCAGACTCATTGGTGAGACTTGTGACCAATTGTCTAGGTGCGTAGTCTTCTTTCATGGCTCCTTTGTTACTGATGATGATGAAAACCCTGAACTACCCCTTAAGAGGGTGATCTGCCCCATAACTCTTAGGGAAACGCTTTCGTTCTTTGTGTGCGCAGAAGCCAACAAGGGAAAGACCTCTAGAATGACGGTGGAATTACACTGATGCGGAGAAATTTTGTGGCATTTCTCTCAAGGGCCTTTTTCTTTGCTTTAAAGCCCTCCCTAATAATTGTCTGTGGCACCTATTTAGATGAGGATGGCCCCTTTTTCAGCTGTGCATGAGACTCCATACGAGCAGACATAGTTTCTCTGCTGATTGCTCTCGATATTGCGGCTATTTTGAGGAAATCGACTCTTCTCGCGAGATTCATTTAAGGGTGGAATAGCCTTTACTGACGTTTCGCCATGTTCTCTCTCCTTCTGGCCAAAATTGGCCACGATGCTCTTTGTGCGAATAAAACACCTTGAGAGAATAATGCTTTTTGAACCTGCCTCATCTCACCCAACACGTGCAATGTTATCAAGTTTGCATGCAATATCGGTTTTTATTGCGGGGACCATTTGCAACACCAAGGAAAACTCTCGTAGCCCCTTTATCAGGCGGTGGGAAAGAATTCTCCCCTCAGGGATTAAAGTCACGACACTTTTATAGCTCCAGACTCGAAGTAGAATTGAATTGACACCGGACTTGACCCCAGGAAGCCTCTCCAGAGGTGTAGCGATGTGCAACATTGCTCCGATCTGCCTTGATTTCTCACCTCAGTGACAACAAAGAGCGGCTAAATGGCGACACGTGAAGAGCACCGAGGCCGGAGACGCTTGAAGTGACCTCCCGGATTCCGCCTTGACTTCTGCGAGGTATGCGCGCTGCATGCAGCAGTACAATGCGTCATTATCTCAGTGGCGGTGGCAATTTTTGAATCGTCAACTTCCGGCAACGCCGGCTATTGAACAATTTTAACAATTTCCCTCCCTCCGTCGTCCCTCCCAGGCTCCATCCAGAACGTGTACATGGCGCGTTCTGCAGACCCAGGCTGGTCCTGCGCTACTTAGCGCAGTCCTGCGCGGCCAACAGGCGAGCTGACAACGGCCTCAACAGCAAACCCTTGCCTGAGCTGCCTCTCCCAGCCAGAGCTGAGACAAAAGAATTTCAATTGACGCGATTTGTCACACGCTTGCTCTGCGTGGAGGCGCCATCTGCCATTCGCCAAAGAAACAATGGCGGAAAATCGGGTTTACGCCAAAAAACTGCGACTGCGACGGTTTCAATGGGAGGAGCACAAAAAAACGGGTCTTCTCCTCTCGTTCGTTGGCTCGTTCGGTCGTTCGTTGGCTCGTTCGTCGTGTGTGCGAAGTGACGGAGGAAAATACGAGAAAGAAAGAAAGAAAGAAAGAAGCGCATGTTGTCGCTTAAACTAGAATCATTCATTCATTCTTTCTTCCGCCATTCATTCAAGACTGTGCAAAAGTGAAGGGAAGCGCATGATCACACTTCTCAATTCGCTACCTCCGCCTTGGACAACGGAGATTAGCTACGCTTCCTCGGATCGTTTGTGCCCTGTGCATTCGTCAGACGTTTGCTCTACCTCATTGACGCTACCAGACGAGTCAAGCACAGAAGTTGCTGCAGTTTTCTCCCCACTCTCATTTCGCATGTGCGCACTACTGTGAGTTCAGCCCCACAGCAATATTCCAACCTTTCTTCTTCCCACTGGTAGGTGATATCACGCTTTTAAAAAAGAAGGCTTTTGTCCGAGCTGATTTATTCTCAGCTGGAGCCTCGTTGAAGGCGAGAAAGGAAGGAACAAGGAGAACTAGACGGTTTTTCATGTCACGCTGTTGCTTTTCCTCGTTGTAAAGAAGCTGTTGCACTTCCAAATCTTTACAATTGGGCTGATAATCATCACTGTTGTTTGCTACTGCGCCACCACCATCTGATTATGAATTTTGGCAAGTCTTTGGGCGATCATTCATTACTGGAAGAAGTGCAATCGTATGTTCTGGAGCTCGAGCAAATCGGTCTTTTGTCGTCGACGACGCCACAGGGAGGGGAAGACCCCCAAAAGAAGAGAAACGAGCACTACCAGAACCGAGAGACAATTCATTTGTTTTCTCTTGCTTGGTGAGGAGGAGTGGGAGGAATTGAGGACGGAGAGGAAGGAGGATAAAGCAATAACAGTCTGACTTTCCATTGGGCTTTCCATTTTTCCCCTCCTTGTTTGAAGGAAAAATGGATGGATGGCATTGAGCTCAAGGAAGATATTTTTGTGTTCCCAAGGGGCCTCTCGAGCTGGAAGAGGCTCAATCTTTCCCTCTGACTGGAATCTTTTCTTACATTGCTGTTTCATACGTATGAATATCACATGAGAATCCGTCCCAGAAAGCAAAAGCAACAGATAGGTTTTACAAGTGCACTTGTACGGAGATCCGGCGATATGTATTGAATCCGTCCGTACCTGGCAGTAATCCGGTGTCAGATTCGGGAGACAAATTCGAATTTCTGGAACCGTCGTGGCTATCTCGCTGGTCAAATAATCTCTCAGTAATCCTTTACAATCCTGTCTGGCGCCAAGAAACTAGACAGTTCAGCGTATGGAACAACAAGAACGAATATATACAACCGTGGAACATCATAGGTGCGTGTCATACATACACACACTACGTGCCAGGACTGTAACGTTTCTACCCACTATGTGACCCGACGAAATATCCATGTGTTTCAATTCATCTCATAAGGCTGTGAATCAGTGAGTGCTCCATTAGCACTCATTATAACTCGCTACGAGAATGACTGCAAAGTTTTTATCTTTTCTCTGCAAATAAAGATATTTATCCTGTAATCCACCCACTCCTGGCAGAATGGACTAAGTACACAGTCTATTGTCATCCACCCAGCAAGTTAGCAAAAAAAAAAAAAAAGAAAAAGAACTGTTCATATTTGTCGATTTCCAGGCCTAAACTATGTCGTCGTCTCCACCGACTACAGAAAGTGTTGGTGAGCCTCGGATTGAAAAAGCACTTAGTCTGGTGCGAGTCCAGTTAGTTGTCTTCTTGAAGACGCGACCGATGCAGACTAACTTTTATTCGTACTTTAGAGCCAAAAATAATCTTCATTAATTAATAAGGTGGGGTGAGGAAAAGTACATGAGGGCCTTCAATTAGGCCTCATGAATGCCTCCAACTTTTTGAGGGGGCGCATCTCGTACAGACTCATGAGGCATATTCATTAATGTATATGTGGATAAATGCATGGGTGCCCAAAGGGAGTTTTGAGCACACACTTCCTCCTTTTCTTCTTCACGCATGGCCGGTCGCATCAAGCCGCCGCATTCCTGTCAAGATTTTCCTTCAAAGCGTCCAAGCGCATTTTTCACGCCCAGAGATCTTTCCCATTTGGGTTTCCCTTTGTGAAGCCAGCAAGAAGAAGTCTGGTCTTATGCTGGCGCAACACACGCGGGTACAGGAAAACAGAGGGGACGGGACAAAGAGTCTTGCACGGCAGAGACCTCGTGGGCATTAATGGCTCACACGGACGACCACGTTATTATTGGTCAAGCCATTTCAAAAAGTGCCAACAATGAGAGTCATGGCCTCAGTCACGTCCGTGCAGCCAAGCTCGAAGGCACGCTCGTGATACCTGAGCCCGGAAAACATCGTTCTCCCCGCCCGATTTCGTCCGGGTGCGTGCAACCGAAGTTGTTTGAACTTTTGGTATAGTGGCAAAAGCTGGTACGGAGGGGAGGGATCACCTTTCCTGCTGCTTGGCTGTGGCATTTGAACCTCTGACACACATGCATTCCCATGCTGCGCTTCTCAGGCTTGTTATGCGAGCCGTTTTTTGGTGGTCAGCGCCCCGGAGGCCGCATTTCCCACGCTTTCTTGAGCACTTTTTCCATTTCCAGGCTTCACTCGGCTCCTGCAAGCTTCTGGAAAATGCATCCGGATTAAATCCGACTCCCCAATATTGTCTGAAGTTGGCGTCCTCTTTCAGCTTGGTGGGATTAGCATGGCGAAGCACAAAAAAAGCAAATATGCCAAGTTCTTGTGCAGCATTTGGTCCTTCCCCATCGATGACGAGGCTACACTGGTGTGCATCCTGTTTCCACACCCAAGGCGCTCGCTCACACACAACTGAGTGCGATTTCGCCGCAGATAAAAAAAAAAATGTCGGCCTGCTGGCGACGCTTTCAAAATTTCCGCAGTCGCCGTTTTTTTTTTCCCTTTCTTTTCTTTGGCTTCTTGGGTGGCAAAAACTAAATGAGAATTCCCCTCCTTCTTCGCCTCCTCCCTCTTGATGCTGTTTTCACTGGTGCTCATGCCCATAGAAACTTGTAACAGCAGCAGTAAATGAAAAATTCTTGCTGAAAATTCTTTCATGTGCCTATAGGTAACATATGTAGTGAGCGTCGGCACCCCCTTTTTTTCCCCCCCATTGTAACGAAATGTCCTTCACTTGAATGCGGTGTCGTCGCCCAGTAAAAAGACGTACGTTGGGGTATGACCCAGGTAGTAGGAGTTGACACAGGGGCGCTTTTGTGCGCGCGCTCATTGATCCGCAGACAGAGTCGTATGCAGTGATCAGGGACATAAGCCCGTTGTGTGAACCAGAATTTCTCCATCTGCTACGTCTCATTCGTTTCCCCCACTTGTTCTTTTGCCTCCATCTCTCTCACGCCTCCGATTTTGAAAGGCAGCCAGCAGATGATTCAACGAGCCCCACCGAAATTCCAGCGGACGTCAATACAAAAAAAAAGGAACCCTTGCATCCACCCGGGGTGCACACATAGCTCGATCCGACAATTCGTCGAATCTAGCCGACTTATGTAGCGGCCACATCTCTGGAAATATCCTCCTCGCTCCCTCGTCTGCCACCATTATTCGTGAATATTCCGCCCAGGCAACGCAATCATCTCGACTTCTCGGAGGCTCTTTTTGCATTATGATAACGAGGTCTGAGAGGCGGAGAGAGGTGGCCACTGCCCGACTACCAATTTCCTACTGAAGAGCCCCTATTGCTATTCAGCCCACCGCTGAATTGCAGGGGAGAGAAAGAAGTACGACGGCGGCGGCGTTTGCTCAAAGGTAAAAATCTACAGCTCCCTCAGGTCAGTCAGTTCTGTAAAATAAGCAAGAGGGAAGAAGAATTCTGGGGGTAGGAGAGCTGGAGCTGACGACGACCCCAATGAAACTTATTATTTCCAGAGATTTTTCGCTCGTGGAGAGCTAATCGAGCCGTTGGAAAGTAGGCCAAAGCAGTGGGGTGGTTGAGTCTGCGGTATCATTGGACTTGATCGGAGCCCCCAACGTCAGTCAGCGCATCCTTCCCAACGCTTGGATACTTCCACCCCTGGCACACTCCTCACGTGACGCCGGCCAACGCTTGAATGATCACACAAAATTCAGGAAAATCCCACTGCTGGAAAGTTGGTTAGGAAAAAAAAAATCGCGTGAGTGCGCAAGTACGCGTACACAGACGTCAGCGCACTGCATGTGCACGGCACGATCAGGGCGTATGCGCAAGTATGATATTGCTTCTTCTCTGATATGTTTATGGTTGAAGGCGTAGAAGTCCCGAAGTCCAGTCCGGGTCTGCAGCGCGGAGGAAATTTTTAACCCGAAATGGCAATTCCGCGGTCGATGAGCGAGGGGCATAACAGAAAAACAAAAGCAAAAAAAAAAAAAAATCGTCCTTCACGGTACGTGGACGATCCAGTTTCAGCTCCAGTGACTGCTAGGCAAAAAATTTTCACTCTTGTCTTATGTTCGCATGCATTGCACGAATTATGAGAGCTGAGGCTTCCTTGGTACGTAGTCAATGTAGATTCTCATCAATCTAAGCAGTAATCAAGTTGCTCATGCATACAAGGCTTGTAACTATGCTTAGTTAGAAAGTGAACGTGCTGTCCCGTCTACTGGATTGGCAAATTACACCATGTCTATGACCTTCTTCGTAGATCCTGGAAATCGGGGCAAGAATTTGCTGATTGGACGCCACTTTCATGCTTTTTAGAGGGAGGGGGGGGACACTCACGCGGGGCATTCGAGGACCAAACTCGTTCGTATGAAACTGTTCTGTAGGATTTCACGGGCAGGCCGGCTGACAGACGGGCGGGCGGGCAGGCAGGCAGGTAGTCTTGTGCTTTCTTTACGTAGAGGAGAAAAGGAGGAGTCTCTGTACGTACCACTGGTAGGTATCTATATTGTTATCTCAAGCCTTGGTGAGCCAGACCACCCATCATGGCTCGTAATGCCTTGTACTGCTGGGCGCGCTGTTAATTGACACGATAACATCAGCGGAACTTGAGGAATCTCGGCAGCAAAAAAAAAAAAGTCATCAAAATTTTGAAAAAAAAAAAAAGGAATTAGAATAAAAAAAGGGGTTTGAGGGATGAGAAGAAATCTCATGCATTTTCTTGCTGGGGAATCCAAATATTTGCTTTGAAAACAGAATCTCTGTTTGGTCAGTAAATAGCCCCAGCGTTGGCAGCTAAAGAGCTACCATGTACTGGAGTACAGGGTATTCACGATCGAATAGGGACAAGAATTTCCACCCTTCTTGTACGGTCAGGAGGCCTTGAATCCCAAGTGGCTCTGTTAAACAAAATGGACGACCGAGCAAAAAGTCTATTTTTTATAGTAGAAGTTGCAGGACGACTTTGAACAGCATCAGAAATATCCAGTTGATGAAGTCATTGTCATTGAGACGCCTCATGAGGTCTTTTTGGTCGTCTTATCTCTAATCTCATGAACAAAGTCATACCTTTCCAGCCTGTCTACAGGACGTCTGTCTCCAAAAAAGTCCAGAGAAATGTCCGGTTTGATGGCGCATACGTGTGTTGCTGCACAAAATAACAATTGGTCTGCACATACCTGATGTGTGAGTAAAAAAAATGAAATGTATAATGATGGCACCTGATGAGAAATGTGTCACAAGGCGAAATAATGGATGCCGGATGGTATCTCTTACTTTTGGGCATAACATCTTTGTTCATGAACATCAGCGTCAGAAGTTTTCGTGCTCAGTCGCTGTAGAGCTCTGTCCTCCGTACAGTCTGTATCAATACTTGAACGTACTCCACGCTCTGGCAAATAGCGTGTCTTGCCGTTAATCTACTCGCAACAGCTCTTATTTTTCTTGCTACCATACAAAAATGAGCGTGAATACACAGAGTTACAATGATTCTGAAGCGTATGGGAACTTCCTGAGATTTTTCTTTTCGTTTAAGGAAGAAAAATGCGACATGGCCAGAGATGCCGCAAAATGCAACGACGTCTGCTGCTGCTCCTCCTTCTCCTTTATTGGAATTGTTTGCTATCACAATGGAGATTTAAGGTAGTTCATTCATTAAGAGACAAAAGTGCTTCATTCACAAATTTCAGGACTTTCGCGATGACAACTCTCTCGCTCCTCCAGCTCTTTTCCGCGCGTAATGTGGGAGAGCCAAGCCAAGCTAGGAACACTAATGACTGTAATCAAGAACAAGAGCAGAAGCGCTCCCGATCAGGAGTTGCCAGAGCATCGTGGCTAAATGGCAACGCTACAGCCGAGTCACGACGCAACTTTCCTGTCTGGCAATCGTCGTGGCCGAGGAAATGCTAACTTGTTAAGGTCGCGCGGAAGATCTTGTTTCAATACTCCGCGGCGAAGGCCGCGCAAGTGAGAGCCGCGCTCCAATTGGGAACTATGTCTTGGATGACTTGTGGGCTGGGTGTGGGCGTTCCCCCCGCAGACGAGACAGGCGCTCGTCAAGGGAGGTGGAGGCCAGGCTGTTGTCCATCAGAGTGGAGCAGCAGTGTCGCAATTTGTGATCATTACTGCAGGAGAAGAGAGAGACGTTAGAAGGACGCTAGGAAATAGTTTGACAGAGAATTCCTGGCGAAAAACTGCTCATTGAGCAGACCGTAATCAATGCCTGCCTGCCGCAGCTCCGCGGACTTACATACGTCGCTGATCCGTCCGCATGGATTGCCGGACCCCTTGCAAATGACACTTAATGATGTGGGAGGGGAGGACCAGGCACAGCTACATTTTTCCAAAAGTCGCCGCCAATTTTTCATTCAATTATTAAGCAACCTCTTCAGGGGGAAAAATCCCCCCTCCTCCTCTTCTCATGCTCCAACTTGGCTTTCGCACAAAACTTTCGAGAGAGAAAGAAAGAGGTCGACAGCGGAGGAGGAGGAAAGAAGCGTCTGTTTTTTTTCTTTTATTCTTCTCTCCCCCCCTCGTGTTTGTGGCATTCCTGTCGTCCTCTCTTTTTTTGATTCGGCCATAAACACGTCAAAAGGCAGAATTTACGATCTGGGCAGAGGCGAAAGGCGGGACGAGGACGGCGGCAACGACGACGACGACGACGACGACATCGAGGACCGGAGGTACGAGTAAAAAGCTCGGACTTGAGGACAGAAAAAGTGCTACAAGAAGATAGCACGACGAATCAATAATTCAGGTCTGGCTATGGTTTGAAGTTTGGCGAGAAGCTGCACAACAACTTGGGCCGCGCGATGCAAAAATGTCTTCTCGGCCAGCGGCTGCTCCTCGTTGCCAACGTCGTACTCCGGAGTACGTACGGTGTGGCTCCCTGAGCCGAGGAGGCCGCTGTCCGTGACATTTTTGGTGGCGCGAGATGATTTTGAGGAGCCACTGCAATAATTGGGGTAGGTCTTTTTGTGGAGTGGCCACTCCTGGCTGCTTCTGCACGTAACGTCATGCTAGCAGGATTTCTTTCACATTGTTTTCACTGCGTTGACCCCGGCTCCAGTGGGTGATTTGGCAATCTTTTTGTTCATACGCGTACCGCTGTCTGCCAGCCTTGAACGTAGGTTGTACGTAGTAGCTGCAAAACCAGTGATCCCTCCTCATCCTCCCTAGTACAAAGCGCAGTGTAGCAGGAATAATTGCTGGATTCCGTGGCTCTTTCCGAAGAAAGAACCGTGTTCATTCACTGCAAATTCGTTAAAGCATAGCTGGACGTGGAGCCTCGAACACAGAGACACACGAAACATGGCGAGTGAAAGATTGCAAGGTCTCCTGTACGTGTGGCACCTGCTGCGTGTGGACGTGTGCAGCACCGGTGCTAACTTCGAGTGGTCGACTTCGATTGTGTGTGCTTGGAGGTCCGGACGGACGTGACGAGGACGCACAAGCCCGCCAGGCGCTCATTTGTCACCATCGGACGGTCCGCGTGACATGAGGACGAGATTTTTGCCCTATAAGTTTCTCTTGGTAGCGATAATCCTCGTCTGCTGGTTCAGATCGCGCCTAAGCCATGTCAACAACTTGATCCTCCATCTCTCTCTGTCTCTCCTCCACCTCCACAGACTGACACCTACTGCAACATTGACACGGAAGAATGTTCAGAGCCTCAAGTAGACGAACATTGGCAATGACGCAAGAAGTGTTATGCAGCCACTGCTAGAGCAGGGTCGACTCTCCACTGCATAGACGGAGCCCACAACAACACATCGCACCTCGAAATGCCAACAGCCGAGCATTCCACGCGCCTCTAAAAACAACTCCTATTCACGTGTGTATTCTGAACACTCTCTACATGCGGTGAACGGTTGGAAAAAGCTGGGAGAAAAAAAAAAGATTTACGCTGTCCCACTCACGCACCAAAAAAAAAACACAACCACGCCGCCACCACCACTAAGACAAACATACCACGTGTGTCTCAAAGCCCCCTTGGAGGAGGAAAAATAGAAAAAATACTGCCTCTTTTGAATCCATGGGGAAATGCTTTGCGCTTCTTCTTGGCTTGACAAAGACTGAAAGCCTCTCTTTCCTTCAGCCAAGCTCCATCCATCCCAGCATGCGCATAAAGTCACAAATCAGAAAGGGAAGTTGCGCCCCGCCGTGACAATGTGACGGGTCTTATGTTTTTAAAGCTTTTCTTTTCTCCTGCTCTTCCTTTGTAGGACATGTTCGTGGAGGCTCATGGAATTTTGTACACGCTTGCTTGCACAGTATGTGCACGTTTCTCTCTGGCAGCAAGTGAGATATCAGGGGATAGCGCTGGCCGAGGCCGCGGAGACACTCGCCGCCACCAGATGGAGGTGGACTGCCGATCGACGTACTACGACGCTGCTATAAGTCACGTCCATTAGCAACTCCTGGGCCAGGAAGCGGTCAAGGAAGGAATTTTTTTTTAGGGCTGGTGCCGATCACCGAGGAGCGCAGACTAATAAACTGACTGGAGCCGGACGTGGAGAAGTCAGCTCAGCTCGGGGCAGCGCCAAAAAAAAAAAAAAAACTTACAAAAATGCTTCGAAAAGGCAAGGAAAAGTGTGTAATGTCCTTTAATGCGTCGTATATGTATCTACATAAATTTTGCCGGGCTTGGCTTGAAGAGAATTTTTAACTCTAGGGGAAAAGCCTTTCCTTGTCGAGGCTTATGTTTGCACATGAGTTTGTTCATTCAGGTAGAGAGCTGAAAAGGGGGGGGGAGAAAATATAAACTGCCTAGTGGAGCGCGGTCTCCCGACGACCATGCATTATTAAAACACTTTCTGACTCAGGGAGCGACGACTACTTCTATAGCGAGAGCTACATACCTATGAACGTGCTATCATGTGTATATGTGGCCTTCACTTCTGCTGGTTCATGGGTGCATGCATAGGCTTTTTATGTGCTCTCTAATATAAATGCACTCACTCTCGTGCCCCCGTCTCAGCTGTTTAAAGCATTGAAATGTTCTCGTGCCAACAGTCAAGGCAGCACAGCCAATCAGGGCAGACGGACGGACTCGCGTATGCGCCGGGCTCGTTGACGTTTACTTGCACTTACTTTGCACTATGAACATTCTCGCGAAAGTAAAAAAAAAAAAAACGCGGGAAACTGGACTAGAAACTTTTTGCCTGCCAATCTTTCTTTCTTTCTTTTTTTTTTTTTACTTTGCTGCTTCTCCTCCTTTTTTTGTTAGACGACACATCGTCGTCGTCGCCGTCGTCGCCGTCGTCGCCGTCGTCGTCGTCACAGTTCTTTTTCCCTTGGCTGGGCCATAAGTCAGGCTGCCTGTGCCCGCCGCCGCCGGCTTCACTTCTCCTTCTCGTGAGGCAGCCACATCCTCAATCACTGGCTTGGGTTAAGCACGAGGTGGTTCACAAACAAACGAAGAAGTTGAGACTCACCTTTGTACTTAGCACCACGGCAAAGTCTCGTTGGGTCTAGGTGCGTCCCCGGCGCTATCACTTGTCAAGGCCCAGTCGAAGCTTGACTGCAGTCGAGTCCCTCTTTGTGCGTCACCCTGTATTCGGTTATGTGCTACAGTGGATACCTGGAGGGGTTGGCGAAGCGGACGAGAGGAGGAGGAGGCATGAGAGGTGTCCCCTGAGGCAACAGCCAGTGAAAAAAAAGAGGAGGAGAAGGAGAGGCTTGCTTGCATCGGACCTCTTGACAGCTACAGCCCAGAGACCAGAGGCAGAGTTGGGGGGGTAGAGCTGCGTATGTATGTACCAGTCGCTCTCCTCCCCACTCTCTTTAGTGAAAGAAGTGGAGACTCGCATGCACATGGCTTGTATTTGCTCTAGCTTGACTATGCTCGTATGCGGTGCGCAACTGGAAAGGACTCAAAAGCCATTTTTCCGTCTGACATGACGTGGACCTGTGAATGCTCCTTGGTGTAGCCTGATTTCTGCATTCACTCTCTTCATTTACACGTCTACGTAACGACCCTTGTCGTACAGGGCGGCGATGCATTCGCGAGATGTCCGCGGCCACCTTCGCGCAGGCAATCACGGTGGCAGAAATCGATTCCTCAGGGGGAAGATCGCATTTGCTGCACAGCAAATCATGCCGCAGAGTACAACGTGCCCATGCTGACGTAGGTCGTGTCAGACCACTCGTGCCTCACTTACTGCGATGACTACGCGTGCATCGTCTTGATGAACCGAAGCGTCTGTCACGGCGTCGTCATGCAGTGCAGCCGTACGCCACCGCCGGCATGCGTACAGTACATATACAGTATATAAGTAAATGAAGCAATGGCTGCTTTGTAAACCCTCTCTCTGCCAGTGAAATTGTGGGAGGGGGCGGGAAAAGGGAGGTGAGTCACCCTTTTTTTTCTGTATCGCGATTGTGGCGGGCCGCGGAAAGACCAAGGAGGAAAGGAGGGAGATCGCAATGAGAGAAAGTCAGCAGTCACCGACACAACATGCACACACCAGCCACCTTGGCTATGTGTCGCTCATACGGCGAGTCAGGGTTGAAGAAAGCGATCAATATCAGAATGTGTGTGTGTGTGTGTGTTGGCTCTCTCACGCGGCAGCCCCTCGTTCTTTTCCCCGGGACCCCAATGCAGCCATAAATAACGCCTTGCAAATACGCCTCCCTCCACCCCCCCCCCCCCTATCCGGACTCTGCTCCGTATTAGGAATCTCCCTCCTTCTTCATTGCCGGGAGCTCCTGCTATCCTTATCATGTACGACGGGCGTCACATGTGGATAAGTTTGGAAAACTCAATTATGTATGCTTTCTTTCTATCCTCTCATCTTCATTCTCTTTGAGATTTTTTGGGGAAAAAGTGAAAGAGAACTTTTAAGTCATTCGTGTAATACAGCACAGCGGACAAGTCTGCGACGCTACGTGGAATGCCACTCGTGACACTGTTTAAAGTACCTCACCTTCCCTGACCTTCTCCACTGAATTTTGCTCCCACAGCCTGCAACTCTTTAGTGCATTTTTATGCTGAAAAATGCATAGTTGTAACCCGACCGGGCATGCGTGGTTAACCCTCAAAGAATAGAAGAAGACTGGTGGCCGGCCATGTTCGCTTTCCAAGTGAGCCTGGCCAGAGTCATTCTGCTGCGCGCTATCTCCCACGTCGTCGTCGTGGCAATCGTCGCCGCCGTCGTTGTCGTTGGACACTAATGCCACGACAAAAATGTATGAAAGGGTGCGCTTGGTATGCCAGGTGAATCAGTACATAAAAACTGTTCGTAGGTGCAATAGATACCCACACACATACGCACGCACGGACTGCATACGCTGCAAATACGTTTACTGTGTGTTCCCTGTTGCAAAACCACAGAAACCGCAACCGCCGCCACCGCCGCGGGCTGTCTTACTCACACAGGCAAGTTCTTCGTTTCCCTCCCCTCTTCCGTTCATGGTGGTGGCGGTGGCGGCGCGGTGGTGGCAAGACTTCCGAAGCTACGATGATGACAAGGATAAGAAAAGAAGGCATCTGGCGCACAAACACTAAAAGTAAGCGACCTACATACAAGGCCGCCGAGGACAAACTTTCTTCCCTGACACAGTGGATATACTGTGCCTACAACCTGCTAGAAATGTCAGTATTGAAAACTGACATAACACGCATGCTTGTCATAAATTGACAATGGTCCCACGTTGACGCAGTACATACGTATGTAACTTGGCGTCCACCCAGTCAAGGCAGATATATTTCAGTGTACCGCACGTACGGTGCAGCACGATGTGTGCCGACAGCTTCACGTTTTACATACTGTTCTGCCGTGCAGTGTGGGATATGAGTAAGTACTTGCACGTATGTGTGAGCTATCGCCGAGTATCGCCACGGTTGTTGCTTCTGCGACCCTAAACCCGACCGCAACCCAACTGTTTTCAACAGCAGCAGCAGAGTCTACTGTATGAGCTACATACTGTAG
>JAAUXU010173860.1_pt1 | contig 22799 bp, 21 predicted proteins | sample 7278151 | NCBI WGS metagenome assembly JAAUXU01 (sample SAMN14350113, study PRJNA611818) | marine sediment metagenome | isolation source: surface marine sediment (1.8m) | place: French Polynesia: Moorea | collected 2018-08 | reverse complement strand
CACCAAAATGCTGACTTGCTCCAGTTGGTCAGAAGAATATGTTACAGCAAATCCTGAAGAAAAAAAATTACAACTTATTTTACAGTATTATGCAACCTTAAATGCATTTGGGCATAGCTAAAACTCCTTTTTTTCTCTTTCATTTGACAACAAAGTCTTCAAATTGTATGCAGTTACAAATTTTGGACATCCACGGGGAATTCCAATTTTTGACCTAGCCAAACATATATATGTATGTATAGGAAGTGACATAACAAATACACATTGGAAATTCTTAAGATTGCGTGAGGATGGATAAAAGGTGGATGCTCTTTTCATCCTTTTCAACACAACCTCATTGGGGAAAATTCCCGCAAGCATCATACTTTATTTTCTCTGACTCTGTCTTCATTGTCAGCCTTTTTTTCAGCCTTTTGTGTCTCCTGGTCATGCTCACGCTGCTCACGCCCTGCAAGGCCAATCCTCCACGTCAAAAGAAGAGGACCTGAGCAAGGACAGGTTTCGGTGACACAGACGGAAAGAAGCCTTGCTCACTTTCAGTGCTTCAAATATTCATAGATATTGTTGATAGTGCACCTTTGTATCACGCTATTCTTTGCAATGATATATGTATCTGTGTCAATTGACAAAACGTACGTAACAAGAGCGAATCGATAGCTGTCCGTGCTCACATGTAGGGTAGATCTATTGAAACCGAGAAGACACTTACGCAACCAAACGGTAGCAACAAAATACACATCAAACGATCGGTTTTTCTTCTTTACACTTAGGGGGAGGCCTGTAGAGGTAGGCCTATGGCATAAACTTCTTCCGCTGAGGCTTAGGTGAAAGGAATGAGTGCTAATCGCAAACTTTCGGCACACTAAAGTTAGATTATCGCCGCAGCAAGGGCGGCAAACTCCATTCCTTTGTCTTTGCATGGGCTACAGTGTCGCGTGCTTCATGTCGGCCTTTGCGTTGGACGCCTGAAGCGCGATTCACGCATGAGGTCATTGCGTTATTGGCTGTAGCTGGCTTAGAAAGGTTTCTGTGTCGCTGTGTTTTTTGTTCTTCTTCAAACACTCGTTTCTTTTTATAAGGCAGACACCGTTGTGTTAAGGTGTGCTCACTGTACGATATATCCACATTCCTTATCTCACTCATATTTTCTCTCATCCCACCCGACAAAGTGCGCCCACACAGACAAGGCCCCGCTGTCTATTTTATCGGATCCAATCTTTTCTGTTCCTTCTTGGTGCTTCTTGCGTCGGAGGGAAATGGCAAAACGCTCGGTTGAACCCGTCAAAGCTGCTGCCTCACGTTTTCCTTTTTGGCAGCAGAAGCATTTTTTATTTTTTTTTCACTCGAAATGAGAAAAATCCCTGGATTATCCAGTGGCACCGTGAAGAAAAAGCGATTTTTTTTTTTGTTCTCCTCCAGCAGATGTTGCCCGACGCAGCCGCAGGCATCGCCTTCTCCAATCTTCTTTCTTCTTTTTACGTCAAAGCCACATCTTCGTTAGTTTTTGTTTCTTCGCTCACCACACTGAGCACTTCTTTTGTGGATTCATCCTGGAGCCAAGGGGGCAATTATAGGCCTGAGCGAAGTCCCTGAAGAATTATGGCAGGTTGTCAAAGCGTGTCAGACAGGAGCGAATTTCAGACGCCAAAAGTGACAGTTGCGATATCTGCACCATTTCTCAATCAATGACTCACTCACTCCAGCAGCAGTGTGCAACACAGTTGTTGCTCAAGGATGCTCCACTTATCATTGCGCAACTGTGTGACACGGTTGAGGGCAATAAAGCCCGACTGCTTCCACCCACTAACTTTGATTTGTCTCTTTGAGAGACTTTTCTTTTTCTTAACTTTTAATCTTAGTAAACTTTGCTACCCTGACTGAGACCGTTCCTAAGGCCAAGCAAAGGGGGTCCTTAGATGTCAACCACATAAGAAAGGAAATTTTGACTCAAGAAGAAGGGGAACAAGAGCCAGAGGAAAGCTTTTTCTCATAAGAAGCCCTAAAAGACTTTCTTTTAGACAGACTCTGTGAAAGGGTCGACGGTTCAATTTATCTTTGTACTCACTGTAATGTACCGTATGAGGCATAACGGTCGTTATCCTACTTTAAGGAGCATCACACAACTATAAAAATCTTCCGAGTCCCCCTTGTCCCAGCGCAGATTTTTAATATTGTGTTCCTAAGGCCAGCCAATAGGGTCAAAAAAGAAGAGTGCAGAGCTTATGAGCTGTCCCTATGCTAATATCAAAAGACATTGTGAAAAAGTGAGTTGTCTGGGAGCAAAAGCGTACGTCAGAAAATCTGACAATTCCGTAGCCCAGACCTTCTGTAGCTCAATCCATGGAGTCAATGATGAAATTACAGGGGCCGAGTATTCAAATTTGGAAATTTTTGACTTTCTCACGAACAAAAGATGATTCAGTAGTTTTTCCAAACGAAATAAAGCCCACGCTGGTAACTGTTGGAAGGAAGGAAGGTCCCCCCCACTCCATTCAAGTCCTTTTTTTTTAAAAAAAAAAGTCATCGATTGCTCGATTTTGAAGAGGAAAAAAAATAACACACGAAGACAATCTTTTTGGCGCATATGTACATCATGTTCGCTGTTGGTGTGGTTTCTTCACGCTGCACGTACTACACGTCTTCATGTGCTGCTTGCATATCCACACACTCCGAGTACTCACCAGGAATTGGACAGTGGTCCCAGAACTCTTATTGGCCCTGGGGAGTGCACAGAAGACCTGATCTTGGTGAGGGCGTCCTCGGGCCTCATGGAGCCGCACCAGATCTGCGCGTAGTTCAGGAAGAACAGTTGGTCGTGGGTCAGGTTCAGGCCCGGCAGCAAAGGTTCTTCTCCATGTTCAGCTACCCACTTCTTGTACGCCTAAAATGTTGGGTAGGAGAATTTTTGCCCCAGGATCGATCTTAGAAAGCTTTTTTCCTCCTCTCTCCATTGAGACACATCTCTTACCCTGAAAGCTTGCTTAAGTCCTCCATTGTCAGCTATGTTTTCCCCCTGAGTCATCTTTCCATTGATGGGCAAGTTGATGTCCTCGAGGATGTACTCAGAGTACTGGTCAACCATGCACTCGGCAGCAGCTCTGAACGCGGCTATCGTGCGGTTGTTCCACCACTGCTTTAGGTTGCCTTCCTTATCAAACTGGCGGCCTGAGATACATAGGGACAGTTGAGGTCGAAAGTTCGCCTACACCTGCGGAAGAACTTTTTCGTTCTCTGCTTTCCAGCTCTCTCGGGCCAAAAGCAATGGCGTAGCATAAAGGACGATGGGTGGACTCTGGCCGAGTAACGCAGCATAAGGAAATGTCAGCATTTCTTGGGGTCAAACACCGTTGAAGCCTGAGCAATTTAATCTTACGTTTCCTCCTGGCCGGATGCAGAGTTCTGACCTCCTCTGCAGGGAGGTATGTGTACTGTGCATCAGTACTAAAGTACTTAGCGGGGAAACTGAGGCGTGCACGAATATAGAACCGCCCCCAAACACTCTTAAATCAGGTGGGCGAGGGCCCATCTATCACATGACTTTGTTGCACACCACGGTGTATGGGGGAGCGCACGGGGTCTTTTCAAATAACGCCCCTTCATTGCCAACAGCCATTGTCGTTTTACAGTTTCGCCAGAGCATGCACATGTGGACGTGCCAGCTCAGAGACCGGTGGCAGAGTCCTCCGGGTCTCGCAGCGGGCCCTCCAGTGCAGTGGAGGGGAGACGACACTTCAAAATGTGCTTCAAATAGGCCTAGTACCACAAGGCCTCATTAAGCTTTCTCAAGTTAATTCATTTGTTTGCTACCTTATTCCTTTATACAACCCACCTGACGACTTATTTGGCTAGAAAAGTCAACTTCAACCAATTCATGGCACCAGCGCCCTTTTCGGGGCCGTTCTTTGCGCCGCGGCCGGCGGCGCCCGGAAGCTATGATGAAGAGTCATTTTGTCGGAAAGTCGTCCGACTTTCCGCAGGTGACGTCGGGCACGGCGCAGTCTGTCTAGACGCACAAGGTGGCACAATTGAGCTGGGTATCCAAAAGTGGGATTTCACGCAGCTTCTTGGAGGTGGATAAGACGTACGACCGGTTTTCGAGGCTCATTTGTATCAAATTCAGATAATTTGAAAAGTTGAACTTGTGGAAATATACGTAGTATACGCGTGCACTTTTCTGATATTTCCCCGTTGAGTCTCGAATAAAAAACCTGGTGGTGTCAAGTGTTGTGTCCGGGTCACCCGACCCGGTGAACTCTGGCTGCAACACACGAGATATTTCAGATTGATGACGAAATCGTTCCGGTCACATTCCAGAGATACACGAAAGAAACGGAGCGCTTGAGAGGCATCCGTACCGTGTACCGGGTGTTGCAGTCAAGTCGGGAATCTTTCCTAAGACTTATTCTACGGATATTGAGGGACTTCTAACTGACGGTCCAGTGACGCATCCTGGATGGGGTGTCACCAGTATACCAATACTAATAATTAGTCTTGCCACACGTGCTGAAAATCAGCTTGCACCACCCTGTACGGAGTCAGCTGCTGTTAGCATCGTCACAAGTGCGAATTGCACTCACAGTATTAGCACAACCTGTGCCTGCCAGTTCTCTGGCAGTGGTGTGGGCATCACGCTTGGCTGAGGCATGAGTGCATTTTGAGCTGCCCCACTAATTTGAGCGCACCCATCTGCACCCATCAAGTCTCCACGGGCATTTGGGCGTGCGTGGCAAAAGCTGCCCCATTGAGAGCAGGTGTGACCGACCCAATAATTGTCAGCATGAAGCAAATAGATCTCAGCCTTCATTCTTTCCCCAGACAACTTCCAACTAGTTCCACTAATCCACTTCTCGTTGAAACATCTTTCATTCTGCCCTCATTAGGACTTGATGTGCGACAGCTTAGGCTCGTTACTTTGACAAGTTTCGTTAAAAAATCTCTCTTTTTTTCAGTCCTTGTCTAACCTTTGTCGTCAAATCCGTGCGTTATTTCGTGGCCGATGACGACCCCGATCCCGCCGTAGTTGAGCGACTTGGGGAAGTGCTGACTGTAGAAGAGAGGCTGCAAGATTCCGGCGGGAAACACTGACGAGAGAGCGGCAGATCAAAGTCAACAATTCCGCCAAAGTTATCACGTGTACGCTTCATAATCGAAGGGAGGGACAGCGATAACGAATTTCGAGCTGGTGTGGAGCAGAAAAAAAAATGCGTCACTCCTGGTTCGTCTTACCGATATCGTTCTTGTTAGGATTATAAAATGCGTTCACCACCGCCGGCTCGGTGGCCCACTTGTCCTTGTCCACGGACTTGCGCAGCTTCTGCACGTTGCGATGGGCCTCGAACTGGAGGATGTTGAACAGGTTCTCCAAGAACTGGTCGTGATGGATGGTGAGCTGGAATGTGGTAACAGTCTAGACGCGCGCCAGTGCCCTGGGTGACGAGAGTGACGTGCGTCACTCACATTCTCATATTCCTGGACCAGTCTGGTGGTGTTGGTGATGTACTCGGGGTAGCCGATTCGCTCGTTCATGCTGTTGGCCTTGTCCTTGGCCACGGTTCGAGTCTCGCTGTCCATCCACTCGTTCTCCTCAAGCAGGTCGTTGAAGGCCTCGCGAATTTCGTGGATCATTTCTAGGGCAGTGGACTAAGGAAGAAGAAGAAATTAAGGGAACTCTAGCATCGGTGTCAGTGTAATTACTGACGATCATGTATGCGACTGCTGACGATTACTACTATGATCTTACCTTGCTGTCATGATTGAAGTTGTCTCTGATAAACAGCGCTCCCACCGCCATTCCCATCTTCTTGTTTGTCCATTCAACACAACGGTTCCAGCGATTTCTGCGAGCGTTGGTCATTGATAGTTGATTATTAGGCTAGGTCGAGAAGGGGTCACCTTTGGAAATTCACTGATGGCGGCTCAAAACACGGGCTCAAAACACGGGCTCAAAACATGAAGATGTAGTCAAATACTTTGGAAAAAAATGGTCTTTATCTCTGCCCAACTTGATTTGAAATTTATGTTCTAAGCTACTGTAGTGAAAGTAGATTTCAGCTCTGGTGGCTTTCAGAAGCTGCCAAACTGGGTGAAAATCACTGACCAAAATGCTGACCTGCTCCAGTTTGTCAGACAAATATTTTACAGCAAGTCCTGAAGAAAAAAATGACAACTTATTTTACAGTATTGTGCAACCTTAAATGCATTTGGCCATAGCTAAAACTCCTTTTTTTTCACTTTCATTTGACTAAAAAGTCTTCAAATGGGATGTGGTGACAAATTCTATACACCCATGGGGAATTCCAATTTTTGACCTAGCCTATTGATTATGTAATAAATTAGTCAGTAGTGGACCTCTGAGTTAGTACTCGAAAACGCCCCTTTTGGGTCCAAAAATTTTATAATAAAGAATCGAAAAAGTGAGAAGTTCAAGAACTTAAAATAATCTGATTATAAAACTGTCATGAAAAATGCAACGGCAATAAAAAGAACCTAAGGAGTAATTTTCGTCACCCATATGGCCACAATCCTTCACCACCTAAAATTCAAAAGTCTAGTAGTAACTGTGCACTTCTCTTGTGCGTACCTGTCTGTTAAGACACCCAGGAGAACCCGTCTGAACTCTGCTCTGGTCTTCTCGTACTGAGGCGGCATGTGAGGCATCAGATCCATCACCAGCCTCCAGATCACGTAGTTATGAATCACCCTGTAGCAAAATGAGGGAGGGGAGCCAGTGAGTCAGTGAGCGGGTGAATGGCAGTTGCCTCATCATATCAGGCGGTGAAAGCACACCTTTCATCTGTCTGCTCCAACGCCTTCCCCAGGGAGACGAAGTAGGGCATGGAGTAGCTGACGATCTCCTCACTCTGGTTGTAAGGCACCCCTCTAAGCACTGTGTCGAAGTACACGTCCCAGTCGATCTCGGGCACTTCCACTTTCAACTCGGCCAAGGTCAGCTTGGTGTAGATGGCGCCAGTGTCGAGTCGGTCTTCTTCGGGCACTGTGATCTGTGAAGCAGAACAAAAACAACAAACAAAACAAACACAAAAAGTGCCTCGTTCAAGTCGTTGCCCCCAGGTAAGAAGATTCCCCCTCCCCGGCACAAATATGGATCAGGGAGATTCGCAATTCGTCTGTGTTGTTGTCGGAATCTTCTCAAGGCGGTTTTAGCCTGAGGTACGAAGTGTTGAACGTTGCCCTGGAACTGTGTCTGAGACGTTGTTGCCTTGGAAACATTCACCCATCACACATTGAGACTAGGGAGCTGCGTCTAAGACACAACCTTCAGAAGAGGTGGGTGTCATCATGGGTTGATTTGGCTAGAGGGACAACCCAGCCCGTCGCAGTCACTGTCTCACATCTGAGTTTTGCATCCATCAACTGGCCAATTGGAGTGGAAAAGTGCAGATAAGATGGCAATCCTGGTTCGTGTGTTTTTCCTGGCAACCCTTGCCTGTGACAGGAAACCCGGAGCACCAATGTTTGTCTGAGACAGAGCGTCATGGAAACATTGGCAACTCTGCATCCCCGGGCCTATGGTCCACCCTGTTCTTGCGAAACCATTGACAAACTACAGTGCTCGCCCGTTAACTGACACACACACAGATGTTGTGTGCACGCACAAACCGAATTAACGCTCACGCTTGCATCTGCATTAGCCAAGCTCTATGTCCTCAACAATGTCATCAAGCTCTATGTCCTCAACAATGTCATCAAGCTCTATGTCCTCAACAATGTCATCAAGCTCTATGTCCTCAACAATGTCATCAAGCTCTATGTCGTACAACATGAGTGTAAAAATTAGAAAGTACTTACATTAGCCAGAGCCTGCTCAAACTCGACGACCGTCCACAGTTCCTTCTCAGCTACAGATCTGCAAATTGAATTGTTGGCATTACCACTGTAATAAAAAATCTACGTTGGTCCTACCTGTTCGCTCCCAAGAGCACAGCCACGTCCGTCATGTACTCATGGTAGGCCTCGAGGTCACGCACGGACTCCAAGTGTAAAAAGTAGTCTCTGCTCGGAAGGCCCAGAGGCATTTGGTCAATCTAAAACAAATGAAAATTTACTCTGCAGTTTGATGGAAAGAGTTTATTTTGCCACTGTAGAAGCTGGGTAACAAGACTGTGCGATGTATTGTATCGATATCGAATATCGCGATACTTGCAAAGCATCGAATATCGCAAAATCCAAAAATATATCGTGGTATTGTGTACGATTCTTTTCCGGCTCACGAGCCGAAGGAGGGTCATGGGTCTGGCCATCCCAACGTCAAGCGCCACTTCCGAAAGATTATTCAGTTGCAGTGACAACTTGGTTATGCCCATCAGGACATCCTTGAAAATGCCATGGTGTACCTGCACAAAAATGTGGGAATCTAAATAAATAAAGCTGTTCAGGTATGTATGTTTGTGCCCCTCTAGCGTTCTCTGTTCTTCACGGATCTGGCTCATTTTTGGCATGTGAGACCTTTGGGTCAACGAGAAGGATGTAGACGATGCAAAGTTGCATTGCGAGGCTGTTTTGAGGCCAAAATTGAGGTCGAATGTTGCATTTACTACATAGGTCACAGATAGCTATGCCAATAGGTATAGCTTAGTAAGCCTGCGTGACTTTGCTGCGTGGCACCAGTACTTATCAGTAGCTTTCCATGGCTCGAGAAGGAGTCAGCTGAAGTGGGCAGTGAGCTGGACAAACCCGGCAAGCCCAACTGGGGCTTGACCCGTCAACTGATGGCCTGCTGCCATCACTGCCATGAGCTGCGCAGAGGAGGAGAGTGTCCAGATCAGCCAGTTCCAAAAGTAACAACAAAAGTTGTTAGTGCAAAGTGCGTGGTGAGGTTGAGGCTCAAGGATAGCGTGAAGTACGTGATGGACAAGGAGAGAGAGTGATTAATAGAGTAAAGCCGGGTGCAGGTTCAGCTGGTGGTGGAATACAAGTCAAACATATAACTCAGCATATCATAATTAATATCACGGTATTTGGTCTCGATATATCGAATATCGCGATCTCGATTAATTTGGGAAATCGCACAGTCTTTCTGGGCAACAAGGTCTGAGCGTTCGTCTGAAGAAAAAGGAAGCTGGAAAAGACCTGAATGATGTGCCTCTTGGAGTCCCGGTCATCCGGTCCTATCCACTCCTCCACGAGGACCCCCACAGTGAAGTTCCTCTTGATGATGCCGATGACTTTCTCCAGACTGTGACTTGGACACCAGGTCGAATCTAGCACCGGCCATCCACCCAACTCATCCAGGACTGCACGCAGGGGAGCGTCGCTCACTTCTGATATGCGTTCTGAGAGAGAAAAAACAAAAATACACAGATTCCTGGAGAGAAAAAAACCCAGAGGTGCCAACGTCAGATCTGACACTTTTGCAGCTGCAACGACTAGAAAAGGTACCGGAATGAGAGCACTCCGATAGTCTGACCAAAGGTCGGGTCAAATGTGGTTGTGATCCCTTAGCTAAACGCTTTCACTCGGGATGGCATAACTTGAAGCCTCCTCACAAGCTCATGATATGTACCGAAAGTTCACATTTTCACGTTGCATAGTGTCAACGTTAATCTGGAGGCCGCGTCAGTCGTGCATATCTGTGTCTTCTTACCCATGTCCATGCATGATTGGTAGAAGTACTTGGCCTTGACTGTGGCATTGTTGTCTGTGCTCACGACGTCCTCCTCCAAGATGCCTAAAGAGAAGAACAAGGAGTGCGTGTGTGCATCAGCACCATGGATCACAAGCTCACTTTTGAGTATCACTTGAAGTTGGTCAGCGAGCACCTCGAACGTCGAGATGGAGGACCTGTCCTCCGGGATAATGTGTTTCCTGTTCCAGGCGCCGCACGCATACTGGAAGAAGTCCTGGCAGGGGTTGGCTGTGCGATCCATTGCGCCGAGCAGGTATGAGGCTGTCTGAACGCACTGAGGGCTCAGGCAGATATGTTTTCGACCTGGACAGTGAAGAGATGTTGTTGGTCTTGTGCATATTGTTAGATCCAAAAGGTTCACCGGTGTAAACCGAGTTTCAACATGCTCGTGATGTTCATACTATGTAGAACAATGAAGTTCGCTTAAAAAAGCCATCGGTTAATACGTCCCTCCCTCCCCATGGTATGACAGCTTCATGGACTACTTCTTTTTGCGTCCAGCTTTGGTTGATGTGTCAACATTACCGGTGGACCAAGATCTGTCAGCAGCAAAGTTGCATGTGAAGACTGGTTTCCTTACATAGTTGAGGCAATCACGAAAGATGGAAGTCTCATCCGCGCCACCTTGCTAAATCAGCATAGTCGTGTGCTTTCCTAGTCCTCTCCTAAAGCAATGTCGCACTGTCCTGACTCCTACAAGTATGCATTGCTACTCGGCAATGTTACTATGCTAGCGGTGCAGACACATTAGGGAAGGACTCGGACAACGTGGGCAGCGGAGAACGCCTCGCTGAACGCGTCTGAGGCCATCTTGGACAACACCCGCACCCACACGAATTGCTTATGCATGCTTGGTTTTTTATGTGCAACGACTATTATAAACCGAAGAGTGGAAATTCTCTGTAGCAATCACGGAGGATGTATGTAATTGCTGCTGTTATGGAGAGGAGATTATTTAGGTCGGAAGAAATGAGCAATTTGATGCCAGGGTGGGGTCATTCTTAAAGAGGTTCCACTGTATGTGCAAACATATGGATGTAATGCGTGCGTTACGGAACTGCGTCAGAAACATTTTCACGGCCATCAGGTCCACAATTACGGGGTGTTTCAGTCAAAACGTTCTGAGGACCCGACCTCAAAGCAATTTGAAGGATCGTGGCAGCAAGTGAAAGCTCCTGACATGGACTTCGCCTGATATTTTCCCCCCACATCTCATCATAAGGAGTGGGCACGAACACAACTCTGCATGACCGTGACTGCCCATGAAGTAGGCAAAAACATCCCGTGAAGGAAAGGAAAAATTTGCCAAGTGTTGAGGAAACGTCGACAAAGAGAGCATCGGAGGTCTCCTGAAGTCTTCAACATGTCCCAGATCAAGATCGGAGAGCGCCCGATCTGGGCACGTTTGGGTTTGGGCTGACATCATGAGCAAGAGGGACAACTTTAGGTGAAGTCAAGTCTACATTATTCAAGTCCTGGCTGAGAAGACAATTTTGCCAAGCGTGCAGACGGTGAAGAAAAAGAAGTCTGGAGCCTGAGGCAGGAGGGCGAGATTTATTACTCCAAGTCACCTGGCATGTCTGAGGTAGCCATCGAAATTGGTTGAGCAGTTTGGCTGAAACACCCTGTTCGTAGCAGGGAAAGCATGAAACGTAACAACTATTGTATGTGAGGTGTCGTCTCCTTTGACTCGCTCGCTCGCTGGTGACAATTTGAAAATGCGCCAAAATGGACATCAAAAGAAAGGACGGACGAGCAAGGGAAGCTTGAAGCACTGGGGAAATATTGGCACATGTCTTTTGTCCAAGGCGAGGGATTTTTTTGCTTGTGCTTTTAAAGCAAGCAAATCAGTGGAGAAGGAATAACCTTTGCCTGGACCGAACTCGAGTTAACGAGAACCAATTGAAGTGTGCTTTTCTCTCAAACGTTCTCTCCTTCAGCTGTGTACCTTTCCAATGGCACAAGCAACCCTTTCTCTCTCTAACTATTGTGCAGGTGCCGATACTTTTTAGCCCACGAATGAGCGCGTGCCTTTTCCCCATTTGCTCAGTTTCATTGGCACCAATAATGCGGTCAAAAATGTGCAGGGTGAACGATACCTGACACTGCTGGACAGAGGAGGAACAAGTGTATGTTATCTCCAAGTAACCTGGCATGTCTGATGTAGCCATTGAAAGTGCTGTGGGCAAAAGTGCCTACAGCATTTCTCATATTTTGACAAACAATTGCTGCAGCATTTGTTTTCCCCGTAAAATCGTCTCTCAAATTCCCATGTCTTTCTCCGTTCACACACGCACACACCACAAGTCTGGCCAGTTCCTCCTGAGGCGTGCGCGTGTCTGGCACACAGACGATATGTCTGAGTCGGATCACCTAGAAAATGTAAATCTTTCTTTTCTTCGCTCACTATTCCTCTCTTAATTGCACTCTTGGGGAAACACTAGAAAGCAAAGCAAACGCGTGTTTTCTCAACAAATATTGGCGCTACAGATTGCGCAAGTCCTGAAAGAGATTTAAGAGCTGAGGAAGATGGTCAGCAAGGCATGGAAAAAGCTACTTAAGCAATGGGATGCTGGGAGGCAGTGGGCACAGCCTGCAAAGTGGCACTCCAGGCTGTAATGGCGATAATGTGCACGCGCTACGTCAACCACCTCATTTGCTAGACGACGTCTAATGACATGGGTGTGCGCGACTTCCCAAGAGACCCCAGCAGACTTACTGAGATCCTGAATGTATAGTCTTTCTGCCGCCGAGGCCGCCTTGGAGTACTCGGTGGTCTTGTGCGAACCCTTGGCTCTGAGCTCCGCCAGCGCCGTCACCAGTGCCAACATGGATGCCGCCGATAGCACCAGCCAAGCCAGCAGCCAGCGCTCCAGCACCGACCGCCGCGCCAGGAAGTTGGAGTACCCGTACCCGCCGCCACCGCCGCCGCAGCAGCTGTGACCTGCTGAGTCGGCACTCTTCTGTTGGTGGTGATGACGCTGGTGGCCATGACTTTTGTTGGAGGTCAGCAGAGGAGGTTCCGCCGCGCTGTCCTCCACTTCCTGTAGCCTGGTCGGTTCTGTCCTTCTACCCTCGTCGTTCTTGACGCACTTTTTTGCATAGTTCTCTTTCAAGGGCACTGATTCTAGGTCACCCTGTTGCTGCTGCTGCTGCTGCTGCAGCTGCTGCTGCTGCAGACACCCGTTGCCTGTGGCGGCCACTGCAGAGGCCGAACCGCGCTTGGAAAACACCATCATTGTCTTCCCCTAACAGATCCTAACATCGTATCGTGCCACGATCGATGCTGTGGACAGCGCGAATATGACGCATTTTGCGACGACGACGCCTCTTTTCTTGCAACCTTCCTCGCCTCGACAGACTCGTTTCACTTCTTTCCCCAAAAGTCTTTTTTCTCGGTCTCGGGCGTCCGTGAGCTCGTGAGCTTCTCGAGAGAGACGCGCTCACAAAATGAGCGGCCCAAAAGTAAGAGATGGGCGAAGAGGGGGGGGGGAGGGGGGAAGAGGCGAGGATGAGAGAGCTGCTCGCTCAACGCACAGATCAAGTGAGCGTACAGTATCAGTTAAGTTTGATTTGTCCGCTCAAGCTGTTTGTTTCTACTGCCCCATTGTAGCAAAGCCTTCGCTTTGCCCTGCTCGGCCTCGCTCTCGGGGTCCGCTAATGGGTCGTTTGAAGTAGGCCTCTTCTGATTCAGCCACGCTTTTTCCTTCTTCCCGCCGCCCAAAGTGCCGCCAAAGAAACCGTAGCTGGCATGGCTGAAACATGAGGTCGCACACACTTTGGTAGGACAACGCACAGCAAATCAGTTTTCTTTGGGCGACGTCTTCACGCTGGCGTGCACGCAGGCAGGCGAGTGGGTCGAGAGAGGCCGTCCTCACGACGCCGGCCATGCTCACAATGCTTTCGGCACTTGTGCAAGGTCAACCCCGGCTTCAAAGCTCCCAAGTTGCGACAGTCCCGTCTGTTTTCTCAAGTGCTGCATCTCTTAGTTGTTTTTCTTTTCCTCTCTTACGGTGTTTACACTGTTACGCACGCAGAACAGTAACAAAGTTGGTGGCGCCGCTCACGCCAGCCCAAAGCCCCCAAAAGTTCAAGCTTTTTAGCTCTGAGTTTTGACAGATTGGGTAGCGAACGGGGCAGACGACCGATGCCTCTCATTGGCTGAGGCACCACCAAATGTCACGGTTCAATGCACAGCAAGTACCAGTGCTCTGCTCTGGCCATCATTCTGGTCAAATCGACAGTGGCTGGCAAATATTTGCACCATTCTGAGATCCGCTACTGTAGCCATCAAAGGAGCTAAGGCTAAATGCCTTGTCTGTCAAGAGGGAGCAGCTTGTTCTTTTTTTTTTCTTCCTTCTCTTCTCACTCGAGTTTTTCTCTTGTTCTGGCGCTTTCACTCGAGTACGCACACACACACAAACAAACAAACAAACACTGTCTGTACGCGATGTAACTTCAACCCTGGTGGGAGCACGGAAACACTCGGGGTCAAAAGTTCGCGCACACTCGAGCATTCTTGTTCCCTGCTCTGCACAATGATGCTCCATCACGCCATGAGAGGAAAAGTGAAGCATAGGGGTGAAATAACAGTGACACACGACTAAAGTTGACCAACTTTTTACCTCAACTGTATTTCGCTGCCCAAAATTCATTGACCTGGGCCAAGAGACACCTGCGGACGACATACACGTGACACGTTCGAGGACTCGCATAAGAGCAGGGGTGACGTACACGAACCAAGGTCACCTCTGTCGTGACCGTCTTCAAGGTCACCACTTGCTTAGGGTCGAGGCACTGTAAAAAATAAACAGACAATTCTAGAGCCCACTTCAAGACGAGAAGGGAGGCCTTCACGGCCGACATCCAGTCCATGACCTCAACGTGTCAGATGGCGCGGTCCATCGACGACAGAGCCATGTGGACGACCCCATGCGACGACTTCAGCCCGAAGGCAGTGACAAGGACACTGAATGAGACGGTGGAGGTGTGCCTGAAGTTGTTGCGCTGCGCCGTCCGCTAATGGCACAAGGCCAACTATGGCAACAAGGATATGCATCAGCAGGACGTGTGGTGCAGCGGTGTTCACCAGTCCAAGCTCGAGCCTCATTGACGTAAAGGCCTGCGCCAGGCCACCAAGAAGTGTCGACGTCGTCAAGGCCTCCCTGTCCAGAAGCCCGATGTCCCATGACGACGTCGTTAATACTAGTAAGGCCTTCAGGCCTCTCGGGTCGAGGCTGCCGTCGCAATCAGGGGAGGTCACAATCAATAAAGTGGTCATTTACGGTTTGTCCTACAAAAACAGATTATCTGATTTGAAGCGTCTCTCATAACCCTCCTGGTGAAGTCATTCTTCATGACGGTTACACTGCCACATCGTGACCGAATTGCGTGATGAATCCGGTTGTAGGCGTTTGGGAGGATCGACAATTGTGGAATCAAGGCAATGTCCTGATCTTTCTGACCACATCACCTGCAGGATGGCTGGGGGGTTTTTTGGAGATTCCAATTTTTGGCGCTGTATTAATTTCGAGGGAAGTTAAAAAAAATCAGCAAAAGTTGCTTTTCACTTGTAAAGTTCTGCATGACCTCTCCAGAAGTTGGTCTGGCAGAATTGAGCAACTGAGACGGACAGAGAGAGCTGAGACGTCCTGCCAATTTGAAATCAGCCAACCTCGGGCAAGATTTCAGAATTGACGTCGTCTGTAATTAACTCATTGAAGTATTCCTAAGGTCCTTTGATATTCTGAGGAACCTCTAAGTAGCTCAGTCACTCCTAGATTCACTTTACCGAAGCTTGACTGCATCGAGCTTAAAGTCACAGACACTGCAAAAATGTACTTCAATGTTCATTGTGGGACTTATTTTGTACATTGTGATTGAGTAGCTGAATTACCTTGCAGGATTCACGGATTCGGACGACGACGGATTCACACGAGCGAACGACCGAAAGTCATGTTTCGGTCGAAACGAGGGCCGAAAACGTATCGGCAAAGTTTTCCTGCATCGGTGCCTTGGCTGAAACTCCCTGTATCAGCCGAAACAAACACCCTACACAGGCCAAAACATACTTTTAAGTACTAAAGAAGACCAGAACCTGAAGAAAACTCAGTAAACTAGAGAAGATCTATCGTGTAGAGTGTCAGCATGTGAGTTATGTAGAAATAGACCAATTCCTTATTTTGGACTTCTTCATTTAGCAATGGATTCGTCATCTGTTAGATCAGTCTGTTTCAGCTGTTCAACTGAAATAGTCCTATTTCAGCTGACACAATCCTACTTCGGCCGAATATCGGCCATTTCGGTATGGCCGAAATACCGTTTCGGCCGGACGGAGAAAAATCTTGTTTCGGTCGTACACCAATTCACGCAATATTGTTCCTTAACATAGCTGTAAGCAATGAGATCCTACATTGTGCATGGATTCCTTAAGCACCTTTTCATGTTGGCGCTCTCTCAGGTGGTGATGAGTGCTGTCCCAGGCCAGGTTCAGCCCAAATGATCGATCAGCTTTGGTGCCACAAGGAACCCTCAGGCTGCAATCAGTGAGTCAAAAACGTCAGCATTCGTAAGGTTCAACAAATGCATTGGGGACTTGCAATGAGCGCATTTGGTGGGGCGAAAACTCAATGTCACTAAATGTTTACTGCTGGCCCAAAATAAGAAATTACGCTGTTGTTAGGATTATAATAAGACTTCATTTTCACATCACTTCGCCCAGGCGCCGCCCACCCTGCCCACACACTCATCTCTAGGCAGCATAGAGCCCCAGAGGACTGCACTAAGTCCTATATTGCACTGGAAGTTTTTAGGAGAGAAGAGAAATGGCATTCCACAACAAATTGAGTCGACAAGTTTTACGGAGCAAAACAATATTTTTTTTAATTTTGCGGTTATGCAGGGAACCCCCGTGGAACAGTACTGTGGAGTCCAAAAAGTAAGGATGGGCAATACTCGCATCGGTATCGGCGATGCCGATACTCACCCTGTATCGACTCAGCAAGTTGAATATCGTATCGTGTATCGGCAAATGCCATCAACTCACACTTGCTGACCTCAATCAAATCACAACAAAAATCTGGAAGAAACTGGGAAAACCAGGTCTGCTTTAGTGATGCTTACGAGTCGGCCTTATTTTAAGGCTCAAGCCGAGCTGAGCTATAAAAAATCTGACTCGAGCTGGCTCAGCTCGGCTAGGCTCGTACTTTTATTGGTCAAGGCCTGCTTCAGGGATGAATCAAGCCGGACTTTTTGCGAGCTCGGGTCGGGTCGAGCTTGGCATGCGCGAGCTTGAGCTGGCTTGCGAGCTTTTGCGGGCTACATAGAAAATGCCAAAAAGGAAAAAAAAAATCCAATTCTTCATCAATCTAAGTGACTAATGCATAGAGGAGTTACTTTCACCTCTTTGTTCTTTACATTATTACACAGGAAACTCTTTGAAAAGCTTGGAATTACTGCAAGTTTGAATGAAGGCAAATTAACATATGAACATTTTCTTCTCCAAGTTGATTCCACTTCTTTGAAATGACATCCCCTGCAGTAGAAAAAAAACCCTTTCAGATGGGACTGACGTTGCAGGAAGTGACAGATATTTCATGGCTATCTGAAACATTACTGGCTACAGCCTCTGGCCTTCTCTAACCCACCATGCAAATGGATCTGACTCTCTTGATTGCAGAGGAAGGACAAGGTAGTTTCAGAGATCCACATCTTTGTATCAGCAGCTGCTTGGGCAGCTGCATTGCTTGATCCTTGATCTTCGGTGTCACAACTCTCCCAAAGGGCTGATTTTTTCTTCTGCTTTGCTGATGGCTCTGGAATAGAGACCTTGTTGGCATTTTGCTGGTGCTGCCTTTGGAACTCCTCTTTCAGTTCCTTGTTCAGACATGCTAGCACATTCTTCTTTGCCTCATCATGAAAAAACCGATTCTTGTACCTGGGGTCCAGGAGAGTCACTTGGGCTAGTATCCTGACTCCTTCCACACCATCAAATCGATCCAGAAGATGCTGCTGGATGGCTGATGACAGGTCTTTCTTCAGAGTGTCTGGCATGGATGTTCTCAATGCGTTGGTGTAGAGTTGGGTTCTCTGAATTTTTGCTGAACCTCTTCAAAGCAGCTTGGCAGTAGAATGTTGGTGAGTCTGGCTCTTGAGGAAAGCTGATATTTCTTGTCCATCTGCCTGGAGTATCAAACAAAGCCCTCATCTGTCACAATGGAGAGATGTTGCAAATCCATGGCAATCATGGTGATTACAGCCTTGTCTAAGCTCTCCTTCCTGGGTGAACCTTTAGCATAGGTGTCTGGGTTCTTTCTGATGACTTCCCTCACTCTGGGCCTCCTTCAGTTCAGCCTTGTGGTTGTGTTCGGCATGTCTCCAGATTGTACTAGTGTTTCCTTGCTTTGTTTTGAACTCCTTTCGACACACCTTACATCTTGCTCCTTCCTTTCCAAGCTTTTCAACGAGTCTCTAGATATGTGATGACCTCCTACCTCCCAGGTTTTGTTGAGATGTAGATGGTTCAGAGTGTGGCTCAGCTTCATGTCCCTCTTGAGACTCCATCAGTGAGTCTGGTTCGTCATCAGAAACAACCAGTACCTCCGTCTGAAGAGACATTTCCCCTCAGAGGTTTTCAAAGATTTTTTATAGCATGACATACCTTGGTGAAAGATTTGGGTCAGCAGCTTGCACTTCACCTGATCCCAGTGGAGTGGCTCCTAGACTGGCATCAAGCCAGGAGTCCTGAACTTGTGAATGTCGTCATCCTGGCAATCTGTGGATTGTGGGCAAATGAAACAAAAAGCTGCAGCCCCCCTCTTGCCTAGGTGCTCTCTTGTTGGTTGGGCAAAGTTGGCAGCTGTGGCTGAGAGTGGCTTCACAACATAGCAGTCAGCCATGACAATTTGTAGTGCTTTAGGTTCAAGAGCTTGCGAGCCTAAGATGTGAGCCACAGGCCTGTTGAGCCTGGCAAGACTGCATTCGAGCCTGCGAGCCTGCGGGCTCGGGCCAGGCTCGGTTGCATCCCTAGCCTGCTTTGCTTCTCTTCTTCATTTTGAATTCTCAGTGAGTATTGTCATGGGCAGGTTTTTTGACCAAATGCGATACACAATATGTGTTTTTATGTCGTGTATCGACTAGTGTATCGCGATACTCTTGCCGTATCGACTCGTCAAGAAATCTGGAATATTCCCCAGCCTTACAAGAGCAAACACCTTAAAAGAGGTGTTTGCGAAAGAGAAGGCGGCCACCGACAACCCCGTGGTGCCCACTGCTGGCCCAAAATACAAATGGAAAAAAAACCCAAAGGACTGCCGCAGTCAGAGTAATTTCTGCTGATCAGAAAAAGTCAATGAAGTCAACGGCTACTTTGCTGCCATTTATCTTGTCTCACAGTTCCAGGTTGTCGAGCTGTGAGCGATTAAAACTGGCAGGAGACATTTGAACGCACTGGAGGAGGAACGCAGATCACTGAATGGTTTTGTCAGGAGAAATGGAAAATATCTGTTATAGACTGGAAGTGAAGAAAACACAACACTTCATTGAAACCAAGGGAGTTCTTGGCTGACAAGGCCAGTCGTGATGGGAGGAATCAAACCTGTCCTATGATGACTATGGTTGGATGACCCCTCCAATGTTATTTCATGTTCAATGACGACATCAAGCATCGCATTCGGGATGAACACAGACAATGGATTCGAGTGCTCAGTTAGTAACGCTTGTGCTAATCGCAGTGATCCTCAGTAGCGATGAAGGTGCACGATGCTCTCATCATGACCTCCGTTCTACTACGGTAGTGGAAACATTTCAGCTGATCAAGGATTCACCTGTACATTTGACGTCATGTGATTTAACGTCGTTGTGTCCAACAATTTTCCCGAATAAAAAAAAAAACCAAGTGTGGCTATTACTATCATGCAACTAGCCCAGATTGTGGTATAAAGTGCACAAAATTCTGACTTGCACCACAGCGATTAACCAAAGTGTCATGATGTGACGTGATGCATGCATTGCATCTAACCTGGAATGCACTTGTTCTTTAAAGTGCCACTTAACTCCCAGGAATATTTGTACAAAAGGACCAACGCTCAATGTAACTTGCACAGTTTCCAGTTTGTTAACTGAGGTGAGTGTTACACAAACTCAGTATTCAGCTACCAAACGGACGTAACGATCAGATGCTTATAGGGGTCAATTTGACAGCCCCACAGAGATCCTTACGTCCGTTGTCATAGGGTAATGTGCAATCTGGAGTGGACCTGATCACTCTGTCACTCTGGAATCATTCCTGGGATCAACGAATTGCCCAACTGGCGTGGCACATGACCATGTAGTCACATTTCTCAATGCGTTGTTCCAGAGTTGTGAATCATGAAGTCCTCGGCCGTGGTGGGGATCTTAGCGCTAGTCATCTGCTCCCTGGCACCTTCCCTAGTTGATGGTTGTTGCTGCGGTGATGAGTGCTGTCCTGGCGAAAATGTCACATGTCTCTGTCCAGGGGAGATCAAGTATAACTATAACTACTGCTGTGACGAAGAACATTTCCCCAGTTGCTATTACTGGATCTGCAGGTGAGTATCCCTCTCTGCTCCGACCATTGTCACTCCACGTTCAAGACGTTGTCTTCTTAGGACCAATCCCGACGATCCGTATGCTCCGCCTGTGTGGGACTGCTATCTTCAATGTCCTATACCACAAGAAGGAAAGGCTGCTAAAGCACCAACCTCCATTGAAATCCCAGGCAGCAAAAGGGACAAACAATAAAGCACCTGGTCAAACGGAACACATTCAGCTTATTTTAAATTCAGTGCAAAGAATATACATGCTAGTACACTTCAAGACTTTGGTCTTCAGTTTTTATGCCACGTCTTCTAGAGATGCATAACACATTACAAGCACCTGCAAATCTAAAGCTTTGTCCTCACGTGCGCAAGGAATCGATCTTGATAGTACTAAGGCAGACCGCGGACTACATATCTCAGTGTGAAGTCCGTGGACAGACTCACTCCATCTACTGGACTCGCGAGTACGTGCGCACGGCTCGGGCTTTTAGAACGAAGCAACGCCAATTTAGGTTCTTAAAGTAAAGTGCAATAGCGCATTAACATGTGAAAAGGACTTGGAACTGAGAGCGCACTTTACAGCGCTGGTCAAAAGAGCCGGGTACAGGTATTCAACGTTTGGACTGCCCAATTGCAGTGCTCAAAACTCAGCAATATGGAGAGGGACCCCTGCTTTCAGTTGCAAGGTTCCGTGAAACAAAACAAAGCGGTGCAACAGTGCGGAGTGCTGGCACACGGTCACTCTACACTGGCTACACTTCTCGATGCCATAAGGCCTCCGGATGCCCGGGATGCCATTGCTTTTGTCGCACCTTGGCTCCGCTTTGACTTTTCACGGAACCTTGCAATCTCTTGCCCGGTTTTATCACCGGGAAAATGGGTACTTGGGGTGCTTGTGCTCCAAGGGGGTCGGGGGGGGGGGGGGCATCCACCCGTCAGAAAAGGGGGCCTACCAACGGGGAGAGGAGCACCGCAGAAAAAATATTCACCCAATGTCATCAATTTTTAACTTTCAAGCCTCTTCAGCATGCCTCCCTTTGCGCTTTGCAGACTGTTGAGCACGGTAGTATCAAAATGGGCCTTCACTCGCAATCTTGAACTTCTGTGCTCTCTCTGGTATCTTAGTTATGCCGGCATCACCCAGTTATGTAAGAGGACATGCCCTTATGTACGTGTGTCCGTCCGCCTGTCTTTCCGCGGCTGGTTTCTGCCATGTCTCGCGGCTGACGGGGCCTTTGCGCGGCCGATTTTTGTCATTTTCGCGGTGTTTTTTGTTCTCGCGCTGTCCGCGGCTGGTTTCTGTCTCGCGGCTGAAGGGCCCTTTCAGCGGCTGGTTTGTGCCGTCTAGCGGCTGATTTTTATTTCGTCATCCTTGGAAGTATAAACCCATCAGACCAGAGTGATCAGGGATTCATCATGAGACTGAATAGAAAGAAACATTAGTAGTCCATACCCTTGTGGAAAATCTCATTTTACGTGTTTTCTCTTGGCAGACGTCAATTCTTCCGTAAGACCAAAGTGATATGAAGAGATGATGGGCATGAGTAGAAATGAAGCACAACAAAACTAAAAAAAAATCATTTATATTTCAATGCATAAACAAATCAATTTCTAAAAAGTGACTGACCAAAGCTATTCAGACGTCCAACCTTCACAAGAATTTATTCTCACTAAAGTACATTTCAGGTGGTCAAGATGGCATGCAAATCCTTATCGCAGTAGAGGAGTACTTTCCTGCAGTGTCCTGTGTCATGTTTTTTCAAATGACGGAGCAACTGGAGGAGAAACTTTGATGCAGTTGCCCTCTAGTCAGCATGGTGAAGATGAAAGAGTTAAGTGAGGACCTCAGATCATGCATTGTGACTACATACAATGAGGGTGAGGGGTACAAGGCCATCTCAAATCATTTCAAGGGTAAAATGAGACATTTCCACAAGGGTATGGATAATTTTGAGCCTAACTGTACCTCAGGAGCATTTTGCACAGAGCCCGTAGTGCAGTGACTTTACTTCTCGTCCGTCTTCACACGTACATGGCCACACATTTCATTAGATTTTAGAAAATCAGGCGTCAATTGGTACCAAAGTCAGCTCGGTAGAACTCAGCCCCGTTATACCGTGTTTTGCAGAAAAGCTGTCCCATATGTAGTGCACTCCAGCTCGAAACATAATCAGCTTATTTGGGGAAATGGCATACTGGAATAATCTAAGATAACTGTCGCATTTGACAATTTATCTTCAGGCAGGTACAACATGATTAACACATAGAAAAAAGCCCTCGCACTTTTCTCTTTTTCTCAATGTGGCCCCCCTCTCCTTTGATGATTTGGACCAAACTTTTTGGCACTGCTTTGCAGGCTGTGATAATTTCATCTGGGGAGATTTTTTCCCATACCTTTAAAATGTCTCTCTTCAATGCCGCCACTGACTTGTGAGGTCTTTTGCAAGCCTCCTTGGCCAGACAATCCCACTCTTCTTCTGTCTGCAGAGGTGGAACTTTGGCACCACACTCTCACCACGGTGCAGAAGAAGACAGACTTGTAACACAGTTTTCAAGCAGACATCAGCATTCCTGGCCACATACCATGGTGTCTT
>JAAUXU010075232.1_pt1 | contig 22799 bp, 16 predicted proteins | sample 7278151 | NCBI WGS metagenome assembly JAAUXU01 (sample SAMN14350113, study PRJNA611818) | marine sediment metagenome | isolation source: surface marine sediment (1.8m) | place: French Polynesia: Moorea | collected 2018-08 | reverse complement strand
CTACACCCCACCCTCTTTGTACATGTACACATGCAAACATACAACTATAGAAATATACATACATATATGAACATACATGTACGCACCTGCACATACATACATGTACATACAAACTTGTACATACAGACATGAACATGCATTCAGTACTGAGTGGAGGTCCTAAGGCAAAAGTGAAAATCAGTTCAGTTTTTCAGGAGCTTCTTAGCTTTGTATGGGAGGTCAAACACTTGTGTAACTGAAATAGAGCTGGATTGAGCTGCTCAATTCGGTCAAAAGTTATGGCTGAAAAAGAAGTTTGCACTGGAGTTTCCGCAAAACGTATGGTGCGAAATAAAACTTCGAGTTAGGAGTGCCCACGGTACTTGGTCATTAGAAAAACCAAATAATTTAGCAGGATCTTAATTTTCGGCCAAAGATAAAAAAGAATATATATTATTGCCAACAATATATTATTTTCCAAAAAGGTACTTTTTGGAACTAGTCTAATGCATACATTCATGCATGAATGCATACGCTCACTGATATGAGCACAGTCACCCTTATATACCCATGCACACATATGTACTTGCGTACGTATGTACGTAGGGGGGGGGGTTGCATTCTGGCAGTGGAAGCACACAGAGCCGTTGCGTGCGTGCGTGTGCGCGTGCGTGTGCGCCACTGCTTTGTGGACGTCCATGGTACGAACCCGTAGGATAATCTCTTGCAGCCGGAACCTATTAAGAAACAAACGCTTTTGATACTCCTTTTGATGATGTTCCTCTACATAAAACAACCTGAAAGGGATAGCGATTTGTATTAACACTTTTTACTGTACTAAAGATAATACGTGGTATATCGGTACAACCGCGAAGAATGGAAAGAACCATACCTAATGGGTTCGTTCTTAGCCGAACAAACAATTCGTGGAGCTATGAGATTGTTTTTTTTTATTTTCGCTCAGTAATAGTGACTTGACTGGCACAGTAATGGAGAACAGAAGTGGCAATTTCTTGCCTTGATCGTGCATCAAGTCATTACGGCACTGGACTTGCAAATAGTGTCCTATCTAGCGCACCATGTGTAGGAGACAGAACCCTATCGTTTAGCGCCTCTGATGCTCCATGCTGTTTTGGCACTTAAACGTTGTTCTCTAAATCAAGGAAGCGAAGAGTGGCTACGAAATCTACGGCGTCGACCGCAGAGAATAGAATGGCCGATTGTTGACGACCAATTTGCGGCGTTCTTTAATGGCAAGCAACAATTCATACAGTAAATCCAGATTGGACATCACGCAGCGGGTGACTACTTGTACAGCGTGATTCCCTGACAACTGAGAAAGTACAATAGAGATACGCAGACAATCGGGCCACTCAGACACACATTCTGGGACACCGCCTAGGTCAGGCTGGGTTAGGTTTTACTAGGTGAGGTTAGACGATTCCTGAGGGCGCCCGTTGTCGGTGCTCCAGTTGTCGGGGCCACTCTGCAGCACGCGGTCGAAGTGATCATGCAAGCTGATCTAATGTCAAGAGTCTCAGCCTTGCTTCCACTCACTGGCGCAAACTTCTTACAACATTGTCCGCATACTTCACAGGGTGGGGAACTAAATTTTTAAGTACATTAATAACGACCGATAACGGCCTCCAATTCTTTAACGAGACGAGATACAAAAGCATCATTCATGAATGTTTCAGACATGAATGCATTGACCAACTCTCATTTCATGTGTCCTCCTCATTCTCAATGACTGTATCGAAAGGTTCAGTGCTTCATCGTATATGTACGTACGTAGCATGCAGCAACGCTCAATGTACGTCAATCAATACGCTAGGGACAACGAGTAACGCTGTGATCGTGTATTTTTCTCACTAGCACCGAGCATAAAACTAACCCTTGCAATCACTCTACCTCCGCCTTGTGACTGAGTAAGGGATGAAGGTTGACAGTGCCGATGCGAGAACAAAAGGCCATTTATCCATTTCATGTCCTCTCCACATCAGTTTCCTCGTCGGCCGATGAAAACACATTGGGCCGCCACCAACATAGTACACAACTGGCACGTACAACGACTTCGGCGTGTTTGGCTACCTCTGCTTGGTGTTTGAGGCTGCCTTTATCACCCTCATCTCAGTCAACATTCAGTCAGAAGTAGGAAGACAGATTTTCAGAATTAATTCAAACACATCCGAGCACAAAGTTAGCGGTTTGTGTCTGAGCTGGAGTCTCTACTCATTTGGTAGCGCTTCTTTGAAATGGAATTTCAATGTGTTCTCCAGCGAGACCCCTACTTCATAGCAGCTTTTGAAGATTAATGAAGCACAGAAGATTGATGAAGGAAGATACACTGGCCAATCTGACTCCCTCAATCTGCATGGGGAGCAAGTGTGCTCATGTGTACGCACGCACGCACGCACGCTCGCACGCACGTGCAGCGTCGGTGGACGTTTGCAGTAGACTGCGGAGCTGCTTTGGTGGGGCAAACGGTCCCGCCGAAAAATAATACGCCAATTACATAAGTAGCCCTTCTCACATTTGGCCCTGGTTCAGTGGCACTGGCACATGGTAAACACACGTCCCTTCAGTAGGTTCCTTAGCCACAGGGGGGCACACATATGTCCTCAGCCTTTACCCAAAAATGGTGTGGTGGGGACAGAAATCCGCAGTAGCCGAGCAAATGCCCATGAAACCATTCTGGGAGGAGGAAAAAAGTAATCTTAGCGAATCGCTGGAAAGCACGAATATGCCATTACCTCTTGGGTAACGCAGCCTTTAGGCACATCAGACCCAGTACGTCAGTCATCTTTTGAGAGTAGCTGACTTCCAATAGCACATTTGCTTCACGCGAAGATATTGGCAAGCTTGAATCAGTCTTTTATCTGTCTATAATAATCTTCGCCGAATCTGAAAAAAAAGTGTTGAATCATGTCCTCTCAACGCTTGATCCAGGAAGCGCAATTTCTGTCAGGGACTTACACAGAGTCGGACAGACAGATGCGGGCATTATCAGCAGTTCCAAATGCTGTCGATATCAGTCTTCTCTCACTTCATCCCATTCTCCTCAAAAGTAAACGGTGCGATCATTACGTCTGAGAATTTTGTCCCGATACATACGAGTTTTAAGTTGCCAGAACAATTTTCCTGGCTCCGGATCATTGCATTCAGTTAGTGCATTTTACACAGGACTCTATTAAGTTTATTTCGCCAATCAAAATTCTTTTCCGAGAAGCAACCACGACTACCGGGATTGAGAACAATTTAAACAGAGATTGTTGAAAAGTGGTAATGGTATAATCACATTGATATCTGTAGCACAGTAAGTTTTGTTCCGCTTGCAGTCTCCTTTCTTGGTTTGCTTGGTATGCATGTAGCACATACTGCATTGCATGCCTTCCAGATACTGTCACATGACCGTGGTGGTAGCAAGCTGCAGTGCAGAAAAATGTGTGAAAACTTGAATGACAGTTGCAGCAACCTTGCACTACTGTACTCGCAGTTTCATTAATGGTCTTGCATAAGTTGTATATAACCATGTTACATGCAACGAGTCCTCGCACACTTTTTCAGCCGCTTTTACTTACAATGATGGAGTCATCCTTCGATATAGCGAAGCTATAAAGAATTCTACTGCACCGAAGTTGTTCGCTACATCCAAGGGTCTTATGCAATAAGTGGGTCAACGGAAGAAAGCACCCAGACCATGAAGAGCCAATCTCGAATCTTCACTATATCGAAGGCTGACTGTACTTGAAACGCCCTACGAGAACCAATTTATTCTTCTACCTTACTCTCTTAGCTTTCATTTGCTGTACTTCTCGCTTTAGTAGCTTCACTACAAGTCAAGATTGGAGAACTCCTGAAGAAAATCATCAAGCGAATTGCTCAAAGCTTCAGCACTAGTCGAGCAAGAGAAAGATGGAAAGAACTCCAAAAAAATCATCGGAATGATCCAACTGCTGCTGCACTACCAGGTCTCCCGTAAATCCTTAGATGCTACAGTAGTTTTTCTCCTTTTCGTAGAAAAGACAACCGAAATTTTGGGGGGCTGGATAGTGACAATTTTTGAGACGGTCCTCCATCATGGACTCACTGGACTTGTGGTGAAGCTGAGACGCATAGCAAATAAGAGCCTTGGGAAGAACGACAAGTTGGCTATAGAGGAGCATTTTAAGTGACAACAAACGTGTCCGAGGATTTACGGTCGACCTGTATCCTCCAGATCCAGGAAAGAGGATCCAGAGGATAGGGATTTTTAAGTGACTGAATTTTTGTCTTGGGAACGAATTCTTCGTCAAGTAAATAGATCTCTCAGCTTTAACGGTGGACACAACAATAGGACCTTTACAGAAAAACAGGTTTTTTTCTGTTGCACCACCTAACTGCAATCTAAACGTCACTGCAAAAACATTGTCTTTTGTATTAGAGGCTGTCAGTTTTTTGTAGCATCAAGTTGGGCCCGATGCAGCCGTCAGTGTGTCTTGTCTGGTTATGGAAAGAAGTATGAAGTTCTTCTCGGTTGGCGTGGACATGGGCGGGGAAGTGCTCAACCCCTGAGCCTTGGTTGAAAATCCCAACACGTGCGGACATGATGCTAGGAGGACCAGGACGTAGCTCTGGCTCAGGCCTTAGACATTTCCGGACGATCGAGAGCGGGAAAACGGTGCTTCTTGTCGGCTACCAACTAGTCCCTGAGCACCTTCGGTGCCGTTCAGTATAGACCAGTTCAGGCCCCCCGGCCAAGAATGCAGAAAACTGTATTTTGGGGGAATTATGTAATAGTGACGTTGCCCATTTTTTATAAAGAGGGGGGCCTTGACACCCCTTCCTCCTTCCATGGAGCCCCACGGAGTGCAAGCTCCCGGACCCCCGTCCGCCCCCTGTTCCAAAATTGCGGCTCCCTCATTATAATTTCCTTAATATTGCAGCTACACAAAATCTACTGACATCGTTGGAAAGCTTCAAGCTTTGACAGTTAAACTGATTTTCTTCACTTTGAATGAATCTGAAATTCCTCCTTAGCAAAAATATTTGGCAATGTCACTGCCATAAAATTCTCCCCCAAATACAGTTTTCCGCATTCTTGACCAGGGGGCCGTTAGTACCGAACGGCACTGGTATCAATGTTGTTGCCATATTGACAGTATCGCGAAAAAAAACGTTGCCACCGCGTCTCGTACCACGAGTTCAGCTCACTCACGATCTCACGCACTCTCCCTTTCACTCTTGCTCGTTCAGGAAGTCTTTATTGAAGTGGTCGAGTTAAAACATACAAGCAGGTGAACCGTCCAAAAGGATGACTGCTCAGCGAAGCAGCCCAGGCAAAAAATTGGATGAAAAGACCGAAAAAATTAAGGCTTCTCATTGAAAAATTACCAATTAAATCTCCTTTTCTCTTCGTCGAGGACACTCACTGGGTCATAGACAATCATCATTAGATTAGAGTTTAATCGGGCGAGTCGTTGTGACTTCAACCTGTGACAACGAAGCAGCATCACTTGCTTTTGTGTATACAGACTGCAGACTCCAACACCAGACAAAGCTTCTTCTTTCTGACTCTCAGATAAGAGTAGCCTGAGAAGGAGAAAATGTCTGTTTTGTAGGGATTATGAACACTTCACGGTTCCACCGATCATCACGAATGCTGATTATCTGATCGGCACTAGCGTATTTGGTTCCAACGGCTTCATGGTTGACGAATTATTGGTAGAAATTTGGCCAAATCGGCTAATAAACGGTCCTGATCCTTTGACTGTCAAAAGCGACTTGAATCCCTGCATTTACTCTCATCACAACGCTAGAAACGTGACGACAGCATAGAAGTTCCCAAATCAATTGGAGATGCCTGTTTGCTACGTTTGCTGTGCACTCGGCACGAACGCACACACACTGCAGAGATGTTTGTAACATACTTTCAGGCAGGCGCAGGTAGCCTACGAAAAAAAGGCCCACTAGTACGTCCATACGCTTCTGTGCACCTGCTTAGTTAACCTTTTTTAGCAGTTTCCGCATGAGATCGAGACTAGTCATGTCAGAAGAGGACAGCTTGAATATTTCCCACAAACGGTCAGTTTATTGTTGCCAGGTTAAAAAGACACTTTACCCTTTATTTTCCGCAGTCAATGTACGCGAACGACCTCACACGAGTAGGCTGGGATGCCCTGTACGCACACAGAAGTGGTTTTTAAGTGCAGCCATCACGCTGCACGCGGTGTCAACTGAGTTCATGCATTTTGTGGGGTAACGTACCAAACTGACGGAGGAGTGCTCACAGCACACCCTGAGGACGACTGGTGCACGGTTACATTTGCATCTGCCACATCGTGGGTGAAAGTGCACGCAGTGTAAGAAGCTTGTCACGTATAACTGCTACTTCACATTTATTGTGTGTGAGATGCACAGTGCTGCAAGACAATCCACGAAGACTGACAAATCGGTTATTCTTGGTGGCTTAGGTCTGATACTGTGCATTCGCTTCTGGTTCACTGCCACTGAATTCGAGGTTTCGGGCATGCCAAACAATGGATTCCGACGCCGCAGGAACAGATCTGGTGCAGCACATAGCACTGCTTGACATCACAGAGCAATGGGATTCAACCTGGATTTGGCGAAGCAATTTCCAAAGATTACAAAAAGACTACTCTGGTACGAAGTTTGTTCCTGCTGCAAATCGATGGGCAATTTTGCCACAGACTGCTCGTGCTGTAGAAGTGGGCGCAGCTGTCACATTAGTTCCTTTTGAAGAGTGATACTTTTTCTAATAGTTGTGTGAGGGGTGGGGGTGGGGGAGTAGTGAAGGGATGTTCGTTGCCTCCGGGAGTGCTCGGACTGGAAAATGTTGAAAACCTCTGTCCTAGAGCAACTACAAGGACGACAGGAGCTACAGCAAGTGTGTAGTCATCCCTTGTTCAGTGAAAATTCAACAATGCGCAATCCTATCCAGCATCTTTATGCATATCTATGCACACCTCCACAAAACACATATGTACGTCATGAGTGTGTTTTTTCCATGCAGTTAAGATACTTCCTTACTTCATGTGCATCAGAGTAATGGAGACTGAAGAATGAACAACCTTGCTTTCATATCACTGAGCATACAAGTACAAAATAATATTATCTGTGTGATGCCACATGCTAGCTGTGCATGTACGAAAACGTACATACGGTACATATTATTTGCAATAAGAACAAGTGATAACTTAGGTACAACACATTTTGCTACTATAACAATACTTCTCAGCACCGCGCAACGGCAGTACGGCTATTTGTACTTGAGAGACAGTATAGAACGTTAACATTTCCAGCACAAGCATGCACGGGGGGCACCATCATATACCTATGTTTGAGTGTTTGGTCACATTTTATGGTCATTTTGGCGTCAGTGTCTTAATATTTTTCTTCTTCGCTGTTTTTTTTTTCAAAGAAAATATCTTCTTTGGGTATTGTACCTTACACTTGACAGCTGTTAAGCAGGTGACCTCGCTGTCCCTGAGCGCACGATTATTGTTTCTGTTCTACATGACACCCTGAGAACGATGCACTGTCTTCACCGCTTCTAAGTCATGTATGTGATGCGACGCACTTATAAACAGCTGTTCCAATTCATCTGTATGCGACCTAACATGTTATCGGAGCACCACATGAACCTGGAGCACCTCAGTCATACATCCTCATAACGAGATGTGCGCTTACACAGCAGGTATTGTTGTCCTTTTGGTTTTGCCATGGCAGTTGCTACCCGGTGAGGGGAGGGGTTGATTGTTGGGCATTTTGATGATGGCTCAGAATATGCGTTGGAGATACTTTCTCTCTCTCTCTCTCTCAAACACACACACACACACACACACACAGAGGTGCCAATACTGACATTTTATACGAAACTGGAAATCTTAACGTTCCACCCTGTATAAGGGTCCGAGCAACAAGGCATGAGTCCTAAATTCTTTGTGCAAGCATGACTAAAATGCAGATTGCGTGGACATCTAATATATGGCACTACGCGTACCGTACCGTATACAGTAAGTTAATACTCGGGAGTACGTTCTATCGTTGAGCTGACATGGATGGGGAGAGAAACAGAGGAAGCTCGGGGAAAGTCAAGTAGAAGATTGAGCAAGCTGACAAGGGTTTTTGTGATGTCTTCGTCCATAACCGTATTGCGTAAACTCAAAATAAGGTAGGTTTGGACGAAATGTTAACAGGTCAACGTTTGAGGTCTCGGAATTGACGCATTTCGCCCGCTGTTCAAAGTACGGGTTGCAATTTAGCTACTACAACTATTTATGTAATGTGGTATGGAAGCATATGCACTTATATGTACATACATATGCACTACTCCAAGAATAATCACTCGTCTTACTACTGGCCTATACGTGCAGGTCAGGTGCTTGCCACTTCCTCTAAGTCGAGGCTAAAGTTCTCGCCGAAACCATTTTCTGCCTCGCCGCCTCCTCTGCCTTCGTCGTTGCGTCCGTCTTCCGTGTCTTCTTCCATCTCTTCCAGAAAGTTGCTGCCTCCTTTGGATTCGGTGGCTGCGCCACCTATGATTGCCTTGACTGCCTGGTTGGCCTCGTTCTGTCGGTGAGTCTCTGAGCGCAGGTGACGTAGCAGCAACGACTTCACCAGGAACACCTTGAAAAGGGTAAGGCTCATATCACAGTGCAAAAAGAAGACAAAATGTACGATACCTGATCGCAAAGATCACATCCGTAGACTTTTTCTCCAGCTTGCCCACTACTGACATGCACTTTCCTGTGCTCCTTTAGCCTGTCGCTGTCGAAGAATCCTTTGCCGCAGAGCTCACACACAAAGCTTCGAGCGCCCAAGTGAGCACGAACATGACGCTCCAGGAGACCGTAGTAGCGAAAAGTCTTGTCACAATGGGGGCAAGGGTGGAGCCGACCGTTGCTGTTACCACCGACACCTATGCCGCGTCCTCGACGGCTGCTTCCCCTGCCGTTGCCGCCGCCGCCTCGCTCCCCGTCCCCGTGTTCTGCCTCTACGTGGGCGGCTAAAGCGCGTGAAGACTCAAATCCGGACTCGCCGCAGTCGACGCATCGGAAAGGATTTGTGCTGCTGGCTGCCACCATCGATTCTCTGCTATTGGTACCACGGTGGTAATGCGCACGTCGAATGTGGGTGCGCAGGTCATATCGCACGCTGAAGTTCATGCCACAGTGTTTGCACGGGAAGAAGATATTGGCGGGGTCGTCAACGTGAGTCTGGATGTGCTGGAAGAGCTCTCTGGCACTCTCGTGGCGGTGGCCACACATGAGACAGCTAAGCGCCCGCGCGGGATGGCAGGCACGGATGTGCGTTCTCAGAGCCTGGCAACCCTGGAACTGAGAAGGGCAATAGAGACAGGAGACCAACAGCGGCTTCACGTCCGTCCGGACGTAAGGGGGCGACGTCTGAGCTTGCAGGGGTTGCAGAGACAGTGGCGGCTGCTGTGACAACGACGGTGCGGATGAAGGAGGCGGTGGAGGGGGTCCAGTTCCTCCGTCCGAAAAGTCGTCTCCGTCCAGGTCGAAGGAGCTACTTCCGCTGAGGCTGGTCCGCAGTGGCACACCATGCGAAGACTGGAAAAGCATGCATGTCTGGATTACAATGCCAGGCACATTTTCATTTAGTACGAGTAGGAAGTACTAAGCATGAGTACATGATCGTTGACTTCTGTTTGTTCGTGGGCAACTGGCAAATTTGCGCTCAGACTTTCTGACGCCCTGTACGAACGTGCAGTAACTGTAAGGTAGTATGTACGTTGGGTTGCCTTGCAACATATCGTCGTCTTAATAGGACACGTCATCATCCCCCACCGTTCATCACTCATCAATTGTCCCGTGTTGGATTTTTTCGACTCGTTCGGAAATATACCTTTGAAGTCACTACTCATTATGGGTCATATGAGTACGGTCAGAACAGTGGCATTCTGTAGTACATGCGTTTCTCCTAAGCAGCGCAGGAGGTGCGTACTCATAACAGGTGCTCATATTCGTGTCTGACCATACTCTTCTCGTTCCTACATGCTATTGGAGTCAAACGTGTGCAAACGCTTGCGTAGCAAAGATTGTAGCCATGGCACAACTGACTGATCGAGGAGCAAGCATGTTTTTCATAAGCTTTAGAGGAAGGTACTGTACTGCTGAAACAGACGAATAAGTGAGCTCTGCATGCGAACTGTTGACCCCCTCAATTTTGCACCATTTCCTTAAGACATGGTATGTCTGTTGTTATGCAAAATGTATGTTAGTACTTTTGATGTCAGCAGTCGTCAAGGACATCGCGCTTTAACGTCAGCCTTGAAGGTTCGCTCTTTGCCAGCACTTATTCATCATTACACCTTCTTTTTCTCCTGACTGTAGACAAACTGTTGACCTCAAGTGCACGTGTCTGCCCGATTTCTCGTAACTCGCGCAGGCTGAATCACAGGTGCATACCTGCATGTGGCTTTCCAAGCCAGACCTGGAAAGAAAGGTCTCGGAGCAATATTCGCAGATATAATAAGCACACGGGTTGATCTCGATGGCGGTGGTCGTGTATGTGGTCATCTCCTCCTCTTCTTCAGCGAAAGCAAAGGATGAGGAAGTCTCACTTTCCTCCGGAGAAGACAAGGGTACCAGTGTCGTCTCTTTTGAACAAGGTCCGGTTGCAGAGAACGAAGTGAAAATGCTCTCCGGGAGTTGCTGGTCCCACACGCCGAGGCCGCTGGTCACGCGTCTCAATGCGGGCAGGTCAGTTGCGGGATCGACAGCGCAACAGCCGAACAGCCGATCAAAAAAGATCCTCACGTCCTCCACAGAGAGATGAGGCGCGATCACACACATCGGCCGGTCGTCATAGTTGGCGAAGGCGTCGAGGAGTCCGGGCGCCAGCAGCGTAGGTGACATGGCCGCAAGGATAAGTGCGTTGGTGTGGAAGATGCCATCAGCGCAGTTGACGGTGACGTCGTTGGCGGCCTGACAGGAGGCCAGGTGTGAGCGGAGGCTGCGGAAGACGCTGAGGGCGTGGCGGCCGCGTCGCCGACGCTGTTGCTGACGACGGTGGTTGTTGGCTGAACACATCCCGTCCAAGAAAATGGGTGTTGTCTTCTCCTCCTGTTTCTTTCTTTTCTTTCCTCGGTGATTGGCACGAGAAGAGGAGTATGTGAGCGCGGCCTCAATAGACGACAGCTCTTGCATGCTGCCAGCCTCCCTTTCCTATAGTTATGCTACCACATGCCACTGTGTGCTCCGCATGTATGTACTCTACATATTGGCGTGACTCGTATGTCGTATCTGTTCTGCCGCAGCTGCTGACGTGAGCCTACCAAAGGCCTCTCTAGCTGCTGTCGGTTCTTCCAACAACTTTCTCTCCACGGCCTCCATCTCTCTCAAGACCAAGCTAGAGAGAGAAAGCTAGAGAGAGACGTGGTGGTGGCGGCGCTGCCGCTATTGCCATTAATGGTAGGGCGCTGTATTGCAGCAGTGCAGAAAGTGCCTGGGAGATGCTGGCGTCTCTGAAGAGCAAACCATACCACACCGAATGGGACTTGCGCTCTCTCCTCACCAAGAACTTCGTCTCTGTCGTCTGCTGCCAGAAGATTTTCTCTGTTGACATTTCCACGGCTCCAGCGCAATATGTTACGTATAAGTAGGCTACAGATTATATGGGCGGAATGCGCTATACGCACCCAACGGCAGACGTACCAGCGAGTACCAACGAGTGTACCAGCTTAATAGGACTTTTCAGCTTGGCCACGACGTTCTTACGGAGGGAGCAGAAGTTCGAGGCATCCCCGTTGAAGGAGGAGCGAGCGTCAATTGGCGGAAACTTGGAGCAAAGTTCACGAAACATTTCCCTGCAAAAGGGGGCGTACGTGCTGCAGACGTCAGCGTCGCGTCGTGACCTGTCTCAACAACTTCGTACCGTGCAGGCCGGGCGTCAATGCCTCACCGTCTACTCATACGCACACATACAATAAGTGTACCACTGGATGTTCAATTTTGTCCATATGTCGGTGCATGACTTTCACTTTGTATACGTAGAACGAAGGACTGAAATGGTTTTGGGCCCTGCCTGCGCACCGTTCCCATATATATCTCCATTTTACCTGAACATGTACATTCACATGCGGTAAGTCTACAGAAAACAGAAGGCAAAATGTTCTTAGTGGGGAGGTCCCTTCATACGCTCGCTTATCCCAAACGCACACGTTCTACATACGTCTGGGAGTGGCAGAAGAGAATGAAACTGCACTCAGCAATACGCCGAGAAAATTTATTGCAAATGGGATACCGTTCTGCCTGAGCGTATTGCCGGGAAATGTGTTACACACTTTTTATGTGCCGCACATGCCTACTAAGTATGTACACGGGTGAGCTCAAGAAAAGTTATTCTTCTGCGATGTTGAAGCATTATGAGCCGACAGATGATTGAGTGCATGCTGACGTACTATGGAACTGAGAAAAGCCAAAGACGGTTGTGCAGCACGTTACACAACCAACATGTGTGTACTTTCTTTCTTTCCGTCGAGTTGTGACACGTGCGGAAACATATTGTCGAACTCAATTCTGACTCCAAATGGGAGAGAAATGTTGTTGCTACTGAGCTGGAGTCGGAAGTGCCTGAGAGAGAGACTTTCCGCCAATTTTCAGTACCTTATAAAGCAGAAACCCATTTTCTTATTAGGTCCTCCCCCCCCCTCCACACACACACAACGGCCGCATTGGCCAAGGAACTACAGCGTCGTTAAATGGTCTTGACTGCGCCCAATCTCTTCCTCCTAGTTATCATTTCTCACCAGCAAACAACAAGAAAAGACGGTTCAGTCTTTTTTAATGGGCCCTCTTCTTTCATCATTTCATCACACACCACTGAGCTGTGAAATTACGTTCTTCATAACAGCTGTTTCACTGCTATTATGTCTACTTCCAGGCCTGTAAACGTGGCACTCACAGCGCTGTGTTATACTTCATGTCACTTTTTTCCAGTTCTTACGTACCGAGAACGGGCGGCCGAGAAGTCCCTTGTGACACAGACCAGACGTGAAGAAGTCAAAATTGGGCATATAAATTTACGTGGCCGATCTGTGCCCAAAGATTCGCTGAGTTTGGGCAGAGGAAATGCAGGAAGTCGTGAACAAAAAAGTCACGTCAAACTACGAACATCGATCTGAGCAAAGTTTGGACGCCTTCTTTGGGATTCTGCAGCTCTCGGGCAATGATGACCCTCGCCTCCCCCCCCTCTTGGGTCATCAATGCCCCCGAGCTTCAAAATCCAAAATCGGGCGTATAGTACTACTTGCCCAGAGGTGCTTATATAACTTTAACACGAAATTGTTGCTTTGCTTTCATTTCTTTCTCAGGGCGAGAGCGGGGAAGTCAGGTGCTATGTTTTCGCCTTCTCTCGGTTCAGTTTTGTGAACCATAGGTCTGTAGTACTGTATTTGCCTCTAGTGTGTTTGGACAAACAAGCAATTTCGCTCTGAATTACAAATTGCATTGGCGAAAATAGTGTCCATAGTATTTTTCCAGTGTCGACTGACATTTCTACCTGTCCCCGGCCTCATATTGTTCTCGGGCCTCCGCCGTCGGGCAATATAAAGCCTCAAGGCCAAATCACTTCAGTCAAAACGAGATGCTAGCTGGTGCTTCAATACTGCCAGGCAATATAGCGGATGCGAGAGTTTCCTGCCTGCTTTAATTGCAACCGCTGCGAATTTGATGAGAGCAGCAAAATGACCCCCAAAAGGCATCAACTTTGAAACACCAAAAGAAAATCCCAATGCTACTTTTCTATAGAATTGCACCTTTTTGAAGGTGCAGCAGCACTGTGTAGCAGAGCTGTACTGTCCAAAGCAAGATGTTTATTTTAGCAGGAAGAACATGAGGAAGGCTTTGGCACCTCCTAAATTCCTGTTTGCAAGCACTGAAAATGGACTTAAGGGCGACTTTTGGGGCAGCCTCTTCGACGGCTTTCTTTTTTTTTATTAAGGAAAATTTTCAACCTTTCTTTCTATTCCATTTTTTAATACGCATGAAATCAACACTCGTTATGATCATATATTTGTCATTGACATCTTCTAACAGCCTCTTGTTGTCGAGTTGTAAGCGACCGAAACAGGCAAGAGACTCTCGAACACACTGCATATGCTAGTTGGTACTGTACTCTCTTCTGCACTGCGCTGTACGTGTGGTGTTGTGCGCTGTAGACTGTAGGAGTGTTTTCCGTCACTACAGTGCAGTCTGTATTTTGTGCGGTGCTGCAGCGCGCGTGAAGTGACGTAAGCAGTCAGCGCCGTGCAGTGCGAACGTGCACGAGCAGACTCCATTACTTGGGCTGGCGGGAGGGGGGGATACAAGGGCGAACAACAGCAGCTCGTTTTCTCTCCCACACCGCATCTTTTTGCGCTGAAAGAGATTCGTTGCAAGGACACACACAGCAGCCACGAGTCCAAAAATAGAAAGCACTTCTCTTTCTTCTCTCTCTCCTTCTTTCTGTTTCAAGAGAACCAAACCAACATTCTACGACTGCAGCCGCTATCTTTGTGCAGAAACATGAGTAGTAAATACTGCGTACTGATGCGAACGCCCTCGCAGGCAGAGAGAAAGCAGAGCATTTAAGAATTTGTTTTACATCCACTGCCAGGGCTTCTCTATCATATTACCGAGCCTTACGTTCTGGTCTAATGAAAAAAAGGGCATTGATGTTACAATGTTATCGTGAAATGTCTGTCTGCAGAGAAAGTACGGAGAAGATTGGGTACGATAACTTTTTCTTTCGGGGAAGGCTATGTTGCCGCCAATTTCTCTTTTGAAGGACTGGAGCTGCCGGGAAGAATCTCCCGCGTTCCTTGGCCTTGAAGTCCTCTCTCTGAGCTCGGAAAAGATACTTCGTCACCCAGATAAAGTGCCCCAAAAGAGACGTCCTCCGCGCTATAATTTATGACCTCGCTGGCGCTGCTGCTCGCCGATGAAACCGTGGTCGTTGACGTTGCAGGGGTTAGTGTAAGAAAAAAACAAAGGACTCGGACGCAGGCGCGTGCGTGCGTGCTGGCGCCAACAACCGTCATCAGGTGCTACTGACAACGGTTAGCAGAACCAGAGCTATTGCTAGGCCCAGACATCACAGTCCAGCCAGCCATGGGGAAACGAATGAAATCTTCGCTCCAGAAGTATTTCTCCATCCACCCTTGGCTGACTCACGAGCTCCTCTTTCCAAGTCAGGGTCAAGTTGTCCTGCATTTCAAGTGAAGCAGGAGGGGCCAAGAATTAAGGAGGCTTCGACCGGGAAGCCAAAACGGACATTGTTGCTGTTGCCTAGGGAAGAGGTGAATTGTGGCTCTGGGCTAGGCAACCACTGAAACTTCAGGCATGACCATACCAGGTGAGTGTCTGCTCAGCCATTACCCGCAATGGCACAGTCGGACTGCTGGCGCCAAACAGTGGGTGTTGGGACTGTTCTCGACAACACTCAAGTGTGATGTCCAGACACCATAGCAGGATCATGCAGCAAAGCATTCAACGACAGCCACCGCTACGTGTCTTTGTTCAACCTGCCAACAACTTTCGTCAAGCATTTGAACGAAATGAACCATGGAACCCACGAAAGTGAAATAAAACTACTGAAGCACGAAATGCTGAAGTTTTAGCACTACTTTCCACAAGTCGACACAACAATCCAGGCCTTGGACTGATGGATCAACCAAAAGCTATGGACATATGCGCATGCTGCAACACCAAAGGTGCGTGAGTGTGCGTATTCCATGGAAAGCCTTTATTTCCCCTGGTCTTGCACGGTCCAGTTTTTTGTCGCAGTCTTTTTCTGGGCGGGTGGGACAACGAAATTAAACATGACAGCCTGGCTAGATGACTGGCCAATGGAGGAAGAGAACGACGACGACGACGACGAACACTGCCCTCGTCAATCTGATCTGTCAAGACCAGTAGTAGCGGCGCTGCAGAAAAAAAAGTTCCCCTCACCCTACCCCACCCCTGTCTTTTCCACACATGCAGAAAAATATACAAATATATATAGATATATATACACTGGGTGTGCTAAAAGTGGTTGTGTATTTTTGGAAAAGAGAAAAGTGGCTAAAGTGGCCAAGTCGGTGTTGCTCTGATTCATGCGGGACATGTTTGGCATTGCTCTGCCATGCCACGGTCCTTAGCAAGCTTCCGGATCCAAGTTGGTGTGGACTCCTCCACGGTGGACCTTTCTCTGTCCTGCTCCGCCTCCACCCTGACGAAGCACGATCTCCCTGTCCTTGAGGTCGCCAGCCTCGTTGTGGGCCGTCCTGATGCTCTAGATCGTGTTTCTGTACATGCTGAAGCATTCTGCGACGCCGACAGAGCGCTCGAGAATATTTTGACGTGCCCCAGACATGGTGCAGTAGGTTGACAATAGCCCTCCCCGTGTTGCTGTTTGCATACCGAAGACACCATCCGAAGGACACAGCGCAGGCGCACATGGTGACTGCAACAAATTGCAAATTTAAAGTGCCTTAGGCGGCTTCCAGTGTCAACACAACTTTTGGAGCACCCGGTAAAAAATAACAGCGACGTGCTGAAAGTGGCGACTGCAACGACTAAAGCCACAGTCGAGCTGTGTCCACTACTGCCCACTGTCATGTGCCGCACGCGGGGGTGTCGCAAAAAGCAGAGTTAAAAGCCAAGAGCGACAACCACCTGTATTGACTACCGCAAGCGTTCCCGACAAGCTAATAGAAAAAGTCCAGCAGTGGTACTTAATGACCCCTCTTCCTTACTTCTTCAACTTTGGTGAAACTCTGCTTGGCATGGACTTTTTCTTCAACGACTGTTCCATCGACCCAGTATCGTACTACGTGGAGCCTGGAGGAGGAGGAGGAGCGCTATCCCGATTCTAGTTAACGTAACCGGAAACTTTTTCGAGAAACGGTTTTTTTTTCTTTTACTCGTAGAAAAGTTCAGTCCGACAACGTCGTTTGCCCCCGCTGCTTGCAACTTTCAGTCTTCAACTTTCTCTAAAATCCTCCCTTTCTCTTCCCTGCCATGGAAAAGAAAAATCCTCCGAGAAGACTTAGCACCCTATGTACAAGGAACACATGTACAAAGCAGCGAATTTGGCCTTGTATTGCACTGTGTGTGTGCGTGTGTGTGTCTGTAATTTGACAAGTGAAGAAGGAGAAGTTACACAGACCAGTACTTTTGCGTACACTGCTTCGCACTGGTTTGCTTAGACGTGCCCGCTGGAAAGGTGTCCATAGACTGAAAGGTTCGCGGTGTACTTTCAATCAACTGAATATATCGGGGCCACCCCGCAGTCTTCTTAAGCGTCCCCCCTCTTCTTGGCTGGAGCTAAGCGTGGCAGACCTGTTTCAGTTTTACGACTGCCATATCTTCGGGAAATAACAGCAGCTGTTAGGGCTCTTTGTCTTCGCACTTTTTCCCCCTCCCTCATGTGGAACCCCTTTTTCCTGACCATGCTGTTATGCACGTATCGGTCTCGTTTTCCATGGTGTCACTCTCATATGACTCGCGCTTGGGCGCTGTCCAACCATAATCGTCCGTTGCTTGGAATCTCTGCAAAGTATCCTCCCAGCTGAATTTTCGCCCACATCTCCGGATCACGAGTCCCTAAATGTATTGCTTCATTCGGCAGAGTCTGTTTGCCTCCAGAACGGTGCTGCCAAGGGTTGGGAAGGATCCTGACAATGGAGGTAACTCGCCATTGGAGTATGCTTCGACAATGCTGACGCTGCCCACTTTTATAATCACCAATCCTGCCCGAGCAGCTTCCTCTCACCTCTGCTAGTTCACATAGTACACAGTGTATCTATGTAAGTCAAGACCTCAGCAAGGTCCGGACCGACCACGTCAGTGACTTCGCACACTCCTTCGAGGAGATTCTTCGGTTACTGTCTGTGCACCTGATATTGAACAGGCAGATCATGGAATCACATGATAGCGAGGATCGCAGAGAGTCGCTTGGCCTTGTCAGAGCTCAGCTTGCTTTAGTGTACCACAGGCCAGTGCAAAGCCCCATGTGACGCAACCTGGACATGAGAGTACTTCACTTTGTGGACTGTGTGTGTACGTCGCGATTCATCTGGGCATGAGCACTCTAAACTACTACGCATAGTATACCATAGCAGCACGAACCCCCGCACCGCAGCACGTTCGTACGTATGTTAATCAATACTCGGACATTCATTTCCTCAATGAAATTGCTCCGCAAAGCTGCGCCAAGGGTTGCCTCACACGGCAAGAGATAAAAAAAGCTTTCCATAGCAGCGGCCACCATAAATAACACTGCCGGATAAAATCACCATGAAGAAAAAGGCGGAGAGGAGAGAGGGCGAAATGTGCTGCTTCTATTACTCAGTCCCACTACGTGGTTGTTGCTATACTGTACGGTGCTGAACACCTCCTACCTATGAGGCTAGGGAGGGTTTGGTTAAAAAAGAGAGAAAGCAGTTGGAGCAGCAACATCTAGCTGAAATCCTGACTTGGCTACCGGTGGGGAATTTAAATGCCTTTCTTTCTTCCTCTTCTGGCTGTGGCCTAATCACGGAGGGGCAAAAAGAGGGGGGGGGGAGATTTGGAAGGGGATTCGCTAAACAAGGGAAAGGAAGCCCCGTTTGATGACATGACAATTTGAAGGGCCTCTTTGAGGGAATTGGCGCCAGAATGGGTGCCTCTTCGGCCCACCTAGTGCCAGGTTGCTGCTGCATGGCACTAATGCGTCCGACCTGTGGCGGCTGTGACGGCAGAGTCATGTGTTGGGCGTCCGGTGACGGCACCAGACATCCAGAAGACTATGGACACCATGCCCTCTGTGGCATTGCTGACGGCTTTTTTCTTGCATGCCAAGAACCTCTCCCCCCTTCCGCCCTGACATAATACACAGCACTTGCACACACGCACGCGCACCGTAGACAGTGTAACAACAACTACCGCCGAAGCAGCGTGAGCTGTTGACTTTGATCCGACGGTCTTGCTTCGTGCCTTGAAAGCCAATCAACGGTGTGGTGTCGTACGCAGGAAAAAAGCAAAGGCAGCATGGTACAGCCACGTACATACGCGTGTAACGCACGAGTCGTGCATTCTCTGGTGGGAAGACTCTTTATTCGCACTTTTACTGCTGTGTCCCCTATACAGTCGGGCGTAGTACAATATGCATTCTGAGCCAGGAGCAGTAATTGGTGTTTTCAGCTCGAACGGTCGAAACTCGAGCGTAGGAAAGCAATACGCACAGTTGGTTCTGAGGATTATGAAGGGCCAAAACAATCTTGGCAGACTTGCGAAATGGTGTAACTTGGCTGGGTGAGGGGTATGGTGTGCAATAACGTGCCAACGTTTTTTTTGAATGACCTGGCGAGGAAATTGCGTTAGGAATGAGAGAGGTCTATGTAGGTGTTTGATTGATCTCTTGATTGCTCGTTATGAGTAACGAGGCACCAATTTTTTTTTTTTTTGGGGGGGGGGCAGCAATTTAGACTTCTTTTACTCACAGGGTGGCCCAGGTCAAGCGTTCAAATTAGTCGTGATGAGTCATTATCTTTGAAATTTTTCAGTCCTTTACTTTTGAAATGGATCCTTTTCTAAATGGTGTATTTAAGGTGGCATCGTTTGACCTCAGGTCCTGAGGAACAAGTCGTTTGTGCCATCAAAAATGCTGCGGTCAAGGCCCAAGAAAAATCATGTCGGACGAATTGCTGACAGACTGATTCGCCTGAATAAAACACATCTGGAGGACTTTCCACAGCACTCTGAAGGACATCTTGATTGGTGCGTAATGTGTGCTAAGAACTGGGCGACATTCGAAATGTCGGATGGGAGCAGGTGCTGGTTGCAACGACTCACCAACGTCGTTTGCACCAGGAGGTTCAGCCTCCCGCTCGTGAAAGCAGGTTCGCGTGCTGCTAGGCCAATGTCTTTTCGTACTTACGAGTACATATACGAAATGTACACACATACGTAGGCATACATACGTATGCCAGCAATTTTCGCGTGTGGCTGCTGTTTACTTAACTTCTTAACCAAGGAGGAAAAAGGCCCCGAGGGCTGCCTGGGCCCACAATGCTCCTTCTGGGTAAGCATGTGGAGTTTAAAGGCTTTTTTTTAAAAAAAGAGTGAAGTAATGAACACTTACGGACGCTCTTGATCGAATATTTGTGCATGCGGCGAAGCAAAGGTCAAAAAGTGTTCTGATCGTTACAGTACCTTCCAAGTTACAGCAACAACAGCGCTCGTCGGCCGCACATAGTACACGGAAAGTGATCTGTACAGTATCATGGTCGCCGTTGCACAGGCACGACTCACTACATATGTGCATGGGGCGAGCATCAGCAAGACCATGCGGTACATGTACCGTATCCCCCCTTGTATACCGTAGTAGCACTCTGACAAGGCACATCCCGAGGCCATAGCAGCAATATGGAAGTGAGATATGCTCCATTTATCCCAAGCAGCAGGAGGGGAGGCTGTTTGCGTGGCCTCCGGGCTCAAGATACAATTTGTTTTGGCCGGAGAGGAAAAGGCCACTTTGGGCCGCTGCTGTTGAGGCTAATACGTTCATTGTGCGCAGAAGGAAAAAAAAAGGACAAGACTTCCGCTGGAGGCTTCTTTCTTGGACATGTGCGAACGGCAATCGAAGAAAAGACACAGAGAGCACCAAAATTGCCTTCGACATCCGACATCTAGTGGGATCGCGTCCCTGTATCCATGGACGTGCATGGGTATTAGCAGAGCATCTTCTGGGTGCAATGTGGAGAGCGTATAACAGGTAAGACGTTGATAATGCCTTCACCCACACGTGCTACACCACCCTGAATCGGTATGCAGTACGCATATGCTATATTCATTTCTGGTGGACGTGGTACTGGAGATGGGTGCGTGCCACGAGAAAGGCCTCTATTAGTCACGCAGTGTGGCTATTTTACATCGGGAATGCTGAGTACAATATGTTAATGTACATTCATGCAACTTGGGAGATATGAATAAGTATTTTAATAGTAATTCCATTTTCAACACTCCTTGCATCTCGTAATGGTAATTGGTGCTGTGCAATCCATGACTACTGCTGATGTGCAACTGAAGTGACTTTTGATCGCAGAGAATGGCTGCAATGCACTTCTTTTTTCCGTGACTACGCACGCTTATTTAAATTTTGCTACTTTTTGGTGTCTGTCATCAGTGAAAATTGATTGCCCACCTCGATTGGAGCGGTACGTCGTGGCAAAAGTCATCAACACTGCCTAACAGGGAAAATGATACACAACACGCCAGCAGACGGTAAAAGTTCAGTCACTCCAGCTACGAACGCCTCGAACAAATACTTTTCCAACGATCAGTTGGAGGGCCAGCAATAGCTGTGATGTTCTATGATAAAATAACCAATAATCCCAGGTCTGCGCACGGAGCTGATGACATTTTTCACAGAGCGCAATCAACAAGGTAAGCGTAATGCTGAGGACTTACCATTGTTTCTGGTAGTGATCCCACAAATCTGTGAGATGTGTATCAGTTAGAAAATGCCAGAGTGCCTCCAGATTTCTGAAACTACCTGACGGATGGAAAGTGCGCGACTGCTTCCAACCGCTGAGGGGGTTCAAAGGCGGGGGTACATTTTTAACTGCATGGGGGGAAGTCATGGGTATTGTATAAGTTCAAGGCACCTTGAGCTTTCTCCATCCTAACTCCCTTAGCGTGGCTGCCTCACGCTTTGCCACACGAGAGACCACTTTCGCACAATGTTGAGCACTGGCAGTTTTGGACCTTGTCACTTTTCCAATACATTGCAGTAGCTTTCTGTGACCAGGGCACTGAGGGAGTGGAACATAAGAAGGCTTACTACGGGTCGATGAGAAGGGTTATAAAAGAGGACCTGGTGTGTGTGTGGGGGGGGGACACTTATGACAGTAACCCATTTGCACTCCTGCCCTACCCATTCTTCTGTCTCACCCCTTTCTCCATTACAACTCACGAACAATCGCTACCCACCCTGACCTGACCAATGGAAAGAGAAAGATGGAAAGGAAAGATGGTTAATAGTCTTGCCAAAAAAGGAGCCATTAACACTGGCAGTGAAAAGAAGTGAGAGCGAATAAGAAACTCTGAGACTCTTGTTCCACGCCACAGAAGCACTTTTCCAACTTTTCATTTAGTTCTCCACTTCGAAACCGTGTGTAACTCGAAAATGTCTGAGAGTTTCAATATAAAAGGACAGTGGGAAAGGGGTCAAGAAAAGTCAACAAGTGGGAGTGTGGAAGTGATCAGAGGTAAGGGTACGAACGAGATGTTAAGACGAGGCTACGATAGGAGTGGGAAACAAGTTGGAAGAGGCGATGGAGTCGCTGGCAAGGGGTATCAGACATTTATTTGACTCTCACGACACTTGAGCCTTGCACGTATGCAGTCCGCTATAACGAACAGGCTCTCACACCACTGCTAACTGTAGTACGGGCTGAAGGTGCCGGTGTTGTCTTCCAGCTTCCAGGACCATTTTGCTAATAGCTTTCCAGTTCAGGGCGTTAGTCGAATTATGTTCTCGACCCAAACGCCTGACATCTCTATTGCCAAATTATGCTGTGCATGCGCACAAGAAGAAGTGCCTAACGCGCAGCAGCGCAGAGATACCATGAGACTTTCGCCATTTAGTGCGCAAATGTACTAAAACGTACCTGTATGTGCAAGCGCCGGGCCTGAGGCCCGAAAGGGAGACGCCGACATTGGATTTGTCTAATCCATTCTTGCGCGGATTAAAGGAAATGAAAGCTCAAGTAGGGTATATCGGTCTATCTGAGAGTGAAGGACGCACTAAGAAACTACTGCTTTCACGGGCCAACAGCAGTCCCGGGG
>JAAUXU010045111.1_pt1 | contig 22799 bp, 26 predicted proteins | sample 7278151 | NCBI WGS metagenome assembly JAAUXU01 (sample SAMN14350113, study PRJNA611818) | marine sediment metagenome | isolation source: surface marine sediment (1.8m) | place: French Polynesia: Moorea | collected 2018-08 | reverse complement strand
TTGCCCTAAACTTCGTCATAAACAATAATTGCGGTCTCAAATGACAGCCAGCGAGAGTGGTGCTGATGAGTCCACCCAGGTGCTCTGTGTGTCTGGTTGAGGCAGATGGTTCCAGCCTGGGGCGAAGTACTGTACCAGCCCCGGTGTGGCGTCGTTGTTACGCACAGGGTGGCGAAGGCTAAATGCAAGCCTGAGAGTCCGAAGTCGCTGTTATCCCTTCCCCACCCTGTGCACTGAGTCGAGGACGCCACTTTCAGCATACGCATCCTGAAGCGAGTGAATAATTGCCCTTGTGAGTTCCCTCACCTTCCCTCTCACCTGACTTTCTCTCATAACGTTTCCCATACGAATGTCCAGAGGACGAGCTTGTGCCTGTGCGGCGTGCCCGCTTCCATCGCCAGCGCGTACATGGGGAAGACCCAATCTGCGAAGATGAGCTTTCCCCTCTTCCTGCTCAAACAAGAGTCACCGACGAATGAGCAGCGCAGAAGGGAAGCAAGGAACACGAATCTAGGCCTGCTACGTGCAAGGTGGGCCAGCAAAAACAACGCTCAAACATAAGCACATTTGTAGATAATGGGGGGGAGTTGGAGTACGAGCAGTAGGCACTTGGAGGAGGAAAAGAAAGCTTGCTGGTGGCGTCAGAGCTCTCACAGATTCAATCAGTAAGTGGGAAGATAGATTTCTGGCTGTTTTCACCTTACACACGCTTGAGAGCCCCAAATTGTTCAGCTACCGGTGCTTCAACCATGGCTTTGGCACTTGGAGGAATCCAGGCTGCCACTCAGTTCTTCTTGGGAAAGAATGAGCAGAGCATCGACAATTGGACGTTTAAACTCTTCTATCAGGGGTAAGACCTCAAGATCTTTATGTACTATTATAAATAGACTTAATCACTCCCCTGCGCTCTGCATGAATTTGTATAGGGTGGACTGAAATTGGAACATACGCAAACAAGTTGCGCCACTCGTCTGCATATACTGTTTTCCACCTGCAATATGATTCGCACATCTCCTTAATTCACCCTGTACCCGCATACATGAACGCAGGGTGGCCAGGACAGATTGGCAACGTTGTTTTCTTCATTCTAAATGAGTTTCAAGTCTGCTCAGTCCAACCTGTTCTGTTCGCACCAGGTCTGTCAGTCTCCTGGTGGCTTCTTCTGTCCTGGTGACAGCGAACCAAGTGTTTGGTGACCCCATCCAGTGCGATCTGGTACGAGTGGACGACTTGTACTCACTTTAAGGTTAAGCTCACTCCCTTTCTAACGTTACCTGCAGCCGGGCGGTGGCGTGAGCGAAAAGGTTCTGAAGTCCTACTGTTGGATGTACAGCACGTTCAACATCCCCGAGAGCTTCGAGGGCCAGTGCGCGCGCAGGACCACTGAGGCCAGGCCCATCTACAACAGCTACTACCAATGGGTGCCCATATTCCTCATCCTGCAGGCACTTCTCTTCTACGTGCCCCGAGTGCTCTGGCTCATGATGGAAGGAGGTAGACTTTAGTACAGTTCTAACGATGCTGTAGCATGCACACAGCAACAGTTTATAACTGCATCTTTCAAAGGAATCTCCATTTTTAAAATGAAAGACTTCATACTCAGTTACTTTTGGTTCATGTTGTTAAAACAAGAGAAATATTCTTTTTTAACATTTCCCCTTCATCCAGCACTCAGAAGCACTCTTCTCTGGGCTTCTTTTGCCAGGCCATAGCCCATTTTCATGAGGTGCGGTCAAAAATGTATTTGACTAAAGGTCAATTTTCCATCAAGTCCCACTCATCTGGATATCAAAGATTGCAAGTGCATTTCCAAAATTGCCCAAAATAAGACCACCCCTTCTACTATCGGTAGATACCTCACCTCTCTTGTAGAAGCTTCATCGTTGACAGGATTGCTGTGACAGCTGAGAGTAGGATAAAGGGTCTGGACTTGATCACTTCGTGGTCTTCGTTGCTCCCTGATACTAAAGGGTGTAACAGCAAAAATGTGACTGAGTCTCTCCATCTCTGGCCACACCTCGGTGATGGAGTCTCTTAAACTCGGCCCGAGAGTCGAAGCATTCAAGGAAGAAAATGACTCGAACAATTTGACTCTCGGGCCGAGTTTAAGAGACTCCATCACCAAGGTGTGGCCAGAGTTTGATAGACTCAGTGACATTTTTGCTGTTACACCCTTTAAGTTTCCTATTTTATAAGCAATTCCTCTAACATTTCAGTTTGTCAGATTTTTCGGGGTCATTTCCTCGAAAGCTTAAGAAAAATGGCCCAAAATTGTATCGTTTTCCCGCCCTTTGGACTCATCGATTATTCATAAGTCATTGTAACAACATTTGTAGCCACTCTGTTCTCGGTATACTCACAACTCATATGGACCTGCCAGGTCTCATGAAGTTCCTAGCCAAAGGACGCGCAGATCGCATCGTTGAAGATCACGATCAGAAGCTGGACTCTCTCTTGGTGACCTTCAAGCATAACCTTCAAAACAAGTACAACCGGTACACTTACGTCTTCTTCCTCTGCGAGCTGCTGAACTTGATCATCGTACTCGGTCAGGTAATGGATAATGGTTTCAGCTGTGCCACGTACAGCGTGGAGACCTGAGCCATCTGCTTCCAGTTCTACGTGACCAACTCCTTCTTGAGCAATCAGTTCTTTGACTACGGCGTTCGTGTGTGGAAGTATTACCAACTGCCAGAGGAGGAGACCGCCATGAATAGGGTCACCAATCCCATGTGCGAGGTCTTCCCTAGAGTAACCAGCTGCACCTGGCACATGTTTGGGACAGGCGGAAGACCAATGGGTGAGGAATCAGTGCAGTAATGCGGCCTAACCTCCATACAAGAGATCAGGGTCAGTCTATCCCATTCTACGTACGTACAGATGTCAGTGCCATGTGCATCCTTGCCCTGAACATCGTGATCGACAAGATCTACCTCATGTTGTGGGTCTGGTTTGTGATAGTGTCCATACTAGGAGGCATCAGGGTGGTGTGCAGGGTGTTTCAAGTGGCTTCGCCCTACATCAGGTACTTCCTCATGAAGATGAAAATGCACAGGTATACGAGGAATGAGTTAGTTATTATAGGTGCATTGTTATGGTCGTATTTTCCTAGGTATTTCAAGGAGGACGAGAACATTGCCAACGTGAAACTATACATCACGAGCTGTACCATAGGCGACTGGTTCGTCCTCTACCAGATGAGCAAGAATCTCAACAGGAGATTCTTTCACAAGTTCCTCATACAACTAAGCAGGGAGTTCAAGGAGCTGGCACAAGGATGAAGTGAGCGTTGCTTGCACTAACGTACAGATCATACAGCACCGTCCCTTGGTAGAGCACTCGTATTATACGTATTTATTAAGTATACAAGTCGTATACGCTACCCCTTACGTAATTATATTTCTAAGGAGAACCTCAGCCACCATGCATTTGAGCACTTAAAGATCAGGTACCGAACAGTCGTGCAAGTCAGCTGCCATGAGATCAAGCTACTTGTACTCTACTAGTATACTATTATTGGGCAAGGCTTTATTGGCATTTTGGACTGACGGATATGAGCACTTCAGCCTGAACGACGATGGCAATGACATCTGTCAGCCGCAGCTCGTGGTGCCCTCCAACGATTTAAAAACCGAGTCTAAATATATTGTAACCCCCTGTCTATAAAGATGGGCCTCAACTTTCTCTTTGCTCATCCGAACTTCGTGGCACTACTTTTCAGTACCACGTCAGTATAATAAAACCTCGGCCACAGCAACAAATGATTCTAAACACGGACCAAATCTATAAAGATCCTGCCGGAGTTTTCTCACAAACAATTTATTTTACACGTTCCAAATATATTCGTAAATTTCTAAACACAGAAGACGAGGGGCGAAAAAGACATAAAATTTCAACGAGTATTTCTTTCAGTCGTCTCTCATATTAGAAACGGTGGCCCAAAATGCAGACGACAACGAAGTTAGCAAAGTTACATACTGCATTCACACATGAAACAATCGTTTTTTACACCTAACTTGTAGAAGAATTACGAAATCAATGCGTCCATACGAAATTACGAGAAATGTGACAATAATATTATGGAGCGTTTCCATACGTATCAAGACGTGAACATATGTACAACACTGCATGTCTACTTTGCTCACGTACGCATTTTTCACTCACGTGACAAATAAAATCCAAAGAAATGGCACAAAATAATCTTCTTTCCGGTCGTCCCATACAAGTAAGTTGTCATTGTTTCGGCCCTTCGTGTCTTCTTGACGCGCACAACTCGAGTCTCTTTACAACATCTACAAATTTTTATTACATACAGACTTCGGAGAAGCGATCCAAAGGCGAAGATTTTCGTAATAATACGAGGGGAAACTTAATGTGAGAGTTTTTTTTGTACAGGAAGCTTTCATTTTTTTGGCGGCCGACCCCTCCTCTTGATGGGAAGGACGTTGTTTGATCCAGCGTCGCTGGATGTAGCAGCGGTGGCATCAGCGGCGGGCTTTTCAGCAGCGGGCTCGGCAGACTTCTTGTCCTCGACAGCCGCGGACTTGACAGACTCTTTCGTCTGCGACCCCTCTGCCAACTTAGCCTTCTTGGACTCGTGGTCCATGATGTCGGCGGCCACCTCTTCGATCCTGCGCTTCTTGGGCGTCATACGAGCCAAGGCGACAGCTTTCTCGGCCTTGGCCACCGCGGCCTCGTTGGCCTTTTCGACTGCAGCAGCGGCGGCCTTTTTCGAAGCGACCACTGCCGCTTTCTCAGCAACTGCAGTCTTGGTGGCCTTCGGGGCTTCGGTGTGATCTTCAGATTTTTTCTTCGCTAATTTTTCGGAAGGTGTTAGAGTTCTCATTGACATCCCGTGGAATTTGAGGCTCTGGTCTCGCGAACGACGCGAAGCTGTTTTTGTACCAGACCTCACTGGGGCGGTTGCAGGTTGAGATTTGACTGTTGCTTTCTTGGCCTTTGTCGGTGCTGCCTTTGTACCCGCTGTTGTGCGCCCACGTTTCTTCGTCGCTGGCGCAGTGGCAGCCCTCTTTGCAGGGCCTCTCTTGGCCTGAGCTGGTGGATTTCGCTTAGCAGGGGCCTTTGTAGCCGAGGCCTTTTTACTCCTCCTCTCCTCTAGGCGCCGCTTACGCTCCAGCTCCTTCAACTGGTCTTCATCCTTGTAGATGGAGATGTCGACTGGAAGAGATTCCGCATTAATACTCTGCATGGATAGGAAGTCGTTTATGATTATGGTACTTACGGCCGTCTGGATTGTCCTCGGTGAGCTCGTTGGCCTCCAATTCCTTGCCAGACTCCTTCTCCACCGATCGTTTGAGCAATCGGTTGATGCGATCAAGCTCACTGTCAGGCAGCTTGAAACGCTTGCGGCTCTTCTGCACGGGGGCAACGGTCGCAACCGCAGCAGGTTTTGCGCCGACACGACCACGTTTTCCCTTTTTCTTCTTCTTGGTTTTATCCTTGCCATCGGTGACAGCGGGAGCGGATTCTTCGGAAGAGGCAGTGGTTGCGGTGCCTTCGGACTGCGGTTTCTTGGCTGAGCTGGCAGCGTCAACGTTGGTGGAAGGCGAAGCGGTGGCTTGAGGTGATGCAGCAGAAGCAGCAGCTGCTGCAGGAGTTGTGGTTGTGGTGACAACCTCGCTCTCCTCCAACATAATCTTGTCCAATTCCACAGAAGTCAGGATAGTTTCAAACTCTGAAAAACAAAGAATATTTACAATGCGTCGTGTGAACCGACCGCAACAGATTGTGGTGGCACAAGCTCCAGGCCGCCATCCCCACCTGTTCTGTCGTAGTATTCTGGCGCGTAGAGTCCCTTCGTCTGGTCAGATAGACTTAGCCATTGGATACGAATTTTCTTGGATGTTTTATGAATGTTTTGGAGACTCTGGCACAAGTAAAAACTGCCCTCGGCGTTCCGCACGGCCAAGTGCTCTCCCCTGAAGAAGACGACGGGATTCTCGTCCTCGTCCTTGCCGCTGTCCGTCTTCCTTATGGTCTTCATGATCTGCTGAAGCTCAGGGTTCGGACTCTGATACTGCGTGACGGGCATCCGGGCCCTCTTGGACTCGCGGACCTGTAAGTTACTCAATTTCATAAACATGTCGGAAATTTTGACGAGGAGGTTAATCTTTTCGGAGTACTCACCGGGCCTTCGGGTTTTGTCTTTTCTGTGTTCCGCTTTCTCTTGGGAGCTCTAACTGGTTTGGCTGGTGGCTCCTTGTTCTTGGCCAGCTGCACTGCGGGATTCTCCGCAACCGCCACGGCCGCATTAGCCGCGGCAGCGGCGGCTGCAGCAGCGCGGCCACTCTTTCTTCCACCAGGACCCGGTTGCGGATCAGGATCTTTTGCAACCTCTTTACCTGCCTTCTTGTTCGTATCAGGAACAGAAGCTTCCGGAGAAACCTTTTCCTGGACTTTGACAGCCTTCTCGAGTGACTTCTCGGATGGCGGTGAAGGCTTTGTCGGTTCTTTCTTGTCATGTGTCTTCTCAGAAGCTTTCGACGGTAGCACAGGTTCCTTCTTCGGTTCTTCCTGGTGTTGCTGCTGCGGAGATTTGGTCAAGTTCTTCGACATCGTCGGCGATGGTGGGGTCACGGTAACCTGAGGAGGAGGCTTGAGCTTGGGAGACGTATCTTCTTTCTTATCCTGAGGCGATTTTGTCGGTGATGGAGGGGTCGGCTTGGTTGTTGCAGGTGGCGGCTGAGATTTTGCAGGTGATAGCGGAGCCTTTTTCGGCGGTGATGGTGTGGTGGGTGCAGTCGTTGCTGGCTTCGACGGCGGAACCGGTGGTTTGTCTGGACTTGGGGCAGCAGTCGCCAAGACGGTGGGCTTCTGAACGTTGTCTGAAGTCGCCTTGGGTGGGGTTGTAGGGGTATCAGTGCTTTTCGTGACTTCCTGAGACTTGGAAGGAGAGACAACAGGCTTGGAAGCTTCCTGACTTTTGACAGGTGACGCTGTTTTTGTGGCGGGTTTAACCACTGATGGAGTCGCAGTTGTGGTGGCTGCCGGGGTCGCATTCTTCGAAGGTGCCATGCTTGAGGAAAGCCGAACCGGCTTTTGCGCGATTACTGGCGCCACGTTGGCTGTGGTGGGCCTGGGCGGTCCCAGTGTCGGACGCGCCGGAGATGGAGTACCTTCTCCTGCAGTGGTCGTAGGCGGTTTTGCAGGAACAGAGTTGTTTGCGCCGTTCTGCTGCTGGGACTTTGCGTCCATGTTAGAGGCCAGTGGTTGCGACACCGGTGGAGGTTGCAAGGCCGTCGCGGCAGCGGGTTTCACCGGAGAGGTCCCCGAGGCCGTATTGACGTTTGCCAGTGGCGGCGGAACCTGCACACCGCCAGAAGGTGGCGGCTGAGCAGACGTTCCCGAAGGCAATGCGGGCGTCGGCGTCGACTGAGACGGCGGAGGATTTGACGTTGCCCCGGCATTGGTGGCGGTCGCCGGCTGCTGCGACGAGGCCGGCGGCTGATTGCCGCCCGCGGGGGACGAACTCATGGGGCCGTTGACTAAGTCCCTGAAGAAAAAGGTGCAAGGGTGAGTCGAGGCTTCTGTACGTTAACGTCGAGTTCGTTTTCGATAGGATCAACTTGCCTAGACTTGACGGATGCCACCGGCCGATGGGACCAATCCAAGCAACTTCTCTCCGGGCCTCCTCGAGTCTCCAAGAACCTCGGGGTGCTTTTCCGAAAACGCGACAGAGCCGACCGGAGCTCGAAGTTCGGTTTGGCTTCGACAAGATCTTCTCGATCAGCGGCTCCACCTGGGAAAAATCAATTTTTACAGGCTCAGGCTTCGCGAGAAAAGGCGCTTCGCCTCCGTCGTGACCAGTGACCAGTGACCAAGAGATCACCCAAAATAGCCTTGAAGGGCGCAAACTTTGGGCGCCGCCACGAAGGGCAGACGCTCTAACAAACTTGATTCGGAAAACACGTAGGTGAGGGCAACTGCCAGGATTGAGCATGCTTAAGTTTATCTAGCTCAAGGCGCGATGAGCAATGGGCGAGGTCGCGACCTCGAGGTCCAAGGACTCGAGAGCAAAGTCGCCCAAACTGGCGCCGCTGATGCTTTTTCTCGGCTTCTCTTCCTCCTCCTCCTCGTCTTCTTCCATCTCTCTCTCCTGTCCGCGCTGCATTCTGACCCGAGGCGGCGCTGGCGGCTGAGGCTGGAGCCCAAGTAGACGGAGGAGGTGCTTCAGACCTAGCCGGCCAATCCTGCCCAAGGCTTTGGGCTGCCATTTTAGTGGCGCTAGCGGAGCTGCCAAATCGGCCGCGATGAGGAGAAAAGCAAAGCTACCATCTTTCACGTCCGGTGGAAACGCTCAAAGGGGTTGGCAAGGTAATGCATGTGCAGGGAGGAGCTGCCATGTAGGTGCTCAATGGCAACTCCGACTGTCGACTCGCTGGTCTGGCGGGAAACTGAGGAGCAACAAAACAAGAACTTCTCGTCCAAGTCGATTGGCATTGGCATTCTCTTTCTCAACGACTAAGACGCCATGGACGCCCGCGCCGACGAGGACCAGCGTCTGAGAGACCTCCAGCGCCAGTATGTGGACGTCCTGGATGACTCCGGGGGTCAGTTCACAAGGGCGGTCAAGGACCTGATCGAGTCTTCATCGTCCTCCCCGTCCCTCCGGGTCGTCTTGGACCTCAACCACCTGCGCCGACGCGCGCCGGAGAGAGCCCGGGGTCTGCTGGCCGATGCTGGAACGGAGCTGGTGGCTTTGGGGAGGGCTCTGAAAGAGTTCGCGGCCCACCTTGACCCCTCCTGGGCCAAGGAGAGGGGTGACGATCTACGTGTGGGGCTGGAGGGCAGCTTGGGAGGCCAACACGTGTCTCCTCGCACGCTGACGTCGTCGTATCTCAACCGAATGGTGTGCGTGGAGGGCATCGTCACCAAGTGCTCTCTAGTCCATCCCAAGGTACGTTCGACTGACTTACAGTTTATTAGGGACAATATTGACGAGGTTTGACGATACTCGTCTTCATTGTCCTTGCACTCTTCACTTGTGAAATCACGGTTTCAACAGATCAGTAGATCGGTCCATTACTGCCCCACGACCGACAAGAGCACGGAAAGGACTTACTCCGACCTTACTTCTCTCGAGGCATTCCCATCCTCCTCCGCCTATCCCACCCAGGATGAAGACGGTAATCCTCTGCAGACCGAATATGGGCTTTCGATCTACAAAGACCACCAGTCTCTTACCATTCAGGTGAGGCTCCGTTTCATATGATACGTACGTGACTCTTGGTGTAGCCGAGTTTCTCCACTTTTAGGAATTGCCCGAGAAAGCACCCACAGGTCAGCTTCCCCGGGCGGTTGACGTCATCTGCGAAGACGATCTAGTGGACAGGTGCAAGCCCGGAGACCGCGTGCAAATCGTTGGCGCTTTCCGTTGTCTTCCCTCCAAACAGGTTAGTAGTACGTTTTCAGACCTCAAACTGACCGGATGTGTGACTTTCCTACATTTCTAGGGCGGTTTTACCTCTGGCTCCTTCCGCTGCGTGGTCCTGGCCAATAACATCATCTGCGAGAGCGACGGGTCCCGTTCTAGCGACAACGTCGCCACTCAGTCCGACCTAGCCAAGATAAAGCAGGTAAGGAAAAGCTGACAGCAGTTTTCAAGAACTCGACTTACAGTGTTGGCTATTAATCCTTTCCAGCTTGCCAAGAGCGAGAAGAACATCTTCGAGACCCTCTCCCGCTCATTGGCCCCGTCGATTCATGGACACGAATACGTAAAGCGCGCGGTTCTGTGCATGATGTTGGGCGGCACTGAGAAGATATTGCCCAACGGCTCCCGCATCAGAGGAGACATCAACGTTCTTCTAATCGGAGATCCCAGCGTGGCCAAGTCACAGATGCTTAGGTACGAGAGTTCATTGGTGCACGAATAGTTTGAGCAGGCGCATATATGAAAGGACTCTCCATTACTTAGGTATGTCCTGTCTACTTCCCCTCGCTCCGTTACGACCACCGGTCGGGGCTCATCCGGTGTGGGTCTAACTGCTGCTGTCACCACCGATCATGAGACCGGCGAGCGGAGGCTTGAGGCCGGCGCCATGGTCCTCGCGGACAGGGGCATTGTGTGCATTGACGAATTCGACAAGATGACAGACATGGACAGGACGGCAATTCACGAGGTGATGGAGCAGGGTCGTGTGACGATCTCGAAAGCTGGGATCCACGCTCGTCTGAATGCGAGGTGTTCGGTGCTTGCGGCCGCTAACCCGGTTTACGGCAGATACGACCCCTTCAAGACACCAATGGAAAATATTGGACTGCAAGACTCTCTTCTCTCGAGGTACATTTATAGGGTAGCATCTCATCGTAACTGATGTTTGCCTAATGATATCGCAGTACACTCTTATGAACTTTCTCCTCGCACTCAGGTTTGATCTCTTGTTTATCCTCCTGGACACTGTGGCCCAAGATAACGACAAGAAGATCGCGGACCACGTGGTGGGCATCCACCAGTACAGGTCTCCTCAGGAAGCAGAGGGAGCGGTTACAGACCACTCGACCGCCATCAGTGAGCTAGAGACAAACAAGGACAAGACTGGAAGTGGTAAACTTGAAAATGATTGGTCGAAGTGTCGCAGCCTATTATGACAGGTTAATTTTAGGCGAAACATCCGTTTGGGATCGTAACAAGTACCTTCAGCATCGCCAGGGTACCAAGAACCGTTGTCTCAGGTACAGACTGTCTCGAAATTACAAATTCTTGGCATTCTCATGTTCACGCGTATTGGCGTTCCAGTTCTGAATTCGTAAAGAAGTACGTGGAGTACGCACGCGCACTTAGGCCTGCACTCACTGAGAAGGCATGCGAAATCATTGGCGAGGCCTACGCCAAGTTGAGGTCTGAGGTGAGTGCTGTCCTTTAAAATGTGTCCAGTATGGTTCAGCGCAAAGATTGTTTCTATTGCTGCAGGAGATGAAAGATGACGTCGCGAAGACCCAGCCCCTAACGGCTAGGACTCTGGAGACCATGATCAGGTTGGCCACTGCTCATGCCAAGGCCAGGTTGAGTACAAAGGTAAGACGGAATAAGCTGTGCTCTCACTTGACTTAATGTACTCGAGCGAAGACCTTCTACTGTAGGTGGAGAAGAAGGACGCCGAGCTAGCCGTGGCCCTGATCCAATACGCCTACTTCAAAAAAGTCTTCCAGCGCCGTCGTCGACGCAAACGCAAGGAAGGAAAGGGCGATGGGACTGAAAGCGGTTCAGATGTTGATTCTGATGATGAGACATCTGAAGAGGAAGAGGAAGGGGAGGAGGAAAAGTCCGCTCAAAGTCGAAGGTCGAAGCGCTCTGCAACTGAAGCAGTTGCCGATGATGAGGGTGACGTGTCTGCGAGGAAGAAGAAGAAAATCGTGGTCTCTCCTGAGCTTTTGGCAAAGTTCCAGTCTAAGCTCAGCGTTCTGTTTGCTCCCGGCCAGTCTCAGCTTGCACTGGCGGATGTTGAGGAGGCCTTGATCAAGGTCGATCCTGTTTGCGCAGACGCTGATGAGGTTCGTGCTTGTGTCGATGCCATGGCCGAGCAGAACAGAGTCATGCTGAGTGGAGCAGTCTTGTACAGGATCTAACAATGTTTATATCATGAAGCGAAACGCCAATGAAGATGATTATCTTTACTTCATCAAGGTACGCAGATCACCTCAGGAAAAAAACGCCGCGTGTACTGAGAGATACTTTACCCTAGCTCATGTAAAATTATGAAATTGATGCTTATGTTTTAATCCATTACATCTCAACGCTCTTAGTAAATTGGAGGCAAAAAACAATTCATGTGAGGAACAATTTGACAGGTGAAGAAGAGGTATCAGACTGTGTACATGAATTCCCATGAGGTGACAAACATTGAAATTTCAACAGTACTAGTAGTGCGCACCCGTTCCAGGCGGTCTGCGTACCTAGGGAACCCCTCAGTAATCTATGGTAATACATGAACTCTTTGATGAGAATGTTGTAAGCAGTAAAAGCTGGCTCCTTCGAAGTGACGCGCACGTAGCTTTGGATTGAACGTAACCATTCCGAAATCACTTGTACGCTGCAATAGTCGTGCTACAGGGCTATTGTGCGGAATCGTCAGCTTATATAACTGCTCACGACTGCGCCATGTGATATTTACATATTGCTGACCTCTTGCCCCGAGGCTAACCTCGGCTATCTCTTGCAGTGTGATAACGCTGACTTCTTAGCGTACACGGCTTAGCAAAGCAGGAGTGAACGGTTTAGGAACATAGCCTGGCAGAGCATTCATATAAACTCTTGCAATGGATTGTTTCAGTAATCCTGCCATGACTAAGTCAGCATCTCTGGAGCGTCGTGAGGATAATTTAGCACACGAACATCACGATTTGAGCGATGGAGAAGAGTCTCAGCTGGGTGTCATCCTTGATCTTATTTGTCAAGGGGAAAATCAAGACGGTGTCACGATGACTTATTCACAAGTTATACCGTGTTCGTCTCCAGACATTGGTGACCTCACTCAAAAATGCGAGGGGCATTCCTCTCCCTCGATTGGTACCCCCAAGTCCAGGTACTTCACAACATAGTCTATAGCATGATTACAATATGCGTCATAGCTACTCTACAAAAAATCAATAGCTGTCTCGAGTTTCCTAAACTATATTTCTCACACATGTTGACACGATATTCGCTCAAAACTTAGTGTGATAGTTTGCCCTAAGTGCTATTTTCCTTCAAAACGTCCACCCTCCACCATAATCTGCCATCACCCTGCTTAGGTGATTGCATGATAGGTAGGCTGTATCAATATATGAAAATTTTAGACTTTGGCTGAATGCATCTAAGTTTTGTTTCTTAATGCCAAATGGTGAAGATGCAGTCAAGTGGTCTTGAAAAAGAAAACTTTTTCCTGCAACAAAGTTTTAAAACATAAGTTCGGTTTGTAACAAAGATTTGGAAAGTCGTGGGACACTTTCATTTCAATTTCATTTAACTACAGTGCTGCAGCTTAGTAACTAAGCACGTTCAGTTTGAAATGTCGACCTAACATCCCTATTTACTGCGTCTATACAACTTTGAATTCAAAGAGGGGCCCCAAAAACTGATTAGTTCTTCATTCCATTTGACTAGCATGTCCTCAAATGGAGTCTTCCAACAAATATAGAACGCAAACAGAGATTAAAAAATGGTCTAGCCCAATAATCAACCTGCAACGTATGTACAATGGTTGCCGTGTATTTCTCAGCTTCACTTGCATTATTACAACTCGTTGTCACAATCGATAACTTTCACAGCTCCTCAATCTCATTGAGTGCCTCGTCTTGGTCTAAGAGGCCTTGGTCTTCTGGGGCGGCATCCAGGGTCTGGGGTGGTGGGACTCAAAGCCCACGTACATGTTGCAGTGCCTCTATTTTTCGAGGGCCGACAGTGTTCAAGGGCGATTCTTATTTTACGGTCAGTGAAAAGTGACCCTGAATTCAAATGAGTCTGGGCATTCTTGATTTCTGTCCGGAGCGACTGTGACTTATGATGAATATTGTGCCCATTCAATATGGGAATGATATGGATATTCTACTCTTGATCAGATACTCAGAGGGTAGCGACTGCGGCTTCGTTGACGGCTGGGGTTCCTCGCAGCCGCCGCCGCCGCCCTATCGGAACCCAAGCAACTTGGCTGGTGCCTTGATTTCCCCGACCAATTTTTACTCGCCTGAGAGCTACCAACAGTTGAACCTGGCCCAGGAACAGACCCGGTCTGGATGCGGTCACGGTTGCCCTGTCTGCGTCGATGGACACCTCGCCCGGCACCACCATTACGGTGGGCGAGCCTGTTACAGTTGCAGGGGGTTCTTCCGCCGCGCCGTGCAGACGCAGCACTACAAGAGCTTCAACTGCCCAGAGAGAAGATCATGTATTATCGAGTCCAAGTCCAGGAAGAGCTGCAAATGGTGCCGCTTCTACAAGTGCGTGAACCTGGCAGGCATGAAGCTCGACCTGGTCATGAGCCGGGAGGAGCGGAAAGATCGCATGACTCACACCAATAAGAAAAAGAGCGCATCATGTGTGGCGTTTGGATTGAGCCACATGGTCACGCCGTCGTCAGAGACGTTTCCTGCAGAAGAGAGGTCACAGTTTGTGAACTTGTTCTTCCGGCTGCAACATTACAACCATGCAAAATGTTATGAGTTCTTCGCCAAAGAACCTCTCCACTTCCAGGTACACACACAGGCTCAATTGTGTCACTTACTAAGAGTGTACGAATATCCGAATCAGATATTTTGCCCAAATCCGAATCCGACAGCGGTTTTCGGTTGTCGAATCTGTCGGCTGGCTCTTTTAAAAAGTTGCGAGCCGAGCCATTACAGAAAAAACTGGCTCATGCACAGCCCTAAAGATCACCTTTGCATCTCCTGACACTTGTCATGTCTCAAAAATGGTCAACCTTAGCAAGAATATACCAAAGGTGCACAATTACTTTACACATTTTACATTCCTCTAAAGAAAATGACGTTTCATAAGTAAATTATATATTAGCCTAGACCATCTTTATCACTTCTGGCGTGCCATATTTGTTGCAAGGCTCCATTGAAAGACATTCTAGTCAAATCGGATGAAAAAACAACGTGTTTCTGGCTCCTATTTCTATCTTCAATGTTTCATAGACACAGTACATAAGGATGTTTGGTTGACATGACAAATTGGACTTGGATCTGCTTAGTTATTTCCGAGATGCAAAACTGAAGCAATGTGATCAAATGAAAGTGGAAACAAAGTGTGTGTAGCTTTACCTCATGGCCATCAAAATTTGGACACCTTGTGATGTGTCGAACTTGTGCAATGGAGCGTGGTCACAAAAACTTTTTTCTTTACCGCTACTGAGCGCAAGAGGGAGAAAAAAACAGTAATTCAGGGAAGAAAACTGATCATGGAAAGTCATTTCTGATCATGGAAAGTCATTTTCCTGATTTTCAGGGAGGAAAAGTGATGACAGTCTATTGCTCCTGAGCAGAGCATCAAGGGAGGGTTTTCCTCCCTGAAAATCAGGAAAATGACTTTCCATGATCAGTTTTCTTCCCTGAATTAGTGTTTTTTTCCTCTTGCTTGCGCTTGCATGGTAAAGAAAACCTCATATATGGGGGTAGATCACTTCAGAAAAGTGACCTGTGTTTTCTCAGGAATGTCACTTTTCTGAAGTGATCTACCCCCATATAAATAGCTATTTTTGAAGGACAATTGATTTTGGCACCAGGTGACCTACCTATGATGCACTCAGCAAAATTCCAAAAGTTTCGTCTTTTGGTCTAGCCTAATGCATATAAATGCCCGAAAGGGTTGGTTACAATTTGAATTTCTTACTACACCACTAGAGTGACGAGCTCATCTTCCTTCAGGCGTTTCTGGACTTCGCCTCCAAAGGAACTCTCTTCAACCAGGTCTATCTGGAGCAAATGTGTCGTCTTGATGAAATATCAGTCAAGACGTTCTGCTTCAATCTCGGCGAGATGTCCGAGCTGACACCATTTGATCGGATAACTCTGATAGGGGCGAACTATGAACTTGTGCACGGACTCCAGGTAGGTCAGGCGCAAGATAGGTTGAGGTGTGACGGTACAGACATTTTCCTACTGATGACCACACACGTATGCTTACAGGTAGCCTGGTTCGTGTCCACCAGCGACTTTCCAGTCTACTTCAAGGACTTCGTGGAGTACGGCCGCCGTCACCTTGGAGAGAACAGCCGACATATCCTACAGCACCTGGAAGCTTTAACGATCAACTACGACAGGAACTTGAGCAACCTCTGCCCCAACGGGGACCACGAATCCGAGCGTCTTGCGGTCTACAACCAGATCATGCGATGGCTCCGGACTACGGCGGAGTCTCAATCAGATTGCATCATAAACATCCTTCTCTCCATGATCTTCCTGTTCCAGCCCAATGAACAACTGGAACGCCGTGAAAGAGTGGAGAAGATCCAGGCCAAGTTCATGAAGGTATTGAAAAGTTGTACACAAGTCCGCGCCCTACTATGTCAGTGCGCAATTCTCCTAGATCTTCCACCGATACATCCAGAAGATGTATCCCAAGGACGCCACTGAGAGATTCCAAGGTGGTATGAAGGCCGTCCAGGTGGTGAAGAGATTCAACGCTATCAGGGCTCGGTACTGTCAGAGGTCCACGTGCGTTGCAAAGAAATGAAAATGAGTCACCTGCGCAATGTGCATAGTATAATTCCACCAATTCCAAGTTCAAACACACTGTATGTACGAGCATTTGACACCATTGTTACATGGAGTTGTGACCTCACATAAGGTCCAATGGGTGGTCGTCATGAGTACAACAACGTGAGCGGCGGGATTTTACTTAAGTATATGCTAACGTATTACTTATGAAGTACTTCAGAATATTGTGCAGTACATAAAGATTGTGCATACGATGTTCTTCTGTAAGACGAAAATCGACAGCTTTTTTTTGCTTTTTAACTTTTTCGAGGCTGCATTTGGAGGTTTATTTTGAAAGTGAAGACCTCAGAATTTGGCCATTTGTAAAGGGTTCATTATTTCAAGACACTCAATTTCAGATGAAGTAAACTTATCTACGTACAAAACATTTGTTGACAAAATAGAATATTGTCACATGAGAAATTGGCGCGCTCTCGTGATGTCACACTTTGCTCATGACAGCCGTACGTTATGAATTTTTAAGCAACTTGGAACTGAAAGACAATTGTTGAAAACATATACATGAACGACCAGAATTTAGACATAAACACACTCATACACATGAGTTCAAAAACATACTATACTCTTTTTTTCTCTCATTATTCCGTTGCTTTGTTCTCTCCCGTAATTTTGTTAAAAAAATTTCTTAGATTTTTTCTTGTCATAATTAGTACTTAAAATATGGCTTCTTTTCTGTCAGGCACTCGAAACTCACTCTTTCTTGCTCGAAAACTCTTTCACTTGAGACACGCTTGCTGACCTTGTCCTTACGATTACGCTGAACTATTACAGAAACTTTACTCTCGTCTTGCTCTCTTAGGCCTTCCGTGGTGTTCCTCTCCTGCTCCCGCTGCAGAAGTCTCACCTGCCGAGACCGTCTGGGACTGCGCCGTCAGCTGCAGTTGTATGGCGCTGGCGTTCAGCTTCTCTGCGTTGCACAACAGGTCCCTAAGCCCTCGCATCTTGGCGCTGAAAAGGCGCAAGAACACCTTGGTGGCCGCTGGACCCTCCTTGTTGAAGTCATCTGAAAGAATATGATTCTTTCTGTCGTAGTTCAACTTTTTCTTCTTCCCGGGGACTCTGCTGCCGCCTCTAAGGATGTGGCGCGTGAGCGGAGAGTCTCTCTGGAGGAAAGGCTCGCTGCTCTGCCTGCCCAACAGATAGTCCGCATTCAGCAGGCGCTCGCTGCATCCTTCTGACAATCGCTCGATCTCTTTTGACACGTCGTTTCTATCACACATATTCATCACCTCTCGTTGCCGACTACTACTACTTAAAGAACCGTTCTTTGTGATATTACTACTACTGCTACTTCTACTCTCTTCTTCTTCGCTTGACTCCCGCGCTTTATCACACTTGGACTCTTGTTGCTTGTTTCTTCTTTCGCAGGGACTTCGGTCATACATCTTGCAATAGTTGTTGTTGATGATGACTACGTCCTCCTCCAAACCGGTTTTCTCAGGTACTCTTTGAGATTTTGACAATTTACCTTCATCGCTAGACGATAAAGACTCCCCGCTGTCCTTTGGTATCACGACCTTGGACCTGTTGAACAAGGACAACGTCACGATTACCGGTATTAATCCCATTCTCTGCAGCTTTGGCTGTTGGTAGTGTTAAGCCTATTTGAGCCTCACCTAATATCAGCCTCGAACTTGGAGCAGGTGCTGACCATCGGCTTGGCCCAGCCAATGTGCAACACTGGAGTGGCCGAATCCTCCTCCCAACAGCAAATACCGTCATAAAATCTGGACAGAAAAAATACAAAAGCTTCGCAAAAGGCGAACTAGAGAAGTGACAAATTCACCTCAGAATGAATGCGAAGCACTCTGGGTCTCTCAGGACCTCTCTGTGCTCCTCGGGCTTGTGGCTCGCCGACTTGACCAGGTGAGGAATCAGTTCGTTGGCAATCTCCATGAATTCCTTGTAGATCTCCTCATCGTCCTTCGAGTAGCGATAGCTGAAGGATAAGCACACTTCGTCTGGCACAGTGCTTGTGCAATATTGCAATGCACGTGTTGTTCACTCACACTTTGATGACATCAGCCGCCTCTGCCCAACTCTCGAGTGCTTTCTTGAGCTTCCTGGTCCGATAAAAGTATCCCGCCTGATACGTGTACGGGTATACGTGATGGTTGGCGTACAGTGAGCGGTCGACGGCCACTGCCTCTTCAAACAGCCGGTCGCAGGGAGGACGGCCTAAGGATGCGCTGATCTCCTCCAAGTCGCCCAGATTGCCTGAGACGCAAAAGACATGTGCGTGACACCGTGTAAGTGCTAAGCTTGCTCAAAGCCTGCCTTACCGAGAGCCATGGGATAGTGCTTAAGATGCCCTTTGTCGTAGAGAAGCCACAACAGCTCCTGCTGAAGAGTCCCGCACTCGATCGAGTCCACGGACGCGGTCATCGCCGGGTTAATGCTGGATACGAGTGCAGCAACCTCCATATGACGGTCGCACACAACTGGCTGGCCTGCAACGTGTCGGTTTGCATGTGAAGATGCTATCGCCGTAGCTCATTCGATCCTACGTTTACCTGCCAAGTAAAGCCACGAAGTCTTGGCCTTTTCGATGTCTACCGGCTGTCCTCGTTTGTCTTCGTTACCTTTCCCGTGCCAGGTGACCTCCGCCGTGAAGGTGCCTTCTTCACCAAACACCACCCACGCGTGGTCTTCGGAGAGCGCCAAGTGGACCTTCTTTACGTTAAGCAACTGGCAAGCCGCGACCACAGCAAAGGCCACGCCGAAGCAGTCGAGTTTGTTGCCTGAAAGAATTACGGAGCTTTCAAGAATGACTGCAAAGAGTGCCTGCGAAGACCTAGAATACTTTAAAGTAAGCACAATATACTGCATCTACCCGTCAGGTAGCTGTAGAGCGACTGCAAGTGGGGCCTGTCCTTGTAGTGACTTTTGCTGAGCGTGTTCCACACAATGTCTGCCACGTGCTTGATGATCCTGCGACAGTCTGAACCATCGCCTTCCTCGCCGGCCTCCTGAGACTTCTGAGCTGCCTCGAGGAGAGCGACTTCGCAGTAGCCTCGCACGATGCCCTCGAACTTGGCCAGCAGCGCTTCCATCGTGTGCCATTCCAGTGGCGGAGATATCTGTACGAAAGCAACGAGTTATACTCTCTTACTTTTACTCGATCAAAGAAAACAATTGCTCCGGAACTGTCCGTCGATGTCGCACTTACCTTACAGAGGCAGGGATTGTTGGTGCCGTCTGCTAGTGATTCTCCGTCGGGGCGATCCTCGGCCGACCCCGCCACCGGTGTGTCCGGGACAGCCCTGGCCTGCGTCCATTGGTTCTCAAGGTACCCGACGACCGCCGAGAGCAGAGCCAGATCGGGCTCCTCCCGTGCCAGCTCTGCCTCAAAGAGGTCTCTGACGCCCCCCACGTCTCTTAGGGGGAAGAAGCGCGACGTCTCACCGTAGTCGCGGATTGTCGAGCCCATGACGCGGCCGCCGGGACGCGGGCCCGATTCGAACGTTCCGGCGGATGTTTTTTGCGCTCTCCCCGTTATCCGTCTGATAGCGCTTGAGGGAGGCGGCGACGGCGGACGTTTTTTGCTCCCTGTTGATGTTTTGGCCGCGCACAAAAAAGGCCGTCCCTGGCGCTTGCCTTCGGCTCCTCCTCGGCGCTTTGCGTGAACTGCGAGTGAGTGCGATGCGATGCAACGGGAAGGGAAGGGGAAGCCGGAGGCGAGAGTCAAGGCGAGGGAGGCAGAGAAGTAAGAGAACACAGGGAGCGAGACGGGGAACCCCCGTCTCTCTCCTTCCACTCCGTAGTCTAGCCAGAGCCTCTCAGGCCGCTTCAGCCGTACGTCTACAGTTGCCACTCGACCTTGCAGGTCTTTGTCCTCGAGGTCTGTGGAGACCCATGTCACCACGTTCACGAGCACGAGCCTCATCTCCGCGGTCATGATGGCGGCGGCGAGCGGCGTCGTGCCGCCGAGGTACTCGAACAGTACTTTGCATTATTTTCCATTCTTAGCAAGTACAATTGTGCTTTGGTAGGGTCTGGTTTCGGATAGGTTTTTGAGTTTTTTGACCCTTATTTCAAAAGTTTTTTTGAGCTAACCTTTTTTGTAAAAGCTTCAAACCAAACCAAAGCGCATCTTTTTCTTGTGAGATCAAGGCAAGCAAAAGCTGTCGTTTCAATCTGCAAGACTATTAGTCCAAGTTAGTTTCAATGCTCATAGCACTGAAAGTGTCAGCCAAAAGTTGCTGGAACTTTTCACAGAGAAAGCGGTAAACAAATGCATTGTTTTGATGAAGAAAAGCTTTAAGCATCCTCCAAAAGTGCTGAAGGAGGACGGGAAAAGCACATCCATCCTCAGAAGTGCCAAGGAGTTCTTGTGTTTTGCTCGCCAAAAAGCTTCCTCCGTTTAGTGACACTTGTGTTGAGCTGACTGATTTTTTCCTTGATTCAAAAATGAGCTTGTTTAGGTCTAAAAGGAGCCTTTTTAGATTTCGAATGAGCTTTTTTTCAAGCAAGAACCGTGTCAAGTAGGGTTCTTAAGAACTCGAGCTTCGCCCAGGTGTAATCTTGTAGTTTAGGGCTAATATCTGTCCATGAGTCTCAGTATGTTGATTTACCGCGAAAATTGTCCTCAACTATCCCAACAAAATACAACCCAATTGACACAAGTGGTGTCCCATCCACTCTAATATATAACTTAAAAAGAATCAAGCACGTGCGCGACTATAACATGATGGCAACCGCGCGGCTGCCGCAAGTCTTACGTCATGCCGGGGTAGTGAACTCGCCCGTGACCGCGAGATACCCCCGTCTCTGTGATCCACGCGAGCTTCCTCCGTCACTTTAGGTCCAAATTTGCCTGGTCACGGACCTGAACATGAGACGAGTTTAATCTTTGCTGCTGCCGCTGTTCCTACGACTATTACAGTACTACTACGACTGCTACTACTACAAGGTTGCGGAGTGGAATCGGCCTCGCCCCGGTCAGCCGTTGAGAAGTAACTTTCGGGATGAGTCCCTCGCAGTCCGACGAGGGCACCGGCGCCACCGCCGTGGACGCCGCGGCCCTGCAGTTGGCACCCGGGGACACCAGCGCGAGGGTAAGTTGCAAGTAATCTTCCTTATTCGCTGCCCTCCTTCAACTCGGTCTCCCTCTAGGCTACCCTGGAAGCCCAGGTGGCATCGGAGAGGGAGCAGTACCAGCCTTCTCCGTCGGAGAAGTTCTTCGCTCTCGTCAAGTCGCTCCTCTTGAGGGCAATGATCATCTACTTCGCCATGCAGTTCTTCAGGTACGTGGGACCTTATTAAATGAGCCTTTATAGTCTTGCCGATGTCGGACCTTTTTTAGACGTCCTCAGCAAGCGCCCGTGGGCGACGGCACCTCGCCTCAGGCCAGAATGGCCGCTACCAATCTCTTCGCTAATGGAACAGTCATGGTAGGTTCAAATGCTATAGTTTCTTGCACGTGACCTTAATGAACCAACTCTTCAGGATCTCTACGTTTACGTGTCGGAGCAGCAGACTTTTGGAGACTTTAACAACACCGACGCCCTGGTCTGGACCAAAAGGGGTCTCGAGTATGGCGATTGGTACTCTGGGGACAACGGTGACGGGACGTACTCCTTCTCCACGCAATTCCCTGCGTCTGAGGTAGATGGCTTCGCCTTGTGAGACTGATCGCACGTGATCTCCCTATGCTGATTACTTTTAGAACGTTCAAAACAATGGCTCCATTTACATCCATGCCTTCATGGTGAAGACAGGCAAGTCTCCAGATCCCAGCACTGGGAAAGGCAGATTCTCCAAGAAGTGGACGTTGTACAAGTCAAAACCGCTCAACAAGTCAGTTGTCAGACTTAATGTAAGAATTTCCTTTTGCTACTTAGGACTTCAACTTCCAGGTATAAGAAGAAGCATTTCCGCAAAACAGCCAACCTTCTAACTGGTGAGACGGAGACGACCAAGGAGGACCAGCAGAAGATTGCCGATGGGGTGAAGGAGGAAATCATCTCTCACTGGCATCCAAATATCACCATCAATGTAGTGAACGACTTCACTCCCTGGACTCCAGGACAGGTGCGATTGGTCGATTCACAGTGAGAAATACCTAAAATCATGATCTGAATCAGAATTGCGTGCTATTGGACAGTGAGGTCTTCAATCCCTTCGGATCCTTCCATCAGAATGGGGTCTGAATCCAATACAGATCTTGAGATTTGAATCACAAATTGAATGGATCCTAAACTGCCTCTCTGCCTTAACATTAGTCGTAGACACGCGAACAACATGAAACAAAGTAAATTCCCACAAAGAACCTTCCAATCTAAGAACAGTGATAACATCATTTGAAGTTTTAAATGCTATATTCAGGGCTTATTTGAGTCTTGAAATTGATTTCTACGATTCAGATCCCTGACTGGATCATGAATGTGACTCAAGTATACCCTATTCTGTTCTGAATTGTAGATAATTTTGATCAAGATTCGAATATGATCCAAATCTGATCACTCCCCCCCCCACCACACACACACACACACACACACACACACATTAGGCTATGCCCAAATGGACTTAAAGTTGCATGATACTGTAAAATAAGTTGAAATTTGAAACAGTAAGCCACT
>JAAUXU010174933.1_pt1 | contig 22802 bp, 26 predicted proteins | sample 7278151 | NCBI WGS metagenome assembly JAAUXU01 (sample SAMN14350113, study PRJNA611818) | marine sediment metagenome | isolation source: surface marine sediment (1.8m) | place: French Polynesia: Moorea | collected 2018-08 | reverse complement strand
TGTAGCTGCAATATTTTCCTAATAATGCCATAAAAACATTGTTCGTGGTAATAAACAGACGTCGCAAATAACAGCGTCGTCCCGCAGCATTTGCATCGTAATATATTTTTCGTTCCCCCCCCCCCCCCCCCTCCTTTTTATACTTCTCAACAGCAAAGCACCTCAACATACAGAGTAAAAATATGTGTGTGCACATCATCATTCTTCTCAGGTTCGCTCTCAGAGAGTGTTTAAGGGGTCAAGTGGCGAGAAATGCAAGGGTCAAATTGCATTGTTTTCTGCATTGCACATGCGGGTGAGGGTGAACGCAGGCATAAGTAGTAGTGATAAAAATGCGAAGAGTACTAAAAGAAGTTCTCAAGAGCACATTTTGAATGGCTCACTTTGCCCATCTTGGACCATCCTTGAACTTAGTTTCTGTAGATGCAGGCCGTGAATTACTATCAGTGACAGCTTTAGTACTGCTGATGCCTCCTGGCCTTCGGTTTAACGTAAGGGCCACGCAAATTAAGATGAGATCTTTTGTTAAATGCGTGCCCCACACTCGTACACACGCACACACACACAGGGAGAGAGTCAAAAAAAGAGCGCTTGCTAAGGCCAACAGACAGACAGACCGACAGACCGACAGAGACCTCTCACGACCTAATGAAAGCAATTTTCTCCTCCTCCTCATATTGTGCGGCAAAAAACCCTACTACGTCTAAACGGCGTTTAGACCGAATGCGATTGACTTGCATGTGGTTTGACTCATCCCTTTTTTTTTGCTTGGAGGCGGCGGCGACGGAAAGGGATACGTTTTTATTGGGGACTCAATTGCTGGAGAAGATCTTGTACGCAGACTCCTGCTCAATTATGATGATCACCCGGTAGCTGTGCAATCATAATACCTTGAACGCTTCAGCTGTTGTCATTACGTTCCGCTCGTTATACGTGTGGGATCGAGGTGAAGTTCGTCGTGACCGAAGAAAAAGTTTACAGGTGCAAGTTTCGACGGCCAGCCATAAGAGTGAGTACTTGGGGTTGCCCGCGAGTTCGACGGCGAGGTGAGGACGACGGAGTGGCTGGCGCTGCTGAGGGCGGGCAGGGCCGAGGGCAGGAGGGACGATCTTGGACGCTGATACGTATGCACTGCATGCACGTACGAGCGACTACAAGTACACATGCTGAGTGCTAATTCTCAGTGGCAAACATCAAGATTGACCAATATGGTCCGAACTTATTTATGTGCTCGCGTTGCGTGAGGACGAAACCAGTCACACCAACGCAGAGCAGGATGGCATCTAAGTACGCACTGATTGCGCCTGTCGAATATTGCCAGTATTACCAAGCGCACATCAATAGCTATGTGCAGCACAGTAAGGCCAGGTATGAGATATACAGTCAGACGTTATCCGACGTAGCTGTCTTGCTGAAAGATTGCTTTACTAACCGACCTGTTGACTTTTCATCAGAGCAGCTTTTGCTCAGCCCGATAACTTTCATCCGCGCACTTGTCAGCAAAAGCAGGACATCAGAGAGCGGCTTTCGGCGATCAAGAAGAACTGATCAAACGGGAGGAGAGTGCAAACATGATTGAAAAGGCGATGATGATGACTCTAGGCTTTCGCAAAAAAAAGTCTCACAGGTGCTCCTGGCCAGATTCTTGCAATACACGGGCCACTCCGCTTAGTAATGTAATTGAAAACTCTTGTTGAGTGATTCACCGTCAAATGCATGTCACTGGTGATCAGGGGGGGTCTACCCGAGGTAGCGTAAGGCAAGTGGAAAAGGGTGTTCCTCCAACAATTAGCCAAGACAGACATGTCATCGCAGACACCATTTGTCGAGGTCACGTAGACGCTGCATCAGTAGTGATTCCTGGGCGCAGCGTAAAAAGCGTGGAGCGCTGGAATTGTGTGTGGCAGAGACCAATTCTGTCAACCGCGACGGTTGAGATCAAAAACTCTTGGTCACCACCACACTCTAATGACGTTACAGAGAGCGTTGATGAAGGCGATTTCAGACACTCCGGCGCGTGGCGCCTATCAATAAAACGCCAAAGAGGTGGTGTCGACCCTCTGTCTGTGCCCATGGGAGTGCCAAACGCTCATGGCCTGGTAAAGTGGCATAGTCCTGGCAGTCGACATGCTAGTGGCTGCACTTCACTACAATAATAAGGACATAATAATGTTTTCTTTTCCCTCTAGGTGTTGCAGCAACGTGAGGGCTTTACCCTCATTTCAGCCGACCTACCCCTTCTACCCTAGGGGGGGGGAACCCCTTTGACACTCACTTTCATGACAAACGCAATATTTGCGCCGTGTGGCGCACGCTCAATTCATTTGGTCCCCCTTCTATCCGGAGTAAAAAATGATTGTTAATGTAGATCAATATATCTTTGTTACGATGGTCACCGTTTATGGGGGTAGCAGTTGTTATTTTTGTGGCCGCGTAACAATGATGGTGATGCTAGAGGAGAGCAGATGGAAAAGTGTTTGTTGCACCTTCACTATTTTTTCGGCGGAATGTGTTTTCCTCCCCGAAAAAAGAGTCCTCTTTTGTCGAGGGTCAGGACCCAGAATGGATGTTTTTTGGGCTCCGCTCTGGTGCAGATGAAATAAATCTCTTCTCCGTCCCGGAGGAGAAAACTGCGGCAAAGTCGCCACCACCATTGTCCATCAAACTTTGAAGGGAGGAAGCAGAAGCAAAAGATGATGACTGGGGCACTTTTGGCGAATAGTTATGCGACGCCGTGAAGGCGGAATTAGGATTTTCGGGAAATATTCCGCAACTCACCAGGACGAGTACACAAGTGCACGCAATAAAAGAAGAGCGAGAGAAGAAAGGCTTTAAAGGTTTTAATAGTCCGACGCCGTGCAAGCTAGATTTAGGCCACAAATATCGTTCGTACGAGGACGAAGTGTTTTTCTGCTGGTGGCCATATGTTTCTTTCTTCTTGCTTCGCTCTTTCTGACAAATCATCTCGTATTAATTTCTGTGTACCACTGTGTTCGTCTGGTCCAGATTCGCCCTCCCTCGCAACAATAGGAGGGTGTCTAGACAAAAGAACAAGTTCGTCCATTCTTTGGTCAATGAGTGTCTGGTCCACAAGTACCGGCTGGCCGGGGAGGGAGGACCCCGGGGGAGCCCGGGGGACGCCGGAGGACCCAGCAGAAGAGGGTGCACGCTGGAAAACGCAGGGGTGAATGAAACCGTAGCTTCACTCACATATGAAGTCCTAATGTCCAGAAGAGCCTCCCCCATCCACCTCGCCCTCCCCTCGTTGCCCTGCACCTGCTCTGCAGCAACAAAGACAGGATGCAAGATAAAAAACCTTTGCTCCTGCTGCTATCGGACGAAAAAATCTCGGAGGAGGAAGCTGCGGCAATTTCCCACTACCGCAGCAGTAGCACATATCAGATTCAATCAGCTAAAGTGTAACGCAGACGTGCTGAGGGTCCCAGTGCAATATACGTATTCGTACTAACCTGCGTATGGATCACACCACGGTGTAGTGTATATATACTACAGGCAACAGAGATAAGCGCTCTTATTCATGTACGTACCTGGGAGATCATACTCTGCCAGACAAGCCTCAGCAGTGGAATAGCATTAGTCCGCCAATAACATTGCTCGAACGGGCTGAGCAGTAAACGACGCCAAATAGCCTCGTACGGAATGTTGATACGACCACTATAACGGAATACACTGCACTGAGTGCGACGGTGCATATGTGTGGTGGTTTTTTTGGGGGGCCAAGGAAGCTGTTTATTTTATATACATCACGCGCATACACACATCTATATACACGGTGCGTGCACTACGTGAGAGCTGAGTTGACTTCTGCTGTCTGGTAGAGTGCGGATAACAGAGGGACATTCTGTAAGGCAGTAGCAGTCCAGAGCTGAATGGAAGAACCCCGCCCTTCCTAGAAAGACTTGGGAATACTCTGAGTTTTGCAATCTACGAGTACCTTGATGTCGTAGAGGAAAACACGACCCCCTCCGCCTCCTTGTGTGTGGCATTTAAGTCGACAAAATTCTCTGCAAAACAACTCCTCAGCATTAAATTGTTGTTCCTACATGGTCAACGCTGCTGGCAGCTGTGCTTTACTGTTTGAATCGAGCATGACTGAGCGTCATTTCCTCTTCTTCTTCACTCCTCCCGGTTAGTCACACTTAAATCACGTAATGCGATGACCAGTCATGGACATTGGTGGACTCAGAGCCTGAGAAGTGGATCAGCCAGCGCAAAGTGTTCCCACATAACGCGTTGGTGTTGGCCACAAAAGCCGTCATCACCGGGGGGACATGACAAAAAAATCATCTCTTCCTTCGGAGTTCCTCGGACTTCGTGACCGAGACTCAGTGGGAACATCTCTACCTTTCCCTCTAAAGAGAGATGCGTTAGCAACCCTGGTCGCATTTCTTTTTCTTTTTTTTTCTTCCCAGACTTGAGAAGGAGCTGTTGTTAGCTCTATTTGCACTTGACTTTTCCCATGAAGGAGGCTAATTGTATGCAGCAGAAAGAAAACGCTCTATAACTCTCACCAGCAGACTGATACGGCAAACAAAGAAGCTGTCTCAAGTGGCTATGGAAATAGCAGAGAGAAAAAAGGAGGTTGTTGCAAGCTCATGTGGTGACAGCCAAGAAAGAGAGATTTACTACTGGACGCCATCATTCTCGGGAATAAAAATAGTACAATTAGGGGAAACACCTTTTGGAACAGCTCCCCTGCTCTTTTTTTTTCTTCCTTTCCAGTGTGATCTACGGTAATTACAAACGATTAAAGCTACTTATTTACACAGGTGCTAGCGATCCCTTGAAATGAGCTCCGAGAGAACGGTAAAAGTACGCCACCACCTCATCTCATCCCCGATTCCAGAACTCTGACGAAGACATTCTTCGGCTTTCCCCCCCCTGTTGCTCTCCTTATGCATCTTTGCGGCTTTTTGAAGCGGCCAAGGAGTTGGCGGCCCGGAGGCCACGGCTTTTTGTTGTCGGGGTTAATGGGCCGATAAGATGTCTGTCCAGCCTTGCCCATTCACTCTGACCTAACGAGAGGAATGAGGAGGGGAAATTAAATGAGTCAGGCGCGATGCTTATCATGACGCATTGGCCGGCCACTTCCCCCAGTCCAACGTGTGCACGAAGACAATGATCAGAGGGAAAAAGAAAACTGGCGAGATCGTTGGCATTTTCGCGGCCAATTTGCTTCGTTTTCTCATGCGATGAGATAATGGTCAGCGACTCCGTCTGTCTGTCAGCAGGCAGAAAGAAAAGGGGTGAGAAAAATTCGCACGCAGATTACGGCAATCACTTCTTTGCACCTTTTTCCCAAAGTGAGGAGGTGGGATGTGTGTATTTGTCCAGGCAAATGATCCCTCCGCAGGCGGGGGGAAGAAAAGATGATGATAATGATGATATTGATTGGCCCTCGATCTACTAGTGTCTTCTCCGCCTTCACACACAGATGTTCCTGACGCCGACGGGGAACAGAGAGAGAGAAATATGGCAGAGCGCTGCTTATCTTCCATCATATCTCATCTCTCTCACATTTCCCTGGAGACATTTTCCAAGCTATTAATTGGAGGTCGTAACGTTGCATAGAACAAATACACGACAGAGGTGATGCAAGATGATAAAATGACCTCCGGCAGGAAACGCCTTAACGGGACAACGAACGACGGACAAAATCTCGTTTTTCTCCCTCCTCCTCCACCACCAATACGTAGTCGACGCCCTGCCTGCAGCCAGCACAGGTACTCCTATGCATGGGACGCTTAATTCGGAAAATCAGATCCGTCAGAGTTAGTGCATAGACGTGTGACCTCCTCCTCTTCTCTCTTTCCGCTCCGACGGACATCTTCACCATTTCCCGTCCTTTGCAGCGACGACAAGTGGCGTGAGGGAGGAGGAGGGGGTGAGGCTGAGGTGAGGCCTCTGAGTGGCGTGAAATTGGCTACCATCTTCGCGTCTTTTCTTCTCTTTCTCTTCTCACTTCGGTCAGAGTCGAATGCGTCTCAAAGTGGTTTCCAGGGGTGTGGCCGTCAAGCGGACTTATACAGTGTGTGTCAGTCCACATGGGTGACACGAGTCTCTGCAGTGTGAGCGGCAAAGAAAAAGAAGAGGGGGGAGGGGGACACCCTCGCCCGCCGCCTGGGCCCCCACCAAGCGGCCCCCGCCGCCGCCTGCCAGCGCGGCGAGCACGTTTTGAGGCACGCAGGACGTTGCTGCTGACGTGCCTGACATTACGTAGCACAGGGGCTTTACCGACAATGCTCCTTTTACGCAGTAGCACAGAAAAACGGAGTCGGCGGGTGCTTCCATGACCAGCAAAATCGCAAATGAGAACGAATGAATTGGATTCTCTCACCGGATGCAGGAGAGAAAGAAAGGAAAGAGAGCGAGAGAAGTCGACTGAATGCGATTGATTCAACAGAGCGTCTGTTTTCGGCGGCGGCCCCCATTAGGGCCAGGCTGGAGTCACGAAATCGCGTGAGGGAATCAGTTAAAGGCTTGAAAATTTGACCTCCCTCCTCTCCTCCTTTTTCCTCTCACTTTTTTGCTCCCCGATATTAAAGGGAGGAAAATTGGTGTCTGTCCGTCCACGCTTCTTCTCCCACTTTTCTCTTTCTTGCTCTTCTCTCTCCGTCCAATTTAAAATCATGATCAGAGCCTCCGGACGGACGCCAAGTGGGCATCAGGCCTGCCCGCCAGCGCGGCTTTGGGGGGGCCTCCTCCCTCCCTCCCCCCCATGCATGAAATGATAATCATTTCTTGTGTCAAAATATGCTCAGTGTCATTTCCATAATTCTGCCCCTTAGACCACTTCGGTGGCAAAAGACCAAACAGCGGAGGCGGGAGACGCCCCAAGGACTTGAGCATTCTACCTGAGAGAGGCCATTTTTTTTTACTAGGGATGTGTAACAACATTTTCTTTGTACGAAGATAAGTTCCTCTCCTCCTTCTTCTTCTTCTCCTCCTTCTTCTTCTTCAGGACAGGAAGGGTGCTGGCATTTTGGCGAGAGACTCTTCTTCCTCCACAAGAAGAACAGGGTCATGACACGGCTTTGCTCTAAATGCCATCGCGAGTAACTGTAAGGCGAGCAGTAAAGATCCGTCCATACATGTTACTGTACTGCAGACATACATGTACTGTATGCAATGGGGGGGGGGGTGAACTCTCTTAAGCTACAAAGTACAGTGTGAAAAAAAAGAAACTGCTTGGCACGGATGTGAAATAATCGGGACGAGGAGGAGGAGAAGACTGCAGTCACGCACTTTTTCTCTCCAGCCACCATCACTTTGATTATTCCCCCGTACCTTTTTCTCTGCTCGTCGCATTTCTCTGTGCTCATCTTCCTTTGTGTGTCAGGTCACGATCGGCCTTCTGCTTTATTATTGCTGCCATTCAGTGAGTTGGACACACGCAAAGCTCAGTCTGGAAGACGTCGGTGACCGATCATTTCATCATCGTCTTCTTTGTTCTCTTCGTCGGCAATTAAGTGCGTGTAATTGTCATCGTCTTGTTCTGGATTTTTTACGAGTACTTGGATTTTTAGCGGGTGCTCTTGCCCTCGTCTTCCTTCCGTCACATCATGGTTTGGTACGGGGCCAGCGGATGAATGGGGCGATAAAAATCGGGGTGAAATCTGCTCGCTCTTTGACACCGGACTTCCTCAGACGGACGGAGGGGGGCGAAAAAGAAGATAATTTGAAGAAAATTACTCGGTTATGCAAAGCGAAGCCACCAGACGACGACGACGACGACGACGGCGACAGCGACGACGACAGCGACGACGACAGCGACGATGGCGCCTTGATGATGGTGGTGGCCCCAGAAAAGGCCTGCAGGCAGACATCAGCCATAACAGACCCCCCCACCTTCTCGGTTGTGCGTGTATGTGCCTAATAGTGTCGCCGGTCACAGTGAGGGAGGCACATCCATAAAGCCCCACTTGCTCACGCACACACAAAGGCCAGAGAATAGGGCAACAGCAGCGCTGCAGACCTTCTGTTGCAGCCAATTTTTTCTTCTGTCCATCATAGAAACCACCGCTGGCGGCTTCAGTGTTCTCAGGTCTGTTGTTTGTCTTCTTGCTCTTTGATTTGGCAGGGTCACCCTCGGGGTCGCCGGAGAAGAAGCAACAGCAGAAAAGCAGAGCCCCTCTTGGCCTGGTTCATCGGGAGGGTCAAAGTTGACAGGTCAGGGGAAAAAATATTGACTGGGCTGCTGCAGCCTACGCAAGACGAAGAAGAAGAAGAGATATATGAATGAATGTGTGCGCGAAGCAAAGAAACAATGCTAAGTAGATGACCGATTCCACTGCCAAGAAGAGAGCTTTGTGTGTCCATTGGTGATGCCCCTCTGTGACCATCCGGGTGGTCGCTGCGTGCATAGACAATGATGATGACTCTGGGGAACTGTCATGTTCCTGTCACAAAGCGTTTCTCTCTCTCTCTCTCTCTCTGGGCTTTACCTTGATGCTGAGATCCAATGAAGGGAAAAACGCATTCCTCGTGATCTACTTTTTCCCCCATGAAGCAGAAAAGGCGAAGGCAGGGGAGAAAAAGCACCATTTTGAAATATGGCCCATCTGAAGAGCAGCCGCGGCGGCGGAGGAGGAAAAAAAGGACAGAGCATCATTAGATTATCCCTGAATATGGACGTGTGCGATACAATGGAAGCCTCGTTCCAAAATCTGATCTGGTCTGGCTCGAGGCACACATGTTTCTGTCTTTATGAGCTCTTTGACCCCCCTCCTACCTCGGTTGGCATCGAACCGATCGCCGCCCAGGAATCTTGTACTTGCCACCCAAGCCGTGGCACCAGGTATTGCCCTCCCTCGTAATTCATTCATAATTGGTCATTGTCTGGCTGCGGAGGCTCACGCTCCTCCACTTATTGATATATGAGCCTCGCTCATAGTCTAGTTACGGCGTCGCACGCATTGTTGACCCCCCCTCGTACGGAAGAGAAGTCAAAGACGTGTAAATAATGCGGCCTTTTCTCCACGCCTGACCTCTTGGCGCCGTCGTCGCAGGCGACATCACTGGCCCGTGGCTAAACTGGCTCTCCTCGCCCTCCTCCCGGTGGAAATGATGCATCGCGATGCGATTTCTACCTCATCCATATCGCTCCCCCATTTAGTTCTTGCAATCGCGTGGCCCCGAGCATGTCTATCAAGGACTCACCATGATTCTAATCAAGAGAAAATCTTCCTGCCTGATCGATGAAGGAACCCAGTCCGTACTACGTACAAGTACGCACAACGTACAAGTACGTTCAAGGAGTGTGGGGAGGAGAGCCACCTCTGTCGTCACACAGAAGAGGAGGCTAAGTAGGTTTCATTTCCCGCAGAATTGAAAAACCGAGGGCGCGGCCTTAGACAATGAGGTCTTCTGGGAGGAGGCGTTGGCACCAAAAAAGCAGCCGGGGTCAATTGTCTCCACCTCCCCTTCCTTCTCGCTTGAGCTGGCATCTTTTTTTTCTCTCTATGTACATATGTGCCTCTTGGCTTTTCTTTGCTGCATGAGAGATTTGCTAACGACGGCGACCAAAGGCGGTGGTGGAAGTGGTAGCAAAAACCCTATTGCCCCATCATCTCCCAGATAATTTGATGCCGAATTTTACACTCTTTTGTCCCTACAGTGCGTGCATCCCAGAGCAGGCGCTGTGCTCGTCGGTCGGGGAGAGAGAGCTGCTCCTTTCGGACAGTGACTTATTGAGGAATGGCTTGGCTGTTTACTCCGCGTTCCCCCTCTGCCTCCGCTGTCTTGGCTACTCTCGCTGCTCGCGGTCATTCTGACCACATCTCGGCAAGCATATTACTTTTACTTGAAGGAGAAGGCCAAGGTGTGCGCCTGCTGCTACATTAATGTGGGCTATGCGTAGGCCTCCTGACGTCAAAGAGCGAGGTGAGAAGCATGCGTACATACGTACATCTGTATGATGAGGCGGCAAAGTCAAAAGTGCTTCCTCGTCTAAGAGAATAATTATAGGATGTAATGAGAATCCTAATTGATCCACTACGTGTCTCGCTTGACTTTTGCGCCACAAAGGACGCAGCATTATAATCGAGGGCAGAGCAGCGACGGCGGCGGCGGCGGCGGCGGCGGCATCTTCAGCGTGCAGCAATTGAATTGCGGCTTGAAACGACCCTGAAGATGAGGCGAAGCATCCCAAAAAAGATGGGGGAGGAGAGGCGGATGCTATGGGGTAACGGGCGTGACTCCTCGAGCGCGTGTGCGTAGGCTCCCCTTGCCTGAGAACAACAGTTGAGGGTCACTGTGGTCAGGGCCGTGCCCTACCGAAAGAAAGAGAAGGAGGAGGAGGAGAAGAAGAACGAAGGCATCTGTGTGGCTTCGGAGTATGGAGAAGTCAAGAGGCATGACTTGGCAATTAGATAGGTTTTTAGCGCGACTTTTTTGGGGGAGGGGAGGCCGGCAGGCCGGCAGGCCGGCCGGCAGGCCGACAGGCAGTCAAGCATCTTCTTTGTTCAGCCGATGACTGATGATGAGAGGCTTGCTGACATTTCGCACTTTGCAAACACTTCTGCCTCCCTCTCGGCGCAACTAATGTACTAAGGAAGCGACCGAACGCTAATTGCAAGTGCCCTCGTGACGCTATCGTAACCTTTGTTTCGTCCCTGCTATTGTGACCATTTTGCTTTGACCTTTTCAGCCACTGAAAATGTTTAGCTCCTTCTTCTTCTCCATGATGCTTTTTTCCTTCTTTGTCACGCTGCCATGTAATACTCATACACACACAGCATGCATATTTATGTCTGATATAGCGTTTTTGGCTTGGCCTCTGTCTGCAGCAGTAAGTAGGCAGGCGCCAGCATATTTCCCTGTACGCCCTCGCGCTGTCAGGGTGTGTGTGCGCGTGTGTGTGATGGTCCAAAGCCCTCATGGCGCTCGGTAATCTATGTACTTCGTACGTATACAAGTACTGTACATATGTACTGCGCCAGACTCCACTCTCAGGTCACGTTCTCTCTCTCGTTATTACCAAAGTGGAGCAGCAGCAAAAGCAAAGCGGTAACCTCATGAGTGGCGTCGGCGTCGGAGGCACACACTAATTACAAAACCCTCGATGCGCTTTTTCCCCACCCTTAACGAGCGATATATGGGGAAAACGGGAGAGAGAGAGGAGAACGAACACACATGTGGCTTCTTGGTCGATAGGCTAATGTCGTCATTATGGAAATCGTGCATTGCTTCATCGGCGGATGGATTCATAATTATCCCTCCTCCTCTGCCTACTCTGCGTTGTTCGATGACGTCTCCTCCTCTCCCCTCCTCTCCTCTGCCGTCTTCTTCTTCTCCTCCTCCTTCTTCTTCTTGGCGCAGTAACAACCCGTTCGCGTGCCTTCAATCTGTGCCCCCCAGCTGAGAGGTGTCACAGCAGAGAATGAAGTCTTCAGTGACCACGCGAGTACAAGAGATGAGAGAACGGGCATCTTGATACGAAGGAGAAGAAAGATCTCTTCATACTCAGTATTCCAAGTTGGCTTTAAAACAACCGAGGAGGGGGGAAAAAACCTGGCCTGTCTTGGTCAAGCTGCTTTAGAAAAGAGCAGTGATTTTTCTCCAGTCTTTTTTTTTTACCCGAAGTAGTCCATATTTTCGTCGAATAGTACAGCGGCCGCTCCCATTTCTCTCTCTCAGGCAGAGGCATGCAACAGTGCAGACAGCGTTCGACATGGAGAAATAATGAGAGCAAAAAATCTCTGTGCGCTGTTGGCACACACACTCACTGGGCTCCTCTATCTCGTCCTCTAGCTCAATATGGGTGCTGCTCGGTGCGAGAAAAATGGGCTGTGACGTTAACAAATCCCTATTAGAATGGGGAGTTGCGCGCGTGCGTCTCTGGCGCATCATAGAGGTGAAAACAGGAGGGGGATATGGGAGCAATTAAGACCTGAGAAAAGCTGACTGTACGTAGCAGCGCGCGCGTGTGGACCCTGGGTGCGCACACACACACGCACGCATGTGTGTACGCGTGGTTGGGGTACGTTCACTCTTCCTCAGCTGGCTCGCTCTGGAGGCTCATTAGACATTTATTGAGGTAGGAAGATGATGTTCTGATCTCCTTCATGGGTATCCTCCCATTGTGAGAGCACTGCTAATTCAACTGCCAGTTGATTGCTTCCGACGTTGGGCGCAGTGGTTGACATCTCCGGGGCTCATATCCGCAGGCAGGGGGAAGTCCCCCTCCCTCCCTGCCTCCCGCCAGTTCGCAGCCGGCAATCAAGAAGACACACACACGCACGCACGCACGCACACACAAGGATGTGTACAAATGAAAGAAAGAGTTCAAGCATGCGACATCGCGTTTCATCCTTCACGAGTGGGAGAAGGAAGCCCAACTTGATATCTAGTACTTAGGAGTGCCCTCTCACACTGTACGAGCAGGAATTGAGGCCGAGGCTAACAATGGGGCACATGCCGAGCGTTAAATAAACGCTTAATCAAGTGCATCCCCATCCCAGAGACATTGTCATTAGTTGTAGCCGGGCGTCACATATCTTTCCTATGTACTTATTGTGTTCTCAATAATGACGATCTGTATTTACTAATACACGGCGCTTAAAAGCAGCCACGAGTCTCCTCTCCGAGAAAGTGCAGCACTTGCCTCAGGCGGGGCTGATGCACTTTTTTTTTTCCTCGGCAAGACACGTGCTAATTGTTTGTCGGAAAGATTTGTTTCATTCGGAGAAAAACACGCTTGTTCTTCTGCGCCAGGATAAATGCTAGTGGAAAAGGCTCGCTTGTTGACACAAAAGACACTGGAGAATGCGAGATTCCGTTGGCGAATAACGATCAAATGGTTGCTGGCGCTTGGCACATGGCGAACGGATTCATGGCCAAGCGCACCTGGACTGGGAGAAGCTTTCTCCAGAGTTCGAGGAGCAAAAAAAGGAAACACTGTAACGAGGGAAATTTTTCCGCCGTTATCTTCCTATCATTGGGTGGTTTCGCGCTGCCAAGTCTGGCCGGGCACAAAAATCGTGTCTAGCTGGCGTGCAGCTACCGACGACGCCGCACCTGGCGGCGGAGAAGCTCTTGAGCGCCGCGTGCACGTCACACATGCTGAAAGTATCCTCTTTTTTTTCTCTCTCTTCCAGGTAAGTGACATGACTGCCTCATAAATAATACTGCACTCCCCGGCCTCCCCTGACCTCATGTCCGTCCACGCTGCTCACTCGCTTAATTGAAAAGTTTTCAATTTTTCGCCCGTTGCCCGGGCAAAAGGTAAAGAAGAAGCGTTTGTTTGCCTTTGCCGCAAAAAGAGGTGAACTTTGTTTGTGTAGTTGACAAGCCGATTTCAAGCCGTTTCACTCGGCCGAGCGAGCGAGGAAGCACTGGAAAAAAAAGCTCTTCTCTGAGCCGCTACTGTACGTTGTAAAGTAGCGACTATTTGTCATGCTTCTTCCTTTTTTTTTCTCTCTCTGCCTCTTTCCGTTGTGTACTGTTTGATGCATGCGTGTATCTGGGAGAGCGAGAGCGGTCATGTGGCCGAGAACACGGAGAAACACTCCTCCACCGTCGCCCCGACCTTGTTCGTGCGGTCGGGGAAGCAAGTGACGAACGTGGGGGCGAGCGAGCATCGATTGATGACTGACCCAACTACCGATCTCTTGTACGTGACCCCCGACAAGTCTCTTCAGTCAACCCTCCCTTCAAGTGGGCCCGAGCCAGCACAAATGAGCGATTCCCAAGAATGTGTTCCATCACTTTCGGACAATGCGTCCTGACACTCAATTCTGACCACCGAAGGAGTAGCACCGACGGCGGCGGCGGCCACGCCGGCCACGGCCACGCCGGCCACGGCCACGCCGGCCACGGCCACGCCGGCCACGGCAACGCCGGCCACGGCAACGCCGGCCACGAGGACGGAATGCTGTGACCACAAAATATGCGCTGGCTGCCGCCGTTGTTGCCCCTGCGCGTGACAGAAGGCGGGCGAGCGCCAGGTTTGACTGAGCGCTTATGAGATTAGCATACTTGCTGGCTTTGCCCACTTCCACGGGACGAAAATGCAAATTGATTCCTGACGGAAAAAAAGAAAAAAAACTGCCCCGAGGTAGCCGATTCATCGTGGCGAGAGAAAGAAAAGTATTTCTCCAGCCCCCGTCGAGTCCACCACACGTGCAGGACTGGAGCACGTTGTACTTTCTCCCCGTCTGCCTCCGAGGTCTCCAGCTGGGCATTGGTCAACACACGCGAGAGTGGTTTTTTGGCCCCTCCTTCTCCTTTTTCGTCCCTCACTCACCAAGTTGTTGTCTCAGCTGTCAGAGCGGAGCTTTCCCGAGAGGAGATGTGTGAGTGCGAGGCCTCTTAGCCTCAGTCAACAGTGACTGTGCCCGATAAGAGGAGCGATCGATCGAATGTCCTGATTCATCATCGTCCTCCGCCTTCTGCCTCTCACTCGTCGACGACAGTTTCAGGCAGTGAAGATTGCTTGTCCCTAAAAAAAGGGACTGTCTGTCTCAGCTACAATTGTCAGAAAAGTGTCAGGCTGATGGTGTGAATATCACGAGGGAGAGAGTTGGCACTGCTTGAAGAGAGTGCATTTTCTTCCTCCACTTCTCCTTCTCAATTTTTGGTCTGTTGCTTCATACCCATGGAAATTTACGATCGATACTTGCAAACATGTGCCTTGTCCGTACGAAAAATATTGGCCAATTCACGCCCAGGTACAACTCTGGAGGGCCTTTCTTGTTCGCAAATAACATTTTATATGCGTACCGGAACATGCGCGTTTATCCTGTCCTCCCTGTTCTCTCGCCACAGTTTGCTTTAAATGACCTAGCAGCAGCAAGTGTGATAAGCCAAAAGTCCGGCCAATGCTGTGGACACATATTATGTACACACAACCCGCACGCATGTGTTTGAATGTGTCACTCTCAATGCATCTGGAGAACTGCGTGTGTCGGCGGGACGTATGCAGTGCGTATTGAGTGGCGGCAGCAGCAAAATCGAGGAAATGGCTCCACAAAGGAACAATTGTGAGATTCGCCGCAATAATACTAAGGGGGGAGGAGGTGAGGGCGAGAGAGATGACGGGGCAAGTATTTACTGCATGCATGCATTTGTTTGGCCACATGTACACAAGAGGTGTGCTACGTAGGCGAAATGGACAGCACCACCGAAATTTTTCGATTGGGAGGCAGAGAGAGAGAGAGAGAGTGAACAAAGAGTTAGGATGAGTAAAAAAAAAAGGGGGGGCGCGCGTGCCTGCGTGTAGTATGTGCGTGCCCAGAGGTCGACCCGCCGTTATTGTGCTTTACCAGACGAACAAAGCGCGATTAAAATTTTGCCGCATGCAGCAAGCAAGCATCCTTTCCCCTCTTTTTGCCAGCGCGCGAGCACAAAAGATGCTCCACTTTGATTAGAGTCTTTTTTTTTCCAAAATTAGCCTTGACTTGGGCTTGTGGGAACGTAAACACACGGTTGCGGTCTGAACCAAAGGGGTCCTCGCGCCAGAGAAAGAGAGAGACAAGTCCTTTTGTTACAAATTCCGGTCAGCCTTCAACGGGGGCCTCGGCCTCAATAGATCGTCGGCCATCCACGTCGCCCTCGACGTTTTGATGAGACCAGGCAGAACAGACCCGGTGCTGCTGCTGCTGCTGCTCTCGGTCGAGTGAGCCAAAAATTTCAGCCGACGCCCACGTCCTCTCTTTCAGGGAGCTTAGGAGAAACATAGCGCCGCATGGAGGATAGGATAACACACTGTTTTTTCCTAACCTCCCCCCTCCTCTTCTGACTGCGTTGAGAGACTCACAGGATCTGTGGGTTTTAGATGGCGGTCAGTGATGAATCCCCTGGACGTGGCAGTTACCCTTAAATTGTAGCTACCAATATGTCGTCGTCCAGTGGTTGGAGGGCAAACGCTTTGGAAACGTGAGAAGGTGGTCAACGGAGGATCGGCCAACAAAGCCCACGCTGGTGGTGGTGGCGGTGGTGGTGGCCACTATCTAACGATTATCTGGTGGAGGAGGAGAGAGAAAGAAGGGATGACGACGATGATGCTACTGTACTGACCCACCTACGGCAGGTACGCGTGCGCGCGTGCGTGCGCGCGTGCGTGCATTCCACCACCACAGCCGGACCCGCATAACTGACCACCCGAAGCTACCGAAATCAATTTCAGATGAGACTTCTCCACTATTCACTGTCTGCATTGCTGTCTCAGTGTGACGCCCGTCGGGGCAGCTCCGAACAACCGTAGGAGCCGATTTTTCTCATTCTTCTTCCGAAGAACGTGAAAATTTGCCAGCTCGTACACGACAAAAGCCCCCCTGCCCCCCCTCCTCCTCCTCCGTCTCAAAGCACGGCCGCCAGACAAACATGAGGGCTTCTGCCGCATTTTCGTGCCCTGCCCATTTCCTGGAAGCCTGAGCGTTGCCGCCGCCGCCGTCGTCGTGCCCAAGAACAGTAGCTCTGCTCTGTACTTGACCAAATTGCCACTCCATTCCGCGAAGACGTGAGAACGTCTGCGTGAGCAGGACGTGCAAAGACAAAGAGCTTTCACACCTAACTGCACTGCTTTACGCGGAGCTGCACTGCACCCATAGTACGTACGTAACTAGTTCAGAGAGAGAAAGAGCGAAAGAAGAAAAAAGAGCAGCTCATCGTGAGAGTTTGTCATCCACGGCAGGGGCAAAGGGGTCAACCGAGCGACGGAAATGGGGCGACGGCGACATATTCGGGAGAGATACGAGCAGTGCCTTCGCCTTTTGATCCCCTTCCTGCGTGCCGTAATTGCCCAGGAAGAGAAAAATGCGTGCGTGAGGAGCAAGAGGGGGAAGAAGATGCCCCCTGTGACATATCCCACTCTGCTGTCTTCGCCAAAATGAATGTAGTGCAGAGAGATCTGGCCTCGAAGGAGGAGGAGGACTCAAAAGCGAGGCATGTAGCTCACCTGTCATTTCTCTGCGGGCCTCAATGAAGGCGAATTTAAGGGGGAAGATGAGCAGGGCGCCGTCACAATGAAAATTGTTCCTCTTCCCATTATGCGTCACTCGCCGTCAGGGTTTTTGCAGTCGGTGAGTGAGACTTTCGAAAGATGTGAGCAGCAGCGGGATGACGAATTGGGTCATGAACGCGGGAGACTCATTATCTTTTTTGCGTGGATTCCCCCCCCCCCTTCTCCACCCCCCCCTCTCCTCATGTCATCATCGTCGTCTCTAAGGCACGTTCGCTCGTGTTTTCGGTGGGGGTGATTAGAGCATATAACAAACATGTGCCTGGCCCCGTCTGTCTCCGGGTGAGGGATCAGTTTGAGCGAGGACAGGACTCATTGGCAATTCGCTATCTTCTGAAGTTACCGTCAGCGCCAGCTGAAAGTGAGAGCGAGGACAAAAAAGCTACATTCTTTAGGGATGCATCCTGATCCTCGGCGGATATCGCCGGGTGCCACTCCGGGCCGATAGAGATATCGACTAATTGGGTCGCATCTCGTTGATGACCTGATCGGCCTGTCCGTCTATCTCCTCCTCCCCCCCCGGGGAGGCATAGATAATGTTCTGGGTCACTGCCACGTAACGTATCTTGCCAAGAGTGCGTATGTCGAAGCTCTGAGCAGGCCTGTCCACAAAGAAGCACTCTCTTTGCAGCAACTTAGTAACTTAAGTCAATGCGTAACATGTAAATAACCCCTCCCTTAGAAGTTCCCTGTCTGTCGTCCCTTCGTCCATTCGTTCGTTCGTTCGTTCGTTCGTTCGTTCGGCTGCCACCAGATTGTTGTCATTCCGGGGAAATCGCGTGCGTGACCGTCGGACAAAAATGACAGGAACTCGAAAAAGTTGTCGCAATGTTGTCGTCGTGTTCGTATAAGAAACAAGACAGAGGTAGATTGCCAATTTGTAATGAGTGGAGCGTTCCTATAATATATCTTTTTGCTCACTCAAGCAAGGAAGCGAGCAAGCAAGCAAGCCAGCGCACAGGCAAGCCAGCAAGCAAGCCAGCGCACACATCTGCCCCGATTTGCACGCTCAGAAATAACTTTTCGACGTCGCACACTGTGCACGCTTCATCATCAGGGATAAAGAAAGAAATCTCTTTCCCCTGCCTCCGGTGCACCTATACCTGGCAGTGAGATTGACCGGGATGAGGAGGGTTGCATAGCTGAGATGACGGGGGGAGGCTCTGTCAAACCTCCTGAAAAGGCGGTCAAGTTAGCAGCGGTGACGATGAGGCAGGACAAAATGAGGTCTCTCCTCGCAATTGATTGACTTTCCTCTCTTCATGGAATGCTACATAGTTCACTCTTCTTAAGCTTTTTTTTGGCTACTACTTTTTTATTAGACACGACAGGTCAGAGGGAGGCAGAGAGACTCTTGGGAGATTGACCTGAGACTTTTTGTATGTATGCTCATCTCTGATCTTAATTCTGATTCGATGTAACTGGACTCGTTCGCTGTCAAGATGACCAGATTGCAGCTGTTGCAAAAAAGGGAAAAAAAAAAGAAGTGCGCAGTCGCGTCTGCACACGAGTCTATTGAAAATGTCACTTAGCATCTTTCTCACCCTCGAGAGTCTTCATCTTATGTACAAGTATGCATCATTTCGTAGAGAGGCTACAGATGCAAGAGATCTGGTGGTGATTGTTCTGTTGGATTCCTAATCATTACTGGGTGGAAGTGGAACGTGCATTTGTTTTCATACCAGGAAATCTTTATTCTGGTTATGAAGAGGCACCATTTGGGGTTGACCCTGACACTGTCACTTTTGAGCCTCCGCCAGATATGACCCAACGGCGCTGTGGTCATAGAGGCAGAGGCCGTGTCGAACAGGCTGCGGGTGTTGTAACATTGTATTGTGGAATAATTGGATTATTTTGCCGGGTCAGATTTCAACACTTGCGCTTTTCGAGCGGATGCTTGGTGCCCGATAACACGGTCATCATCATTCCAGAGCTATCACTAGGGAAGGCAGCAGCAACTCTTGAAGGGAGTTGATGACAAAACCGCCCCTCTTTTTTCCCCTCTGCGTGTTTATACAACTTTTGTTCGTGTGGCATCGTCTCCTCCGGCGTTGCAACCGGCGGGGAATCGCCCAAGCACATGCAGACACGGCAGCGCCGCCAGCCGCGTGATATGCAAGGCAGAAGTCGCCGTCTTCGTCGTCGTTACATCCGTTCTCGTTCCAAGGAAACAGCCAGCTGCTGAGCTACTGCTGTCTCCTCCTCCTTGCGATCGACCCTATTTGGTGGTGGCCAGCATTGCTCCTCATCAGCGTCACACACATAACACAAGCCAAGAGAGATAAGAAAGAAGACGCCGCTAGCGGCTTTTCCTCCTCTCTCCAACGAACGCGCACACACACACGCGCGCGCGCGCGGGCACAACATCGATCTCTTTGTGTGAGAGTCAGCAAGGAGGAGACAGCGCACAGAGGCTAAAACATGATCATCATCTTGGTTTCCTTCTTCTTCCTGTCCTCTCCCTCACTCCGTGTGTGTGTCTCCCTCCCATGCGAGCACACATGGCTCACATATTTCTTTTTTAACACCCCAGTAAAAAGTCCGGACATATTTTTGCGGACTAACGCAGGGAGAGAGAGAAAGAAAGAGAGAGAGAGAGAGGAGTGGAAAAAATACTCCTGCTCAGATTGATCCCACCTCCAATCTGACCGAACTTCTTCATTTCCCGTCCTTCGTTCGTTTGGCTGACTGGCTGGGGAAAAGAAATCGCCTGCTCTTGAGGAATATAAAGATGTCATCGCTACTCCCTTCTCCACAGTGCGCTCGCTGCTGCCTGGCGTAAGCATTCACAGTATACATGTACGTATGTGTAAATGGACTTCTGCAGTACACCGCTATGTATGTGTACACACATACCTACCTACTCGAGCTGTGTACGCAGGCACTGAAGACATTACAGCAGTAGATTATCGCAGATCTGGCCTTCAATGAGTCTCATTTTTGCCTCTGTGTGTTTACTTTTCTCTGCCTGCTTCTCTTGGCCCCGACGCAATTTCATTTATGATAACTTCGGGAGTTCATGATCATTTCCATGTCTTGCGAAAGCCAGCAACTTCCCTCTTTACTTCAATCTCAGCCTCACGATCCCCCTCCAGAGCTGCAGCAGCGTGCAAGCAACAGCACAGCTCCAACACGCCCTGGCGAGGCAAACTTCTCGTGTTCTTCTCTGATTACCAAGGGAAAAAGCAGCCTCTCTGGCTCTCGCTCTCCTTGGAGAGTGACCCTGGACTTTCCCTTCCGCTTTCTGCTCGCCAGAGCAAAGTTTTTCACCTCTTTCCAACTTCGGCTGTAGCAAGAGAGACACAGAGAGGAGGTATCATTAAGCTTTGACCCAACTTTTCTCTCTGCTCTCCAGAAGTTGACGGCGATGATCTTTCTTTTCCGGGAGACGAGGGAAAAAGTGTCAAACGTGTTTTGAGGCCGAAAGTTTTTCCTGCTCGCCTCCGCCTCCCTCCGGTCGCTTGTTGCTGTCCTCCTTCTCGGACAGAGGTGAAACAAAGGCGATTTAGTGACTCAAAACGATCATTTGTTAAACTCTTTTGCCAGCATCTCTTGCTCAGTAGTGGCTTCTTAGAGGGAAGACGAAATGGGTAGAAAGTATAGACAAAACATTCGTGGCGAGGGCGGCGGGTGGACAATTTGACAAAGCGAAAGCCGGCAAAAACGCGATAGTCGATGCCTCTGACCTCTCATCAATCTGCCTACCAGTCTCTTCTTAAGCTTCGCGGCTCCAAAAGTCGTAGTACGAATGTGCCGAACATAATACACTTTATGTGACCGTCGTCGGCCTCTCCCGGGTGAAAAGAAGTGCAAGAGTTATTAATGTTCGCCCCTCTGGCGTCACACCCAGAGGTGTGTGTGTGTGTGTGTGTGTGTGTGTGTGTGTGTGTGTGTGTGTGTGTATGTATGTGGGAGGGGGGAGTGGACAGGGGATTGCTGTCCCCTCCTCTGCGTACACTGTACAGATAGCCACTTTAAATTGCTTTTTGGCCGTTGTTTATAATATCTTGCGCCCTCCCCCTCCTCATTTTAACTGTCGCTCCTCTTAAAAGCAGCGATGAAAGCTCTGGACACACTAGAAAGAAAAGAGAGCCGTAGATACTCCCTGATTGGGCCAACCTTTGTACTGTGCTGAGTGCGAGCGCGCGGTGCAGCACGGCTGCCGGAGAGTCTCTTCTCGGCCACGGCGGGCGTGAACACGCTCGTCACAATGGCGTCCGCCGCCACGAGGGACCAAGCGGAGACGTTACAAATTTTGGAACAGACCTCGACATGGCACCAGAAGGCGGTCTTCCTCCAACAAGCCTCTCTCTGCCATGCCCCCTTGGCAGACATCTTCGCACCAAGCTATCAGAGCTTATAGTTTACTCTTGTAACATCTCCAGGGGTTCAGGTCATCTTTAAGGAGCGAGCAAATGGCCATATGTATCAGTCGGCTGTATAAACAAGGAGGCAGAAGAGGAGGAATGATTTTCATGCTCAGAGAAGGGAGAGGTATGTGCGTGCGTTGACGTCGGAAAGATGTAAAAAACATCTTGCGCAGATGGACAGAGAGACGTTCTGGACATGAAACGTTTTTATTCCTCTCTCTCTCTCCCTCAAAAGCTGCTCTTCCTACAACCGTAATAGAGTACTGAGACACAGCATACGTAGTAGCTCTCTCTTTCTTGGCCTTTACAGCCATATTTCTCTTACCTGGCTTCAGAAACTCAGCCATTGCTGTCTGGACTGAGGGGGGAAGTGAGGGGAGAGAGACTCTTCTCTTTCTCCCTTGTTTTTCTTGGATTTTTCAAGGCTATGCACATCAATTCTGGCGCTGCCCCTCGCGTGGGGGTGGAAAGAGAGACGAGGAATGACGTTACATACCCCTGGTAGCATAAGATTTCGTCCACCTCCTCCCTGACTTCAGTTCTAATAGAATGTACCTACAGTTGCTGGCTATTTTTGGCACGTGAAGCACAAAGATTGCTTGTTACTCGCCAGCCTCGAATGCATCGATCGAGAGGAAGAGTGAGATGAAAAAAAAGTGCAGAGGGAAACGGCTGCATTTCTCCGCCAAGGAGGCAAGTTGCACCGTCCCTCAGGTGCATCGCATCAATTCAATAGAGATCAACTTTTAATGGTCGTTTCTGCCATATTCGCAAAATTCCATTTGCGGAGGTCAGGAATTTCTGCATCTCCTTCCAGGATTTTTTTTTCCTTTGACGTATATTTAGCAGATTTTAGCACTCGCTATCGATCATGGCCAGCAGGAGTAAAAAAAAAATGCTCTCGCACATGACCATAAGTGAGAGAAATATCACACAGTGCGAAAAAAATCTTCTCTTTCGATAGCGACTGCACCAGGAGAAGATAAAGAAGAAATCGATTTAAGTTCTCTTCCCATAACTCGAATTTTTTGACGTCTCTGCTTGGCGAACAAAGAGAGAGAGAAAAGAAACGTGATCGATTGAGAGACCATTTCTTTCGTCAGCCTCTGCTGCTCCGCTGAGGCTCACCTTGCCCCTGCCTTGCTTGGTCATTGGCGAGTCATCAGCATAGTATGCATAAGAAGATCGAACTTTTTTTCGGGCGTGGTCGCAGATGCAGCGAGCCAGCAGCGACCATGGACCAATTAGGATGAATACGAGAGTTCCCTTTTTGGACGTGGAGGGGGCGGGGGGCGGGCGGCCCGCCCGCCGGCGGGGCCGCGGGGGGCGGGGGGGGGGGGGGTTGGGGGGGGGGGGGGGGGGGTTTGGGGGGGGGGGAGAGGTGCGAGTGGTGGGAATGGTGGTGCGGTGCGGCCAGGGCGTGAGGAGAATCAGGGGCGTGTGCGTCGGTT